>Ga0209723_1000440_pt1 | contig 77609 bp, 87 predicted proteins | sample BiotimSIPDNA_2_FD_185750 | JGI IMG/M metagenome (GOLD analysis project Ga0209723, IMG submission 185750) | Anaerobic biogas reactor microbial communites from Washington, USA - Biogas_R2 time_0 SIP DNA (SPAdes) (version 2) | ecosystem: Engineered > Bioreactor > Anaerobic > Unclassified | place... | reverse complement strand
CCTCCCTGGTGGCCAACAGATGGACCAAATCGATGAACTAGGTCGCCTGGCACTCAGTTTCAACCAGATGGCAGATAAACTAGAGAAGACTGAGACGATGCGCCGAGAGTTGATCGCGGACGTAACCCACGAATTGCGGACACCACTTACCGCAGTCAAAGGGTACCTGGAAGGGATGACGGATGGGATCTTACCTGCCGACCCGGAAACTTACCAGCAAATTCACTCAGAAATTAACCGTATGCAGCGATTGGTCAATGATTTACAAGAGTTGAGTCGTGTGGAGGCAGGGGCTTTTCAATTAATGCTCACGCCTGTTTCACCAGCCAGTCTGATCGAAAGAATTCAGAACACTCTAGGTCGCCAATTCGAAGAAAAAAACATACAGTTTGAGACAAACATGGAGGCCAACCTCCCCGATATCAATGTGGATAAAGACCGTATCATCCAAGTGTTGACCAACCTGGTGGGAAATGCACTTCAATATACTCCCAGTGGAGGAAAGGTCACCCTCCTCGTCCGCCGGGAATTGTACGATGTGCTTTTCTCAGTTATAGACAATGGTATTGGAATCTCCGCGGACCAAATCCCCTTGATTTTCAACCGCTTTTACCGCACAGATAAGTCCCGTACAAGGACAAGTGGGGGTAGCGGCATAGGTCTGACCATTGCCAAGGCTCTGGTAATAGCGCATCAGGGGAAAATATGGGCTGAGAGTAAGGGTGAAGGTAAAGGCAGCACTTTTTCATTCCTGATCCCCCTCTCTAAATAAAAGGAGGATTGCCCCCATAATCCTTTAACAAAACTTTATAAACCCTTGACTTATCCTTCATCCTGAAATGTTAATATTGATCTGTAAGTAAGAACAAACCTCTCAATATGAGGAATATGAAAGGATGAAACATTGTGATGATGGGCTATTGGTTCGGTGGTATTGGATGGATTTTTTTGATCATCAATCTCGTTCTTTTAATTGGAGCGTTCATCGCTGTGGTGTTTCTGGTCATCTGGATCGTGAAACAATTGAGCAATAACAATCCGGGGCAAGCGCTAAACAATGATGTTGAGTCCGCGGTCGAAATTGCCAAGGAACGGTACGCGAAAGGCGATATCACCCGCGAAGAATATCAAAAGTTAATAATTGACCTGGAAAGAGGTAGGTGAAAGATGATGGGTTTTGGAATGATGGTCGGCATGTTGGTTTTTTGGGCTCTTATCATTGTTCTGGCTGTATTGTTGGTGAAAGAGTTGTTTAACTCGAATAGCAACCGATCAAGAGACAATGTCCATAGAGCGAGTCAAATCCTGGATGAAAGATATGCCAGGGGTGAAATAAGCCAGGAACAATACCTGACGATGTTGAAGGATATTAACTAAACGACTAAACCAAGGGAGATCAAGCCTTATCTGCGCGACTTGACCGTTTCTTTACTAGATAATTCTGACAAAAAAAGAAACTAACTAAATGAGAAAAGCTCAGGTTTTAACTGTTTACGGCAACGCCTCGAATTCAGGCACTTGTCGATCTTCCGCCTCAGCTTCCGTTGAAGCGATTCCATTTTCACGAATATCGTCAATTAACCAGTTCATTTCTTTGATCTCACGACGTTGCGCTTCAATAATTTCATCGGCAAGTTCCCGAACGCGTACATCTTGAATTTCAGAGCGTCCACTGGTCAAAATAGCAATCGAGTGATGCGGGATCATGGCTCGCATGTATGATGAGTCTTGTACTGTCGTCTGACTGCGTACGAGAAATAACGCCAGCAGAAAGACCAACAGACTACCTATATATATCGCCAAATTCTTCTTGCGATCGTTATACATGCCACGCATAAAGGTCAGCATTATAACTGCCATCGCTGCCCCCATGATAAATGTCATGAAAAAGCGCGTCTCACTCCATTTAACGTGAGATAATTCGTAGGTATTGAGATACATCAGACCAAACATGACGATCATTGAAGTGGCGATCATTGCGCCAAAAATAATGTAGTTTGATTTTTTTTTCTCTTCCATTGCGCTCTCCTTTAGGTTCTGGCTTACATAACATTCGTGTACTGTTTTCCGATTAGGTAAAGGTGATTGATCCCTCATTTACCTTGAGATGCGATGCTCGTATTTGATCGTGTAAAATGTACTGTTTTAGTTGATACAACCAGAGCAGCCATCTATTTCAGTATATCATTTTCACGCTCGCATATGCGTTGCACATATAGCCTTGCAATCTCGGTAATAATCACAAGGACTTCATTCAGATTTACGACTAAGTCATTTCTGTCAAGCTGATTAACTTGAAGTTAGTGGGAGTTACTGCGTCTTTTGTCAATATTCTCAAGCTCAAAATTCTTATGTCCCAAGGAACGTATCCCGAAATGACAAAACGGGTGAAACAACGAACCTCTTGGATCATGCGGATGGGTAGCATAAATCTCGGCACAACCGTATACACATGGTCTGGTGTAGTACTGTTACTAAATAGCATTCAGAAATGAGGTCAATTTTTAATTTTTCTGAAAGAATGGTAAGTCATTGCTTTATCCTGCTTCGTGGGCACAGGCAAATACCTTCCCTACCATTTTTGCGTCTCCGAAAGAAGGTAATGAGAGGATAGGTTGTCTGGTTGCGGGATAACAAGACCGACGAATTACTCTACGTCACAGGCTACTCAGAAGTGTTGAAACTACCCCTCAATTTTTATCTACGTCTTGCAGTTGTTGGTAGACCACAGCCAGTTGATTTTCCAGCCATGTTTTGCGCTGGGTCATTGCTGCTTTAATATCAGGTTGAGGCGCATCAGTTTGCCTCATCCCCCAACCAAAACCACCGCGGAAGAAGCTGCGCCCTCTGTTACGACCGGCATAACCTCCGGCGTATCCTGCTCCATATCCTGCTCCGCAAGGTCCCATTCCTCGTCCATTCGGGCCTGTTCCTGTCGGTCCAGTTCCATTAAATCCAGGCATTTTATTCTCCTTTACCTCTTAACTAATTATCGTCTATTCATCCGGCTTCCGCGCCGGCGTCCTAACAGACGTCCAATTGTGGAATTCCACGCTCTGCCGCCCCAGCGTAACGCGCTGCCAGGCGCAGGGGTTGTGGTTGCGGTCTTTCCGGTGTCGGCACCTGTTGATCCGCAATTTCCCATGCCTCGTCCTGTCTGTGAGCCTTGACCCATAGGTCCGGTTCCATCTCTTGCAGGCATAATTACCTCCTTTTTTTCTAACTCTTCATCAATAACTTCCGGATAATTCCGTCAGTTTTTTCTAATTCTTGTTTCCAATACTGCAGCACCTCTTCTCCTCGCGAGGTAATCTGGTAAGTTCGTCGCGGAGGACCTTGTGTCTGATCAGTATCCCAGTCCGATGAAATCCATTGCAGGTCTTCCATTTCGCGTAGGGTTCTATAAACAACGCTGGCGTGAATGGTTGCCATGTCTAATTCACTGAGTTTGGACAAAAGACTATAGCCATGACCTGGCTGTTCCATGATCAAAAAAAGCAATGTGGGCTCCAACAGGGATGTGACAAGGGGGGAATGACGATCTTCACCCTTTGAACCTCCTCGGAACGCCCAACCTCTTCCGTGTCTTGGCATAATTTTGTGTACCTCCATTCCTTTACAAATAGAATAACCTATTATTCTATTAATGTCAATAGGTTAATAAAGATTATTCTCAAAAATGGCAAAAATATTCTAAACAGATTAGTAAAGATCGCTTGCATTATCAAGAATTAATACTATAATATTGGGAAACGCAATAACAATAATGGTTGATTATGCCCATGAAAATGATATGAATCGAAATGGTTGAATTAATTAAAACAAGGAAATTCCATTGTTCCCTCATTCGGAAGTAGCTAGATGAATTTTTATTCTGCAAATAATTACGCAAATACCGAACCTCCCTCCGCAGATCTTTTAGTCGGTAAAAGACTGAAGGATATGCGTACCGGCAGAGGTTTATCTTTGCGCATATTAGCGGAAAGAAGCGGCTTGAACATTAATACACTAAGCTTGATCGAAAATGGGAAGTCCTCTCCATCGGTAAGCACTTTACAGCAATTGTCTCAGGCGTTGGAAGTGCCCATTACTGCTTTCTTTGAATCAGAACCGCTTGAGAAAGAAATTGTTTTTACACAATTCGATGAGCGTCCCACCCAGGTTTTTGGTTCGACTGAGATGCAAAATCTGGCAAAAGATCTGATCAATAATTCTGTGCAACCATTTGTGGTGACATTGCAACCAGGAATGGGGAGTGGCGATCAAACGATTGTTCACACTGGTTTTGAATTTATCTACTGTCTAAGTGGAATGATCCAGTATAAGGTCACAAACCAGGAATTCACGCTCATGCCAGGCGACAGCCTGGTCTTTGAAGCTCATAAACCGCATAGTTGGGAAAATACCGGTGATGTTCCCAGTCAAATTTTATTAATTCTTTATCCAACTGATGAAAGAGAAAAACTGGGCGGACAACATTTTTCGCTCGAGGTTTTAAAAAAGGAGATAAATATGAAAATAGCAACAATAACAGATAACGGAAAGACAATCAGCCAGCATTTCGGACGGGCACCATACTACATGGTGTTCACCATCGAAGAAGGGGTAGTCACTAACAGGGAAATGCGCGACAAAATGGGTCACAGCCAATTCCATAGCGAAGAACACGGCGAGGAATCCCATGGGGCAGGGCATGGAATGGATTCCCAATCCCACAACAAGCATGTCGACATGGCGCAAGTGATTGCAGATTGTAATGCGCTGCTTTGTGGCGGGATGGGTATGGGCGCTTATGAGAGTATGCGCCGATTAAATATTCAACCCATCGTAACGGATCTGCGCGACATTGAGGAAGCAGTGCAAGCATTTATTGATGGCAAGCTTGTTGACCATACGGAGTTGCTGCACTAGCACTGGAGTTAGTACTTACAAAAACTACCATTCGGTTGGTGTTCCGCGAGAAATCAGGGATACCAACCGATAATCATCATAAGGAGAACCTATGAAATTGATAATTTCCGCACAGAATTCATCCCTTGAGAGCCAGGTCGACAGTCGATTTGGTCGTTCTCCATGGTTGTTATTGTTCGATACTGAAACAAGCCAGTGGGAAGCCTTTCAGAATCCAGGTGTCACCCAATCGGGCGGTGCTGGAGTAGCTGCAGCGCAGTTTGTTGTGGACCAAGATGCCGATGTCGTCATAAGCGGTGATTTTGGCCCGAACGCTTCCCGAGCCTTCCAGGCTTCAAAAACTGAAATGCGTCTTTTTATTGAAAGCACAACAACTGTTCAAGAGGCAGTAGATCAGTATAAGAATGATCAATTGTCGAAGTTCAAATAAGCACTAAGCAGGAGGTGTTTGTGCAAATTGCAGTCGCCAGTGGAAAAGGCGGTACAGGTAAAACGACCATTGCCACCAGCCTTGCACTAAGCCTTGCAAGTTTGGCAAAGGTGCGCTATTTTGATTGCGACGTAGAAGCGCCTAACGGACATTTATTTCTAAAACCGGAATTCTCCGAAAGCACTCCGGCAAACATTTGGATCCCGCAAATTCAAACCGAAAAATGCACTGCTTGCGGCCGATGCGTGGAAGTATGTCAATTTCACGCACTGGCGCAAGTCGGGAAAAACATCCTGGTCTTTCCGCAATTGTGCCATGGTTGTGGAAGCTGTACATGGAATTGCCCTGAGAACGCCATTGTCGAAGTTCCTAATCCAATTGGGACCTTGGACCGCGGAATGGCTATGGAAAATGTAGAATTTCTCCGCGGGCAATTGACTATCAGCGAACCAATGGCAACACCCATAATCCGACGGTTAAAAAAGTTGGAGCAACCTTCACCAGATACCATTGATATTTATGATGCCCCGCCTGGCGCTTCCTGTTCAGTGGTTGAAACCCTGCGTGGGGTTGACTTTGCCCTGCTGGTAACTGAACCAACTCCTTTTGGATTGCACGACTTAAAGCAAATGCTTGGCATTTTGAGCGATATGAATATCCCGTCCGGAATCGTCATCAACCGGGATGGCATCGGGGATGATTCCTTGAAAGATGTTTTGCGGGAGAGTAACATTCCGATTTTATTGCGTGTTCCTTTTGATCGGGCGCTGGCAGAAAACCTGGCGACCGGGCGGACCTTGGTCGAAGTTTATCCCAATTATCGGGACATTCTGAGAGAGGTTTATCAGCGGATTACAGAAATAATAGGGGGAAAAATACAATGAACGCGCAGAATTGTCGAGCAAAACAATTGATCATTCTGAGCGGCAAGGGCGGCACCGGGAAAACCAGCATTAGCGCTGCCTTCGCGCATTTAAACGCCGTTCGCATAAATTCGCACCCCATGGTATTTGTAGACGCAGATGTGGATGCCGCCAATTTAAGCCTTGTTCTCCAGCCAGACAACCTGCACCCGAAAGAGTTCTGGGGCGGATCGCTGGCAGAGATTGATCCTGAAAAGTGTATCAATTGTGGGGCTTGTTCCCCAGTCTGCAGATATGATGCCATCTTCCCGGATCCCAATAATGACCAGGTGCAGTGGGTCGATCCCATCGCTTGTGATGGATGTGCCGCCTGCGTATATGCCTGTCCAGTGGATGCAATCAGTATGATCAGGCAGCAGGAAGGCAACTGGTTTCAGTCGAAGACTTCCTTCGGATGGCTATTCCACGCGGAATTATTCCCGGGAAGGGAAAATTCAGGCAAATTGGTCACCCTGATCAAACAGCAAGCGCGTTTGTTTGCAGAAGACACGCAGTCACAGTGTGTGGTCATCGATGGTCCGCCTGGCATTGGCTGCCCGGTCATTTCTGCCTGTGCTGGCACAGATTTGGGTTTGCTTGTGACCGAACCCAGCCTGATGGGTCTGCATGATCTCAAACGAGTTTTGGGAACACTACGTCATTTTCATGTGCCGGCTGTCATTTGCATCAATAAAGCCGATATCTATCCGGAAGGGACAAAGGCAATCCGGGAATTTGCTGCAATGGAGGGCATTGAAGTAATTGGTGAAATCCCCTATGACGAAGACATTCCCAGGTCAATGATCGAAGGTAAGCCTTTCACTTTATTATTCCCCGATTCTTCAGCTGGCAGGGCCATTCAACATGTATGGGAAAAGACTATCCGCCTACTTCAACTCGAGGAGGAATGACGATGGATCAAGCGGCGTTGGAAAAAAGCGTTATCGAAAAATTGAGTACAGTAATCGATCCGGAAACCGGCGTCGATGTTATGCGGATGAAGTTGGTTATGGATCTTGCGATTGATGAGAACGGGAAGGCCAGCTACATATTTCGACCTTCGTCGCCCTTATGCCCGCTCGCAGTTCCACTCGCGATGATGATCATCAAGGCAATTAATGAAGTTGAAGGCATCACCGGGCAAAGCATAACTGTTGTCGATTACGTTGACGCGGAAAAACTTAATGAGATTCTTCGTTCAGTTTTAGAATAAAGGAGACATGATGGAAAATAAAGTAAAGATAGGGATCATAATCTGTGACCGGTATCGGACATGCGCGGGCGGAAAATGCCTGAGATCGATGCGAAACCGGGAAGGCGCTTTCAGTATTTACGCTGACTCTGATGTTGAATTGGTCGGTTACACCACCTGCAACGGATGCCCAGGCGGAAACATTGAATATGCCGGCGACGAAATGGTGAGAAACGGGGCGCAGGTGATTCACCTGGCTACTGGCTTGCTGGTAGGATATCCACCTTGCCCGTATATCGATACTTTCAAAGATTTTCTTGAGAAGAAATATGGGGTAAAAGTGGTTTTGGGCACACATCCAATCCCACAAAAGTATTTGGATATGCACACTCAACTTGGTACATGGGAGGATCCGGCATGGGGTCCACGCCTTTCTGCCACGCTTGCAGATGAATTGGTGCGGAAAGCCTATAACTAGAGAGGCGTGAAATGATCGCATTCAATGGGGCGGTGAGAACCTGTGGTATATCGCTTCCGGGTATAATTCACTCTGATTAATTCCACGAAACAGAAATCCTAATAAATGACTTAGGAGAATTTGAAATGCAAATTCGAGCCGTCCTCAACCCCAGCACCTATCATGGCACATATCAAAAGCCGCCTTTTTTTGAAGGCTGGTATTTCAAGATGGTCAGCGCTGATGAAAAAAATAAAATCGCGATCATCCCGGGAGTTATTCTGGGTAAGGATGCGCATGCTTTTGTACAACTAATCGATGGCTTGGATGGGCATACTGAATACTTTACGTTCCCACTCGAACAATTTCATGCCGATTTTCCACAATTTCGATTAGCAATCGGCGCGAATCAATTTGATTCATCTCACCTCGTAGTGGATATCAGCCAACCTGAGGGGCAATTATTTGGCGAAGTTAAGTTTGGCAAGCTAAACCCCTGGCCAGTGACCTTCTTCTCCCCGGGTGTCATGGGGTGGTTTGCCTGGGTGCCAAAAATGGAATGCTACCACGGTGTGCTGAGTTTTGACCATTCCCTGCAAGGTATGCTCACCCTCAATGGAAAAGAGATGGACTTTAACGGTGGTCGTGGTTATATTGAAAAGGACTGGGGTAAAAACTTCCCTGATGCATGGGTTTGGTTTCAAAGCAATCATTTCAAAAACGCTTCTGCCTGCATCACTGCATCGGTCGCGATCATCCCTTGGCTTGGCAACAGTTTCAAGGGGTTTATTGTTGGTTTTTGGCTGGATGGCAAACTCTACCGATTTACGACCTATCTAAACAGCAAAATCAAATCGCTCGAGATTACAGAAGACCATGTTGTGTTGGTGTTGCGAAACCGCACTCACCGCCTGCAGCTCAACGCGCGCCGTGCTCAGGGCGGGTTGCTGCGTGGACCCACCCCTCAGGACATGGGCGGGCGTGTGATGGAAACGCTAAGTGCTTCTATTGAGGTCAAGCTTGAGACTCTGCAAGGCGATCTGATTTTTGAGGGCACAGGCGAACACGCCGGGCTGGAAGTGGTTGGTGACTTGCAGCGGCTATTGGCATAAAAGGATTTGCGTTACAGGATACCCAACAGACTATATTGCAAATATTATTCGATTTTTTTGCTCTGCGTTCTAAACGTATTGCTAGGTGACGATCAAACCAGCTAATTAAGTAAAACCTGTTTCTCCAGACGTTTAAAAACGGGCTAAAATACAACTATGAAATCGACTGAAAAAGACACAAACAAAGAACAAACTGAAGACCTGGAGCCGGTGTTCGAGAAGCGAGCTGAATCGAACGAGCCCACAGGCAAACTTTCCGATTCGCCACCCTGGGGTTGGGGAACAAAACTGATTGTTGGAATATTACTGGTGGTTGGTTTTCTGGCTTTGGTCTTCCGTTTTAATGATTATTTCAAATTGGTCCTGACTGCTTTTTTACTGTCCTTCCTGCTTTATCCAATTTGCGACCTGCTGCGCAAGGTGGCACGCTTGCGTTGGCGGGTTTCAGTGGTGATCGTTTATTTTTTATTGGCAGGTTTGGTTGTGTGGTTGATTGCAAGGGGAGGCACTTCCCTCGCTAAACAGGTGCAAAACCTGTTTCAGACACTTATTGACAATATAGATAACATCACGGTGTTGTTGGAGGAATGGTCCGGTCAAACGCTCATGTTCGGTCCTTTCACATTCACTACTCCGCAGCTCGATTTCGAGTTGATTGGGGGATGGATTTCTGAGAGCTTGCAGCCAATTGCCAGCCAGGCTGGCACCATTGCGACGACTGTAGTTGGCAAAGTGGGCGGGTTCCTGGTTAATTTCGGTATTACTTATATGGTCTCCTTCTTTATTACATCAGAGACGCAAGGTGCCAAACGAAGGCTCATTAATATCACTATCCCCGGTTATGAAAAAGATTTTCGCCGTCTTGGTTTGGAAATCGGAAAAATCTTCAATTCTTTCATCCGCGGTGAGTTTACAGTAGTCAGCATCGCCATCGTTACTTACTCACTTCTGCTTGGCATCCTGGGGCTGCCCTATTTCTTCGTCCTGGCGTTGATTGCTGGGTTGGGGCGCTTTGTTCCATACGTGGGAGCTGCGCTTGGATGGATTTCCTTTTTTATCGGCGCGCTTCTGCAGGACCCCACTCCCTTTGGACTAACCAACATAGTCTATGGATTGCTGATTTTTGGGATCGCGGTTGTGATCGATACGGCATTTGATCAAATTCTGATGCCAAAAGTGATGGGTGACTCACTGCAAGTTCACCCAGCTGCCATCCTGATCTCTGCCCTGGTTGGTGCTCAACTGCTGGGCGTTTTGGGGATTATCCTGGCAGCACCGGCTTTTGCGACCTTGAAACTGATTTTGCGGTATAGCACCCGAAAATTATTCGATCGCGATCCTTGGGAAGGGATGCAATATTACCAAAAACCCAATGAACCGCTATTGATGAAAGGAATGCGAAAGGTTTGGGAGAAAATCCGGATTGTGTTGGAAAAACCCTGCGGCAAGGTCAGAGGCTGGTTCGAAAAGCAATTCCGCAGATTTAAAAGAGATAAAGCAAGTTGAAAACCAAAATTTCTCGTACGCTCGCTTGCGTTACACGAGCGGACGTGAGATAATCTTGTTATACTAACGGAGGTAAAGATGACTGAAAACGAACCTATCACAACTACAATCGCTGAAACCGAAAATTACCTGGCTTGGAAAGCAGAAGAACCGGATGGCGAAACCACTTATCATCTGGAACTCAACAATGTCACACTGCATTTCTTTACGGAAGAGTGGCAGGAGTTCCTCAAGTTGACTGAAATTATCGTCGACGAAGAACTGTAAACCACAATCATCCATCATTGACAAAAGCTTGCCTCTGGTAGGCTTTTTGTCTTTAAGTAAGTAAGTCGCAGCCGGTTTTGAAAAGTTGAGATCGTCATCGCGAGGAGCGCAGCGATGTGGCGATCTGGCTTTTTGAATAGCACAAAAATCTAACGGCAGACTGCCACAACCCCTTCTTGTTACAAGAGGTTTTGTATTTCCAGCAACGGGGTCTCGCAGTGACCGTGGATGGCGCAGGTTTTACGAAGAAAAACCTCGCCTCCCAACTTCAGTTAATTGTATGATTTGACAAGTTGAGGTCGTCATCGCGAGGAGCTCAGCGACGCGGCGATCTGCCTTTTTGAATAGCACAAAAATCTAACGGCAGACTGCCACGACCCCTTCTTGCTACCAGAGGTTTAAGTATTTCTAGCAACGAGGTCTCGCAGTGACCGTGGATGGAGCCGGTTTTACGAAGAAAAACCTCGCCTCCCAACTTCAGTTAATTGTTTGATTTGACAAGTTGAGATCGTCATCGCGAGGAGCGCAGCGACGTGGCGATCTGCCTTTTTGAATAGCACAAAAATCTAACGGCAGACTGCCACGACCCCTTCTTGCTACCAGAGGTTTAAGTTTTTCCAGCAATGGGGTCTCGCAGTGACCGTGGATGGAGCCGGTTTTACGAAGAAAAAACCTCGCTTCCCAACTTCAGATAATTGTATGATTTGACAAGTTGAGGTCGTCATCGCAAGGAGCTCAGCGACGCGGCGATCTGCCTTTTTGAATAGCACAAAAATCTAACGGCCGACTGCCACGACCCCTTCTTGCTACCAGAGGTTTAAGTATTTCCAGCAACGGGGTCTCGCAGTGACCATAGATGGAGTTGTATGTAGATGGGTATGCTCGTGGGTTTGTGTGCGCCAAAAACGTAAAAAAAGTAGGCAAAGGCTTAGGGTCAACTTGTAATTTATGATAATTAGCGCTTGAATTTCATCCAGTCCAGGCGGCGGTTCAGTCGAAAACCAAGCCGCTCCAGGGTCTTTTCTGTTCGACCTTCTGGGTATTCAAGGCGGGTAATTCGACCCTGCCAATAATTATTGAGAAAATCACATGCCAGGCAACTCAGAACTGCATCCTCATCCTGGTTTTCCGGGATTGCCAGCCAAAGATAGTCAGCGTTTTGCATCCCTCGCTGCCAGCTAAGCAAGCCAGCCAGCTTGCGCTCGTTGCGGACCGCAAAATGAGTAAGGTTTCCTGCCCAATCCCAAGAAAAAGGATTCAACCACACCCATGGTTGAAACTGACTGAAATTGACCGAGGCATACCAGCGCGTATCACCTGGATAGGCTTTTTCGAGCCATGTTTTGTGCAGAGCCCAATCGCCGAGCCTTCTGCCTGTCAACTTGAATTGTGATGGGTCGCAGGAGCCCGACGAGTGTAATTTTGGCTGAGCCTGGTCTAGAACCCAATTATACACCCTGCGGATGACTTCAAAACCCAGAACGGAATACATATTCCGGGCAGCAAGGTTGTCACTGCCAACCTGCAGCCAAATTTCTGACGCGCGTTTTTGCTGGGCATAACGCAAGGCGTGTTTGGTCATGGCAGTGGCAATACCCTGGTGTTGAAATTCGGGTTTTACAGCTACATTGGCGATCAAGGCAATATGGCGCAGCTTGTCCAGAAAAGAAACGATATTGATATTGCCCACGATTTGATCGTCCACAACCCAAACGTAACCGGGTTGGCGATAACCACCAATCTGAATCAAACCCCATTGCGATTGTTGCTGGGCAGACTGGCGCATTTGGTTGATCACATTTTTGCTCTCAGGATCGTTCTTAAGGTTAAAACTCTCTTCGATCAGCTTGATCACAGCATCAGCGTCACGAGCAGGGTCGTAGGCTTTTAGACGACCAGGAGGTGTCAAAACAGATTCCATCATATGTCGATATTGTAAATCAAAGCGGGATTAAAAATAAAACCAGCTTCTGAGAGAAGCTGGTAGTCTGAAGGTTTAGTTGACGTCCGTGTCAGTAGATCTTGGCCTGCGGGCTCGGTAAACGATCCGGCCTCGATCCAGGTCATATGGCGACATCTCGACCCGGACAGCATCTCCCAATAGGATGCGGATATAATATCGGCGCATTCGACCGGAGAGATATGCCAATACCTCATGGCCGTTATCAAGCTTCACCCGGAATTGTGTGCCCGGGAGGGCTTCGATAATGGTACCGTCTACGGTAATTTTCTCTTCTTCTTTAGCCATAACACCTCACTAACCTGGCTACTTTTCGTAGGGCTTCCGGAAAGAACGTCGAACAGCCTTCTTTTCATCCATACGGCGCTGCTCGCTCTTAGAAACGAACCAGCGTTTGCGTCGCACGGTGCTGAGAACACCACTCTTCACGACCTTCTTGCGAAAGCGCTTGAGCAGGGAATCCTGCGATTCATTAGGTCTCAAAGTTACACTTGTCATATGCTATTCACCTCCTCTCCAGGTAACAACCATTGCGCATTTATACGCGCAACTTCCCATTATACACGGGAACAGTGGTAAAAATCAAGGTTTGAAGTTCCAGATTTGGCAGCCCGCAATAATGAAATACTCTAATTGCGAGGTCTTGGATCAGATTGACAGAATTCAAGCATAAAACCTGCTTGCCCCGTTTATAACTTGATTGAATTCAATTTTTCCAATCTCACTGTATCGGTCATGTCCATCTGTAAGGGTGTGACAGAGATATAACCTTTTTTGATCGCTCCAAAATCTGTGCCATCTTCAACCAAACCGGTTGGAGCATTTCCTCCGATCCAATAATAGGGAACTCCACGGGGATCGAGGCGTTTCTCCAGGGCATCCTGGTACAGGCGAACACCCTGCCGGGTAAGCAGCACACCTTCATAATCACCCTGCGGGCGATAAGGCACGTTGATGTTCCAAATCGGTGCTGGTTTTTGACCATCCCACAACGCGAGCAGTTTTGAGATCACTCTGACAGCCGCTTCTGCTGCTGCCTCGTAGTCCAATGGACCCTGGTGATATTCCGGCGCATCTATTGAGACGGCAAAACCAGGCACGCCGTTAATTGCAGCCTCCATTGCCGCGGTGACCGTGCCAGAGTAGGTCACATCCAATCCGATATTGGCATTGGGGTTGATCCCGGAAACGACCGCGTCAAAATCAAGCTCCAAAGCGCCCATCATCGCCAGCGCTACGCAATCTGACGGTGCTCCGTCTGAGCTCCAGGCTTGGCTGCCATCAGCAAGTTTGACTGCGTGCACTCGCATGGGTCGGCTCATGGTTTTGACATGCCCGCAAGCGGACCAGTTGTGGTCAGGCGCCAAAACGCTGACTTCCACTTCGTCCATCTTTCGAATGGCTTGGGCTAGTGCCAGCAAACCGGGGGCAGTCACGCCGTCATCGTTTGTAACCAGGATCTTTTTTGTCATTCCAACCTCTTAATGCCGTCTTCTTTTCTTCTTTTTTGAGCCGGAAGTCTTAGCCTGGCTCTGACCATTTTCGCTATCAGCACCGGCTGGCTTTACCGGTCGATAGCGGAACATATAGGTGATCACACCCTGGCGAACCTCACTGAGCAGGTCACTGAACATGGTGCTGGCTTGCCGTTTGTATTGCACCAGCGGGTCTCGCTGGGCATACGATTCCATGCTGATCGAGACACGCAGAGACTCCATTTTTGTCAGGTATTCCACCCAGGATTCGGTGATGGTACGCAGCAGTAAATCGCGATAGATGCGGTTCTGGGTTTGGTTGCCCATCACGGTCTGAATTCGTTCTGCTAATTCATCGTCAATTTCAGCAACAGCTTGATTCTCAAGTTGCCCCCAAAGCGATTCACCCAATTCCTTTTTCAACTCTGTGCGGGTTCTCTCAGGCAAGCCGTTCAATTTGAGCTCGTTTAGCTGCAACTGATTCCACTCGTTCAAGCCAAAGATTTCTGCTAATTTTTCTTCTGCATTTTGCAGATGTTCCAAAATCTTTTCGGTGAGCGCTTCACTGGTCTGTCCGCCGATTTCGTCAGCAATCGCGAAAATGTAATTCAGCCGGCTGTGCGTGCGCAGTTCTCGCTTGTGTGTGCGTTCATCAAAACCGATGTGTTTGCCCTGGGTTGAGATTTGAAGCACTTTCAAAAGGGCATCATCGTCCTCAAGGGCTTCAGCCAACAGATCCTGGTTGTTTTCCAGATCTCGTGCTACTTCCCGGTTCTCACCAAATAGCCGTTCCATCCGTCTGTTGAGGCTGCTCTCAATTTTTTTAGTTAACTGGGCTCTCAGTTCGCTAAAGGGAAGCGCAGCCAGGTCAGCCGGCTTGAGTGCCCAATTTTCACCAAAGCGGCGTTCCAGGGTCATTAAAAGACGGCGAGCGACGTTGAGCGTAAGATTGGTGTGCAAAGCCTCAGTCAGCGATTTCTTCATGCTGCGCGGGTTGTCTTGCAGAGTTTGAATCTCTTTTGTACCAAACCTGATTGAAGCGCCAAGCAGTGTACTCAGTTCACTTTGGTAATCATGCTTGTCCAGTGGGTCAAGGCTTTCCAGGTAGGCATCGAGCGTGTCTTCACCCTCTGCCATTTGGACCTTCAGATTTTGTTCATAATGGTCAAACAAATCTATGGCTCCAGCCTGAACATGCTGGTTTTCAATCTCTACTGCCTGTTTTGCAAATTTGACGATACTGTTTTTCAAAGTTTCGGTGCTATCTGCATCTGCCAGTTTATCCATAACCGATTGATAGGTGAAAGAAGGATAGCTGCCAAAGTCAGTGTTTATGCTGGGTTGGATTTCTTCCAGGTACGCCAGCAATTTCCAGGGACCTTCCACGTCCGCTAAGCCCGATTCAACCCGGGTGCGCAATTCTGTCTGCAGCATTTCTGAGACGTCTTCATGCAAATCTTCTTTCGTAAAGATTTTGTCGCGTTCCTGGTAAATGCGATTGCGTTGGGTATTCAAAACGTCGTCGTATTCCAGTAGGTGCTTGCGCACATCAAAGTTGGACCCTTCCACCCTGGTTTGCGCCTGCTCGACCATTTTGTTGATCATGTTCATTTCGATGGGCATATTCTCATCAATTTTGAAGCGTGAAAGCATATTTTCAAGTTGCTCCCCGCCAAACATGCGCATCAGGTCATCTTCCAGGCTGAGATAAAAACGGCTTGAACCGGGGTCACCCTGACGACCAGCACGACCGCGCAGCTGATTATCGATCCGGCGGGCTTCGTGTCTTTCCGAGCCGACCACGTGCAAGCCGCCCAGTTCGCGTACCTTTGCCATGTCTTCCATGTAGTTGACAAAGGTGTCGAGCGCGGTTTGCTCATCCTCTTCTTCAAATTCGACCTGCAAGTTTTTCACTGCCTCCAGGCGTTCGGGCATGGTCATGTTGTAAGGATCTTCCTTACTGTATTTGGCTAAAACCCGATTGACCTTCGAGAGCAGCGCTTCGTCCAGCTCTCCACCCAGTTTAATGTCGACTCCTCGACCAGCCATGTTTGTGGCAATGGTCACCGCGCCAAAAGCGCCGGCACCAGCGATGATCAGGGATTCTTCGGTGTGTTTGCGGGCATTTAAGACTTTGTGAGGCACGCCGCCATCAAATAGCGGCTGGAGTCTCGCCCAATCTTTTTCTTCGAGATAAAGACTGTCAAGCAATACTTGCTTGTTGCTCTCTTCACTTAGATCCATGCTGGTCAAGCCATAATCGCGCCCCAACCGGCGCAATTCAGCCATGCGCAATTGATCCAACGGCTCGTTTAGGGCTGCCAGTTCTGGCGCATCCAGGTAATCTTCCACTTTTGCGCCCTTAGCCTTGAGCCAAGCATTTTTGATCAGGCTCACCTGCAGCAAGCGCCGGATTTGTTCGGGAGCAAGCCGTTCTGAAAGCCGTTCAGAGCTTTCCACAGATGTCGTACCCACCAGTTGCGGTCTGCCGACCACGTGGAAACGAACGATTTCCAGGATGATCGCGCGCAGCTTGCCTTCAGTGGTCCGGTAAATTACATCCGGATAGTCTTTGCGTTTGTAAAAGAGAGGAGACTGGGTGCTATCGTTATCTTCGTAGTAGTAAGTATATTTATAGCCCTCTGGATCTTTGGTCTCTTCGGCTTTCAAGCCGGCATCGCCCCGCTCTGCCTTGTATTCCAGATTGGATGGGATCGCCAAAACGTCCAGACCGTAAATTCGATAGAACTCTTCCTTTTCGGTCAAGGCTGTACCGGTCATACCCGCCAGTTTGTCATACATGCGGAAGTAATTCTGGATCGTGATGGTGGCATGAGTGATGTTTTCTGCCTGGACCTTGACGCCTTCTTTTGCCTCAACAGCCTGGTGCAAACCATCTGACCATCTTCTGCCCGGCATCATACGACCGGTGAATTCGTCCACGATGACAACTTCGCCGCCCTGCACGATATATTCCTTGTTGCGATGGAAGAGATATTGAGCACGCAGTGCCTGCTCCAAAAATCCCATCAGGCGGGCTTGTTCGGGGGTCACATCTTCCGGTCTCTCCGGATCAGAAAGTTCCATGCCGAGCATGTCTTCCACATGAGCCAACCCGACTTCTGTCAGGGAAATCATTTTCTCTTTTTCGCCGATCTCATAGTCCTCAGGGTTGAGGGCTTTGACGATTTGCGCCATACGAATGTAGTTTTCGGAATCTTCGTGTGCCGGACCCGAAATGATCAGCGGGGTGCGGGCTTCATCGATGAGAATATTGTCAACCTCGTCGATGATGGCGTAATTGTGACCTCGTTGAACGCGATGATTCCACTGCATAGAGATATTGTCACGCAAGTAGTCGAAGCCGAATTCGCTGTTTGTCCCGTAGGTGATGTCAGCCAGGTAAGCCTGCTGACGGGAAGTCTGGCGCAAGAGATTTTGATCCTCGTTGAGTGAGTGCTCGTTGGGGTCATAAATAAATGCCCGTGGGCTGCCTTCTACTGCGGTAATTGCTTGTAGAACCCCTACACTAAGCCCCAAAAAGTGATAAATTGCGCCCATCCAGCGTCCGTCACGACGTGCGAGATAATCGTTTACAGTGATCAGGTGCGCGCCTTTTCCTTCAAGGGCATTCAGGTAGAGCGGCAGAGTTGCTGAGAGCGTTTTTCCTTCTCCAGTACGCAGCTCTGAAATGGCACCCTGGTGGAGGTTGATTCCGCAGATCAACTGCACGTCATAATGACGCTGACCAAGCACGCGTTTGCTTGCCTCGCGAACGATAGCATAAGTTTCTGGAAGCAGATCGTCCAGTGTTTCTCCTTTTTTCAGGCGCTGCCTGTATTCATTGGTTTTTTCTTTCAGCTGTGCATCGGTCAGCTTCTCGAATTGCGCTTCAAGCGCGTTGATTTGGTCAACAGTAACAACCAGTTCTCCGATTTTCTTGCGATGCGGATCCCCTTTGAAGAGCTGTGAAATTTTATTAAACATAATCATTCTTCCTTTAAGTACGGTCAAATTGGTGCCAAACCGCAAACAAAAATTATAGCATAGCCCAATCCTTATACTTTTATTGTTATTACATAACAAGGGGTCGTAAAATGAGGTCATTATTGGAGGTGAAACTATGAAAGAACGCGGTTGTCTCGGTTGTGGATTTGGTTGCGTAAGCGCTGTATTCATTCTGACAATTTTGCTGCTCTTAGGAGTTTGTGCTCTGATTTCCTGGATAATAGCTGGTTCAGCGGATCTTCAATACCAGCTTCAGCTTGAAGGAATGCTTCTGACCGCCTTGGTCTCAGCAGTCTGATTAATTGGTAGGAGGAATTACCATGACAACGTCATTGATCAAGACAAGTTTTCTAATTATCGGTGGTGGTATTGCCGGCGTCAGCGCTGCTGAGGCAATCCATAAAGTCGACCAATCTTCAGACATCACCCTGGTTTGTGGTGAACATAGTCTGCCTTATTTTCGCATGAGTCTAACACGCTACCTGGCTGGTGAAATCGGCCGGGAACAGCTCGAATTGCATAAAGAGGGTTGGTATCTCGAAAACCATATTAATATTGTGGTGGGCAGACAGGTACAGAATATTGATTCCGAATCCAAACAGGTCACATTGGATGACGGACAAGGTTATAGTTACGAAAAGCTCATTCTGGCAAATGGAGCCAGCCCCTTTGTACCCCCTATCCCTGGCAAAGAGCTGCCCGGCGTGATGACTTTACGCTCGCTGGAAGACGCGGAGCGAATTACGCAAATCTTCGACCATCACGCCAATGTAGTTTGCATAGGCGGTGGGTTACTGGGGCTAGAGATTGCCGGCGCGATTGCCAGGCACGGTTCAAAAGTGACCGTCTTGGAAGCGCTGGACTGGTTATTGCCGCGTCAACTGGGGCAGGAAGCGGCAGAATTGCTGCGCCAGCATATTGAGTCAATGGGCATCTCTGTCATCGTGCCAGCGAAAACCGCTGCATTGGTCGGCGAAGGCAAGGTTGAAGGGGTTGAGTTGGCTTCAGAGTCTCCCGAAACAGAACCGGCTGTTTGCATTCCAGCCGAGTTAGTTCTGATCAGCGCAGGTGTTCGTCCCAACCTCGACCTAGCAAAGTTGGCTGGAGTTGAAGTGAACCGTGGAGTAGTGGTGAATGAGCATATGCAAACTTCAAAACCGGATATCTATGCCGCAGGTGATGTCACCGAATATCACGGCATCAATTATGGACTTTGGGTACCTGCCAAGAAACAGGGTGAGGTTGCCGGAAAGCACGCCGCTGGTCAACCCGCCGATTTTGCCGGAGACCCTCCCTCAGCCAAATTGAAGGTATTGGGGATCGACCTGTTTAGCATCGGTCAGTTTGCACCGACCGAAGAGGGCGACAAACTGATTGCATCCAGGCAAGATGACACCTATATCAGCTTGCTCTTCAGAAATGGTGTTTTGGTTGGCGCTAACCTGTTGGGTGAGACAGGTTTGGACCCAAAGGTAAAAAAGGCGATCGATACAAAAAAGGATTTCAGCGGTGTGCTGAGAGATTCAGTGACGCTGGAAGAGGTAATTGCCCTGCTTTAATATCTAGGCCGGGATTGGAGGGTATGGGAGACATACAAATGTTCAATAATCTCTGTCCTCTCCAATCCGGCAAAATGACGTCAACGAAACAAGCTCTTAGGATTTACTTCTGATGCCGGATTGAAAACATCAACCGCTTGAAGTTATAACGATCTTTTTGTGTTTTCAATCTCGGCCTACAAAAGAATGCCCACTTGCCGGCACTTCCTTATCGCTTTGAAAAAAATCCCGTGAATAGTCGTAGGCCGGGATTGGAGGGAACGGGAACGCTGCGGTTATCTGTTAATCTATGTCCCTCCAATCCGGCAAATTGACGTTGACGAAACAAACTCTTAGGATTCACCCCTGACGCCGGATTGAAAACGTCAACTGCTTGACGATATAACGATCATTTTTGTTTTCAATCCTGGCCTGAAAAAAAACACCTGCGTTTCAATACGATCTCCTTACCTCGAAAAATCTTGCCATGAAAAAATAAAATTTCTGCATTCCTGAAATCGATTTCACCTTTGTCAGGGTAAAATAGGGAAAACACAAAAAAAGGATGATCATGGAATATAGAAATTTTGGCAAAACTAACTTCACGCCCTCTGCATTGGGGTTTGGATGTATGCGATTTCCACAACTTCCTGGTGAGGGAAATGAGGTCGATGAGGTTGAAGCCACCCGCATGGTCCGTTATGCTATTGATCAGGGTGTGAATTACGTCGATACTGCCTGGCCTTATCACGGCGGGCAAAGTGAAGTTTTGGTAGGCAAGATTTTGCAGGACGGTTACCGGGAAAAAGTTGCCCTGGCAACCAAGATGCCTTCCTGGCTGATCGAAAAAGTGGAAGATTTTGACTACTACTTTTCTGCTCAATTGGAACGGCTTCAAACTGACCACATCGATTTTTACTTGTTGCATGCACTCAATCAAAAACACTGGGACAACTACCTCAATCTCAAGGTGTTTGACTGGGTCGAGAAACAAAAAGCTGATGGCAAAATACGCCATATCGGCTTCTCTTTTCACGATGAATTCCCGGTATTCGAGAAAATTTTGACGGGGTACGACCATTGGGATTTCTGCCAGATTCAATATAACTATATGGATGTGGACTACCAGGCTGGTGAGCGTGGGCTGAAGATGGCATCAGAACGTGGATTAGGCGTAGTGGTCATGGAACCTCTTAAGGGCGGAAAATTGGCAATTGAAGTCCCGCCAGCCCCGGTAAAAGCGGTTTTTGATCAAGCAGAAAGAACATGGAAACCAGCTGAGTGGGCTCTTCAATGGCTCTGGAATCAAGCGGAAGTCGGGTTGGTGCTTTCGGGCATGTCGACCTTTGAACAAGTGGAGCAGAACCTGGTAAGCGCCAGCCGCTCTGGTATTGGCAGTCTTTCGTTAATAGAGGTCAGAATTATCGAAGAAGCGCGCAATGCCTGGCAAGGGCTGGCACCGGTTGCCTGCACCCATTGCGAATACTGCCTGCCGTGTCCAAATGACGTCTTGATCCCGCAAATTTTTGAAATTTACAACAATGCAATGATGTACGGCGAGCAGGAGCGCGGTCAACGCACCTACGAAAGCCAAATCGCTGAAGCAAATCAGGCGGATGCATGTATTGAATGTGGAGAATGTGAAAGTCTCTGCCCACAGCATCTGACCATTATCGATTATCTCAAGGATGCCCATGCATACTTGAGCAAGGCATAACTGACATTGCTTCCTGAAAACCGGATCGAGGGCAGTGACGAAAGGGTCGACAAAAATGATCGACCCTGGATCATTGCTTGCTCGATCCTGTTAATCACGTTAGTGCTAACCTGGTTGTGGCTGACGCCCTCCGGCTGGTGGGAGAAAGTGCGCCTGTTGGGGTATGCGGTTTGTCATCAAATTGAAGATCGCAGCTTCTTTTATCACGACCTGCAATCACCGTTGTGCGCGCGCTGTACTGGTATGTACCTGGGAGGATTGTTGACACTTACTTTTCAAGCCTTTCAGGGTCGCAAAGGCAAGTTCCCACGCACCTGGGTTTCAGTCATTTTGGGGCTGTTTTTCATTTGGTTTGGCATTGATGGCCTCAACTCCTTTCTGCATTTCTTTCCCGGTTTTGAACTGGGCTACCAACCCTCCAACCTCTTTCGGTTGATCACTGGCACTGGGATTGGCTTGGGTATCGGGGCAATTTTGAGCCCGCTCTTCAACCAGACTGCCTGGGCAAATTGGGTAAATCGCAGTTTTTTTGAAAAATGGTACAGTTTTCCAGTACTGCTTTTCTTAGCCTTTCTCATGGTTGCGGGTGTGTACAGCCAACAGCCAGTTATCCTTTTGCCGGCAATGTTCCTTTCTGGCTTAAGCGTGGTGATCTTGCTAACCTCGATTCACACCGTGATCGCCTTGATGCTGACCGGGCGAGCCAATCTACAGTTGACCTGGAAGCAAATGAGCTTGCCGTTGCTGATTGGGTTGAACATCTGTTTTATTCAAATCTTGCTAACGAGTATGTTGAGATACCTGCTAACAGGCACCTGGGCGCCTTTAGACCTGTGATTATCTACTGTCATCAATTAGCAACCCGGCTATAATTATTGTTGTCGGGAAGCTGTTCACCCGACAGGAGGAATGATTATGACAGAAATTATTGGGGGTGTTTTAGGCGCGTTTGGTCTTTCAGCGTCTGCTGGTCTGAATGCCTACATCCCGCTATTAGTTGTCTCGCTTTTGGCGAAATTTACCAGCCTGATTGAGCTGGCAGAACCCTGGAACACACTGGAAAGTTGGTGGGTGATTGGTGTTCTGGCTGTATTGGGCACTGTGGAGATGGTGGCAGATAAGGTGCCGGTGGTCGACGATGTCAATGACGCGATTCAGACCTTTATCCGTCCGGTCGCAGGTGCAATTCTATTTGCTACCAGCGCTAAAACGATCACAGATGTAAACCCAGTGCTTTCGATGATCTGTGGTTTGTTAGTAGCAGGCTCTGTTCATGCCGCTAAATCCCTGGTAGCCCGTCCAGTGATCGAAGCCAGCACTGCCGGGGTAGGCGTGTCGGTGGTAAGCACGATCGAAGATGTCCTAGCCACGATCATTTCAGTTCTATCTGTCGCGCTGCCGATCCTGATGGTCATTTTAGTTTTTATGCTGATCTGGTGGGTATCCTGGTTCTTCCAACGGCGAAGAAAGTCGCGCGAAAAGATTATTGAAAGTGATATCTAAGGAGTAAAAATGACTGAAAATCAAGTGAGATATGAAAATGTTGAAGAAACCACGTCGATCTGGGCAATTCTTAGCCTGATCAGTGGAATTGGCAACTTTGTAGGTTTGTGGTTTATTGGTGCTATAGTCGCCATCATTACCGGTTATGTTGCCAAAAACGAGATCGAAAAAAGCAACGGTAGAGTAGGCGGTAAAAGGTTAGCTGATGCTGGTTTGATCCTGGGATGGGTTGGGATCGGTTTGTCAGTTCTGACTTTTTGTCTCACCATTTTGATTGCGGTGGGTGTGATTGGTGGTAGTATTGCTTTATGCGGTCCTTTTAGTGAAATGATCAATCAAATCCCTTGGAATTGAAAGGAATATAACTAATGAGTAACCAAGATTTCATCGATGACCCTGACGCAAACCGCTGGAGTGATGCGCCAAAACCGGCTCCCCAAGAGCCTGTTCAACCCGAAACCCCAACTGAACTCGTTCCGCCCGAACCGTTTGTGACCGAGGAGGTTCCTGAAACAGTTTTTAGCGCAGAGCCTTTACCAGAGCAACCCGAACCGGTGATCTACGATCCGGAGCGTGATGAACACGAGCCTTACGTTGACGTGACACCTGACAAGGACGGTTTTGAATCCGTTCCTCCGGTGACTAAGGACTACTCGTACACGCAGCCACCCGTTGAGAAGAAGAAAACCAGTGGTTGGATAATTGCTCTGATTGTCCTTTTAGTGCTGTGCATTTGCGCAGTGGTGGCAGTTGTTGTAGCTGGATTCTTTGTAATTAGCGGTCAATACAGGATTGAATGGTCTTATCTGATCGATTCTGCCTTGAGGCTGTTGTAGTCAATGCTTGAATCCTGAATATAGCATACAACGGGCTGGTGTCTTCGCCGGCCCGTTTTTGTTAATTTAGTTAAATTAATCGAGTTGGATTCCCCACTGGGTGAACGATCTTGCTTGAAGTTTAAAAAATCCGCGAAATTGGAGAGCAAACGGTAAAACCGTGTGCTCACTCTGCCATTTGATACCAGTCAAGAATCGTTACTGGATGGTGAGTATCCCTTATGCTATGGATGTCATAGTACAAAAATTTACTAAAACGTGCACTGGCTACTACAATAATAAAAATACTCTTACGAAATAAGAAGAAAGGACAATCGACATGAGGAAAATAGTAACTTTTTTATGGTTTAACGACCAGGCAAAGGAAGCGGTGGATTTTTATGTATCGCTGTTTGAAGATGCAAAAATAGTAAACACATCGTTTCTTACAGAGTCAGTAGCAAAAGCATCCGAAATGAAAGTTGGAGATTTATCAACAATTGACTTTGAACTGAATGGACAAAACTTTACTGCGCTAAATGGTGGGCCGATGTTTACTTTTAATGAGGCTATCTCAATACAGGTGTACTGCAAAACTCAGGAAGAGATTGATTATCTTTGGGAAGCCCTATCTGAAGGTGGCGAACAAGTCGCTTGCGGATGGCTTAAAGATAGATATGGCTTATCGTGGCAGATTGTCCCGGAAATTCTGGACGTCATGATGCGTGATCCAGACACAGTTAAAGCTGATAGGGTTGCCGCTGCGATGCTTGGTATGCTTAAACTGAATATTAGCGAACTCGAAAAAGCCTACGAAGGCGAATGATAATCTAACAATCCAAAGTAAAAACCGGGCTGGCGAAATTACCAGCCCGGTTTGTGTTTTATTTACTCAGCCAGCGACCTTACCGCGTACGAAAATTAGCCGGAGACTCCATGAATTTACAGGGATGGCGACCAGAGGGTCAAGTTATATGCTCAGGCTGCCCACTAACGCCTACGGCGTCAGGGTACTTCGTAAGATCGTCGCAATCGAAAAAAAACATTCACACTACCAGCAGGCATTGCAGGGTGGATGCCGGCCAGGCTATGCTGATCGTTTCACCGATTTCAACAGGGTTGGGAGAATGAACTTGCAGGATGGTTTGCCCTACTATGACATCGAGGCGGTAATATTCACCTTGAAAAACACTGTCCCGTACAACTGCGCGTAGGTAACCGGGTGTCAGAATTGCTTTTTCGCCCAGAAGGGCATCTTCAGGGCGCAAAAGCAGCATGCAATCCGAGCCGATCTCCAGTTCGGACGAAGTTCCTAATTCGAATCGCCCAAAGTTAGTCTCAACAAACTTGGAAGTGACTAATTTTGCTGGAACCAGGTTCCCCAGCCCCAAAAAAGAGGCAACCCAAGTGTTGGCTGGCTGATTGAAAACAGTTTCAGGCGCGCCTTCCTGAACCAAAAGTCCTTCGTGCAGCAAGAGCAAGCGGTCAGCAAGCGCGAAAGCTTCTTCCTGGTCATGGGTAACGTAAATCACAGGTTTCTGGCTGTCATGAAGCCGCTTACGCAGGTCCTTGAGCAATTCAGTACGCAAATTGTGATCCAACGCTCCCAGGGGTTCGTCCAGCATCAGCAGGTGCGGGTCTGGTGCGAGCGCGCGCGCCAGAGCCACACGCTGTTGTTCGCCTCCTGACAATTCTGTTACTGCCCGGTCAGCAAACTCCTCCATTCGGATGCTTGCAAGAGCCTTTTTTACCAGCGTTTGAATTTCAATCTTCGGACGCCCCGCCATCCTCAACCCGAAAGCGATGTTTTCTGCGACAGTGCGATGAGGGAACAACGCATAATCCTGGAACATCAGTCCAAAACCACGTTCGTGGGTGGGCTTTTGGGTGTAATCCTCACCATTCCAAAAAACCCTTCCAGATTTGGGTTCTTCCAATCCTGCTATGATGCGCAGCATGGTGCTTTTACCGCTGCCTGAAGAGCCAAGCAGGCAAACCAATTCGCCCTCATGAACCTCGAAAGTGATTCCTTTGAGCAGGGGTTTGCCGTCGTAGTCTTTATAAATGTTTTCAACAGATAACATCAGAATAACTCCTCACCGGGAAGTCGGATTTTTTCGATCAACAGGCTGCCAGCAGCACTTGTGAGCAATAATAAGGTGGACATTGCCAGGGCTTGTCCGTAATTAAGTGCGCCAGGCTGGGAAATATAACGGAAAATGGCTACCGGTATGGTGGGTGTTCGCGCATTGGCCAGCAGGCTGGAAGCGCCAAATTCACCCAACGAAATCGTGAAGGAAAAAGCCAGGCTGACGATTACCGCTCGCAGCAGAATTGGCAGGTCGATTTCGCGAAGGACTTTCCAGGGTTTGGCGCCCATCACGCTTGCGGCTTCACGCAATGAATTGGGGATGCCCTGAATTGCCGGCAGAATCGTGTGTACCACAAAAGGAAGAGCGATCAGCGAGTGCGCGATTGGGATCAAGATCGGGAAAGGTCCGCTGGTCCATGGTGGGCGGTTGAAAGTAATCAGAAAGCCCAATCCCAGAATCACCGCGCTGGCACCCAAGGGCAGCATCAAGAAGGGTTCAAGCAATCGTGTCAGTTTGCCCGACCGGGAAAGGGCATAGGCTGTAATCAAGCCCATGGAGGTTGCGATAATCATGGTCAGGATCGAATACACCAGTGAGTTGCGAATGGCAGCAAGCGGGTTGGAATAAAAAATTGAGCCAGTACGATTTTGGAAAAGTTCTGTGTAGTAGCGGGTGGTTAAACCAGTCTCAAATTCGCCGCGCTCTCCTCGGGCGGCCTCAAAAGTAACCAAAGAGCGGGAAACAAGGCTCAAAATGGGTGAGATAAACAAAACGACCAGCAGCAGGCACATCAGGACAACAAAGATTTTCTGCCTTGTGCTGACTGGTCGCTGCCTCGTCTTCTGCTCACTGCTGAGGGCGGCTTTGCCAAAGCGCGGATTTTTTACCCGACTTTGGGCAAGGGTGATGAGCAGGGTGATCGCCAGCTGAATCATAGAGAGCAAACCTGCCATCGGCAAATTGAAGCGGCTCATCGCTTGCGTGTAGATTTCAACCTCTAAGGTGGCGAATTGAGGTCCGCCCAGCATGAGTACCACGCCAAAACTGGTGAAATCAAACAAGAATACCAACAGGCTTGCGCCCAAAATCGAGGGCATCAATAACGGCAGAGAAACCTCACGAAAAGCCTGCCAGGGTTTTGCGTTCAGCACGCGAGCCGCTTCGTCGTAATGAGGATTGAGACGGCTCAGGCTGTTGCCAACCATGCGGATCACGATAGAGGTGTTGTAGAAAACGTGTGCCAGCAGAATTGCTGGAAGGCTGTTGAGCAAGCTCAAGGGTGGGTTGGATAGATTCAGCAGATCCATCAGGATCAGATTCAACCAGCCTCTTGGTCCAATCAGAGTGTTAAAAGCCGTTGCAACCACCACGGTTGGCAGGATGAACGGCAGCAAACTGAGCGTGTGCAGGCTTTTGCGACCCGGGAATTCAAACCTGGCGAAAAGGTAGGCGGCAGGCAAGCCGATCAGAAGGGTCAGGAGCATCGAAAGAAACGCCTGCCAGAAGGTAAAGAGCAGCGGTTTGGTGATCTGCCCCCAACTGAAGAATTGCCAACCCTGGTTGAAGCGCTCGGAAAACACCTGCCTGAAAATCGCCAACAAAGGCTGGTAAAAGAAAAACAGCAGGAAGATCAGTGGTATCAACCACAGTATCCAAATCAGGGAACGCGAGCGCTTCATTTAGTCTTCTTTCAAACTATTTGAACATCAAATTTGTCCACTCATTGACCCAGCCATCACGATTCGCCGCAATCAGGGCAGGGTCGAGCGAGCCAACTGTTTCCGGGATCTGGCTGGCAAGCAAAAATTCTTCTGGCAAAACAGCTTCAGGCAGCACCGGGAAGACGAACATTTGCATAGGCACATCCTCCTGGAACTCCTTGCTGAGCATGAAATTAATGAACTTTTCTGCCAAAGCGCGGTTCGGTGTGTTTTTCAGAATGCCGGCAAATTCGACCTGCCTCCAGCACATTCCAGGACTTACCAGGGAAGCGGTTGGTGATTCACTTAATTCAGTCTCGGCGAAGATCAACTCGGCAGCAGGGCTGGAGGCGTATGAGACCACCATTGGCTGCGGACCTTTGCCGGAAGAGCCTGAAAAGTTGGTGTAATAGGCGGTTTCCCAGTCTGAGACGATGGCAGCGTTGTTGTTTTTCATCGATTTCCACCAAGCCAGCCAACCACTTTCGCCAAATTCTGCTATGGTTGCCATCATAAAAGCCAACCCTGGTGAACTGGTCGCCGGGTTTTCCACCACCAGCAGTCCGTTAAATTCTGGTTTTGTCAAATCTTGCAGAGAACCAGGTAATTCGAGATTTTTCTCAGCAAACCAGGCTTTGTCATAATTGATGCAGACATCGCCGTAGTCAATGGGTACCACTTTGAATGTAGGGTCAAGTTTAAACTCGGCAGGTATGGCATCCAGTGCAGCTGGTTGGTAGGCTTCGAAGAGATCCTGGTCGAGAGCACGGGAGAGAAAGGTGTTATCCAGTCCGTAAAAGACATCCGCTTCCGGTGTTGGGCTGCCAACCGAGGTGAGGATTAATCGATTGAGAGCTGAACCTGTATCGCCTCCCTGGATGAAGATCAGGCTGGCGTTGTTTTCTGTTTCAAATTTTTTCACCAGTTCTTCGCTGACCGAGAAACTGTCATGGGTCATAACTGTCAGGGTCTGGGGTCCTGTTTCTGGTGTCGCAGTTGTAAGCGGTTGACAGGCAGCCAGAATCAGAACAAATATTGTTAGGAGTGGTGAGTATTTTTTAAACATCTTGTTCCTTTTCTTCTAAAATTTTTTTGTCCATAACATGAAAAAGAAACAGCTGACCAGATTTTATGGAAACAGTGACCTCGCTGTTGGTTGCCACATTGCTGAGACCAAGAGTTTTCCAGGGGTAAAGTGTGGCATCTTCGAGTGCATACTGCAAGCCTGTGGTAGAGACGCCAAGAACGGGTTGACCCCATGGCAATAGGGAAATCAGATCGCCAGGATAGGATTCCAGAGCTATTTGATCTTTTACGAGGTAAATTGATGTTGCACCATTGGAAATCAGAGCATGAGTGCCTTTAAGCTCGGGCAGAGCCAGAAGCGCCAGGTTGCCGAGGGTGTGGTCTAGCCGGTTGCCAAGCGCGCAAGTAATGACGATTTCGCTGAACCCTCTTTGAAGAGCCTCGCGCACTGCCAATTCCAGGTCAGTTTCATCTTTTTCGGGTGGGAAGCGCAGGATCTCGACACCCCATTGCATACAGCGGTCCAGATTTTCCGCGTTGACAGAATCGAGGTCGCCAATCAGAAGCTGGGGGGTCAGACCGAGCTGGAGCAGATGGCGCAGCCCGCCGTCAACTGCCACCAAAAAATCATCCTCATTTAGAGTGAGCATGTCATTCTCCGGAAAATCCCCGTTGGCGAATAGTACTGCGCGTCTGTATTTTTTCATCAAAAAACCCTCCACGGGGAGGGTTGCTGAAGGTGTTTATCTGCATCCCTCCGCCGGTATGATCCGGATCAGGTGTTGCGGGTCGGACCAAGTGGTCCCTCTCAGCCTTTCGGCTCCCCGTGATATTGTATTAATAAGATACCACAAAATTGCGGAAAATAAAACTTTTGCGTAGCAGGAATTGAACAAAAATGCAAATATTATCTATAAAAACCTCCAGATTTATGTTAATATAAATGTGGGGGATAGATTCCGTAATCGTGTTTCTATTTGTCTTTTTGCGCAAGAGTTTTTATCAAGAAATTGATACAAGCGCAGGAAGCATCAAGGAGAGCAACATGGAACAGACCTTTATCGCGAGAGAAGAGCAACTGAGGCAATTAAAGGAATGCCTGGCGCAAGCAGTTAGCGGGCAGGGCAGGGTTTGTTTTGTGAGCGGGGAAGCCGGCAGCGGCAAGACCACCCTGGTACAGGAATTTGTCAAACGAGCCCAGGCGCAGGACAAAGAGCTGGCTGTGGCGGTAGGCTTGTGCGATGCACAGACAGGCATAGGGGATGCCTATCTGCCTTTCAGGGAGGTACTGGGTCAGTTGACCGGGGATGTGGATGCCAAACTGGCACAGGGCGCAATCAGTAACGAGAATGCCGGCAGGCTGCGCAATATGTTGGTACTGGCAGGGCAAGCCATCGTGGATGTGGGACCGGACCTGATCGGTGTATTTGTGCCCGGGGTGGGGCTGGTCACCAAGCTGGGCACGTTCGTGGCGGAGAAAGTGGGCTGGCTGGACAAGCTTGAGAAACTGGTCAACAAACCCAAGGCCAAGCCGGGGGAGAGCGGGATCCAGGAAAGCCATATCTTTGAGCAGTACGCCAACGTGCTGTGCCGCATCTCTGAAAAGAATCCGCTCCTGATCATTTTGGATGACCTACACTGGGGCGATGCTGCTTCGATAAATTTGCTCTTTCACCTGGGCAGGCGTGTTGGACAACATCGCATCCTGATCCTGGGTACCTATCGTTCCGCGGAGGTCGCTATTGGGAGAGGGAAAGAGCGGCACCCACTGGAGAAAGTGCTGGCAGAATTCAAGAGATATTTTGGCGATATCACCATCGACCTGGACAAAGCTGTGGAAGAAGAAGGCCGCTTGTTTGTGGAAGCCTTCCTGGAGAGCGAACCCAACAATCTCAAAGATACCTTCATCACCAATCTCTATCATCATACTGGCGGACATCCCCTGTTCACAGTGGAACTGCTGCGCAACATGCAGGAGCGGGGAGACCTGATCAAAGAGAACGAAAATTGGGTCGAAAGCGAGAGCCTGAATTGGGATGCTCTGCCGACCAAGGTGGAAGGCGTGATTGAGGAACGCATCGGCAGGCTGGAGGAAGAACTGAAACACCTGCTGACCATTGGCAGCGTGCAGGGAGAGGACTTCACGGCAGAGGTGGTGGCACGGGTGCAGCAGGCAGAGGCAGGGGGGCTGATCCGCAAGCTGAGTGGAGAACTGGAGCGGCAGCACCGGCTGGTGCGGGCTGAAGGTATCCGGCGTCTGGATCCGGGCGGGCAGAGACTATCGCTGTTCAGGTTCCAGCATAATCTGTTCAGGACCTATTTATATAATGAAATGAGCGAGGCTGAGCGGGCTTACCTGCATGAAGATGTAGGCGGCGCGCTGGAAGCTTTGTTTGGCGACCAGGCAGATGAGATTGCCGTGCAGTTGGCACTGCACTTTGAGAAGGCGGGATTGGATGATAAAACACGCTATTATCTGCAGAAAGCAGGCGAACAGGCTACTGCCAGGTATGCCAATGAGGAAGCGATCGCCTACTTCACCCGGGCATTGGAACTGACACCCGAGACAGACCTTGAGAAACGCTTTGAGCTGCTGATGCTGAGAGAAGCAGTTTACAGTATCTGCGGGGAGCGTGAGTCCCAACTGTTAGATATCCAATTACTGAAAACTATCGCAGAAAGTTTATCTGACGCAAAAAAAATTGTAACTGCAAACTTGCGGGAGGCATCTTACTACATTGATACAGGTAATTTTATTGACTCATTGCAGGCAGCCGAAAAATGTTTAGGGTTCGCTAATTGTAACCAGACACCGAAATTTCAAGCTCAAGCGAATCACTTGGCAGGGGATGCGGCGATGCGTTTGGGTAAATATGATTCTGCACGAACTTTCTTTGAAAGTGCACTTGAGATTTCCAGGGTTGAAGGTCTGTATCAGATTGAATCAACAAGCCTTAGGGGGTTGGGTGTAATAGCATACGATCAAAGTGAGTATGAAAAATCCATGCAGTATGCCCTTGAATCTCTCGAAATTGCTAGAAAAAACGGTGATCGAATGGGGGCAAGCAAAACCTTAAATAATTTAGGTTTTTTGTATCGTGAACATGGCGATTTCGAAAAGACCATGGATTGTTATAAAGAAGCAATTGAAGTATTCCGTGAGATGGGCGATCGAAGAAGGGAATCGGTAGTCCTCGGTAATATTGGTGCTGCGTATGCAGATAATGGTGATCTTTCAACCGCATTGATCTACTTTAAAGATTCATATGAAATAGGTGTAATAACAGGCGACCTGGAATCACAGACGATAATGTTGGGAAATATGGGGAACTTATCTGCCCAATTAGGCGATTTGGAAACTGCAGAAATGCATCTCCAAAAAGCGCTTGAACTGAATGAGCAGATATGCAGTGTATTTCATGGGGTTATTGATTTTCATTCTTATGGCTTGATCTTAAACCAAAAAGGTGAATATAGTAGAGCAAAAGAGGCATTAGAGAAATCCATAGAACTAGCGGAAGAGCATGGAATCCGCAGATATCAGGCTTCATCACTAATTGAATTGGGGACCCTTTCAAGAAATGTCGGTGACTATCCAAATGCAATTAATTACCTGCAGCAAGGTGTTGAAATAAACACAGAAATTGGACATAACACTTTACAATCTGAGGAACATAATCAGCAAGCAAAGAACCTTTACCATCAAGGAGAGTACCAAAAAGGCAAGCTTCTGTGCCTTGAGGCATTAGATCTATTAAAGGAATATCCAGATAAAGAAATAGAAGCTGATGTATTACTTTGCCTTGGAAAGTTTCAAGTAGCCTTGGGGGATTACAAAGAAGCACGTGATACTTTTAATCGCAGCCTGATTATCAGACAAACAATGAAACAGCATTTTCGAGTTGCCGAGTTGCACGCAGCTCTAGCAGAAATAGCACTGCATGAAGGTAATTTAGCGGAAGCTTTGAGTTTTATCGAACCTACTCTCAAATTTCTTGATGAGAAGGTACCAAACGGCATGGACGAACCCATGCGCATCTACCTTACTTGCTATCAGGTATTGCAAGCCAACGACGATCCACGTGCAAACGAGATTCTGGATAAGGCGCATACCACTCTTATTGAGCGTGCTAACAAGATCACGGATGATGCCATGCGAATTTCCTACCTTGAGAATGTCGCAGCTAATAGAAAAATTGTTGAAGCATTTAACCACCTGGATGAATCTCAAGCAGCTTAAAAGGTGAGACTTGGAACAGAAAATTATCAAAAAATGAACCGGCAGTAGTATTAGGAGGTTGGTGAAAGAGTTGGAGAGTTGGAATGAAGGACTTACAATTTGAGAAAAATGATATGGAGATGACCAAATGATCACCAAAGATGATTTCAAGACCTTATTTGAAACTTGGGAATGGATCGTCGACGTACAGACGCAAGGGCTGAGCTACGAAGACTTGCTTCTTCAACCTCAACCGGGGGGGAACTGCATGCTATGGGTATTGGGGCACATGGTTGAGAGCATGAAAGACCTGATTCTTACCATGGGTGGGGTGGTACCAGAGGGGTTTGAGGTCTATGAGCGTTTCGAGCGGACCAGTGAGCCGATCTTGAAAGATGAACCGGGTTTGCCTGATCTGTCAAAGATTCGTCAGGATTATAGTGCGCTCATTGCGGTGGCTGCCCAAACGCTGGAGAACCAAAGCGATTCTTATTTCAGAGAACCAGGCTGGAGCGGTACAAAAGGTGCCACAACCATTTTCCTTGCTTTTCATATGTCTTATCATGCAGGTCAATTGGAATATCTGCGAAATCTGGCAGGGAAAACAGAGAAGGTGATTTAGAAAAACAACCCTATGACAGATGGTTTTTGATTACCGGATTGCGGTATAATAATTATCTTATCAAACGCGGGAAAGTTAGCGTTAATTGGCATAGAAAACTATTGACTTAGCAATCGAGTTGTCTTATACTAAAATATTGCGCTTAAATTGTATTAAACGCGTGGTTCGCAGTTGCACCACGCTTTTATCACGTTAGGAGATGTGAATGACTGAACTGATGAAACCCAAGAACTACGCACGTATCCCCGTGGGACTCGCGTTACCCGATCTTATTGAAGTACAACTTGAATCTTTCCAACGCCTCAAGTCTGAAGGTTTGGGTAGTTTGTTCAACGAAATTTCTCCCATCGTCTCTTATGGCAACGACCTGAGACTACATTTCCCCAGTGATACTGACACAGCCCGAGAATTTGGTCTGGAATATCACTTTGAAGATCCGAAAAACTCAATCGAAGAATGTCTCGAGCGAGATCTGACTTACGCCTGCCCGCTTTATGTTTCTGTCCTCTTGGAAGGCGCCGACCATAGCGAAAAGCTTAAACACGAACTCTTCCTGGGCGACTTCCCTGAGATGACCCCGAAGGGCACCTTCATTATTAATGGTACTGAACGTGTGGTCGTATCCCAGCTGATTCGCTCTCCAGGCGTTTATTTTGAAGCCGAGACGGACCGCGCTACGGGCAGGAAGATGTCCACTGCCAAGCTGATCCCCGATCGCGGTGCCTGGATGGAATTTGAGACCCGCAAGAATGATTTCATCATCCTGAAGTTCAATCGAAAGCGCACTGTGCCGATCACGGTCTTTTTGCGCGCTTTGGCTGCACTTAAAGAGGATGGTAATGATCTTGACATTGCACCTTTAAAGGAAGGCACGGATGAAGAAATCCTGGCACTTTTCCAGGATGTCGATAATAATCCCAACCACCTCTATATTGAATCTTCTTTCGATCAAGAGCCGGAATATGACCTGAGCACTTACAAAATCAGTGAGGCGGCTTTGATCGAGTTTTACAAACGACTGCGTCCAGGCGAGCCTCCCCAGTTGGACAACGCCAGAACTTTCGTCAGAGAACAAATCTTTGATCCGCGTCATTACGACCTTGAAAACGTTGGTCGTTATAAATTGAATCAAAAACTGGATCTTGAAGGTTTGGTTCCATTGAGCCATCGCACAGTTACCGCGCACGACATTATCCGGATCGTTCGCCATATGATCCAAATCAATAATGATAAGATGCCTGCTGATGACATTGATCATCTTGGCAACCGCCGCATCAAGACTGTGGGTGAACTGATACAAAACAAATTGCGTGTCGGTTTGCGCCGGATGGAACGCGTCATCAAAGAACGTATGTCCATTCGCGATCAGGGTGCCAACGCATCACCAGTCAGCTTGGTCAACATTCGCCCATTGGTAGCTTCACTGCGCGAGTTCTTTGGCTCCAGCCAGCTTTCACAATTCATGGAAGAGACCAACCCGCTTTCCGAGCTGCGCCACAAACGCACAGTTTCGGCTCTTGGTCCTGGTGGTCTGCGCCGCGAACGTGCAGGCTTTGATGTGCGTGACGTTCACTTCTCTCATTACGGTCGCATTTGCCCGATTGAGACACCTGAAGGTCCAAACATTGGTCTGATCGGTCGCCTGGCATCCTTTGCCAAGGTGAACGAATTTGGTTTCATTGAAACCCCATACCGCAGGGTTTACCGCTCATTGAAGGGGGATGACCCCAACTTGGTAAACCACTTGCTGCGCCAGAACATCAAGGATCCAAAAACTGACAAGATCATTTACGAAACTGAAACTCGCATCACGCCGGCTATGGCAAAGAAAATTAAAGCGCTTGGCATTGAAGATGTTTTGGTTCGACCTTTTATCAGTGACGAGTATGTTTATATGAGTGCCGATCGTGAGGACAAATATGTAATTGCCCAGGCAAACGCGCCGGTCAATGAATATAACGAATTCCTCCGCCGTAATAGCTGCCGCTTCCACAATAAATTTGAAATTCGGGACTATGAATACATTGACTTTATCGATGTTGCCCCAAACCAATTTGTGGGTATATCCGCCGCTTTGATCCCCTTCCTCGAGCACGATGATGCAAGCCGTGCTTTGATGGGCTCAAACATGCAGACCCAGGCAGTCCCGTTATTACGCCCTGAAGTACCGATTGTTTCGACTGGTATGGAAGGAATTGCTGTGGCTGACTCTGGGCAGGTTGTGATCGCTGAAGAAGATGGAGAAGTTATTTCTGTCACTGGCGATAGCCTTGTTTTGAAACAGGCCAGCGGCACCCTGAAGATTCACAAATTGCGCAAATATCAACGCTCAAATCAAAGCACCTGTATTGACCAACGCCCGGCGGTGGTCAAAGGACAGCTGGTACACAAGGGCGATGTCATTGTCGACTCCTCCTCCACCCAGGATGGCAATCTGGCTCTCGGTCAGAATGTTTTGATCGCCTTTTTGCCTTGGGAAGGCTTCAACTTTGAAGACGCGATCCTGATTTCTGAACGCCTGGTTGAAGACGATCGCTATACCAGCATTCATATCGAAAAGTATGAAGTGGAAGCTCGTGACACCAAGTTGGGTCCCGAAGAAATCACCCGTGAGATTCCAAATGTTGGTGAAGACACCATTCGCGATCTGGACGAAACCGGCATTATCCGCATTGGCGCTGAAGTTGGTCCGAATGATATTTTGGTTGGCAAGATTACACCAAAAGGTGAAAAAGAACTGACTCCTGAAGAGCGCTTACTTCGCGCTATCTTCGGCGAGAAATCTCGCGATGTCAAGGACACTTCTCTGCGTATGCCTCACGGTGAACGTGGAATCGTGGTGGACGTCAAAGTCTTCACTCGCGAAGAGAACAATGATCTGAACGCCGGCGTTGATAAAATGGTGCGCGTGTCAGTGGCACAACGCCGAAAGATCACTGCTGGTGACAAAATGGCAGGTCGTCATGGCAATAAGGGCTGTGTTTCGATGGTTCTGCCAGTTGAAGACATGCCTTTCCTCGAAGATGGTACTCCCATTGACATAATTCTCAACCCGCTTGGTATCCCTGGTCGTATGAACATCGGGCAAGTGCTCGAGGCTGAACTCGGTTGGGCTGCTCAAAGTCTTGGTTTCCGCGCTGTAACCCCGGTATTTGATGGCGCCACTGAAGCTGAAATTGAAGCCGAACTGGTTCGTGCCTGGATGATCGACGAAGCCTGGCGTGTGACCGCAGAAAAGGGTGCAGAATGGCTGCAGGGAATTGAATACGATCCTGAAATGATCGAGGACGACAACGAAGTCAGACTGCTTTACCTGGAAGAACAATTGGCTGGAAAAGACGTAGACCTGTTTGAGATCAAGGAAAATGAAGTACTCGCACGCCGGGCCGCATTAAACCTTTGGCTGGAAAACGAAGGCTATGACCCTGCAACGATCACCTCTTTCCCTGAAGAGAACATCGCCGTGGCTGACCGTAATCAGCAAGACGACAACGCAATTAAGGCATGCCTGGTTTTGTGGGCTAAAAAGCACGGTAAGGAAATCGACAAGAATTCGGATCGCGCTACGATGGAAGCCAAAGCCCGGGAAATCATGATTGAAACCGGACGTCCTGTACCTACCCTTGGAAAGCAATTGGTTCGGGATGGTCGCACAGGCGATTTATATGATCAGCCTGTGACTATCGGTGTCATGAGCATGCTGAAACTGCATCACCTGGTTGAAGACAAGGTGCATGCCCGTTCGACGGGTCCATACAGCCTGGTCACTCAGCAGCCTTTGGGTGGTAAAGCCCAATTTGGTGGTCAGCGCTTTGGCGAAATGGAGGTTTGGGCGCTTGAAGCTTACGGCGCGGCTCATACCCTGCAAGAAATGCTGACAGTCAAGTCTGATGATGTGGCCGGCAGAACTGCCACCTACGAATCGATCGTTCAGGATAAACCGATCGAAGCTCCTGGCATTCCGGCTGCCTTCCGCGTCCTGGTGAAAGAACTTCAATCTTTGAGCCTGGCAGTGGAAGCGATCATGGACGATGATGATGTTATCAAATTTGGCAAAGACGAAGATCGTGGTCATCGCCAACGCGTCCCAACTGGCTTGATGGACCAGGGTGCAGAGGTCTTCAACAAGCTTACGGGCGGTAGAAATTAGCGATTTTGCGCTTGACGTATTGATGAGAAGCGTGATAAAATAATCGCTCATTCCTGACAGGCAGGAAATTTCTTTGTGCCTGTCAATAAATTGGCTAATAAGGCCATCCGCTGATTAGATGGCCTTGTTTAATGAATAATACAAAGTTAATAGGTAGTACGGAGGCAAAAACGTGCCAACAATAAACCAATTGGTTAGAAAAGGTCGCAAGACAAAAAGTCAAAAAAGCAAGTCACCCGCCTTGCAATATACGTTGAATTCGGAAAAACAACGCCGAACCCGCCAGCCGAAGGGTGCTCCCCAGAAGCGCGGTGTTTGCACCATCGTACGTACGATGACCCCCAAGAAACCGAATTCCGCTCTGCGAAAGATTGCTCGTGTTCGTCTTTCCAACGGCATCGAAGTCACTGCGTATATTCCTGGTGAAGGCCATCAACTGCAGGAACACAGTGTTGTTTTAGTGCGTGGTGGTAGAGTGAAAGACCTGCCTGGTGTGCGTTATCACATCGTCCGCGGGACACTTGACAGCACTGGTGTAGCTGATCGCAAACGCGCTCGTTCCAAATACGGCGCAAAACGCGCTGAGTAATAATTTGGAATGAAAGCCAGTAAAAAAGCAGGAGACTGCTGCTGGCTGAAATTGAGGAGCAATTATGTCAAGAAGATTGAAACCAGAAAAGCGAATCACCCCCCCGGATGTTCGTTATAACAACGTTCATCTGCAGATGATGATTAATCGCATCATGCTAAACGGCAAGAAAAGCACCGTTACCCGCCATGTCTATAAGGCGATCGATATGATCGGCGAAAAGACTGGTAAAGAGGGTATGGAAGTGTTCGAAACCGCCTTGAAAAATGTCAGCCCAATGATGGAAGTTCGCCCCCGCCGTATTGGTGGTGCGACCTACCAGGTGCCGATGGAAGTTGCTCCAGAACGCCGGATTACTCTGGCGATGCGCTGGATCATTACTGCTTCCCGGGCACGAGCTGGCAAGTCTTATTCAGAGAAACTTGCTGGTGAATTAATGGATGCTGCTGAAAATCAGGGTGCTGCCATTCGCCGACGTGAAGAAGCGCACAAGATGGCTGAGGCTAACCGCGCGTTTTCTCACTTCCGCATGTAATTCTGGTACTTTAACAATTAAGGTCACCTATGACTAACTTTCCGCTCGAGCGCTATCGAAATATTGGCATTATCGCCCATATCGATGCTGGTAAAACTACCACCACCGAGCGGATTTTGTTTTATACCGGCAAAACCTACCGTTTGGGCAACGTCGATGACGGCACAACCGTTACCGACTGGATGCCCGAGGAACGTGAACGTGGTATCACTATTGTTTCCGCAGCTGTAACGGCTGAATGGAAAGACCATCTCATTAATATTATCGACACTCCCGGTCATATCGACTTCACTGCCGAAGTACAGCGCTCGCTGCGCGTATTGGACGGCGGTGTGGTTGTTTTTGATTCTGTCCAGGGTGTTGAACCTCAAAGTGAGACTGTTTGGCGCCAGGCAGATAAGTTTGGCGTACCGCGAATTTGTTTCGCGAATAAGCTGGATCGTGTTGGTGCATCCTACGAGCGTACTATTGAAAGTATCAAAGAGCGCTTAGGTGCAAACGCACTTCAGATGCAGATTCCGATCGGCACTGAAAGCGATTTTATAGGGATTGTCAACTTATTGGAACAAAACGCAGTTTTTTATAATGAGAGCACTGGTGTCACTCCTGATGTTGTCGAGATACCCGAAGAACTTAAGAAAAAAGCTGCAGATTTACGTGAAATTTTAGTAGAACGTATCGCTGAATTGGATGAAGACCTGACGGTCAAATTCCTTGAAGGCAAAGAAATTACTCTCGAAGAATTGAAACTGGCTTTACGCAAAGCCGTGATTGCCAACCTGGTAACCCCGGTTTTTTGCGGCAGCAGCTTGAAAAATAAAGGTGTGCAATTAGTTTTGGACGCTGTTATTGATTATTTGCCTTCACCACTCGACATTCCCCCGGTAACGGCTACATTGGTGCGTGATGAGAGCGAAGTGCTTCGTCATGCTGATGACAGCGAACCGATGTCTGCATTGGTATTCAAAATTGTATCGGATCCATATATGGGACGCCTGGCTTACTTGCGGGTTTATTCGGGCAAGGTCAAGCAAAATTCGACTGTTCAAAACTCTTCAAAAGACAAAAAAGAACGCATCGGCAGATTGCTCAGAATGTACGCCGATCGGCGGGAAGATATTGAAGAATTGGGCGCAGGAGATATCGGCGCGATTTTGGGATTAAAGTTCAGCTTTACGGGTGACACCCTTTCTGACCCAACTAATCCGGTCTATCTGGAAGCAATCAGTTTCCCTGACCCGGTGATTTCAATCGCAATCGAACCGAAAACCAAGGCAGACCAGGACCGCATGGCTGAATCTTTGGTGAAATTAGCCGAAGAAGACCCCACATTCCGTGTTCGCCAGGATGATGTCACTGGTCAGACAGTGATTTCAGGAATGGGTGAGCTGCATCTTGACGTGTTGGTCACTCGTCTGTTGCGTGAATTCAAGGTGAAAGCCAATATTGGCAAACCTCGTGTAGCTTACCGTGAAGCCATAACCAAACCAATTATGAATGCTCAATATCGCTACAGCAAGCAATCTGGTGGGCATGGTCAGTATGGTCATGTTATTTTTGACCTGGAACCACTGGACAGTGGACAAGGTCTCCAGTTTGAAAACAAAATTCGTGGTGGTTCGATCCCCAAAGAATACATACCTGCGATTGAAAAAGGTTTTTACGAAGCTTGTGAAAGCGGTCCTTTGGCAGGATTTACCATGACCGATGTCAAATTTACCTTGACTGATGGCACTTTTCACGAGGTCGATTCGAGCGAAATGGCTTTCCGCATGGCAGCCATCTTTGGTTTGCGTGAAGCTGCCGAAAAAGCTGACCCAGTGATTCTGGAACCAATCATGCAGGTTGAAATCACGATTCCTGAGGAATATACCGGCGATATCATTGGTCAAATCAATTCCCGTGTTGGTAATATTTTGGGAATGGACGACCGCTATGGCAACGCCAAGGCAATCCATGCTGAAGTGCCCCTTTCGGAGATGTTTGGCTATGCCACAGAACTCCGTTCTGCCACCCAGGGCAGAGGCGTTTTTACGATGGAGTTCAAGCATTACGACCGCGTCTCTGACGCTTATATGAAAAAAATCCTTGGTCGTCTTAACGGCTGAGAGTTAAATTGACTCAATCCGGTTAAGACCGGTTGAAATTAAGAAAAAAGAACAGGAAAACTATGGCAAAACAAAAAATTAGAATCCGTTTGAAGGCTTACGATCATCGCATTTTAGATCAAAGTGCGAAGCGAATTGTCGAAACCGCTGAGCGCTCTGGTGCCCGCGTGGTGGGACCGGTACCATTGCCAACCAAGATCGAAAAATACACCGTCCGACGTTCTACCTTTATTGATAAAGACTCACAGGAACATTTTGAGATCCGTACCCACAATCGTCTGATCGACGTGTTGGAACCCGATTCAAAGACCATTGACATGCTCATGCGCTTGAGCCTGCCTGCTGGTGTTGACATCGAGATCAAGATTTAGTTTAGAGTTTTCCAGGTTGCTCAACTTTGTTGTGAAACAAGAGTGGAGGAATCTTTACAATTTAGCAAAATAACGAGTACCCGGCAGGGACTCGCATTTTTGTTTTCCTGTTTGAACGGCGATCTTATCATCGTCGTTTTTGTTTTAAATCAGGAAGCAGGGATCAGGGAGCAGGGGACAGGGATCAAGAAACTGGGAGCAGAGAGGAGTTCATTGATTGCTTAATTTTTGTATCATTGAGTAGAGCATTTTACCAATTTCATCACATAAGGTAATCGCTTTGTGGGTTTGATCTTCATTCAAATAACCGATACGGACACATATCTCGAGTTGAGTTTCAGTTTCTGCTTTTGAGCCTCTTGCTATTGACAGAAATCTTGCGTATTCTTTCGAAGAATTGCGCGCATTACCTTCAGCAATGTTGGATGGAATTGAAAATGCGGCTCTCCTCAATTGATTGGTTACTCCAAATATTTCCTCTTTTGGTAAAAAATTGGTTAATCGATAAACTTCTTCTACTAACTCCATAGATTTTTGCCAAACAACTAAATCACGATGATTTCTTGTCGTCATATCTGTTTCCTATTTCCAGCTCCCTGTACCCTGTTTACCGTTTCCTGGTCCATGCTTACTGTTTCGTGTTTCCAGCTCCCAGTTAGTGTTATTTACAACACGATTGTTCGAGAAGTTCTCACAAATACCGGATTGAAAGTCTTTTGTAGGCTGGGTTCCGTTTCTGAACCCGGCATAAATTCAAACCTGTGGAATGGATTACTTTGTCTCGACTGACGAAAAGAAGCCGGATTGAAAAGAACAATCTCGGCCTACGCAAAGAAGGTAAGACCATAGGATTTATGGCAGTAATTTCATCTGTGGCAGGATCCAATAAATAATATTCCACATCCAATCCGGCGATGCTATTTACAACACGATTGTTAGAGCTGTGGCCTTAACGCCGGATTGAAAGCGGACAAATGTAACAACAGTTGTGGACACAACGCTTTCAACACCCTACGGGCACTTCGTCTCAGCCTACAGGTAATCAATCGATTGTCTCAATCTCTTGAGTTGCATCGGTGCAAGTGAGCCAAAATGATTACCTCATCCACCACTTCGTGGTGCCCCTTCTCCATAGGAGAAGGTTTATAAGTCTTTGTAAGCACCAAATTTTGGAAATTCAGAAGGCTCAATAGGTGTGCATTCGTCTGTCGAAGGGTCCAGGAGGTAATATCCCCCATCGCGATGCAAGATTGGGATTGAGCGTTGAAGTTTGATGAAATGCTCGCGCATGTCTTCTGAAAGCCAATAATAGCTGTCATATTCGCTGGGGTGCTCAAAAAGAAGCTCGTCATAAATATCCAAAAACTCTTTTCGATATTGGTCGCTGACCTGGTCCAAATTGCTTATTACCCAACAAACCTCTTCAAAATCCCAATTGTAGGTTAGCCCGATTAAGCGGTCATCCGCTGTGATGTAGGGTGAAAACGGGAACTGACGGCAGCTAAGCGTGCGAAAGTCACGCTCGCAAAAAGCAGGACCTTTGCAGGCCATCAAATACATGTAATGGGGCGTTTCAGCCTGCATTTTGGGTAAGTCAATTGGATCGGTAGGGCACTCATCTCCGCGCAAGCGGTGCCACAGTTTTGTGTTGGTTTTAAGATAAGTCCATTCCTCTTTCAAGGCAACTGGTACTGCCACGCAGATGTCACAACAGAAGGGTTTGCCGGAAGGGTTAAATTGCTTGCAAATTTCGCCGCAGTCCAACTCACATATGGGTGAAGCAAAGCGAGAATAAAGTCGGTTGATATCCAGATTGGGTTTGTAGACCATAAGCACAATTTTACACTGAACAGAACTTAGCGAGAATTCAAGAAATTTTGGCTTAAGAGAGAGATCAAAATTCAATAAAGCCTGCTGTTTTAGAAAAAATATCCATTTATGTATTGTATTCAAAAATAAAATTGTTATACTATAAATAACAACCCTATGAACCTCGTCCGAGGTTGTCCAATTTTTTACATTCCGAATCCAAAGTCGTAGGCATACACTCTCTTAAACAAGGTTTGTATGCGCCAATTCTATGGAGGTTAATAATCATGAAAGGCAAAATCGTTGTCTGGACATTCCTTTTACTTTTAACACTTATCCTGAGTGCCTGTGCCCCCACAAGCTTTTCACCCCCGACCGAAATTCACATCACAGCTCCCGATGATGTTGAGCAAGCTGTTATCGCTGTCGACCCTGCTGGACGCTCCCATATTGCTGGCGTGGTCAACGACCGTATTGTCTACTATCGCACTCTTTTTGGGGAATCTCTCGTAAAATTCACGTTGGCATTAGGTGGAACGGGCGCTAACTGGAAACAGTACAACCCTGATATTGCTGTAGTAAATGGTTTGGGAGGGGCTTATTTGACTTGGGTCGAACAGCGCGGGTCAGTAGACAAGTATGCCTGTTATCTCCAGATACCTATTAATCCGCCTATTATCGGCGATTGGGATAAGAGCTGCCACGCATTGGACAGTTCTAATCACACGACTGGCAATGTATGGGTAACAGCCCGTGGTAGCAAGGTTTATGCCGTCTATGATAGAGCATATACTGATAAGGTTCGTACTGCTGAATTGTGGTACAAAGTAATCTCTTCAACACCAGCCTATGCTGGAAGAATTGATTGGTTCACCGAACGTTTTGAAACCGCATCAATTTACAGCTTGGATCTGGGCATCGATTCGGCTGGATTCCTGCATGTTGGCTACCATTACAATTGGACAACAGGTGGTCCAGCGCCATATTCTGAACGCCTGGAATTGCGCTCCAACTGCAGCACGCTGGCGGATGGTCAGATGGACCAAATCTGGGTCATTTTGGATGGCAATGCTGTTGACGAAGACATTCCTGTCAGCCTTACATTCTATGACGAGGGCACGACCCAACTTGTTGCTCTGGCGCATGTAAATGAACCAACTGATTTGAATAAGATTTATGTTGAAACTTGTAATTCAGACGGTTGTGCTGCAGGTACCCGGTACTTTCGTCCGGTCGATCCACCCGGCGACTGGGATACTTTCTCAGTAATTGATGATGTGGAGATTCAAGGGATAGGTGAAGAGGTTTTCCTCGGTTTCATTGGGGATGACAATACGGCTCCTACTGGTGCACCGCAAGTGTATTTCACTAACGCTTTAAATACAACGCTTTTCTATGATCCCAGTGATGGTTCCGCAACATTTAAGTACGACCTTGAAATTACTGCGCTTGATCCTCGGCCGGGAGCTACCGAAGGTACAAGGGCTGTCATCTCTTGGGTTGAGACTAACATAATCACCACTTCTTATTTTGCACACGGCTTTTTGGCTCCGGTTGTAAAATTCTCTGAAAACAACTGCCTTGATTCTCTGACATCAGTTAATATCGATTCGAACGGCATGTATTTAGCAGGTGTTTGGGATGCTTGCGGAGACACCTGGTTCACCACCCAAGCCTATTTGGAGCAATTGCCTTTGATCTTAAAGTAACATTTAATCGCAAAACAACTATATAGTAATGACCCCCAGTCAGCGCATGCACTCGGTCAGCAGACCGGTGTGATTGGGGTAATTATAAAGGGGATAGCTTCCTATATATTACTGCGTTCAAACGCGGAAACTGTAGTAGAATTCCTGAGCGCTAAACTTTGCTATTTTGGTAACAAAAATCAGCTAATAATTCCAAAAAACCCCTTGCGCGCTGACAGGGGTTATGATATATTTGATAGGCTACCTTGAGGGTAGTAATTTTATGTGACAATTTAAGAATGCCTCCCGCGTGGGCAGACCGCTTCACAGGGACCATTGACTGAATTGTGCGGAGATGATGCAGCTTGCCCAGGCTGACAGTCTCGCAAGAATACTAATACAGGAGAATAGCATGTTGAAAGGGCTAATAGGAAAAAAGATCGGTATGACCCAGATCTTCGACGGAGACGGCCGCGCCGTCCCGGTGACTTTAATCGAAGCTGGGCCATGTTTTGTTTCCCAGGTCAAGACGGTTGCTCAAGACGGTTACAATGCCGTGCAGCTCGCCTTTGACGAGGTGAAACCCAAACGACTCAGCAAGGCTGAGCTTGGTCATCTTAAGACCAATAACCTCCCTCCAGTGCGAACTCTGCGTGAGTTCCGCACCAATAAGTTAGATGGCATCAATGCCGGTGACGAAGTTACCGCTTCAGTTTTTGAAGTTGGCGAGTTTGTCGATGTGATTGGTACCTCCAAAGGCAAAGGTTTCGCTGGTGCGATGAAACGTTGGGGCTTTGGTGGTGGTCCCATGACCCATGGTCAGTCTGACCGCCAACGCTCACCCGGCTCCTCTGGTTCCGGTACGACCCCAGGTCGTGTTTACAAAGGCAAAAGACGTCCGGGACGCATGGGCAATGTCCGGGTGACCTCATCCCACATCCGTGTAGCCTTGGTTGATACCGAGCGCAACCTGATTGGTGTTCAGGGTTCTGTTCCTGGCGCTAAGGGTGGCACCGTCATGATCAAGGCGGTTCGCAAGCAGTAGGCTTGTGGCGAATGGAGAATGTGAAAATGAATGTAGACGTTTTTAACTTAAAAGGCGAAAAAACAGACAGCATCGACCTGCCCGAAGAAATCTTCGCAGCCAAGGTCAATGTCGATCTGATGCACCAGGCTTACCAACGCCAGATGGCAAACGCTCGTCTGGGCACCCATAACACCAAGCGCCGTGGCGAAGTCCGCGGTGGTGGCGCAAAACCCTGGAAACAAAAGGGCACCGGTCGCGCTCGACGCGGCAGTATGATCAACGCGCAATCCGTCGGTGGTGGTCGCATCCATACCCCGAAACCGCGTGATTATACCCAGGCAATGCCTCAAAAAATGCGCCGTGCAGCTCTGCGCTCCGCATTGACTGTGGTAGCCAACGATCAGAAATTGGTTATGGTCGATAGCATGGAAATGAAAGAAGTCAAAAGTTCTGACCTTTCAAAAGCTCTGAAAGCACTTGCCGGCGACAAACGCGCCCTGGTATTAGTGCCTGATAAAAGCGAAAAAAGTGAAAATCTGATTAAATCTGGTCGCAATCTGGCTGATGCCAAGTTGCTTCAGGCAAACTACCTGAACATCCGCGATCTGCTCAGTTTTGAAAAAGTAATCATCCCACTTGCTTCACTCGAAGTGATCAAGGGTTATCTGGGATAGGAAGGTGTAGCAGAATGACTATTTCCGTTTTTGATATCCTGCGACGCCCCGTCGTGACCGAAAAATCAAACTATCTGGCCAGCAAGCTGAACCAATTTGTGTTTGAGGTAAACAGTAATGTCACCCGTGAACAGGTGAAAACCGCTGTTGAAACCGCTTTCGATGTCACTGTCGTGCGTGTCAATATCATTAATCTGCCCGCCAAGGCACACCGCAACTCCCGCACCCGCCGTTTGGTGGTGCGCAACAGCGGTTTCAAGAAAGCTATTGTGACTCTCAAAGAGGGTGACAGTATTCCTGTGTTTGAAGGAGTGGAATAATGGCTGTTAAAGTATACAAACCCAAGACCCCTGGTCAGCGTCATAAGACCAGCTATACGTTTGAAGAGATAACCAAAACCACACCAGAACGCAGCCTGACGATTGTTCGCAAGCAGCGTTCCGGACGCAACTCGATGGGTCGTGTGACCGTTCGTCATCGTGGTGGTGGCGCCCGTCGTCAAATCCGATTGGTCGATTTCAAACGTGATAAATTGAACATCCCAGCCACGGTCAATGCGATCGAGTATGACCCTAACCGGACAGCTCGTTTGGCTTTGTTGTTCTATGCTGATGGCGAAAAGCGCTACATCATTGCGCCAATTGGCGTCAAAGTTGGCGATACCCTGATGTCTGGTCCCCGTGCAGAAATCCGACCCGGAAACAATCTGCCTTTGGCAAACATTCCGGTGGGTACCAACATCCATGCGATTGAACTACACCCCGGAAAGGGTGCCCAAATGGTGCGCTCTGCTGGTACGTCAGCTCAATTGTTGGCAAAAGAAGGCAAGTACGCGCAAGTCCGTATGCCAAGCGGTGAAGTTCGCCTGGTTTTACAGGAATGCAGCGCCTCCATTGGACAGGTTGGTAACGTAGAACACAGCAATATCAAACTGGGTAAAGCTGGTCGCAAGCGCCACATGGGTCGCCGTCCGGAAGTTCGCGGCTCTGCAATGTCACCGAGGGATCATCCTCATGGTGGTGGTGAAGGTCGCACTGGAATTGGGATGCCCGGTCCTAAGACCCCCTGGGGCAAGCCAGCTCTTGGTTACAAGACCAGACGCAACAAGCGTACTACTGACATGATTGTTCGCCAGCGCTCCAAGTCCAAGCGCAAATAGCGAATGAGAGACAGAAAAGGAATTTGAAATGTCGCGATCATTGAAAAAAGGGCCATTCGTAGACCCGAAATTATTGAAAAGAATCGAAGATATGAACCAGAAAGGCGAGAAAAAAGTCTTGCGGACCTGGAGTCGTGCCAGCACGATTTTCCCCCAGATGGTTGGACACACCATCGCGGTCCATAATGGACGACGCCATGTGCCGATCTATGTGACAGAAAATATGGTGGGACATCGCCTGGGTGAATTTGCACCCACTCGCTGGTTCCGCGGTCACGTGGCTGAGAAGGGTTCAAGGTAAGGTGAGAGATGGCACAAGAAATTACTGCAACACTCTCTAACTTCAGAGAATCAGCTCAAAAGACCCGCCTGGTTGTTGACTTGGTGAGAGGTAAAAAAGTTACCGAAGCCCTGGACATCCTGAGCCTGACCCCCAAAAAGGCAGCTCATCCTGTTCGGAAATTGATCTATTCGGCTATGTCCAACGCAGAAGAGAATTTTGGCGTGAGCCGTGATGACCTCGTCGTTTACCGGATCTTCGCAGATGAAGCCCGCACTCGTAAATGGCGCCGATTTGGTGCACGTGGTCGATTTAAGCCTCTGTTGAGACGAAGTTCTCACGTGACCGTTGTATTACGCGAAGTCGAGTAAAGGTAAGGAGTAAACTATGGGTCGTAAAGTACATCCAATTGGTTTTCGTCTTGGTATCAACAAGCCCTGGCTAGGGCGCTGGTATGCCGAAGGCAAAGATTACACAGAACAACTACACCAGGATATTAAACTGCGTGAATTGGTAATGAAAGAGACTGATCGGGCTGGTGTTTCGGCTGTTGAGATCGAACGCTATCCTGGCAAAGTCAAAGTCGCCCTGCATACAGCCAAACCTGGTATTCTGATTGGTCGTAAAGGCGAAAACGTAAAAATTATCAGACAAAACCTTGAAGCTCTGACCGGCAAGAAAATTGATCTGGAAGTCAAAGAGATCAAATCTGCCGATACCGATGCCTACCTGGTTGCTCAGAACATCGCCAGTCAATTGGAACGTCGAATCAGTTATCGACGGGCAATGAAGCGCGCGATTCAGCAAGCATTACGCCAGGGTGCAGAAGGAATCAAAATTACAGTTTCCGGTCGTCTTTCCGGTGCTGAAATGGCACGAAAAATGACACTGCGTGAAGGTCGAGTACCTCTGCAGACACTGCGTGCTGACATTGATTTCGCAAAGGCTGCTGCCACAACCACTTTTGGTCAAATTGGCATCAAGGTCTGGATTTATAAAGGCATCGTCATCGATCAACCCGAAGAAAAGGTTGAATCAACCGAGGGTGTTTATATTAGCGAGTAATTATCGTAAGTAACGAGTGAGGTAGCAGATTATGTTGATGCCAAAGAGAGTAAAGTACCGCAAGCAGATGCGCGGCCGCATGAAGGGAAAGTCCTATCGCGGCGCAGAAGTCAACTTCGGTGATTATGGATTGAAAGCGCTGGATTGCGGCTATCTGACCGCGCGTCAGATCGAATCCGCCCGCCGTGCCATCGTCCATGAAATGAAACGCCGCGGCAAGGTATGGGTACGGGTCTTCCCCGACAAACCCTACACCAAGCGCGCAGCCGAAACCCGTATGGGTAAAGGTAAAGGTGCTGTGGACCATTGGGTGGCTGTGATTCGCCCTGGTCGGATTTTGTTCGAAATCGGTGGAACCGATAGCCAAACAGCGACAGCGGCTTTGAAAAGAGCCCGTTATAAGTTGGGTTTTAAAACTAAGATCGTTTCAAAAGAATCAATAGGAGAAGGTTCATGAACGCCAAAGAAGTAAGAGAACTTTCTACAGAAGAAATTAGAGCCAAACTCATAAACACCCGCCAGGAACTAATGAACCTGCGCTTTCAGATGGTAACTGGTCAATTGTCCGATACCAGCCGTTTCAAAAGCGCTCGCCGGGATATCGCTCGTCTTGAGACCGTTCTCAACGAACGCGTGCGTAATGAGAAGGAAGGTAAATAATGAATAAGAGACGTCGTTTAACCGGTACTGTCAAATCCAATAAGATGGATAAGACCGTGATCGTTGAAGTAGGTCGTACTTACAAGCACCCTTTGTATCAAAAGGTTGTGCGTAGTGTGAAAGCCTATAAGGCTCACGACGAGCTTGACTGCAACGTTGGCGATAAAGTCGTCATCGTGGAAACCGCCCCGATTTCCAAAACTGTCACATGGTCAGTTGAGAAAATCGTCCAGGTTGAGATCCGCCAGGAAAGCATGGAAGCTGTCGCAGAAGCCATCGAAATGGCTGAAGAATTAGCAGCAGAAGAAGCTGAGATTGAAGAAGCGCTTGAAGAAGCTGTAGAAATCGTCGAAGAAGAGACTGAAGAAGTGCTTGAAGAAGCTGCCGCAATCGTTGAAGATGAGACTGAAGAATTGCTTGAAGAAGCCGCTGAAATCGTCGAAGATGAAGAAGGTGCTGCATGATTCAACAAGAAAGTCGTTTAGTTGTTGCAGATAACACCGGTGCCAAAGAAATTCTGGTCATCCAGGTTGTTGGCGGCACTCGCAGACGTTACGCCGGTGTTGGCGATATCGTAACTGCTACTGTCAAGAGCGCTACACCGCAGTCTTCTGTTAAGAAGAGCGAAATCATCAAAGCCGTCGTCGTTCGAACTGCCAAGGCTTACCGCCGTCCGGATGGTTCAACGATTTGCTTTGACGATAATGCTGCTGTGATCCTGGACAATGATGGTGTGAACCCTCGCGGTACACGTATATTTGGCCCGGTCGCACGCGAACTGCGTGAAAAAGGCTATATGAAAATTGTTTCATTGGCTCCAGAAGTACTGTAGTCAATGGAAGGAGAATCTAAATGAAGATGAAAATCCGGAAAGGTGATCGTGTTCGCGTAATGCGCGGTGACGAAACCGACAAGAACAAAGTCGGTGAAGTAATCCGCGTGTTGCCCAAAGAGAACCGGGTAGTAGTGCAGGGTGTGAACCTTGTCAAGAAACATCAGAAGCAAACCCAATCGGGTGGTAAGACTATTCCATCAGGGATTCGTGAATTTGAAGCCCCGATCGATCTGTCAAACGTTGCCCTGGTTGACCGTGCTGCTGAGAAAGAAGTAAAAGAATCTCGCCGTTCAAGCAAGGCAAAATCCGCTGAAGACCAAAAAGCTGAGAAGAAGACCAGCCGCCGCAAGAGCACAACTGCTCCGAAGACTGAAAAAGCTGCCTCCAGCAAAAAATCGGAAGCCAAAGGCAAGTAAGGCGCAGGTGAATTGATATGAACAGACTACAAGAACAATACAATAACGAAATTGCTCCCGCTCTCTTTAAAGAGCTTGGCTTGAGCAACGTCATGCAGATTCCCCGCATCACCAAGATTGTTGTCAATATTGGTGTCGGCGAAGCTTTGGATAATCCTAAAGCTCTGGACGCTGCTGTAAATGATCTGACCATTATCACCGGTCAGAAGCCTGTTGTCATCGCTGCTAAGAAAGCCATCTCCAACTTCAAACTGCGCGAAGGTCGCCAAATTGGCGTCAAAGTAACTTTGCGCGGTTTCAAGATGTGGGCTTTCTTGGATCGCCTGATCAATATCGCTTTACCCCGTGTGCGTGACTTCCGCGGTATTTCGGCAGACTCGTTTGATGGTCGCGGAAACTATACTCTCGGCTTGAATGAACAATTGATCTTTACTGAAATTCAGTATGACAAAATTGACAAAGTGCGAGGTATGGAAGTCAGCATCGTTACCACTGCTGAAAATGATGATCAAGCACGCGAGCTGCTGCGCAAGTTCGGCATGCCCTTCAGGAAGGATAACTAATGGCAAAAAAGTGTATGCAATATCGAGAGATGCGACGTAAATATCCCGTTCAGGTCGTAAATCGCTGTCGCGTCTGTGGAAGACCGCGGGGTTATATGCGGAAATTCGGCCTCTGCCGTATTTGTTTCCGTGAATTAGCACTCCAGGGGAAACTCCCTGGTGTGACCAAATCATCCTGGTAATTTGACCTGGAGGAATGAAAATGACTATATCAGATCCAATTGCCGATATGTTAACAAGAGTTCGTAACGCTGCTTCTGCGGGCAAAGCCCTGGTCGCAATGCCGAATTCAAAACTCAAAAATGAGTTGGCTCGCATCCTGGTCGAAGAAGGCTATATTGAGAGCTATGAAGTCGTCGATGGTAAGAACGGCAACAGCAAGATTTTGCAGTTGAAGCTCAAATACATCGGCGAAAGACGTAACCGTCGCTCGTTGATCACAGGGTTGCAGCGCGTAAGCCGACCTGGCTGCCGCGTGTACACTTCCAAGAAGGAAATCCCCTGGGTTCTTTCGGGCATCGGTATCGCGATTTTATCAACCCCCAAAGGTATCATGACCGGCCATCGCGCTCGCAAGATCGGCGTTGGCGGCGAGATCCTCTGCAAGGTTTGGTAGGAGGAAGACAATGTCGCGTATAGGTAAATTACCCATCACCCTGCCCAAGGGTGTCGAAGTAAAAATCGATGGGAACAAGGTTCATGTCAAAGGTCCGAAAGGCGAATTGGAAGATACCTTCTCCCAACTGATTGGTATTAAATTAGAAGATGGCACGATCACCGTGACCCGTCCTAACGACGAACCCAAGGTTCGCGCCCTTCATGGCACCACCCGCGCCCTGCTGAACAACATGGTCGTTGGCTGCAGCGAAGGCTTCGAGAAAGTACTCGAGTACAAAGGCGTTGGTTACCGTGCTGAATTAAGTGGTAAGGACCTGACCTTAAACCTGGGATATTCCCACCCGATCAATGTGCCCGCGCCTGATGGCATCTCTTTTGATGTTGACGCAAAAGCACGCACGATCAAGGTAATGGGTCGTAATCGCCACCAGGTTGGTTTGATCGCTTCTGAGATCCGAAAACTACGTCCACCAGAGCATTATCATGGAACTGGTGTCCGCTATGTAGGCGAAGAAGTGAAACTCAAAGCTGGTAAAGCTGGAAAGACCGGTAAATAGAGGTAAACAATGGCTAAGAAATCAAGAAATAAAGCTAGATTACATCGTCACAACCGTGTCCGCAAGCGTATTTTTGGCACGCCTGAACGACCACGTTTGAATGTATTTCGCAGCATCAGCGACATCTATGTTCAGATCATTGATGATCATAGTGGCACCACACTTGTGGCAGCCTCCAGTATCGACTCTGCGCTGCGCGATTCGCTCAAAGGCAAATCTAAACTGGAACAAGCAATGCTTGTTGGTGAAGAAACTGCCAAACGTGCAAAAGCAAAAGGCATTTCCACGGTTGTTTTTGATCGTGGCGGCTACATCTACACCGGTCGCGTAAAATCGTTGGCCGAAGGTGCCCGTAAAGGTGGGCTGGAATTCTAAAAGAGGATAATATGGATGATTTTCAAGCATTAGAACCACAATTTGATGAACGCGTAATTGATATCGCTCGCGTTGCTAAGGTTGTCAAAGGCGGTCGTCGTTTCTCTTTTAGAGTGACCATCGTTGTTGGTGACAATAACGGTAATGTCGGCTTAGGCATCGGTAAAGCTGGTGCTGTACCGGATGCCATGCGTAAAGCAACTGAACGAGCTCACAAAAATATGCACAAGATCAGTTTGATGGGAACAACCATTGCTCATGAAGTGATCGGTTCTCAGAGCGGCGCGAGAGTTATGCTCAAACCTGCATCCCCTGGTACTGGTGTTATTGCTGCAGGTGGTGTTCGCGCGGTTTGTGAAGCCGCTGGAATTAAAGATATTCTGACCAAATCGTTGGGCAGCTCGAATATGCTCAATATTGTTCAGGCAACATTTGATGCTCTTTCTCAATTGAAATCACCTCAGATGGTTGCCTCTGAACGCGGTAAGGATGTCGACGAAGTAACCCCCTATTGGGAGCGGAGGAAGAATGGCTAAGAAACAAAAGAGTAAAACTCTCCGCGTCAAACAAGTCAGGAGCGGCATTGGTTATACCGTCCGGACTAAAAACACACTCAAAGCCCTGGGCTTCCGTAAAATTGGTGATGTTGTTGAACACCAGGAAAACGATGCCCTGTTAGGTATGCTGGACAAGGTCTCCCACCTGGTTGAGATCGAAACAGTGGATGAGGAGAAGTGAGCATGCAATTACATGATCTTAAACCCAACGAGGGTAGTAAGAAAAATCGCAAGCGTGTTGGTCGTGGTATGAGTAGCGGTCATGGTAAGACTGCTGGTCGTGGTACCAAGGGTCAAAACTCCCGCAGCGGAGGCGGTGTGCGTCTCTATCACGAAGGCGGCAACTTGCCTTTCTATCGCAAACTGCCCTTCCTGCGTGGTGAAGGTTTCACCCCACGCAACCGTGTTCGTTATGCCGAAGTCAATCTGGATTCCTTACAGGATTTCAAGGCTGGCAGCGAAGTGACCCCAGAAACCTTGAAGGAAGCCGGTCTCTTAAAAGGAAAAGGCTTACCCATCAAGATTTTGGGACGCGGTGATATAAAAGTTGCCTTGAAAGTCAAGGCTCATAAAGTAACCGAGGGTGCTCGCCAGAAGATCGAAGAGGCTGGTGGAAGTATCGAAACTATCGAGATCTCGTAGTTAGAGGAGTTGACTTAATGAAACGATCATCCTGGCGCTTTTTATGGAAATCAGAGGATATCCGCAACAAATTGCTGATATCCCTGCTTTTGCTGGCTATTTACAGACTGGCAGCTAATATTCCGGTGCCCGGAATTGACCGCGCTGCTGTCGCTGGGCTTTCTCAGATGACAGGTGCCGGCAGAAACCTGGTCAACTTGCTTGACCTGCTCTCTGGTGGTGCGGTTTCGCAGTTCTCAATTCTGGCTATGGGCGTCTACCCATACATTACTGCCCAGATTATTCTGCAGTTGCTCACACCGGTTATTCCGGCGCTTGAACGCAAGATGAAGGATGACCCTCGTGAAGGCCGTATCTGGATGGAAAAATGGACTGTTATCCTGACCATCCCGATGGCTCTTCTTTCTGCTTTTGGTCAGATCAACATCTTTAACCAGATGCTGCAAGGCAGTTCCATCATCTCAAACTGGGGATTTTCTGGTGCCAACCTTTTGCCGACCATTACAGCGATCATCACCATGATTGCCGGTACCATGTTCGGTATCTGGATCGGTCAGCTCATTTCTGAGTTTGGTTTGCGCAACCAAGGGCTCTCATTGATTATTTTCTCTGGTATTGTTTCCAGATTCCCGGTCTCAATTGCCCGAATGGTCGCTGCAAATGAAGCCTGGTGGGTTTTCCTGGTGGTCCTGGTGGTCTTTGTTCTGACCATTCTTGCCATCGTTTATGTTCAAGGTGGTCGCCGGAATATCCCGGTGCTCTTCCCTGGACGCCGAATTGGCAACCGCATGTCCATGCCCGTTCGCTCTCAGCTTCCGCTGATGGTGAATATGGCTGGCATGATTCCGATCATCTTTGCTCAAAGTTTTTTGACCTTCCCCGCGATCCTGTCATCCTTCTTCCTGAATTCTCAGGCAAAATGGGTGAGCAACACGGCTAACTGGTTCTATACTGCTTTTGGCGGCGATACCTGGTGGTATCCCCTGATGTTCTTCTTGCTGGTTGTGGCATTTGCGTACTTCTATACTGATGTGTTGTTTGCTCAGCAGAATTATGGCGAAAACCTCAAAAAGCAGGGAGCTCAAATCCCTGGTGTTGTCCGTGGTAAACCAACCCAGGATTACCTGACCCGTGTTCAGCGGCGCATCACTTTACCAGGAGCTTTTTTCCTTGGTTTGGTGGCGGTTCTGCCTTTTATCATGGGTTATTTCCTGCCTGAAAACAGTGCTGGTATCCAGATGATGCAAGCTTCCGGCTTGTTGATTGTGGTTGGTACCATCCGTGAAACAGTGGAATTGATCGAAACTGAACTTCGCATGCACGGCTACGACGACAGGTTGATTAACTAGGTATAGAGATTGTTATGAACGAAAAAGCGACTTACATCGTCATGTTAGGACCTCCGGGAGCCGGAAAAGGCACCCAGGCAAAAATCATTGCCGAAGAACTTGGATTGGTTCATATTTCTACGGGTGATCTCTTTAGAGAGAACCTGAGCAACGAAACCGAATTAGGCCAACTCGCTGCCAGTTACATGAACAAAGGCGAATTAGTCCCGGACGATGTGACCATCGCGATGGTTGAAGAACGCCTGAGCAGACCGGATTGCCAGAAGGGAGCCGTTTTGGATGGCTTCCCCCGCACTCCAGCCCAGGCTGAAGCCCTGGATTGCTTATTGACAAAAATCGGTGGCCGTGTGGACCTGGTTCCTTTTATCCATGTCCCCAATGAAACCCTGGTAGAACGCCTCAGCGGTCGCTGGATGAGCAAAGCAGGTCGTGTTTATCACGCCTTGTATAACCCACCCAAAGTCAAGTGGATCGACGATTTTGATGGCAGTGAACTTTACCAAAGAGAAGATGACAAACCTGAAACTGTTGCTCATCGTATCGACGTTTACTATCTTCAGACTTCTCCTCTGATTGAGTACTATCGTGAAGCCGGCTCGCTGGTAAAAATTGATGGAACTCAGTCTATTGAGAAAGTGACTGAAGATTTGTTGAAGGTGGCAAAAGCTTAGATGTACGGTTTTCAGTCCAGAATAAACATTAAATCGGCGTCCGAGATTGCAATCATGCGCGAAGCCGGTCGTTTGAACCGCCAAACGCTTGAAGCAGTCAAAGCCGCCATTGCTCCTGGTGTGACCACAGGCGAGTTGAACGAGGTGGCCGAAAGCTTCCAACGTCAACATGGTGTTTATTCTCCTTTCAAGGATTACGATCCTGGCAATGGTGTCCCTTTTCCGGGCAGCATCTGCACGAGTATAAATGAAGTGCTGGTGCACGGCATTCCAGGAAAACGCAAGCTGCAGGAAGGTGATATCATCTCCGTTGACTGTGGGACTGTTTACCAGGGTTTTGTTGGTGATGCAGCCTTCACTGTTGGCGTGGGAGAAATCGCACCCAAGGTGCAGCATTTGATTGATGTGACCGCCAAAGCGCTTGAAATTGCCACAGCCCTGATGGTGCCTGGTAATCACAGCGGCGACGTGGGCGCAGCGATCGAAGAATATGTTGAAAGCGAAGGCTACTACTGCACTCACACCTACACCGGTCACGGTGTTGGCAGAGAAATGCATGAAGATCCGCAGCTGACCAATTATGGTCAACGCGGCACAGGCTTTTTGCTGCGAGAAGGCATGACAATTGCCATTGAACCGATGGTTCTGATTGGTACACGCCAAACAAAAGTGTTGGCTGACCATTGGACCGTGGTTTCAAAAAATGGCGCTTTGACTGCCCACCAGGAAGATACCATTGCAGTGACCAGGAATGGTCCATTGGTATTAACTGCACTATAAAAAGTCATAACGTTTGTTGACCGGAAAAAAACTGGTTAATAGGCGATGATGAGCCAAAAGAATTGGCGAAATTGGATTAAAAGTAAGAAAAGACCTTGCTAAGAGCGAAGGAAGCATATATAATAAGAACTTTGCGGAGAGAAGAAGGAGACTGACTGATGAAAGTATCAGCTTCAATTAAAAAGCGCTGTAACAAGTGTAAGATCGTAAAACGTGAAGGCAGACTTTACGTGATTTGCACCAACCCAAGACACAAGCAGCGACAAGGATAGGTAATAGAATATGGCACGTATAGAAGGTGTTGACCTCCCGCGCAATAAGCGCATTCAGATTGGACTGCGGTACATCTATGGTATCGGTCCTAAAATTGCTGATGAGATTTTGAAAACTACTGGCGTAGATCCTGACGTTCGTGTTAAGGACCTGGAGGAAGCTGATGTTTCAAAACTCCGCGAATATATCGGTCAGAATATTACTGTCGAAGGTGACCTGCGTCGTCAAGTTCAGATGAACGTCAAGCGACTGGTTGAAATCGGCTGTTATCGTGGCTTACGCCATCGCCGAAACCTGCCTGTGCGCGGTCAAAATACCCGCACAAATGCCCGTACCCGCAAGGGACCAAAACGCACCGTTGCCGGTCGTGGTCGCCGCCGCGGAGCAACTAAGAAATAAGATCAATAAACTGACATCTCTGATCACCGGGTGGGGTTCCCTTTCTCCCCAGCGGCAACCGGGAATGATGAGAGTCAGAGTTGAAAGATTGAGTGAGGAAGAACTATGGCTAAACAAGCACGTACAGCGCGACGAACTACAGGTTCCCGCAAAGTTAAGCGCCAGATTTCGACAGGACAGGTGCACGTTTTTGCATCCTTTAATAACACCATTGTGACTGTGACTGACATGCAAGGTAACACTATTTGCTGGGGCAGTTCTGGTTCCGCTGGTTTTAAGGGTTCACGCAAGAGCACACCCTTCGCTGCCCGAATGGCGACCGAACAGACCATCAAAGTAGCCCAGCAAATGGGTCTGCAAGAGGTGGAACTGTTAGTCAAAGGCCCTGGCCCCGGTCGGGAAGCTGCCATTCGTGCCGTCCAGGCAATTGGATTGAAAGTGATCAAAATCACTGATCTTACTCCAGTTCCCCATAACGGCTGCAGGCCTCCAAAGAAACGCCGCGTGTAGTACAAAAGAAAAAGGATTAAGGTATTATGGCAAGATATACAGAAGCAGTTTGTCGTTTATGTCGCCGTGAGGGTGAAAAATTGTTCCTCAAGGGAGCTCGTTGTTACACCCCCAAGTGCGCTTTCGAAAAAAGACCCTATCCACCGGGAATGCATGGCAAAATGAATGCTGCCCGCCCAAGTCGTCAATCCGACTATGGCAAGCAGTTACGCGCCAAGCAAAAGACCCGCCGTGTTTACGGTATTTACGAACGTCAATTCCGTCGTTTTTATGGACAGGCAGTGGCAATGCGCGGTCAAACCGGTAGCAATCTGCTGACCATCCTGGAAACACGATTGGCTAATGTCGTTTATCGTCTTGGCTTTGCGGCTAGCCGTCCCCAGGCACGAATCCTGGTCACCCATGGTCATTTTTTGGTCAATGGTCGCCGGGCTGACATTCCTTCATTTGGTGTCGAAGTTGACGATGTTATCAGCGTGAAGGAAAGTTCCAGAGACAATGCGTATTTCAAACATCTGCGTGAAGAAGCAGAAGGTCGAACAGTACCAACCTGGTTGGCTCGCGATTTGACCAATCTGTCCGGTCGCATGTTGCGTGCACCTGAACGCTCTGAAATTGATGGTAACCTCAACGAGCAACTTATCGTTGAATATTACTCTCGCTAACAAGAGTCTTAGGGCGGTCTTTCATTAAAGTTAGACTGAGAAGAGGTAAACCGTGACAAAGAAAATGGAATTGGTATCACCAAAAGTAGAGCGTTCGGAAGAGCTGCGTGATTACGGCAAGTTCACAATCAGCCCGCTGGAACGCGGATTTGGCGTCACCCTTGGTAACGCCCTACGCCGTGTATTGCTGTCTTCACTTGAAGGTGCAGCAATTACGTCGATCCATGTTTCAGACGTGATGCATGAATTCAGCACCATTCCCGGTGTTCGGGAAGATGTTATTCAGGTCATGTTGAATATCAAGCTGTTGCGCTTTAAACTGCACAACGTTGATTCTGCAACGATTCATCTTGAGGTCAAGGGACAGGGCACGATCACAGGCGCAGACATTGAATGTCCTCCTGAGGTGGAAATTGTTAACCCTGAATGTTACCTCTTCAGCATCAGCGAAAATGACGCTAATGTTGAAATGGAGATGACTGTTGAATCCGGAAGAGGGTACATCCCCGCTAATGATCGATCAGATCACCTGGCGATTGGGGTCTTACCTGTGGATGCGATTTTCTCTCCTGTACGAAGAGTTAATTGGGAAGTCACCAGCGCACGCGTTGGTCACAGCACAGATTTTGACCGTCTGACGCTTGATATTTGGACTGATGGCACAATTTCACCTGAAAAAGCTCTGATCGAATCATCCCGCATTCTAATGCGCCAACTTGGAATCATTAGTGGAACCAGCGAAGAAATGCTGACCAAACCGATCGAAGTTGTTGAAGTGGAACAGCCAGTCGTCAATCGTGATGTTATTGAAACTCCGATTGAAGCACTTGATCTGGGTGTGCGTGTCTTCAATTCCTTGAAACGCACTGGCATTACAACGGTTGGCGATGTGATGGAACTGTTGGACAAAGGCGAAAGCGCCATGCTTTCCATCCGAAACTTCGGAGAGAAAAGCTTGTCTGAGTTAGTAGCCAAGATGATCGAAAAAGGCTATATGAAAGAAGAAGTGGAGAACGAGTAATGCGGCACCAGATAAAAGGATATCGTCTTAACCGCAGCATGGGTCATCGGACCTCCATGCGAAAGACGATGATAAAACAACTTTTTGAACACGAAAAAATTCAGACGACTTTGGCGAAGGCAAAATCAATTCAACCTGAAGCCGAAAAACTGATCACACTGGCTAAAAATGTCCAAAAGGCAGATGAGGCTCAGCAGGTTAATGCCCGACGACAGGTCGCCGGCGTCCTTGGCAATGCCAGCGGCGAGATCGTAAAGAAATTATTTGATGATATTGCTCCGCGTTTCACCTCCCGCAAGGGTGGTTATACCCGACTGCTCAAATTAGGACCCCGCCAAGGCGATAACGCTGAGATGGTTGTCTTAGAGCTGGTCTCGGAATAAACGCGGTGTTTTAGAATCGCCTTTCAGGAAATTTGAAAGGCATGGCACATTACAAACTTATCCTCGCTTACGAAGGCACGCAATACAGCGGCTTTCAGCGGCAATTGGAAAAACCAAGCGTCCAAGGAGTCTTTGAGGATTCTTTGAGAGCAATTGGCTGGCAAGGCAGGAGTATCCTGACTGCTGGTCGAACCGATACTGGCGTGCATGCCAGCGGGCAGGTGGTCAGTTTTGAATTTGAATGGAAACATGGCGACCTGAAATTGCTCAAAGCACTTAATGCCCATTTGCCGGCTGATATCCAGGTTCAGAGACTGGAGCAGACAGGAGCTCAATTCCACCCCCGTTATGACGCTCTTGCCCGCAGTTACCTTTACCGACTGTATTGGCAGACTGCCCGTGACCCATTGCGAGACCGTTTCGCCTGGCGTTTAGACGCTGCCCCTGATATCAATTTGATGAATGAGGCAGCACAATACTTGATTGGTGAGCATGACTTTATCGGTTTTGGACGCCCTTTGTCCGAACACGGTACCAGCATCCGCAGAATCGAACAGGCAAGATGGGAACTCGCTGGCGCAGACTCTATGGAGTTTGACATCACTGGCAATGCTTTTCTTTACCATATGGTAAGACGCATCGTTTATGTGCTTGTGAGAGTTGGTTTCGGTGACTTCCCGGTGGAAATTGTTCCTATTGGGCTGCAAACCGGCAGTACCGGCATTGTCTCTCTGGCACCTGCCAGGGGTCTGACCTTGATGAATGTCAAGTATGCTGAGGATATAGAAAACTAAAGTTTGCCCAGGCGTAAAGCTTAGGGTGTGTACTTATAAATGGAGAATGTTAAAGTGGAAAAAACATACGTTCCAAAAGGACAAATTACCGGCGAGTGGTATCTGGTAGATGCCAGCGGTAAAACCCTTGGCCGCCTTGCGACCAAAATTGCAGAATTGTTGATTGGCAAACATCGCCCCGACTTCACCCCTGGTGTTGTTTTGGGTGACCACGTGGTAGTGATTAATGCAGAGAAGATCTATGCGAATCCTACCCGTGTGAAAGAAATGAAATATTACCGTCACTCCGGATATCCCGGCGGCTTGAGTGAGGTGGATTACACCCGGCAGCTCGAAAACCACCCGGACCGCATCATTCGTTTTGCAGTCCAGGGTATGCTGCCCAAAAATCGCCTGACCCAGCGCTACCTGGATAATCTGAAGGTCTACGCTGGTCCTGAACACCCCCATCAGGCGCAGGATCCGAAACCATTAGATCTGGAGTAATAAAGAGGAAACATGGCACAATATATTGAAGCAGTTGGTCGTCGAAAACAAAGCACAGCCCGTGTACGTTTGTACGAAGGTACAGGCGTTTTCACTGTCAATGATAAAGAACTGAACGAATACTTCCCTCGTCTTGGCGATGCCCCCGCAATTTTGGGAGCATTGGAAGCTACTGGAAGACCGACCTCATCCTTTGATGTAACTGTCAAAGTAGAAGGTGGCGGTATCAGTGGTCAGCGCGACGCAGTCAAACTCGGTTTGGCTCGTGCTCTGGTTTCGATGGACGAAAGCCTGCGTGTTGTTATGCGCAAAAGTGGTCTGCTTACTCGCGATTCTCGTGTGAAAGAACGCAAGAAGCCAGGTCTCAAGCGCGCTCGCAAGGCCCCAACCTACACCAAGCGTTAATTTTCTAAGAATCAACTTGTTGGGAGACCTACCTGGGTCTCCCACATTTTTGACTCTTTGGAATCATCGGTTTTGTTAGGTACCTGACACAGGTCAAAATGAATTACAATCAAAAGGCTGTCCTTTGTTACAGGGCAGTCTTTACTATATTAAAAACAGTGCATTGCATGCAAACGCTGCAAATGGATTATCGGGAAAATCGAAGGTGTCAATGAAATTTCAAGGGATTGTAATTGTAGGGCTGGGACCAGCTGGTGCCAACAACCTCACGCGAGAAGCCTGGGATTGGCTCGTCCAATCAAAAGAGATCTGGGCGCGCACTCGCTATCACCCCGTTTTTTCCGAATTACCAGAAGATTTGACTGTGCACAGCTTCGACAGCGAAGTCGAATACGAAATCAGTGACGTTAGCGCTGAGATTGCCAAAAATATTATTAATATTGCCCGAGAGCAGGGCGGTGTCACCTATGTGGTGCCAGGCAGCCCCTTCATTGCTGAAGAGACAGTTCGCCAGATCATGAAACAGCTTGAAGGGAGCAATATTCCGGTTCGTGTGATTGATGGCATGAGTTTTTTGGAACCAGTCTGTTCTGCCTTGGGTATTGACCCCCATCCCAAATTGGTTCTGACTGATTCACTTTACCTTGCATCTTTGGAAATCCCTTTTTTCCCTGCTTCAGTGCCAGTGCTGATCTCTAATTTGCGACCTGGACTGGAAGCTAACGACCTCAAATTGACTTTGATGAACAATTATCCGGATGAATACCCGGTCAAACTGATCCACAATGCCGGTTTACCGGATGAGCTTGTTGAAGAAATCCCACTCTACCAAATTGATCAGAGCTTGCACACAGGCTTGATGAGCACGCTTTATGTGCCTGCGCGCGAAAGTGGCAGAGCTTTTGAAGACTTTCAACAAATTATTGCCAGGCTGCGTGCACCAGACGGCTGCCCCTGGGACCGGAAACAGACCCACCTCAGCCTGCGACCTTACCTGTTGGAGGAGAGCTACGAGGTTCTCGAAGCCCTCGATCAGGAAAATCCTGAGCACCTGGTTGAAGAACTGGGCGATTTACTTTTGCAGATTGTGCTTCATGCTCAAATTGCTACCGAAGAACAGGATTTCAACATGACTGACATTGTCTCCGGGATCAGCGAAAAAATAATCCGGCGGCATCCGCACGTCTTCACCGAATTGGAAGTGGATTCTGTTGAAGGTGTGTTGAACAATTGGGAGCAGATCAAGGCTGAAGAGCGGAAAAATAACGGACAGGAGCGTAAAAGTATGCTGGACGGCATTCCGAATGCACTGCCAGCCCTGACGCAAGCCGATCAAATCCAACAGCGCGCAAAAAGAGTCGGTTTCGATTGGAAAACGATTGAACCGGTCATTGCCAAAATCCATGAAGAGTTGAAAGAATTGGAAGAAGCAAGCAGTGCTGCGGAAAAACAATCAGAAGCCGGTGATCTGCTATTTGCGGTTGTGAACCTTGTCCGCTGGTTGGAAATTGACCCCGAAATGGCTTTACGGGAGACCAACTCCCGCTTCCGCAAGCGCTTTGCCTACATCGAAAGAAGGTCAGCCGAGCAGGGCAAAAGCGTTGATCAGATGAGCTTCGAGGCGCTGGACCAGCTTTGGGAAGAGGCGAAAGATTTCTTCACGGAATCGCATGAAGAGGGCATGAACCTTGAATAGTTTAGATAACCAATCGGGCAAAGAAGAAAGCCTGCTGCCGAACCCGCCGGATATGGTTGGGGAGATCTGCACCATCCCTGCTGCTGAATCAGCCCTGGATAAGGCTGGACGCCAAATTGCCCGTGCAGCAACCATCGTGATGCTTGCCTACATCGTCAGTAATCTGATCGGTCTGATACGCGGCATGGTGGTTTCACATGCATTTGGGACCAGCGCGTCGCTGGATTCCTTTAACGCCGCCAACCGGGTGACCGAGCTGCTTTTCAACCTCACTGCCGGTGGGGCACTTGGGTCGGCTTTTATCCCCATGTTCACTGGCTATTTGACCCGCAATGACAAAAAAGGAGCCTGGAGGCTGGCTTCCGGGGTTATCAACACTGTTCTTGTTATCCTGATCCTTACTTCGGCTTTGATGTGGGTTTTTGCGCCGTTTCTGGTGGAGCATGGACTTTTTGCCCTGGTCCCGGACTCGATGCCGGGGCAATTGGCAGAAACTGTAAGATTGCTGCGCATCATGCTGCCGACGGTCATTATTTTTGGTATCAGCGGTCTGGTGATGGGGATGCTTAACGCGCACCAGGTCTTTTTATGGCCGGCGTTGGCTCCAGCCGCCTATTCAATAGGCATTATTCTCGGCGTTTTATTTTTGCCCAATAGCCTGGGAATCTATCGTCTTGCCATCGGAACAGTTATGGGGGCAGCAGGACACCTCCTGCTTCAAATTCCCAGCCTGATGAAATTGCCCGCTAAATTCTATGAACGGGCTGAGGGATTCAAGAATGCTGCTGTCAGGCAAGTTTTGAAATTGATGCTGCCCCGTATTGTTGGGGCGGGAGTAGTACAGCTGAATTTTGTAGCCAACACGATCATTGGCTTGTCGCTTGGGGAAGGTGCCGCAAGCGCCCTTGCCTGGGCTTTTATGATCATGTTGATGCCGCAGGCGGCGATCGCTCAATCTGCTGGTATAGCTTCGCTGCCGACTCTGTCGGCTCAGATCGAGTTGGGGCAGACTGATCAATTCAAGCAGACCCTGGCAAAGATCATGCGCGTGATGCTTTTGTTAGCCTTGCCGGCAGGAGTTGGCTTGATTCTGCTTCGGGTTCCGCTTGTGCGGGTTTTGTATGAACGCGGCAGTTTTAATGCCGTATCGACCCAGATGGTTTCCTGGGCACTGCTTTGGTATTCTGTTGGACTGATCGGACACAGTTTGGTCGAAGTGCTCAGCCGGGCTTTTTACGCCATGCATGACACAAGAACACCAGTGATTGTGGGTGTTTTAGCAATGTCTGGCAATATTGCCCTCTCATTTTTCTTCTCATGGCTTTTCGGACAAATTGGCTGGATGCCGTTGGGTGGGCTGGCACTGGCAAACAGCACTGCTACAGCCGTGGAATCTATTGCGCTGCTGGCAATTTTACGCAAACGTTTGGGCGGGATAGAAGGCAGGCAAATATTACACAGCGGCACGCAGGCGTTTTTAGCAAGTGCTGTGATGGGCTTGGCCTTGTTCGGTTGGAACCATGTGTTTTTTGAGCGGAATAAATACCTGCTTTTAGCGGGTGGGGTCGCGATTGGTCTGATCGTCTACGCCGTCATGCTCGGGCTGCTAAAAGTGCCTGAATTGGGCTCGGTCATAAAAAAGATCAAAGGCAAATTAGCAGAAAAAGGCTGAAAATATTGCCAAACAAACTGACCAGTTGGCCAGTTATCCTTTTTAGAATAAAAATAAAGTTGAATCTGGTGCTTTTAGCGCTTAATGAGACCACGAATGCGCAATTAATTTTCGCTTGGGGTGAATGGTCTCGCTCCAACCTATGGCAGGAACTTATACGACATGATCGAGACATATTCGTATCCCGAAACAAAAAAATTTGGATATTAACTTCTTAGGATCAGATCTGATCCAACCAAATCACAACGTCTGATAGCCGATTGGATTAAATTGCTAAAAATTAACCCTTGACATTATTACAAACGTAATTATATAATGCCATTATTACAGCTGTAATAAACGCGAGGAGGCAGGAATGAAACATTTATCTGAGAGCGAATTGGCAATCATGATCAAGGTTTGGGATGCTGGAAGACCACTCAGCTTTGAAGAAATCTTTGACTCGGTCAAGGACAGAAAGTGGACTGAAGCAACTGTACGTACATTTATCCTGCGAATCATGAATAAAGGTTATCTCGAAAGTGAAAAATCAGGAAGAATCAGCCTCTATTCACCCAAAGTCAGCAGAAAGTATCTTGATCGCCAAAGCCAATCGTTGATCAGCAAACTATACGACGATTCAGTTCAAAATTTTATTGCGGGGCTTTATCAGAACCATGCCCTTAGCAAACAAGACCTGCAGGAGCTAAAAAACTACCTGGAGGTGATATTAGAGGAGAGTTGATATGGAAAACATCCTCCTTTCCAGTTTGATGTTATCGTTTCTGATGTTGGGCGTTCTGTTTTTCCGAAAGTTTGGGGCAGATCGATACAGCCGAAGATTAGCCAGGGCATTGTGGATTATCGTGATTTTGCGAATGTTGATTCCCTTCAATCCACTGGGCGAGCGAAGTCTGATTAAATTGCCTAATAATTCGTTGCTGTCCAGAGAGATTCAGGCAACAGTTCCGGGCTTTATCTCAGAAATAGAAGCGCAGCCAGTCCTTGGAGAAAACACGGAACCATCCCACGGAGAAATGTCATCCTTCCAATCAATGGAAGGCGAGCTGATTGCTCCAGTTTTGGCTGCCAAATCAACCACGATCACCCTTGAGCAGTTCGCAGTCTCAATTTGGCTGCTAGGAATGATTGCCTCTTTTGCGTTGGTTGGATGGTCTCACTTTAAGTTCCATTCCGAGCTGAAGCGGCGAATCCAAAAAGTTGATGGGCGAATGCTCGAGCGGATCCAGCAAGAACTTAGCCGCAAGGTTGAGGTCTTTTCGGTCGAGGGCAACGAGAGCCCCATGGTGATCAATGTGTTCAAACCAGCCATTGTCTTGCCCCGTCAATTGTTGGAGCAAGCCACTGAAAAAGACTTTTCCAAACAGTTAAAGTTCGTCTTGCAGCATGAAAATGACCATATTACAAAAAAAGACCTGCTTATCAAAATGCTGTACTTGATTGGCAGATCGATCCATTGGTTCAACCCATTGGTTTATCTTGTCGAATCTTGTTTGAACGAAGACATAGAACTGGCAACCGACGAATCGGTTACCAAGAAATTGGACGAGAGGCAGAGAGCAGCGTATTGTCTCTCAATATTGGAAGTGGCTGAAGCATTGCCTGCAATGGCAAATAACTACTCCAGCCGCTTTACTGGAGATTTAGAATCCATGAAAAAGCGAATTTCATCCTTATTTAACAAAAACCGAAGCAAACATGGCAGGATGATCCTGATTGCCATTTTGCTGACGGCTTTCCTTACAATTGGTTTGGTAGGCTGTGAGATGCCTCTGCCCACGGAGGTCCCGACCCAGGTTGTCGCAACAGAAACCAGTGAACCGACTGTAGAGGTTACAGAAATAACAGAAGAACAGACTGAGGAAGCGACCCCACCTCAGGAAGCTACCTCAGAACAGACCATTCCGACCAACCCTGCTCCCCCAATGGTTGCGGATGATATTGACCCGGAAGAGCAAGTGCTCATCGAAGGTGGCACATTTTGGATGGGCTGTGATGAGGAAAATAATGCCGGCTTTGGCTGCCGACCATCTGAGCTGCCTCGTCATGAGGTGACTCTGGATCCATACCAGATCGACCGTTACGAAGTCACTAATGGTCAATATCAACTTTGTGTTGATGCGGGTATTTGCCAGGCACAAAGACCAATTCCGGCTGGATTGTATGCAGAAACCGGTCAATCCGATTCTTTTGCCAATTATCCGGTAACCAATATCAGTTATGAAGACGCAAAAAACTATTGCAGTTTCGTCGATAAGCATTTGCCTACCGAAGCCGAATGGGAGATGGCAGCCAGAGGAAGCGGTGAGACCGTGTTCCCTTGGGGAAATGAGAATCCGGATTGTACCCAAGCAAACAGCATAAATCCCTTGAACGCAACCGCATGCGTTGGAGGAATCATGCCGGTGGGAAGTTATCCTGCAGGTGCCAGTAGTTACGGTGTGATGGATATGTCTGGAAATGTCTGGGAATGGGTTGCCGATGTCTATGATCCCGAATATTACGCAAATAGCCCGGCTGAGAACCCCACCGGACCAGAAGGTGGCAGTGAGTATGTGGTCAGGGGTGGTGGATTCTCTGGAAACTGGACATATTTGCGGAATTCAGCCAGATCATTTGACCTTGGTTTTTACAGCGGAGCTGATTTAGGCTTCCGTTGTGCCCAGGATGTGAATTAAAACGATTTCGGTGTGGAGGCAGTTGTGACCGGTTTAGCTGTCAAGGCTCAAAGGTTTGCTTCTGCCTCCCCATCATCAAATATCGCGAAGCCGATAGTTCCCAAATCATTATAGCTTTTGAAACCGAAAGAACGATACCAATCGTGGAGGGGGGTATTTTCTTCCCCGGAATCAGTCATGAGTACGATCTGGCGGGTCCCCTCCAACGTTGCCAATATCTGGCGCATCAATTGCGAGCCAAGTCCTTGTTTATGATACTCAGGACGAACCAGAATATCCTGAATATAGGCAATCGTCTGTCCATCCGTAAGGGCGCGGACAAGACCAATAAGTTTGGTGTCCATCCAGGCACTGATTACAAGGTCAGAATTTGTCAGCCCGGCTTGTAAGCCTGAGATATCTTTTGTGTAAGCCGTCCAACCCACAGAGTTATACAAGGCATAAAGTTGATCGGCATCAAATTTTTTTTGCGTGCTAAAGGTTATCGTCATTTCACACCATCAACAACCAGACCACGAAGGCGATGAGGATGCCGAGAAGAGCGCCTACAACAGCTTCGATTGGTGAGTGACCGATGATTTCAAGCAATTCCGCCCGCTCTGCCTCCTCGATTTTATGTTCTGCAACGATGGCGCGGAGAATCTGATTGATCCGTTCAGCATGAAAGCCAGCCTGGCGGCGAACGCCGGTGGCATCGTAGATCACAATCCCAGTGACCGAGAGTGAAAAAATGAAAAGTGGGTCATCCCAACCCAAGATTAGCCCGATTGCAGTTGTGACCGCGCTCATGAGTGAAGAATGCGAAGAGGGCATCCCACCGGCATTGATCAGCAACGCTAAATCCCATTTTTTTGTACGCAAAAAACCGATTGGCAGCTTAATCAACTGGGCTACTATCCAACCTAGCATGGCAGAAATAGCGATCGGGCTTTGAAAAAAAACGAACGGATTGCCCACTAGTCCTCGCTAATCACCTGGCTGCCTTCACCAAGAGTAGTAACTCTCAATTGGGCTTTTTCGAGCAATTTGGCACATTGGTCAGAGAGTTTCTTGCCTTCTTCATAGAGTGAAAGCGATTCTTCGAGGGACAATTCACTATTTTCGAGTTTGGAAATGATCTCCTGGAGAGCCGCAAAGGCAGCTTCATAATTGGCAGGTTGAGTATCGGTCATAATTTCTCCTGGTTGGAAGGGTTGAGCACAGCAGGGACTTTGCCTTCAGCAAAGCGCACCTGTACTGCCTGGTTTTCACTGGTTTGACCAGCCTGGCTGACGAGCTTTCCGCTTTGAACATCATTGACGATCGCAAAACCACGCTTGAGCACAGCAATCGGACTCAAGGTCTCAAGACGGCTGTCGAGGTGTTGGAGATGGACGCGAAGTTGCTGCACGTGGCTTTGAATCGTTCGTTCAAGCCGGTCGCGAAGCACATCCAAAGTCTGGATAGCATTGTTGACCCGTTGAATGGGGGAGAGCCGACGTAAATCAAGGTTTCTGAGTTCAAGTTGATAGCTGCGCGTAGCTATCGCCTGGTTGATAGTGTCATCCAGTATGTTTTGGGCAGTCTGGAGAGCGATATAAAGATCATTGATCGTTATCGGCGTTGCCAGCTCGGCAGCAGCGGTGGGGGTGGGGGCGCGCAGGTCCGCGACGAAATCGGCGATAGTGAAATCGATCTCGTGTCCCACTCCCGAGATCACCGGTATATGTGAATTGTAGATGGCGCGTGCCAGGTTTTCGTCGTTGAACGCCCACAAATCTTCAATCGAGCCGCCTCCGCGGGCAAGCAAAATAAGGTCCAGATCTTCAATCTGGTTGAGTGAGTCCAGCGACTTGAGCAGGCTGGCAGGGGCTTCGATTCCTTGAACAAGGCTGGGAGCAAGGGTGACACGTGCCAGGGGCAGGCGGCGATTGAGTGTGTTGAGAATATCCTGCAGAGCAGCACCGCTGGCAGAGGTGATGATGCCTATATGTTGAGGTAACCTGGGCAGGGTGCGTTTACGATCCTGGTCGAAAAGCCCTTCGGTTTCCAATTTGTTCTTCAGTCGCAGGAATTCCTGGAAGAGAACCCCTTCACCAATCGGCTGCATGCTGTCAATATAGAGTTGGGCTTGACCAGCAGCAGGGTAGAAACTCATGCTGCCGTGTACCTCCACACTCTGTCCGTCCCTGGGGGAGAAGGTGAGTCGCATGGCGGAATTCTTCCACATCACAGCCCGGATCTGGGCATCAGCATCTTTGAGGGTGAAATAGAGGTGCCCGGAGCGAGGTTGGGTGAAGTTGGAAATTTCGCCTTTCACCCACACATCCCGTAAAACATCGTCTGTTTCCAGTAATTCGCGCAGATAACTGCTCAGGGCAGTCACGGTCAGGATGGGAGGGCGAAAGAAATCGAAAGAATCCATGCTTAAAGTATAAGCGATTCTTGATGGCGGAACTAAGTTTTGGAAGAGCAGGAGAGGGCTTGCATAACATCCAGCAAAGCCCGTAGGTTGGATTGGGTACTTCAATCCGGCAAACACAAACCGTAGTATGACAACAAGAGCCGGGTTGAAAACCGTAACCCGGCCTACACCTCAGCCCGCAGGCCGGATTGCGTACTTCAATCCGGCAAGGTGGAGGAATTCATCGAAACCCTTTGCCTGGTCCGACACAATGTCTACAGCGAAGAGCTGCTTTCCAATACCTTCCGCTGATCAGAGCTGTATGCTAAAAGATATGAGCTGACAGCTATCAGCTATAATTGATTTGTTTAACGGAGGAACTATGAAAAAAGTTATTCTATTTGGTTTGTTTTTGATTTTGCTGATTTCGGCTGGGTGTGCGCCCAAGACTGACGAAGCCCTGGCAACTCAACAGGCGATGGCAGTTAAACTGACTGTCCAAGCCAGTGATATTGAAGCCTTGAAAACCCAGGTCGCCCGGCCAACAGCTACCTGTGAAGTTTGTGCAATTCCAACCTGTCCTGCCTGCCCTACAGCAACGGTTGCCCCAACATCAACCACCCCAACAGCTATCCCTGCGACTGCCACCTCCCAGGTGCGCAATGGCGCACTTTCGGGTTCACTGTCTTTCCCCAGTGAAGGCATTCCCGCTCTACGAATTGTGGCGATGAACCCTTTGACTGGCGTTTACTACTGGCAAAATACGGTTGCTGGTCAAAGCTATTATCGCTTTGAAGACCTCGCGCCAGCAAGCTACTATGTATTGGCATATGATATTGCCAATCCTTCGAAAACATTCTTCGCGGCTTATTCCGAGGCGGTCCCATGTGGGCTGTCTGTCGCTTGTACAGACCACAGCCTGATTGCCGTTGAAGTGAAAGAGGGCGAAGAAACCACAAACATCAATCCTTCTGATTGGTATGCAGACCCAGCGGAATGGAACTGGCCAATTGACCCAACCATCAAATGGGATTAATTTGCTTTTAAAAGACTCACACCACATTTGGTGAAACTGCACCCTAATCCCCCCCCTCTTGCTTCATTGGAGGGGGTTTGTGAATACTCAAAAGAATGAAGCAAAAATTGTTTACTGCAACAGACGAGGAGCAATTTTGAAGCGGCGAACTAACCTAAGAAAACCAGCTCTGATGATCAGTGTTATTTGTGCAATGCTTCTTCTGATGACGGCTTGTCTCTCTCTTTCCGCAAACAAGCCCGAGCGGATTCTTGTTGTGGAATTGACAGGTCCAGGGGTACGGGTCAACCAGGGAAATGTATTTGACCTGCAATTGGTTCTTTCGAACCCTGGGCTCTACAACGTGCATGTAAGCCGGATCGTCCTACCCAAAGAAATGATGAACAGCAGCCGCTATATTGGTTCGGAGCCCGCTTTGACGCTGCTTCAAAACGAATTGGGAGAGGGTCTGATCGAAATGGACCTGACCATCGCTCCAACTGGCGTAGAACGGTTCACTTTTCGTTTTGAAGCCATCCAAAGTGGCGTTATCAGCGGTTTGGGTGTGGTTAAGACGGATGAAAAGGACTATCCCTTTACCACCCGGGTCGATGTGGCTGGTGTGAATCCAGAAGGGTGGCAGCCTGGTACTTCACCGCTCGTCACCCCAACTGCGATCAGCACAATTCCATGGCAGTCGGTTGTACAAATTGAAGCCACAGTGGAAATCGAAGGGGAAGAAATGGTTGGCTGGACGGGTTCCGGAACGATCATCAGCCCGGATGGATTAATTCTGACCAACGCGCATGTGGTGCTTTCGGATCGTTTTTACCAGGTGAAGAACCTGATTGTTTCCTTGACGGTAGCTGAGGATGCTCCACCAGTGCAAACCTATTATGCCAGTATCGTGCAGGCAGACGAAGCGCTGGATATTGCCATCATCAAACCTTACCGGGATTTGAATGGCAACCCCTTGAATTACAGTCTTTTGAACCTGCCTTTTGTTCCTTTAGGCGATTCTGACGATTTGCGACTGGGTGAATCAATCAATATTTTGGGGTATCCAGGTATTGGCGGAGATACGATTACACTCACCCGGGGAGAGGTCAGCGGCTTTACATCTGAAGAGGCATACGGCAACCGTGCTTTCATTAAAACCAGCGGAACGATTGCCGGAGGAAACAGCGGTGGTCTGGCTGTAAACGAAAGAGGTGAGCTGATTGGCGTTCCGACAGCAGTCGGATCGGGTGATTTGAGTGATGCTATCGTTGACTGCAGAGCATTGATGGACACCAACCGGGATGGCTACATAGATAATAACGATACATGCGTACCAACCGGAGGCTTTATCAACGCGCTGCGTCCGATCAAACTGGCGATGGATCTGATTGCGGCAGCCAGGGCTGGCGAAGTCGCAATTTCCGCTGGAAATGGAATTGGGGAGAGTTTTGCGCCTGATGGTCAGGTGATCTTCGAAGACGATTTTTCAGACCCAAAAAGTGGCTGGAGCGGCTTTGTGGACCAGAATGGTGAGACAAAATATGAAAACGGGGAATACACTATCAGCGTGAAAGAGCCCATGTATCTCGTTTGGTCTGACCAGGAATACTTGTACGATCCGATCGTAATTGAAGCGGATGTGCGGGTTGTTGAATCTGTGGGAGATGCCGATTATGGCTTTATTTGTGGGTTAGTGGATAACGAGCATTTCTATGTTCTCGAAATTAGCGAAGACGGCTATTACACCATTTGGAAACAAGATGGGCAGGAAACTATCTTCCTGGTGGACTGGAAGTACTCCCAGGAAGTGGCTGGGGGTGGTAGTTTCAGGCTGAGTGCAAGGTGTGGAAAAGACCAACTGGTGCTGGCGTTGGATGGGATAGTTTTAGCAAGCACTTCCGATTCAGGCTATCAGCCAGGCGGGGTTGGCATGCTGGCGGGCACCTTTGACCTGGCAGGGTTCAAGGTGACGTTTGATAATTTACGGCTACTAATCGAGTGAGGTACTCATGAAAATGGAAACTCTAACGATCCATCACCTGGTAAAAGGTGAAGACCTAAATCACCATCGCACATTATACGCGGGCAGAGGGGCAGAATGGCTGGTTGAAGCTGGTTTCATTGCCGCCTCCAATCTGATTCCCCCGGAATATGTCTTGTGCCTGAAAATTCACGGGATGACCTTTACCCGTCCGGTTGAACCAGGAGAAGTGGTTCGATTCGATTCCCAAATCGTGTTTACCGGCAGATCACGTCTGATCGCCTATATCAGAGCGACTACCAAGGGAGAGTTGACCGTAGATGGTTTTATCACTTTTGTCTACGTTGACGACCATGGAAAATCCAGAGCACACGGTATCACCATCACTCCTGAAACACCAGAAGAGATCGAACTCCAACGACGTGCTTCAGAGCTCTAAGTTAAGAGGTACTTATAACAAGATGCTTTCTTTCTCGAACTGAAGGCGTTTTAATTGACTTTCTAATCCTGAATAACTGAACCAGAAGAGCAACCCTGAACTGATCAGGCTGCCGGCAAGGCTTAAAAAAGAAGAAGAAAGCCACAAAATGAAAAGAGGAAGAAGCAGGCACAGTAATGCCATCAGCAACCCTCTTAATCCATAGCTTTGCACCGTCCCAAGGTTGAGCAACTCAACTTTGTTTTTTCGCAAGATGTCTTGCCCCAATTGCAGCATTGCGCTGAGTAAACTTAAGGGGAGAAGAAAAATGAAAACCCACTGTTTGACCGGAAAAACCAGCAGGCTAATCAGCAGACCGATCGTTACGACAATGAGATGTGGAATTGTGGGTAAAATCAGGTCGAAGAATGCCCAGCTCCGCATCGGAAAAGGCACCTGGCGAGTCAAAGTCCATAGAGAAAGATCTTGTTTGAAAAATTCCAGTAAACGACGGCTGAGCATCCAGATCCAGCTTGCCAAGCCCAGCCATCCGGCAGGGGTGTTTCCGGTGAATTGAAAACCAATAGTCAATAACAAGCTCACAAAGAGGAGATAAAAATCACTGAATCGCAAGGTCCGCCTGGCTTGAATGATTGTTTTCCAGGCAAAGGATTTGTTGTTTTGCCAATCTGGAAGAAATTGATTGTGCCCTATGAGCCCTAAACGGCGTTTTTTTCGAATCTCGTCAATGGCGTCCATTTGTCCATACTTCAGAAAAGACGAGAGGAGCGCTGAGGTTTGTGTTTCGTGAGCTGCTTTTGCCGGGTTGAAATCTTTGGCGGCTAACCACAACCATATCAGCGAACCGGCTGAAAGGATCAAACCATAAAGCAGTGTCAACCCAAAGCCGAATTCTCCCTGTCCAAAGAAAGCCAGCAACAAATTGTATAGAAAGTTATTGAAGGGTTCAGAAAAAGGCAAACCGAGGCCAAACAAAGCAGAGGAGACAACGCTTGCCAGCAAGATCAGGACCAGCAAACCCAGTCCTACCACAGGTAAATAGGATTTGACTTGTCCCCGATGGCGTAAAGCGAATAAACCTACAGCCCAGCTGCTGGAAAAAAGAGCAAAATGAAAAGGAATGGCTAATAAGGCTGCCCTGAGCCCAAACCAGACATACACCAGAAAATAACTTGCTATGTCATCCGCAGGGAAAGTGATTTCACCAAGTGAGAAACCTAACATCAGGCTGATCAGGATCAACAAAGTCAAACTTTGTATCCAGGGAAGAGGCAGCCACCGCATAACAAGATGCCGGGTTGGTATGGGTTGTTGACAGAGCAAAAAGCGATCCTCTTCAGAGAAAACCAAAGCGGATCGTACGGAAGAACCAATCAACATAACCAACGCGAAAATGGAAAAGGTCAATAACAGCAGGAAAGAAACAACAAGCGCGGGAGGCATCGGGGCTGCCAATTCAAAAAAGTTGAGTAAGCCCTTAGCTGCGAAAATCAAGACCATAAAAAACCAGATCGCAAAGAAAATTACCAGGTAAACAAGATAGAATTTATTCGAGACGGTTCGTTCTTCGGGATCGTAGGCAACAAGTGCTAACCAGTAACGCAAGTCGGAGTATTCCTGGCGTTTTCTAATAAAATTGATGGCCAGTTTTGCCGAGTCAATTTTCATGACGATATACCGGCAGTATCCAGAGTGATTCGACCCTCGATAATTTCCAAGGTACGATCAGCCAGTTGAGATGTGAGCTGGGTGCTATGGGAGCTGAGAAGAATGCTGTTGCCCTGATCTTTACGATGCAACAACTCTTTCACCAACAGTTCTGTTCCTTGTACGTCCAAAGCCGAGGTTGGTTCGTCCAGGAGGAGAACGCTTGAGGGTCGGATAAGCCCCAATAACAAACCCAGTTTTAAGCGCATTCCCCGGGAAAAATGGTGAGGATAATGCTCGCGGACGTGCCAAAGACCAAAATCCTTAAGCATTTTTTCCGCTCGTTGTTCAAAATCATCCAAGGCATTGTTGGCGGCAGCAATGAACCGCAAATGCTCCCAGGCGGTTAATTCCAGATAAAAACGAGGTACATCCGGTACATAAACCAGATGCTTTCTAGCTTCCCTTTCTTGCTCCAAAATATCGAAACCTTTAATTTTGGTCGTTCCCGTTGTGGGGGGTAGTAAGTAACTGATACAATTCAGGAGGGTGGTCTTGCCTGACCCGTTTTGCCCTTGTAATACAACCAATTCGCCCGGTTCAATGCTCAGGTCTAATGGGTATAAAGCCTGAAAGTCTTTGAATCTTTTGCTCAAGTTGATGGTTAGAAGGGCTGGTTGGGTAGTTTTCATAAGAATTTCAACTTGGCTGGAAAAGTGCTGACGAGGATATTTGATCCATGCGAATATTCTACCATAATGGAAAGTTTCCTCTCGATTGAAGCAGTCCTTACAGACTTATACTTTATATAAACCATTAACAATCTTGATTTAAAATAATTTAGGAAAATCGAAAGTAATTCGAGGAGTTTATGGAAAAAAGAAATCGGATAATCAGGATCATCACTTTTCTGATGGTCATTTTTTTAGTCACATCTGCTTGCCGGCTTACGAGAAGTACAGATCTTACTACTCCGGAGGAGGCGCAACAAATTCCCCAGGAGAGCGTTGAGACACTGCCTGCACAAACCGGTCAAACAATTCTTGTCCCGGAATATGCCGCGCTCGAAGGCAGCCTGGAGGCATTGTATGAACAGGTCAGTCCTGGGGTGGTTTCACTGCAATTTACGACCGCTGAGGGCGGCGGGCAAGGCACTGGTTTTGTGATCGACAAAGAGGGACACATTGTCACAAATTATCACGTTGCCAGTGAAGCAACCGAGTTGGAAGTTCACTTCCCATCAGGTTTGAAGGTGTATGGAACCGTGATTGGGACGGATATGGACTCTGATCTGGCTGTGATCAAGGTGGATGTTGACCCGGACGTGCTGGTTCCATTGACCCTGGGCGATTCCGAAGCGATCAAAGTTGGTCAAACAGTGGTGGCAATTGGTAATCCTTATGGTCTCAGCGGCACGATGACAGTTGGGATCGTCTCAGCCCGGGGGCGAGTGTTGGATTCAATGCGACAGACGGAATCCGGAACCTTTTATTCCTCTGGTGACACCATCCAGACGGATGCTCTGATCAACCCGGGCAACTCCGGTGGTCCGCTCTTGAACCTGAATGGGGAGGTGATTGGCGTGAACCGTGCCATCCAGACAGCCGGAACCAGCATTACCGGCGGAGCGGTTAATACAGGCATCGGGTTCGCCATCTCCTCCAATACGGTACGCAGGGTTGTGCCTGCGCTGATCGAAACCGGAACTTATGCCTATCCCTACCTGGGTTTATCCAGTTATTCCAATATGTCCCTTGCTATGGTCGAGGCATTGAAACTACCGCAATCGACTGGCGCGTATGTAGCCAGTGTCGTTGCAGGCGGACCAGCGGATCAGGCGGGAATCAAGGGCGGGACGCAGCCAACAGCCGTCCAGAGGTTGACCACAGGCGGCGATTTGATTATCGCGGTCGATGGGATTGAGATCAAAGATTTTAGCGAGTTGATGAGTTACCTGGTGCTGAACGCGTCTGTGGGTGACGATATTGTTCTGACCATTATTCGAAGTGGTAAGACGATGGATGTTACGGTCACGTTGGGTCAGCGCCAATAGAGTATTCAACGTTATTGGAAAGGTCGCGCATCTTGAGCGCGACCTTTTTTATTACGCCTTTAGGCAGTCGAGAACGCAAAGCGTTCGAGACAGAAAACCACCCGCTATGCGGGTGGGGGCAAAGGGTTATACCCAAACCAATTCACCTTTCCGAATAGAATGTGAGTGTTCAAGCCAC
>Ga0209723_1000436_pt1 | contig 77989 bp, 65 predicted proteins | sample BiotimSIPDNA_2_FD_185750 | JGI IMG/M metagenome (GOLD analysis project Ga0209723, IMG submission 185750) | Anaerobic biogas reactor microbial communites from Washington, USA - Biogas_R2 time_0 SIP DNA (SPAdes) (version 2) | ecosystem: Engineered > Bioreactor > Anaerobic > Unclassified | place... | reverse complement strand
GCTCCTCCACCGTCGATATTATGCATTCGCGGGAGGGGGCGTCCCCGGGGTATTCCGAAAGATCCAGGGTCCTCCGGAGCCGGCCGACCTCCATGGCGACATCGAAGGGGACGGGTATGTCCGATCCCGTCCAGGACGGGACGGCCCCCATGTCTCTGACCTCCTCAACCAGGATCTCGTCGTCTCTCATCTCCACGATACGCCAGGTGCGCCCCTTGGCTATGAACATGGCGTAGGGTTCTGCGAAGGTCGCCACGAAGCTCTCGTCCAGAGTGCCTATGACTGCACGGGTGCTTATGTCCCTGATCATGTAGGTGCGCTCGTCGGGTATCATGGAGATGTTGCCGTAGAAATAGTTCATGCCCTTCCTGGATCTCCTGAAACCCTCATCATCCTCGAATATCATCTTGATGGATTTCAGCTGATCAAGAACCGCGTCCATCTCCTCGCGGGCGAGGTCCTTGAAAGGATAGGACTTTGTGAACACACGGTAAGCGGTATCCCTGTCCACACGCTGGCTCATGGTCATCGCCACCAGCTGGTTAGCGACGACGGACAGAGGGCAGGGCCTTCCAGCCGAATCCTCCAGCTCCTTGGCATCGGCCTTCCTGGCAATCACCAAGGCCTCGGCGACCTCGTCGGGCGCGGTCGCCAACACGATTGCCCTTATGGTCTCGCCGACACGGTGTCCGGCGCGCCCCGCTCTCTGTATCATGCGGGCCACCTGCCTGGGCGAGTTGTACTGTATGACCAGGTCGGTTCTGCCCATGTCTATACCGAGTTCCAATGAGGATGTGCACACGAGGGCCTTGGTCTCGCCGCGTTTGAAGCTGTCCTCCATCTCCATCCTGTTCTCCTTGGACAGGGAACCGTGATGGACATCGATGGAGAAGCCCTCGTCCCACACGCGGTATCTGGCGGCTATCCATTCGGCGGTCTCTCTGGTGTTCACGAACAGCAGCGTCGAGTCCCCCTGTTCTATCAACTCCCTGGCCCTCTTCATGACCGCCACTATGTCGGGATCACCCTGCAGACGTTCCTGCAGCTCGGAGTCGTCTTCGGAAGGCAGCGGGCGCTCGACCCTTATGTCGAAATCGCGGTGGGTGTCGTGGTTGGATATGACGCACTCCCTTCCGACGCCCATAAGAAAGTCGGCCACCCTCTGTACGCTGCCGACGGTCGCAGAGAGGCCGATGCGTTGATATTCCCCGGCCTTTAGCGTGAGCCTCTCCAAGGCGACCGCCAGCTGTGCGCCCCTCTCGGTCGTAGCCAGCTCGTGTATCTCATCCACCACGACCCATTCGACGTTCTTCAGGTGCTGCGACAGCCTCTTCCCGGTGAACATGACCTGGAGTGTCTCAGGAGTGGTTATCAGTATCTCGGGGGGATCCTGGGACTGTTTGGACCTCTCTGCGGCAGAGGTGTCTCCGTGCCGGACGCTCACCTTGATGCCCATTCCCTTGCCGTAGTCCTCCATTCTCTTCAGCATGTCGCGGTTCAGGGCCCGCAGCGGGGTCACGTATACGCACCTTATCCCCTTCTTCCCGGGAGTCTTGGCTATCGCATCCAGTATCGGCAGTATGGCCGCCTCCGTCTTCCCTATGCCCGTGGGAGCCACCAGGAGAAGGTGACTGCCGGAGGCGATGATGGGCATGGCGGCCTCTTGGGGACCGGTGGGCTCGCGTATGCCTCTCTCTGCAAGAAGGGCCGCAAGCTTCGGGGAGAGCGTGTCGAAGGGCATCGCACAGACTCGCGTTTGAAAAAAGAAGGAGCCGGGGGGCCCCGGCTCCGGAACCTTCTCACATCCTCTTCTTGGCAGCCTTCTTGAGGTTGCGGAGGTTCTCTTTCACGGCCGCACGGATCTGCACAGCCTGCTCCTCTCCGTCGGTTATGTCGGACTCCTTGAACTTCAGGAGCATCCAGCCTTCGTTCTCCAGTTCGGCGTCGTGGGCGGTGTCCGGCTCGTCCTTGTAGACGCAGACGGCCACTTTGCTCTTCACGAAGGCTATTTCTATGTTGAAGGGCCCGTAGTTCTTGCGGCACCTGAGGCCTTTGTTCCAGGCGGCCCTCCTGAGCAGGGTCTCGGGTCCCTCGTCGAACTCGATGGGCTCGAAATCCATCTCTTCTGGGTCCTCTTCCAGGATAATCTCCTCGGAAAGCGCCGGAGTGTCGGCGACCTGGTCGGAAGCCCTGTCTGCAGGAGTCTCGGGCTTCCTCTCCTCCGCTGGGGCGGTCTTCGGCTCCTCTCGCGCCTTGGCCGGCTCCGCAGCCGCTTTCTTCTCCTCGACAGGCTTTGGCTCCGCTGGGGCGGTGACCTGCAGGAGGAGCTGGGAGATGTCCATTACCTTGATATTGGACCCTATCTTCTTGGCCCCGGCGGTCAGATTCAGGACGCAGAACGGACAGGAGGTTATCAGAACCTCCGCACCCACCTCTTCGGCGTCGCGTATCCTCTCCGCAGCCACGTTGACGGCGAAGTCGTTGAATTGGCTCTTATAGCCGCCTCCGGCCCCGCAGCATCTGGAGTTCATGCCGTGGCGGTACATCTCAACGAACTCCATCCCCTTTATCTTCTTCAGGATGTTGCGGGGCTCCTCGAACACGCCTGCGTGCCTTCCGAGGTGGCAGGGGTCGTGGTAGGTCACCTTGGCTTTGAATTCATGGTTCAGGGGCAGCTTCCTCTGTGATATCAGCCTGTCAACGTACTGGGTGAAATGGTAGACGTTCTGTCCGGGTTTCGCGAAGAAGTTGCCGAAATCGTGGGACACGGTCTTGTAGCATCCGGAGCAGGTCATAACCATGTCCTTGGCTCCCATGGCGTCGGCCTTGTTCACAACCGCCTCTGCAGAGGGAGCTGTGTGTCTGAGGGTGCCGGTCCTTATGGCCGGGGACGTGCAGCAGTACTCCTCCTCTCCGAGGCAGTTCATCCTGACGCCCGCGCGATCCAGGACCCGCACTCCCGCCTGGGCGATGCCCTGCATCCTGTAGGATCCAGTGCATCCGGCGAAGAATATGACGTCGGGAACGGAGCACCTCTCCACTTCCGCGGGCCACCAGGCGTCCCTTTTGGTAGGGGACTCCCCGTAGGGATTGCGGTTCTCGCCAATGCTCTCGGCCAGCTTCTTGTGGGCGCTGAGAGGGGCGACACCCTCTGCGACGAGCCAGGCCCGGATCTTCTCCCAGAACTCCACGAGGTGTATGTTGGCGTGGCAAACGGCCTCGCAGTTGCCGCACCCGGTGCACTTGTAGATGGCGTCGACGAACTCGGGGCTCACGGAGACATCCCTCCCAAGCAGCTTGTCCATGGCCCCCGCCCCTCTCTTGTCGAGCTGCGTCAGGTAATAGATCTTGCCTCTCGGCGTTACGGACTCCCAAGGGGTCTGGTCATGCGCCTCGCAAACATCGATACAGTACCCACACTGGACGCAGGCGGTCATCTCCCTTTGGATACGCGGCATTTTGTCGAACATAAGTTTACCTCTGCAATAGCGGAGACCACCAATCACAATGGGGTCCTTTCCTTTAAGTGAGGGGAGATGGTAGCACAATATTTAGGTTTTCGGTTCAGGAATGTGCCATGCTCAACGATCGGAGGTTTGGTCTCCGTAGAACTTCTTGGAATACCCCTCTATGGCACTGTTTATGATCGATGCAACTTCTTCGTGCCCTATGATCTCGTCGACCGCGGTGCTCTTCCCCTCCAGCGTTTTGTAGACGGTGAAGAAGTGAGCCATCTCATCGAACACGTGCCTGGGCAGGTCCTTTATGTCCCTGTATCCGTTGAAGGTGGGGTCGTCGAAAGGTATCGCTATGACCTTCTCGTCGTTTGCACCCCCGTCGATCATCTTTATGGCGCCGATCGGGTAGCAGCGCACCAGGGTCATCGGGATTATCGGCTCCGAGCACAGGACCAGGGCGTCCAGCGGATCCCGGTCATCGGCGTACGTCCTCGGTATGAATCCGTAGCTGGCCGGATAATGGGTGGAGGTGTACAGTATGCGGTCCAGTTTGAGTAATCCCGTGTCCTTGTCCAGCTCATATTTGTTCTTGCTGCCCTTCTCTATCTCTATGACGACTACGAAGTCTTCAGCGGTAACCCTTCCGGGGTCTATGTCATGCCATATGTTTGTCATGTGAACACCTCATGCGAGCGCCAGAGCCAGCGCCCTTCCAGCGAATCCCGCGCCAAGGCACACCGCCGTGTTGAGCGCGATGTTCGTCAGCGCTAACCCTACCCTCCCAGCCTCATATAGGTTTATCGTTTCTAGCGAGAATGTGGACATGGTTGTGAACGCCCCGAACACGCCGATGAGCAGGAAGCCCTTGATCTCCGGGTTCATGGCACCCAGCGAGAAGTAGACCAGGGAGATCAGGAAGCAACCGGCGAAGTTTACGATGAAGGTGTTGAGGGGGAAATCACCCGGTCCTGAGACTACGGTGCCCACCAAGACCCTCATCAGGGCGCCGACGGCGCCGCCGAGGGCCACAGACAGAAGGAATACGGCCTGTCCTGTCACAATCTCACCGGGACAGCGTACGATTCCGGCGCACGGCCGGTATGAAGATTGTCAACGGTGTCCCTCCCCCCGCATCCCGGAGTGTGGGCTCTGGAAGTCAACCCCTCCTCAGATATGCGACTCATCGGGCGCCAATCCTGGATTCATGGACAGAGTTTTCCATTATGCCGGGCAGACGCCGCCGTCGCCAGTGTCCGGATCAGGACGCGCCGTATAGGAGGAACGCGGCAATCATCACTACGAAGACCGCGGCGGCCATGGCGGCGGCGATCTTCTGGTTCTTCGTTGGCATGGGTATGTCGGGCATGTTCATCTGTTGCACCAGCCTTTGCTCGGATGAGAATGGACGAGGGATATAGAAATGTTGCGCCCACCGGAACCCAGCCCGAAAGGTTCAGAAGCACGGATCCCCGGAGGATGCTGGCAGGGACAGATGGATATGGTGGGCCTGGCCGGATTTGAACCGACGACCGTCCGGTTATGAGCCGGACGCTCCACCAGCCTAAGCTACAGGCCCTTTTGGATGATCGTGGCGCCGTCGCACGGGCTCGAACCGTGGACCTTGTGATTAACAGTCACACGCTCTACCAACTGAGCTACGACGGCAGGTGCCGATTCAGCGAAAGTAAGTCGAATATTAAAGTGTTACGTATGGGGGATGCCCGTTTTCACGTCCTCTATCCTGCTGATCAGACCGTCCAGACGGGATTCCAGCCCGTCCATGAACTCCCGGTACTTATCCGAGACCACAGCACCGTCTGGTGTAGCCACTATGAGGCCGTCCTTCTCGAGAAGCCTCAGGGAGTACCTGACCTTGTGTTTGGGTATGCTCAGGGCCTCGGAGAGCCGGGTTATGCCTATGGGCTGGTTGTCCTTGGTGAATTTCAGCATATTTATGTGACGCTCTATGAGATCCACCTCCTCGTACGCCCCGCTAAGGACACCTTCTTCGCCGTTCATCCTATCGGGGGGCAATCGATATGATACGTATATCAAAGATACACTCACATCGATGGGCATCATGGAAGGATCGGAGAAGATTAGGCTGGCGTTCCACCTGTGCGGGCCGATGTTCGTTCTCTTCTACCTGATACCCGAACAGGCAGGGGCATCCCCAGAGGCGTCATCGCAACGATACCTTGGGCAGTCTTCGCTGTGGTGGAGGCGCTGCGCATAAAGCATCGTATACCGGTCACCTGTCTGAGGTACCATGAGTACGAACGTCCCTGTGCGGTCATCTGCGGGGCGAACCCACGATCCATCCCATTGTTCCCGTGGAGGTCTTCTTCACAATAGCCCTATCCTCACTGGCACTGTTCTACGGCGTGACGATGGGAACGCTCGTGCTGTCGGCGGCGGCATCCGTGTCGGCCGTTGCGGCCGAGGCCGTCAGGAACAACAAGGTCGACGATGACTTCCTTATGCTTGCGGTGCCCGCCGTCATAATGTGGATGCTGGGGCCGTATCTCGTTTAACGGCCGAACCAGTGCTGCTTTCCCCATTTATTGTAGTTCGCCCACCATCCCTGGATGAACGATCCGCAGCAATCTAGGGCCTTCTGCTCTGCGTCCGGACCCTTGTAGGTCTTGTAGCAGTTCAGACACTGGAATCTGAGCTCGGGGGCTTTCTGTTTTGCCATCGAACCCCGATTGTGCGCTCCGTTAATAAATCTTTAGCAACAGGATTCCCTGCCCACTGGACCGTACACACCCTCCCGGAACGCAGCAGTCTGGCCGCTTATCTTCGCATGCTCAGGCCGTGTGGCCCGAATAGCATGTATGATATACATATGATGTCCATATCTAGGTGCTCCCGCGAGTCGCGTGCGACCTGTCCGGACGTTCCCTGCGAGGTATTATATAGGTAACAACTGCGTATTGTAAACGTTTCTACACATATTATTTATATGCTTAATCCATTGGGGGAAGTCCATGAATAGAATCAAGGTCATCAACGAACCATCCGAGCTCGTACCTATGCTCAGGTCTGTTGATACCCCTGTTAAGAGGGATGTACTCAAAGAAGTGACCTTGGAGTGGAGGACCGCCGACGATATTGAGAAGAAATTCGGTTCGGAGGGCAGGGACGCCATCGTTTTCTTCGAAAAGATGAAACTTGTGGAGACGCGCTGGTTATCTACTAACGGTAGCTACCCCGAAAAATCTTACCATACATACTACACTTCTTTTCATATAAACGCCCAGTGGCCAGTCTACGAGATATCCGATGTTCTCGCTGCCGCCATGATGAGCACCGAGGAGTACGCGGACATAGAATCCAAGATACTGAAGGAGGTCGGCAAGGAAGGCAGGTTCTCCGGCGACGTCGCGGAATCCCTCGGTCTGACCTCCACAATGCTCAAGAGCCTGGTCCGCCGTTCCGTCAAGATGGACTATCGCGGGCACAGGATTGAGATGATCCACGAAGAGTAATGAGATGTCCGACATCTGGATTATGCGCATCGGTCACCGCCCCCAGAGGGACAAGAGGGTCACCACGCACGTAGCGCTCTCCGCCAGGGCGCTCGGCGCCAAAGGCATCTACGTCGACACGAAGGACGAGGTCCTGGAGTCCAACATCCGCAGCGTGGTGGACAGGTTCGGAGGGGATTACACGATAGAGACCGGGGTCAGATGGCAGAAGGCCGTCAAGGAGTTCGAAGGCAGCGTTGTGCATCTAACCATGTACGGCCAGAGGGTAGACGAGGCCCTGCCCGGAATACCGAAGGACTCAGACATCATGGTGGTGGTCGGTGCCGAGAAGGTTCCCCCAGAAGTCTATCAGCAGGCGGATTTCAACATATCCGTGGGCAACCAGCCCCACTCAGAAATAGCCGCCCTGGCGATATTCCTGGACAGGTTCACCGAGGGAAGGGCTCTCTATTCGGACCGCCACGGAAAGATGACAGTGATACCCAACAGCAGGGGGAAGACCGTTGTCGATCTATCCGAATGACACCGAATGCATCCGCATGCTCTCCGAGGCCGGATGCAAGAGGCGGGTCATAGTGCACTGCTGCACTGTGAGAACCGTGGCCGACACAATGGCCGCCGGGATGAACCGGGCAGATCCGGGACTTGTCACGGCAGGAGCGCTTCTGCATGACATCGGCCGCGCCAGGGACCATTCCATAATGCACGCGACAGTGGGGGCGGACATGGCCCGCGACCTGGGGCTTCCCAGGGAGATAGTCGAGATAATCCGGAGGCACACCGGGGCCGGACTCGACGAACAGGATGCCGTAGAGATGGGCCTGCCGCCGGGTGATTACATACCCCGGACCATAGAGGAGAAGATCGTGGCCCATGCGGACAATCTTGTCAGCGACGATCGCGTCGTGCGCCATGCCCACTCCGTCGAAAGGCTGGTGTCCAAAGGGGCCTACCGCGGTGCCGAGAGGATAGAGCTGCTTCATATGGAGCTTTCGGACCTCTACGGCAGGGACCTGGATGACATGGTTGACCTGCTGGGGGAGCATCCGCGGCTCAGCGGTCCGTGTGCGGACCTCCACAAGCGCTGATCATGCAAACCCGCAGACGCGGGACGGGAAGTGACTGAGTATTATTATGTCGCCGACCGACTGTATCCATCTGAAGGGTATGGCTACGGCCACGCCCTCATCCACCAGCACGGGGCTGGCCCTCTCCACGTAAAGGCTGTCGGCCCTCAGACCGGTTATGTCGATGATCACATCGTCCACCACACCCAGGAATATTCCGTCGGGAGTGTATATCTCCAGGCCCTTCATGTTGCCCAGCTCTTCCATCATCGGATCGTTACGGTATCCGCCGCCCGCGATATAACCGTTTTCCGTTCTGCACAGGCTATCTCCGTTGTATGTTAACGCCGTTGATATGAAACGTATTTATCCGCGTTAGGAGATTCTATAGGAGCAGGAGACTAACAGAATGGTAACAGAACTGTCAGAAGCAACCTTCCAGAAATTCATAGACGACAACCAGTTGGCCCTCATCGACTGCTGGGCACCCTGGTGCGGACCCTGCAGGAGGATGGCGCCCATACTGGAGCAGGTGGCCAAGGCCATGGAGGGCAAGGCAGGGGTCGCCAAGATGAACACCGACGATAACCCGGACCTGTCCATGAAGCTGGGCATAAACGCGATACCGGCCCTTCTGATATACAAGAACGGAGTCCCCCAGCCGCCCCTCATAGGCCTGAGGGCCAAGGAAGAGATAATATCCCATCTCAACGCTCTGCTATGACGTTATGAAAGGATTCGACGTAGCCGTGATAGGGTCTGGGCCATCGGGCATACAGGCCGCCATACATTCCTCCAGGAAGAAGGCTTCCACGGTTCTGCTGGGCAAGCCGTCCGGCAGCGCCATGTCGGGGACACATGTCGAGAACTACTTCGGGATTCCCGGGAAGGCCGACGGGGACGGGCTCCTCCGCACGGGAATCGCCCAGGCCGTTTCATTCGGGGCGGTGCACATACCCGAGAGCGTCACCTCCCTCTCCGTCACCCCCGAAGGTTTCCGGGCTGTCCTGGAAGGCGGAGGGGAGGTGACGGCCAGGGCGGTGATACTGGCCACAGGCGTGTCCAGGGTCAAGCTCGGGATACCGGGGGAGAAGGAATTCTTCGGCAAGGGGGTAAGCTACTGCGCAGTGTGCGACTGCAGTTTCTACAAGGGTCTGAAAGTCGCGGTGATAGGGGGCGAGGCCGAGGCCGCCTCGTCCGCGGAGATGATGACCCGCTACGCCTCCGAGGTTTTCTGGGTGTCGGATGACATCCGGGCCGCCGATTATGCAGTGGGCAAGGCCGAGGCCGCCGGTGTCCGCATCATCCGTCTGAAACCGGTATCGATAGGGGGAGGGGAGAGGGTAGACTCGCTGAATCTGTCGGATGGATCCTCGTTGCGGGTGGACGGCGTCTTCATAGAGCTGGGAGCCCGTTCCGCGGCGGAGCTGGCGATGGACGTGGACCTGATGCCGGAGGTGGACGACACCATAGCCGTCGACGGCAGTTGCGCTACGACCGTGCCCGGAGTGTTCGCATGCGGCGACATAACCGGTCGCCCATGGCAGGTCGCCCGCGCGGTCGGCCAGGGGGCCCAGGCGGGGCTGTCCGCAGCCGACTACGCGAAGGGGACCGCGCAATGACGGTTGACGATCTGGTCGCCGGGATGCTCAGGGAGGAAGGGGGCTTCCAGAAGGCCCTCCGCAGCATGATAACCGAGGACCTCGGTATGACCACCAACGAATTCTGCGAGTATTCGGGGATATCCAAGAGCACCATGTACAAGATCCTGGAGGAGAAGCGCGAGCCCAATCTGCGCACGGTCAGGAGCATAATCAAGGCCCTGAGGATGCTATCCTCCGCATCCGATGACAGCTTCATAGCGGTCATAGCATCATATACCGTGTTGGAATCCATACCGGACGCCGTGGAGCTGGACGGCCGCAAGGTCTCCATAAGGGAGTATCCGGTGAGCACCGTGGAGGATGCGATAATCGCCGCGGTCAGAGCCGAACGCGACGGGGCCCTGGGTGTGGTCTGCGCCCCGATAGTCGCCCCCACCGTCGAGAAGATACTGTCCGTGCCAGTATCGCCCGTAATACCCACATCCAGCATAATGACCGCCGTGGACAGGATAAAAGACTCGTTATAACGAAAAAAGTAAATATACAACCTTAACTCTTCTTGGCCCGGGGATTATAATAGCATTCGAATTACAAATCGTAAGCAACACACCGCTGAGTTCGGTGCCGGAGGTCGACGTGGTAGCCGAGACCTTCCTTGTTCAGATAGGTTACATCCCGAAGGGGTACGATCCCAAGACCGGGGCGGCGGGGCTCCGGGACAGTGTACCCTACCGCATGTTCATGGAGTTCTTCATTAGGAACAAGTCGAAGGCCTGGACAGTCGAGGAGCTGGCAGCCCTCCTGGGGACCACCAAGCCCACGATCTACAGGCATATCAACAAGCTCAAATCCATGGATCTCCTCGAGAGTTTGGACGCGGAGTTCGAAGGCCAGGTGCGCAAGGGATACCGCATAAGGTACGGCGATCTCTCCAAGGCCTGGAGCTTCACGGAGGCGAACGTGAACATGGCCATGGAGAACTACCGCAGAACGGTGGGGCATTTGCAGAGCCTGGTGGACGCGGAGAGGGATTGACATGATAGGCGACGAGTTGGAGATAACGAAGGGCTGGAGATATCTTGTGAGGTTCTCGGATCCCGATTCGGAGGACGTGGAGGGGACCTTCGCGGGCTATGCGATGGTGGGCACGGAGACCGCGATGGTGATGGAGACCGACGGCGGGAGGATGCGTTTCATACTGATTTCCAACATCCTGTTCGTGGACCTACTGGAATCAAAGGACGGGCCGAGGTCCGCCAGGGAGACGACGGCGGGAATCAACTACGGATGATCAGATGGGTTCGGATTTCAATCGCCGTGTAATCGAAATGCTGAAGAGCGGCGAGATAGAGGACCGCGACCAGCTGCAGAAGGTCAAGGTCAGGCTGTCCAAGGAGTACGGCCTGGGGGCCGTACCTCCCAACTCCGAGATACTGGCGGATGTCAGAGAGGAGGACAGGAAGGCGCTGCGCCCCTTCCTGATGAAGAAGCCCATGAGGACCCTCAGCGGCGTGGCTGTGGTGGCAGTCATGACATCGCCGTATCCCTGCCCCCACGGGAAGTGCTCCTACTGCCCCGGAGGGGTCGAGAACGGGTCCCCTCAGTCCTACACGGGGAAGGAGCCCGCGGCCAGACGCGCGGAGCGCAACGAGTTCGATCCCTTCAGGCAGGTGTCGGACAGGATAAGCCAGCTTTCATCCATAGGTCACATGACCGATAAGATAGACCTGATAATAATGGGGGGCACCTTCACTTCCAGGGATCCGGGGTACAAGGAATGGTTCGTGCGTCGCTGCTTCGATGCCATGAACGGTGTCGACTCCCCCGACCTGGAATCCGCCCAGAACCTGAACGAGACGTCCGCCCACAGATGCGTGGGACTGACGGTGGAGACCCGCCCGGATGTGTTCGGGACCGACCAGATCGATGAGGCGATGGCGCTGGGTACAACCAGGGTGGAGCTGGGGGTGCAGATCCTGGACGACGCCGTTCTGGAAGGCGTCGGCCGCGGCCACGGGGTGGCCGCAGTCATCGAAGCGACGAAAGCCTGCAAGGACCGCGGACTGAAGGTCTGCTACCATCTGATGCCCGGCCTCCCCGGGTCGTCTCCGGAGAAGGACATGGAATGCTTCCTCAGGGTCTTCTCCGATCCGGATTTCAGGCCCGACATGCTGAAGTTCTACCCCACGCTGGTAATCTCAGGGACCAGTCTTTACGGGATGTGGGAGAGGGGGGAGTACCTGCCCTATGACCTGGAGACGGCCGTATCCCTGCTGGCGGACATGAAGTCCGCGGTGCCGGAATACGTGAGGATACAGCGCATACAGCGTGACATCCCCGTCCCGCAGATCTCCGCGGGGATAACGAGGAGCAACATACGCGAACTCGTCAAGACACGTCTGCAGGAGACCGGCAGGGAGTGCAGGTGCATCAGATGCAGGGAGGTCGGGCACGCCGACGTGCGCCCAGACGCGGAGAGCACGGAGTTCGGGGTCATGGAGTATGAGGCGTCTGGCGGCACCGAGAGGTTCATATCCTTGGAGTGCGGGGATTCCGTCATAGGGTACGTACGTCTCAGGACGGACGGAACCGGGACCGCCACCGTCAGGGAGCTGAAGGTTTTCGGCATGATGGCGGCGATCGGTTCGCAGGGTGAGGACTGGCAGCACCGCGGTTTCGGCAGGGCGCTGATGGAACGCGCCGAAGGGGTCGCCACGGAGTCCGGAGCAACCAGGATACGGGTCACAAGCGGCGTGGGCGTCAGGGGCTACTACCGGTCTCTGGGGTATTCCCTCCGGGCCCCCTACATGGTCAAGGAGCTCAGTCGATGACCACGCGGTCGCTCTCGAGACGGAAGCCGTCGGTCTGTATGACGTAACGCCCCCTCTCGTCCACCTTGTGCTCTTTCAGATAGACCGCGCCGCTGGGGCTTACCAGGATGTAGACGATGGTGCCGGAGACGGTGTCTATCACCAGGTCGTCGAGCATACCCAGATACCTGCCAGAAGATGTCTCCACCCTCTTACCCAGCATCTCCCCCAGGAAAACCCTGCCGTCCAAGGGATCACCCGTAGAGGGGGACGCTGTCCCAGCTTCCGCGGCGCTTGTTGATCTCCTTCCCCATCTCCTCATAGGCCCGGAAGGCCTCTGGGTCCACCGAAGGCCTGACCGCGGACAGGGCGGCCCTGAAGTGTCTATCCTCCACGAATTCCGTGCGGGGGTTCTCCCGGAACGCGATCATCCCCGCCTCTCTGCAGAGGGCGGCCAGGTCCGCTCCGACGTATCCGTCGGTAAGCTGGGCGATATCAATCAGGTCTATGTTGATCAGGGGCATCTCCCGGGTCTGCACCTCCAGTATCCTCAGCCGGGATTCAAGGTCGGGTTTCCCTATCAACACAAGCCTGTCGAACCTACCGGGACGAAGAAGGGCGGGATCCACCATGTCCGGCCGGTTGGTGGCGGCCATGACCATGACGTTCTTCAGGCTCTCGACACCGTCCATCGACGTCAGGAGCTGGTTAACCACCCTTTCCCACGATGAGGAATCCCCGCGACCCCTGACGGGGGCCACCGCGTCGAGCTCGTCGAAGAAGATTATGCAAGGAGCCATCTGCTTTGCCCTCTTGAATATCTGCCTGACGGCCTTCTCGGTCTCCCCCAGCCATTTGCTGGCTATCTCCGGTCCGCTCACAGATATGAAATTGGCCCCCGACTCGTTGGCCACGGCCTTGGCGATAAGGGTCTTGCCGGTGCCCGGGGGACCGTAGAGCAGGACCCCCTTCGCCGGCGTTATACCCAGACGCTCGAACGCCTTCGCGTCCTCGGTGGGTATGAAAACCTCCCTTATCTCGTTCTTCACATCCTCCAGGCCGCCCACGTCGCTCCAGCTCACCTTGGGTATCTCCACCAGGACCTCCCTCATCCCGCTGGGATCCACTTCGGAAAGCGCATCCGTGAAATCGTCCATGGTAACCCTCATGCTCTCCAGCGCGGACTGGGGGACGGGCTTGTCCAGATCCATCTCGGGCATCTTCCTGCTCAGGCACTTCATGGCGGCCTCCCTGCAGAGGGCGGCCAGATCGGCACCCACGAACCCCTGCGTCATGCCCGCCAGGGAATCCGCGTCCACGTCCTCGGAAAGGGGCATCCCTCTCATGTGGACCCCCAGTATCTCCCTCCTGCCGCGGTTGCCGGGTATGCCTATCTCGATCTCCCTGTCGAACCTGCCGGGCCTCCGGAGGGCGGGGTCCACCGCGTCCTCCCGGTTGGTGGCCCCTATCACTATGACGTCCCCCCTGTCGCTGAGGCCGTCCATGAGAGTGAGCAGCTGGGCCACGACCCTCCTCTCCACCTCCCCCGATACGGAATCCCTGCTGGGCGCGATAGAGTCGATCTCATCCAGGAATATTATGCTGGGCGCGCTCTCCTCGGCGCCTTTGAATATCTCTCTGAGGCGCTCCTCGCTCTGCCCGTAGTAACGGCCTATTATCTCGGGCCCCTGCACGGCGTAGAAGGATGCTCCAGATTCGTTGGCCACGGCCTTGGCGATAAGGGTCTTGCCGGTGCCCGGGGGACCGTAGAGGAGAACGCCCTTCGGGGCGGATATGCCCAGCCGGTCGAAGAGCTCGGGATGCTTGAGCGGCAGCTCTATCATCTCCCTTACCCTCTTGAGCTCATCGTCCAGGCCGCCGACCTCGTCGTACGTTATCTGGCCGCTGTATTCGCCGGCGGACACCGCAGAGTCCTCCCTGACCACAATCTCGGTGTCCTGCCCGACCGCCACGATCTCCTGGGGGACTGTGCTGACCACGCGGAAGGTGGAGCGGTTCCCCATGAGCGCTATGTTGGGCACGATTATGTCGTTCCCCTTGATCAGGGGGCGTGACATGAGCCCGTTGCGGAAGACCTCCTCCATCCCGTTCTCGAATCTTATCCTCTTGCCCGGCGGTATGTTGGGGGCCAGGACGACCTTCTCGGCGGGGACGGGGCTGCACGTCCTGACCCGCACGGTCTCGTCAAGGCCCACGCCGGCGTTGGTGCGGGTGAGGCCGTCTATGCGGATCAGCCCCCTGCCCTCGTCCTCGGGCACGCTCTTCATGACCTTGGCCACGTCGGCCCTCTTGCCCAGAATCTCTATGGCATCGCCTATTTCGACACCCAGCAGCATTCTGGACGCGGCATCCATCCTCGCCCTGCCGTATCCCGTCTCGGACTGCTTGCGGGCCATCGCGACCTTCAGTTCGATAAACTCCTCCGTGTCCCGATCCATCACCCGCCCATCGGCTTACCTTTATATTTACGTTATTTTCCACGCATCGAACCGCGCATATTCAGCACATTGGCGAGATATTATATACGATGAGAGGTTCAGTACTGAGTACAAGCTTTAAGCTATCCAAGGGCCTGTAGCTCAGCTAGGTAGAGCATCTGACTTTTAATCAGGTGGTCAAGGGTTCGAATCCCTTCAGGCCCGCTGATGGTCTTCATGAGCGATCGACGGCGGATCAAGTATGAGGAAGGACATGAAAACAGCAGGCTCTTTTGGTAAACAGGTTTCCCGCTGATCCGTTAGGCGGGCAGTAAAGTAGGTGATTCAACTTGGCAGCAGACAATATCTCGTTCAACGTCCTCAAGCACGACCTCGTGCCTGAGCACCACCTTCTGTCGGAGGAGGAGGCATCGGCAGTGCTCGAAAGACTCGGCATGACTCGTGACCAGCTCCCGAAGATAAGGAAGAGTGATGCGGGCATCAGGGTCCTCGGCAGCATATACGGTCCGATAGAGGAGGGCCGCATAGTTAAGATTGTGAGGAAGAGTGAGACGGCTCAGGAGTTCGTCGCATACAGACTCGTCACGAGGGGGTAAGAAATTGAGGGACCTAGTTAAACTGTATTTCGATGAGCGCAACATCGTCAACCATCACATCTCATCATTCAACGATTTCCTGTCGACACCCGACAATCCCAACAGCAGGATGCAGAGGATCGTCGACGACATAAGGGTGCCCACGGACGACGCCGACCGCGGGGTCATAAGACTGGACCCCGAACGCACGGGCGGAAGGAGCATCGAGATACGCATAGGGAGGAAGAGGGACGAGGACGGGTCCGTCGACCCCCTGGCCAAGCCCACCATACGCATCGACGAGCCCAAGGTCATGGAGGCCAACGGATACAGCCACGATCTGTCCCCGATGGAGGCCAGGCTCAGGAACCTGAACTACATGTCTCCGGTTTTCGTTCATTTCGACATAATCGAGGACGGTGTCGAGAAGGAGATCCCGGAGAGCGAGAGATGGATACACGTCGGCGACCTGCCGATGATGGTCAAATCGAAAGGATGCAACCTCAACAGGAAGGTAGTGGAGCTGCACAGGGAGAGGGAGATATCCGACGAGGAGTACCAGGAGGAGCTCGTAAGCCAGAAGGAGGACCCCCGCGAGCCGGGAGGATACTTCATCATAGGCGGGACGGAGAGGGTCCTGATAACGCTCGAGGACCTTGCGCCGAACAGGGTCATGGTCGAGTACAACGAGAAGTACGGCTCCAAGGTGGAGGTGGCCAAGGTCTTCTCCCAGAAGGACGGCTACCGCGCCCTCACACTGGTGGAGAAGAAGAAGGACGGGATGGTCATGGTCTCTGTGCCGGTCGCCTCCGGGTCCATACCCCTGGTGGCGCTGATGAAGGCCTTGGGCATGGAATCGGACGAGGAGATCTACGAGACAATAGTCTCCCGCGAGGAGATGGCGAACATAGTTTACGCCAACATCGAGAGCTCCTTCGACAAGAAGACCTACGCCCCCAACGGATACCACACGCAGGAGGACGCGATACTGTTCCTGGAGAGGAACTTCGCAGCCGGCCAGGCGAAGGAGTACAGGACGAAGAAGGTCGAGAGCATACTGGACCGTTCCCTGCTCCCGCATCTAGGGGACACCGAGGCGGACCGCATGAAGAAGGCAATCTTCCTAGGGCGCATAGCGCGCTCGGTGCTCGAGCTCTCCCTCGGAGAGAGGAAGGAGGACGATAAGGACCACTACGCCAACAAGAGGCTAAAGCTGTCCGGCGACCTCATGGAGGACCTCTTCAGGACCAGCTTCAGCAGCCTCATGAAGGACCTCAAGTACCAGCTCGAGAGGAACTGGGGACGTAAGAAGAGTGACCTCAACATATCGTCCTCCATACGCCCCGACCTGCTGACGCACAAGCTCCTGCATGCCCTTGCAACCGGGAACTGGGTCGGAGGGCGTGCCGGGGTATCGCAGCTTCTAGACAGGACATCCAACATGTCCGCGATGTCCCACCTCAGGAGGATAACCTCCTCCCTCACCAGGAGCCAGCCCCATTTCGAGGCCCGTGACCTGCACCCCACGCAGTGGGGCAGGCTGTGCCCCTCGGAGACCCCCGAAGGACAGAACTGCGGTCTCGTAAAGAACGCGGCCCTCATAATCGATGTCTCCGAGGGTTTCCCGGAGTCCGACGTCAAATGGATGCTCAAGGAGTTCAGCGTGGGGCCGGTCAAACAGCAGTGCACCCGCGTCTACGTGAACGGGGACCTTGTGGGATCGCACACCGACGCCGGGAAGCTGGTCGGCGAGGTCCGCGAACGGAGAAGGTGCGGGCTGCTCTCCAACGAGATCAACATACGCTACGACGAGGAGATGGACGAGGTCATAATAAACTGTGACGAGGGCCGCCTCAGGCGCCCCCTCCTGATCCTGAAGGACGGCAGGACCATGTTCACCAGGAAGCACATCGAGGGCATCCGGGACAGGAAGGTCAAATGGAACGACCTCTTCCGTGAAGGCATACTCGAATGGCTGGATGCGGAGGAGGAAGAGGACGCCCTCGTGGCCGTGGAAGCATTCGACGTCCCTGACAGATGCGAGCACTGCGGTCGCGCCCTGTCTCCCACCGACGTTGACTGGATGAATCCCGGAAAGGAAGGGGACGCTGTCCTCAAGTGCAGGTACTGCGAAGACGATTTCACCGTCCCCTGCAAGATCACAGCCGAGCACACACATATGGAGGTCGATCCCATGGTGATCCTCGGCGTGGCTTCAGGCATAGTCCCCTATCCCGAGCACAATTCCGCCCCCCGTGTGACGATGGGCGCGGGGATGGCCAAACAGGCCCTGGGGATACCCGCCTCGAACTACCGCATAAGACCGGACACCCGTGGACACCTGCTGCACTACCCCCAGGTCCCCATGGTGCAGACCCAGACCATGGAGTTCATGGGATACAAGCACCGCCCCGCGGGACAGAACTTCTGCATAGCGGTCCTCTCCTACCACGGATACAACATAGAGGATGCCCTGGTCATGAACAAGAGCTCCGTCCAGAGAGGGCTGGGCAGATCCTCGTTCCTCAGATCCTACAGGTCGGAGGAGCGCCGCTATCCCGGCGGTCAGGAGGACCACTTCGAGATACCCTCGCCGGACGTAATGGGTGCCCGCGCCGACCTGGCGTACGCATCCCTCGGCGAGGACGGTCTGATCGCCCCGGAGTCCGAGGTCACGGGAAGCGACGTGCTCATAGGCAAGACCTCGCCGCCCCGTTTCCTGGAGGAGGAGACCGACTTCCTCACGCCTCAGAAGAGGAGGGAGACCTCCATAACCGTCAGGCCCGGGGAGAGGGGATTCGTGGACTCCGTCATGGTCACGGAGTCCGAGAACGGATCACGGCTCGTGAGGGTGAAGATAAGGGACGAGAGGATACCCGAGCTGGGGGACAAGTTCTGCTCCAGATTCGGACAGAAAGGGGTCGTGGGACGTCTCGTGGATCAGTGCGACATGCCCTTCACCGAGGACGGAATCACCCCCGACCTGGTCGTCAACCCCCACGGAATACCCTCCCGTATGACCATCGGACACGTCCTGGAGATGATAGCCGGCAAGGTCGGGTCCATGGAGGGTCGTGTAATAGACGGCACCGCCTTCTCCGGAGAGAGGGAGGAGTCCATACGCGACGGTCTCGTGAGGAACGGGTTCAAGAACACCGGGAAGGAGGTCATGTACGACGGAAGGACCGGGCGCATGATCCAGACCGATATCTACACAGGGGTCATATTCTACGAGAAGCTGCACCACATGGTCAGCGGAAAGATGCATGTCCGTTCCCGCGGTCCCGTGCAGATTCTCACCAGGCAGCCCACCGAGGGACGCTCGAGACAGGGAGGTCTCAGGTTCGGGGAGATGGAGCGCGACTGCCTCATAGGACACGGCGCGGCCATGGTCATCAAGGACCGCCTGCTGGACGAGTCCGACGGCACCCAGCAGTACATCTGCGGGAACCCCAAGTGCGGACACATAGCCATAATGGACAGGCACGGCTCCCTTTACTGCCCGGTATGCAAGAACAACACCAGCATCTACCTGGTTCAGACATCTTACGCCTTCAAGCTCCTCATGGACGAGCTGCTGTCGCTGGGTGTCGCTATGAGGCTTCAGCTGGAGGACTTAAGATGATGCGCGGAATTACCAAGAGGATCGGATCGATAAAGTTCTCCTGTGTCTCCCCGGAGGAGATCAGGAAGATGTCGGCCACGAAGGTCATAACGGCCGACACCTACGACGACGAGGGCTACCCCATAGAGATGGGTCTCATGGATCTGCACATGGGTGTCATAGAGCCCGGACTCCGCTGCAAGACCTGCGGATGCAAGGTGGACGAGTGTCCCGGGCACTTCGGGCACATAGACCTGGCGTTGCCCGTCATACACGTGGGTTTCATAAAGGACATAAAGCTGATGCTGGAGAGCACCTGCCGCCAGTGCGGCAGGCTTATGCTCTCCCCGGACCAGATACAGGCCCGTCTGGATAGCATGGAGCGCATGGAGGAGCTCGGCGGCGACACCATAGATGTCAAGAACTTCTCCAAGGAGACGGCCAAGGACGCCTCAAACAAGGGCATCTGCCCCTACTGCGGCACCGAGCAGATAAAGATAAAGCTCGACAAGCCCACGACCTTCAGGGAGGTCGACGACAACCACAAGCTGACGCCCAAAGAGGTCCGCGAGAGGCTGGAGAGGATACCCGACGAGGACCTGATGGCCCTGGGAATGGACCCCTCCACATGCAGGCCCGAGTGGATGGTGCTGACGGCGCTGGCGGTACCGCCTGTAACCGTGCGTCCCTCGATCACCCTGGACTCCGGAGACAGATCCGAGGACGACCTGACCCACAAGCTGGTGGACGTGCTCAGGATCAACCAGAGGCTCAGGGAGAACCGCGACGCCGGAGCCCCACAGCTCATAGTGGAGGATCTCTGGGAGCTCCTGCAGTACCATATAACAACGTATTTCGACAACCAGACGTCCGGCATACCCCCTGCGAGGCACAGGTCCGGACGCCCGCTGAAGACACTGGCCCAGAGGCTGAAGGGGAAGGAGGGCCGTTTCAGGTCGAACCTTTCCGGAAAGCGCGTGAACTTCTCCGCCCGTACCGTGATATCCCCCGACCCGCTGCTGTCCATCAACGAGGTGGGCGTGCCGGTCGCCGCCGCCAGGGAGCTCACCGTGCCCGTGCATGTGAACGAGCACAACATCGAGGCCATAAAGGTCATGGTCTCCCGCGGGCCCGAGCCCCTGGAGGACGGCCCCTACGTGCCCGGTGTCAACTACGTGATACGCTCCGACGGAAGGAGGATAAGGGTTACCGACCGCAACGCCGCGGACGTGGCGGAGGCCATCGAGGTGGATTACAGCATCGAGAGGCAGCTGGTCGACGGCGACGTCGTCCTCTTCAACAGGCAGCCCTCGCTGCACAGGATGTCCATGATGGCCCACCGCGTCAGAATAATGGACGGCCGCACCTTCAGGTTCAACCTGTGCGTCTGCCCCCCATACAATGCGGATTTCGACGGCGACGAGATGAACCTTCACGTGCTGCAGTCCGACGAGGCTCGCGCCGAGGCGCGCATACTCATGCAGGTCCAAGAGAACATCCTCTCCCCCAGATACGGGGGGCCGATCATCGGAGCCATACATGACTACATAACCGGAGCCTACTTCCTTACGCACAACAACCCCTCATTCGACCTGGAGCAGACGACGAACATCCTGTCCAAGATACCCGATATCGAGATACCCGAGCCTCTGAAAGACGGCGACGGCGGCGAGCACTGGTCCGGTAAGCAGCTGTTCTCCATGGTCCTCCCGGATGACTTCCGCACGACCTTCAAGGCCAACATATGCCAGAACTGCAAGGTGTGCAAGAAGGAGCAGTGCGAGTACGACGCCTACGTCAAGATACGCGGGGGCAGGCTCCTGTGCGGGACCATAGACGTCAAGGGCATAGGCAACTCCAAGGGGAAGATACTGGACCGCATTGCCCGCGACTACGGGTCCGACCGGGCCTGCAGGTTCATAAACGAGGTCACCAGGCTGTCCATCGGCGCTCTCATGAACCACGGGTTCAGCACCGGTATCGACGACGAGGACATACCCCCGGAGGCGGCCCTCCAGATCTCCAACTACAACCAGGAATGCATATCTAAGGTGTCGCAGCTCGTGGAGTCCTACCAGGACGGCACGCTGGACCAGATGCCCGGACGCTCGCTCAGGGAGACCCTGGAGGTCGAGATCATGCGCGTCCTGGGTCAGGCCCGTGACGAAGCGGGACGCGTCGCAGGCAAGCACCTCGGCATGGCGAACCCCGCGGTCATAATGGCCAGGGCAGGCGCGCGCGGCTCCATGCTTAACCTGTCCCAGATGGCAGGATGCGTGGGCCAGCAGGCTGTCCGCGGTGAAAGGCTGGCCAGAGGGTACTGGAACAGGACGCTTCCCCACTTCCACAAGGGGGACCTGGGTGCATACGCCAGGGGATTCTGCTCCAATTCCTACAAAACCGGGCTGTCGCCCACCGAGTTCTTCTTCCACTCCATGGGAGGAAGGGAAGGACTCGTCGACACCGCGGTGAGGACGTCCAGATCCGGTTACATGCAGAGGAGGCTGGTGTCCGCACTGGAGGATCTGAAGCTAACCTCCGACGGCACTGTAAGGAACACCGTGGGAACCGTCGTACAGTTCAAATACGGCGAGGACGGCGTAGACCCCTCCAGAACCGTGAGGGGCAAGGCGATAGACCTGGACGACCTGTTCGCCGAGGTGCTCGGAGACGATGCCGACATGCTCCTACATATAGAGGACAAGGACGAAGGGGAGGACTACGGCGCCCGCGAGAAGGACGAGATGGAATTCGTCGAGGAGGAAGAGGGCGAATTCGACGACATAGAGACAGATTACGACGCAGGAGGCGAGTGATATGGCTAAGAAAGACACGATGAAGGCGCTCGTCAACAGGGGGATAAGCGAAGAGACCTCCGCCCTCCTTCTGACCCGCTACAACACACTGACCTCGATAGGCCAGGCGCCCGTAGAGGAGCTCGTGGGAGTGGGCCTGACGGAGGAGGAGGCACAGTCTGTCCTCTCCAAGATCGGCAAGCGCCCTTCCAAATCCTCCCCCGCCAAGGCGAGGAAGGAGATCGAGGATATGGCCCCCCTGCAACCCATGGAGGAGATATCAAACCCCCATGTCTATTCAGAGGACGAGGTAAGGCTCAGGGAGATAGCAGACTCCGAGGACGTCGAGCTCCCCATGAAGATCCTGGTAGACATAGCGGCCCGCATAAGCGGGGCGGATCTGGACGACGACACCTGCAGAAGGATCGTCCAGGTCGCCGCCCGGATGTACACCGGCCACCTGATGGACCGTAACGAGTCTGCGGGGGTCATGGCCGCCCAGTCGATAGGGGAGCCGGGTACGCAGATGAACATGCGTACCTTCCACTACGCGGGTGTGGCGAACATAAACGTCACACAGGGTCTGCCCAGGCTGATCGAGATCGTGGATGCCAGGCGCGTGCCGAGCACGCCCTCGATGAACATACCGCTGGTCGGAATCGCCGCCGAGGACGAGAGCGTCGCACGCCGTGTTGCCTCCGAGATCGAGATGACGACCCTGCTGGACATAGCGTCCATAGAGACGGATATAACTAACATGAGGCTCGTCATAACCCCGGACCTCCGCAAGATGGATTCCCGCGGGATAAAGATCGAGGAGATACAGGACAGGCTGAACAGGATCAAGGCCCTGCGCGGTCTCGTGGAGATATCGGGATTCGACGTGGTCGTCACGTCCGACGAACCTTCGTACAAGAAACTCCAGATACTCTACGACACGGCGAAGAACGCCAAGATAAAGGGCCTGGACGGCATCTTCAGGGCGGTCCTCAGCAAGAACGAGGGAGAGTGGAGGATAGTCACCGAAGGGAGCAATCTCAAAGAGGTCCTGAAGGTCGAGGGCGTGGATTCCAACAGGATAATGACCAACAGCATACTGGAGGTCGCCGACGTCCTGGGGATAGAGGCGGCTAGGAACGCCATAATACACGAGGCCATGGGAACCCTCGGAGAGGCAGGTCTCGACGTGGACATAAGACACATCATGCTGGTGGCGGACCTCATGACCAACGACGGTTATGTGAAGGCCATAGGAAGGCACGGCGTGTCCGGCAAGAAATCGAGCGTGCTCGCAAGGGCGGCGTTCGAGATCACCGCCGCGCACCTGTTGCATGCCGCCATGATCGGAGAGGTGGACAGCCTCGAAGGAGTGACGGAAAACATCATAGTCGGACAGCCGGTGACACTGGGAACCGGCGCCGTAAACCTTGTTTACACACCCAAGAAGAAGGGGGATGAAGAATGATAGACATAAGCAGAGCATTAAAAGCCGCGATAACCACGGGAAAGGTGGAGTTCGGGGTCGACCAGACAGAGAAAGCAGTCAAAGCCGGCAAGGCGCAGATGGTCATACTGGCCAGGAACTGCCCCAGCGAACTGCTCAAGAGCATCGATGTCGATGTGAAGGTCCACGTCTACGAGGGAAACAACATGGAGTTGGGAGCCCTCTGCGGTAAGCCCTTCTCGGTCTCCGCCCTCGCGGTCATCGACAAAGGTACCTCCAACATCTTAACGCTGTGAGGAACATGTCCGCCGATATCGTACTTACCGAGGATACCCTTAGGTACATCTCGCTGTTCGAGGCCGTGACCAAGGCCAACGTGATCGACTGCATGGACACCGAGGAGAAACTCGTGTTCGTGGTCGAGAAGGGACAGGGGAACATAGCCGTGGGTAAAAAAGGCGAGCATGTGATAAAGCTCAAGGATAAGACAGGGAAGAACATCCAGGTTGTGGAGTACTCCGAAGATCCGGAGCAGTTCGTGAAGAACGTTTTCCACATCTACAGTCCTCAGAAGGTCGAGATCGAGCAGCGCGGGAACATAACCCACGCCACGGTCACGGTGGATCCCAAACTAAAAGGGCGGGCCATCGGCAAGGCGGGAAAGAATCTGCGCATAGCCAGGGACATCGTTAACAGGCACCATGAGATACAGAGCATAAGCGTGGACTGATCGTGAGACCCCCGACGATCGTCGCGTCAGCGAGATCCCAAACCCCTTAACCCGTTTTTAACACATCTCTTCGGCGGAGGGGCATGCGTTCCACTTCTAGCCTGTCAGCGGTGGGGTATTCCTCGACTATGAAGCACTCGTAGGGGAGTTCGGCGGCCAGCCTCTCCAGCACCCAGGAGGCAACCTCCAGGCGTTTCCTGTCGGGGTCCGCGTGCATGAGTCCGGCGGGCACATCGTACGACACCGAGAGCAGGGCCTCGGCGGCGGCGAGGTCTTCCGCGTAGAGCACGCCTTTGAGCAGCGTTCCGTCCTCGGTCACGATGTCGTAGTCCCTGGCGATGTGATTGGCCCGGCGTATGAGCCTCCTCCTCAGCTGCACCCCGTCCTTGAAGGAGGACGAGCAGAAATGGACCGGGAGCCGCCTGTGCCTCTTGATGAGCCTCAGCGCCAAGCCCTCCGATCCCTCGACGGCCGAAGACAACTCGTCCTTCAGACCGTATCCCATGTCACCCATCATGTCCCAGTTGCTCTCGGAGAATTCCAGTTCGTTAAGGTTCACGAAGCGCACCCCGACGGATTCCGCGTATACGAGGAGAGCGTCCAGCTCCCGCTCGCGGTCGGGCAGGGCCGGGACCTCAAGACCAACATCGAGCCCCGGGATGCCCACGATATCCTTCAGCGCGGTCTCCTCCATGCGGGTCCACATGCGCACGGGAGGGTGGAAGCGTATCTCGTCCAGCCCGGCCTCGGCCAGGGTCCGGACCTTGACCGGATCCATGGTGGAGGTGTAGAGATGTATGTGGTGCCCCTTGCCGAATCTTCCCTTGAGCCCCTCTATGGCCCGGGCCGTCCTTTCGCATTCCTCGAGGGGGTCCCCTCCCGTGATGCCGGTCCCAGTTGCATCCATGGACACGGCCTCCCCGAAGATTCCCTCCATGTCGAAAACCCGCTTTTCGTTGGCGTAAATGACGTCCAGGCCCTTCTTCTCGAAGGACACCGGGCAGTAGAAGCAGCCCGTATCGCACTTGCCAGTGATCAGGAGGACCATCTTGGCTCCCTCCATGCAATGTTCACATCCTTCGGCCAGAGGTCCGTTGGCCGCGGAGCCGCACTCCAATCTCTTCAGGGACATCCCGTCGCAATCGGTGCGATGTTTTAATAACCCTCGCAGAGTTCGTAATGGGAGCACATGAAGAGGAGAACCCGTTTGATATTGGCTTTGGACGAGACCGACAGGGGAAGGGCCATTTCCGTCGCGGAGGCTGTTTCCCCGTACGTCGACGCCGTAAAGATAAATTGGCCGCTTGTCCTGTCGGCGGGACCCGGCATGATATCCGAGCTCGCGGGCATATCCGATGTCATATGCGATTTCAAGGTCGCGGACATACCGAACACCGTGCGCCTCATCGTGGAGCAGTCCGTTTCGAGGGGGGCCTCGGCGGTCATAGTGCACGCGTTCACCGGCAGGGACTCCCTGGAGACCGCGGTTGCTGCGGCCGGGGACGCCGACATATATGCCGTGACGGAGATGAGCCACCCCGGAGGCAGTACCTTCACCTCGGCCCACGCCGAGGAGATGGCCGCCATGGGCGTGGAGTGCGGGGTCGCGGGGTTCATAGCCCCTGCCACCCGTCCAGAGAGGATCGCGGCCGTGAGGTCCCTGGTAGGCGATTTGAAGATCCTATCTCCTGGCGCCGGCGCCCAGGGGGGCAGTGCCGCCGCGGCAGTATCGGCCGGCGCGGACTACGTGATAGTCGGTCGCGCCATATACGGCTCGGAGGATCCGGAGGGATCCGCCGCGTCCTTTGCCAGGGAGATATCCACGGCGTCCCGGGGGGCCCTGTAACCCCGTCAGTTATAAAGTGACGCGCACGTCCGTAAATCTATAAATACGGTCGTAAACATGAACCGCCATTCAGAAGCGGAGATTCTAGAATGCGCAAATTCGAGACTACGACAGCCGCCTCTCTCAAAGAGAGGTCAAATCGCCCATCGGGCGACGGTACGGGATGGTTGAAGAACAACAAGCGCTCGATCCTCGTGCTGTGTGCGATAGTCCTCTTCGCCCTCCTCCTGAGGGTGTTCTACGCATACGGCATATCCGCCGGCAGCGACTACGCTCTTTCCGGCGGCTCGAGTGCGGCATATCACCTGCATGTGATAGAGACCCTGATAACCAAGGGTCAGTTCATAGTGCTGGACCCCAGCGTCAACTATCCCTTCGACGGGCTCAACACGACACCGCCCATGCTGGATCTCATAGTTGCCTTCTTCGCGTGGATCGCAGCATCCACAGGCGTCTCCGCAGCAACGGCCAGCTCCGGGGCTCTGGCTTGGTTCGGTCCGATAGTCGGTTCTGTGACCTGCGTGTTCGTTTACTTCCTGGGGAAAGAGGTTTTCAGCAAGAAGGCCGGCATCCTGGCCGCGTTGCTCTACGCTCTGTTCCCGATAACGATAATAAGCACGGTGTTCTCCAACGGCACGGAGGCCGCACTCTACGGGTTCCTGTTCGTGCTCATGTCCTACTTCCTTGTCAGGGCGGTCAAATCCCTCGACTCGGCGGACCTGAAAGGGTTCAGGTCCGTACTGGACAACAGGGTCACTCTGGTGTACGTGCTGGCATCCGGCATAACCTTCGGCCTTCTGGCTCTCTCGTGGAACGGTTTCTACGCCGTGGTCCTCGTGCTCGTGGCCCTCATGGCCTCCCAGGCCGTTCTCGACCGTTTCAGGTCCAAGGACTTCTCGACCGTGACCGTGATGTATTCCATGGTGCTCATGATCGGCGTTCTCATCGCGGCCTGCTACTACATACCCGCGGGCCTCTGGGATGCGGTCTTCTCCGGTCCCTTCCTGGTCTCAGTCCTGTCCGCGGCCCTCTGCATGGCCTATGCCGCCCTGTCCGACAGGCCATGGACTCTCACCCTGCCGGCCCTGGCCCTGGCCGTTATAGCGTTCTTCGCTGTGATGTTCTTCGCGGCCCCCGACCTGTTCGGAGCGATGGTCTCGGGGAACGACTTCTACGAGAACCCGATCTTCTCCTCCATGGTGGCGTCCTCGGCAGGAAACACACTGTCGGAGCTGGCCATATTCTTCGGATGGGCCGTGTTCTGGTTCCCCATGGTGATGTTCCTCTACATGGCGTACAGGTACCCTCGCAACATGGACTCCCGGGCATACACCTTCATCCTGTTCTGGACACTCTCGCTCGTGATCCTGACCTGGGCCTCCAGGTCGGTGGCATTCCTGGCGGCGCCGATGTACGCTGTAGGGGGGGCCGCTCTCATAGTCTGGATCCTGGACAAGTCCGACACCAGGGGATACTTCGCCAGCTTCAAGGGGGCGGACATCCGCAGCGTCTGGAAGAGGATCCTGAAACCCGCGCCTCTGATCACCGTCCTGGTGGCGGTGTTCCTGGTGGCGATGCCCGCGGCGATATACGCCGTGGACGCAAGCATCTCCAGCAACGAGAAGGCGAATTACGGCAGCAACATCTTCGGTGCATCCGGTTACTACGTGGACACGGACGCCTCCAACAACATCAACAACCTCTGGGAGGCCTACTCCTCCGAGACCAAGGCCGGAGCCTTGGTGACATGGATCGACTACAGCTACGACGCGGTCAACAAAGGGGGTTTCCTGTCCGTGACGGATTCCAACGGAGGAGGGGCCTCGGCCGCCTCCAACATACTGCTGGCGGAAGGAAGCGCCGGCGCAACCGCCGCCATGGCGGTCCGCCTGATGATGTCCGAAGACATCTACACATTCCAGTCGATTCTGCAGGAGTTCGGTCTGGACGTCGATGCCGTGGCAGGGTTCTTCAACGACCCGGCCTCCACGAAGTCCCTGGTCCTCGGGAGCCCCGACGTTTACGGCAAGGTATCCCAGAACCTGACCGACGAGAACGCGACATATTTGGCCACGGTGGAGTACCTGACATCCTCCCTCTCCGAGACGGATGTCAACAAGTTCTACGACAAGGTCTGCTCCTCGGTGGGCAAGCAGATCAACTACGTAGCGGTCGACGGGTCCATGATGCCCCTCTACTACGGAGACGGCTCCTACTTCATGACCCTGGCATACCTCAACGATTACGCCGTGACCTACACCACCCTTTCAAGCGGTGCTTCTCTGGGATCCCCCGGAGAGTTCTACTCCTACTCCTCCTACTCGCCGTACTACTGCTCCTACACTGACCCCATGTACGAATCCATGTACTGGAGGGCCCTGATAGGCATGTCCCCGTCCGATGCGGGCGTGTCCTCGGGAATATCCTATCTGAGCAGCCTCGCTCTCAGCGACGGCACCTACAAAGCCGTGCCCGGGTACGGCCTCAGCAACTACGCAGTGGTCTACTGGCATGTCATGTACAACGAGGACGGGGATGCGACCCTGTCCTCGGACGGATGGGTAGACATGGACGCATACGAGGCCATGTCGCTGCAGGAGTCCCAGGGCGGTTTGATCAACTACATAGCCGGCACTGTTATGCTGGAGTACAAGAGCAGCAACCAGATGAACAGTCTCACCGGGAAGATAAGCTACAACAACGGCACATCCACGGTCCCCGCCGAGGGCATACAGGTCGCGGTGCACGAAGCCATAGACTACAACGGCGACGGAATCGTCGACAGCTATGTCCAGCGCTGCACGGCCTACACCGACTCACAAGGCAGGTACGAGGTATCCATAAGCAACACCGGAGTGAGCTACAAGCTGGTGTACTCCATAGGGACCTCCAGCACGACCGGGGGCAGGGAGATAAAGACGCTGGATGAGCCCACGTCCTCCACGCCCGGGCTGACGTTCACCATCGGCTCCATAGGCATGTCGGGCAGTGTCACCCTCAACGATTCGGCCTATGCCACCGGGTCCGAGCCTCTAACCGTGAAGATAGAGGGCTCCGTGACCGGATACACGGCCACCACCACGACCACCGAGGGATACTTCGCCTTCTCCGGCGTGATGCCCGACCAGTACACCATAACTGTGGCGAAGTCCGACGGCATAATCCTGGCATCCTCCACCTACAGGACCTTCGAGGGCGCCAACGCGGGCATCGAGGTTCCGGTCAGCACCGGCAAGATAACCGTGACCGTCACCGACGGCATGGGCCAGAGTGTGACGTCCGGTACCGTGATCGCGACCAACACCTCCAACGGCGCCCAGTACGAGGCGCAGATAGGTTCGGACGGCAAGGCCGTGATTCAGGTAGTCCCCGGGACGTTCACCCTGAGCACCGGCGACGGCATCGTCTCCGTGTATTCAACCTCGGTGACTGTGGCCTCCGGAGGATCCAAGACGGCCAGCCTGACCGTTTACGGCCCGAACACCGTCACCGTCAACACGCCCATGTCCAACATGACGGTCGTGGTGAGCGCCCCCGGCATCACCGTGTCGGCCAACACCGGGTCCGCGAAGTCGGTTACCCTGACACTCCCGGTCTCCGTGGGAGCCGGCCAGGGCAACGGATACACCTACACCGTGTACGCAACCGACGGCAGCGACTCCGGATCCTCCAAGGTATACTGGACGACCTTCCAGTACTCGGGCGCTTCGTCCACGGTCTCCCTGAGCTCCGGCTCGGTGCTGTACGATGTGTCCGGGGTTCTTAAGAACAGAAGCGGAAACCCGACGGACGGCTCCGTGTACTTCACATCCTCCGACGGGAAGACGATCTTCGCCGAGTCCGACGGAGGGGATTTCGCCACGATGCTCCCCTCGGGAACATACACGATGTACGCCTACGACGGGTCCTACTCGGCGATTTTGAAGACGATCACGGTGGGTACAACGGATCTAGATCTCGGCGATGTCGAGATGTCGGAGTCACGCACGATAACCACCATACTCAACTACAAGACCTACATGTCGTCCGGCACGACCAAGGGACTTGCGTACCTTCAGGTCGATATAGACGCCATCGTGGTGGGAACGGAGACGTTCAGCCTGTCCTGGATCACCGATTCCAGCGGAAAGGCGGTCGTCTACATACCGAGCGGAAGCTCCTGCACGATAAACGTCGCCGCCATGGACAGCTCCTACCTTACCATGGAGGCCAAGAGCAAGGAGATATCCGCGGGTTCGTCCTCCAGCAGCAACACCTTCTCCGCAACGGCGAAGGAGGTCACTGTAAAGAGCCCGGGCCCTTACGAAGTGACCCTGGAGCCCTACAGCAGCGTCCTCGAGGAAGTCACGGTGACCTCCGCGGGGGTCAAGGTGGCCCCCGGCCAGTACACAGCCGTAGTGAAGGCTTCCTCGGGATACTACTACGAGGGCACGGTGTACATCTACCCCGGGAAGGACATCACTCTCTCGATAGACACCATAGGCATGAGCAAGGTGACCCTCTCCGGAGCATCCTCCTCCGACGAGGTAGAGGTGACCTCCGAGGGCAAGTACATCCAGGACAAGGATGACGGGAACATATGGTACCTTCAGGACGGATACGACTACGTGTTCGCGGTCACTGACGGCTCTGACAACATAGCATACGCCTCCCTGAAGAGCGCCAGCGGCGACCAGACCCTGACGGTCGGCACCAAGTACGCGCCCATTACCGTCACCGGGTTCGTGGGGGTCACATCCACGGGCACGCTGTCCGTTACATACGGATCCACCACGGTGGTGTTCGATGTGGCCGACGGCGTGTTCAATGCCAAGCTGCCTTCGCTGGCATCCTCGGCGGAGATGACCTTCACGGCCTCCGTCTCGCAGACGGTCGACGGCAAGGTGTATCATTACATCAGAACCTCCACGGTCCAATCTTCGGGCCTCTCGGACGGTTCGGTGCTGAACCTCAGCTCCGTAGGCAGCGGCATAAGCGCCTCGGCCACGGTGACCTCCGCAAACACGTCCTCCCGCACGGTGTCCTTCACGGTGAACGTTTCCAACACATCCGGGAAGGCCGTGACCCTGGTGCCCGAGGCCGGCTCGGCATGGGAGAGCATAACGTTCTCCGCAGCATCCGTGACGGTCCCCGCCAGGGGAAGCGGCACGATAACCGTGTCCAACGCGGTCTACACCGAGGGAACAGCCGCCGGGTCTTCGAATCTGTCGGTTACCCTTAACGACGCCACAGGCGTCGCGGTGCAGACGGTCGAGGTGGACGTGGCGAAGATGTACGACGCCTATGCGACCAACACCGGCAGTGCAGTGTTCCAGGGAGGATCGGCTTCGTTCTCCTTCACCGTGACCAACAACCTGGCCAAGGCCCAGACCGTGGTCCTTGTCGGCGGCTCCGCATGGTTGGACATAGACTTCTATCTGTCCGGTTCAGAGGTCAAGACGGTCACCATACCCGCATCCGGATCCGTGACGGTGAACGCTGTCGCGGCTTACGACCCGTCCAAGACGGCCCAGGGGAGCGATTCTCTGTCTGTGTCGATATCCAACGTTAACGGCACCACAATACAGACGCTTACGGCGGACTCCTCCGGCATGGTCTCCTCGGGGGCCACATCCACCGGCGTGGACTCCTCCCTCGGCCAGGACGCGTCCTCGGACTCGATCAACGGATTCGAGTACATGTACGCCCTGACCGTCACCAACAGCGACAACTACACCAAGTACTTCACGGTGAGCATCCTTAACGGATCCCAGCTGGCAGGATGGTACTTCGTGCTGATGGACGGGGACGGGAAGACCATAGTCGAAGCGGACAGTGGCCACAGGTTCCCTGTGGCAGGATACTCGGAGGCCACGGTGTACATCAAGCTGATGTCCAAGACCGGCGAGTCCCATGAAGTCCCATCCGTGCAGGCGTCCGTCTCCGTCTACGACGGAAGCGACAGGCCTCTAGGGGTCGTGACGTCCAGCAGCAACGTGTCCATTTCCGGGAACATCGCGACGGCCAATCTCACTGCCTCCGCGACCGAGATGAACGTCGGGGACCCATCCGTCTCCGGCGAGAACGTCCATCTGGACCCCGGATCCATACCCGCGGTGTTCTGGGCGATCCTGGCGATAGCGGTGATCCTGCTGATGATGGTTGTCTGGCTCGGAATGAGAAGGGGGGTGTTCACACGCAGAAAGTAACCGCGATAATGGCAGTACTGTTGACAGTGGGTCTTCTGGGCGTATGCCTGGTATCTGACGCATCCTCGGATGCCGTGCACGTCGAGATCGAAGGCGAGAAGTTCGTATGCGAAGTGGACGGCACGGTCACATACGAGCTGTCGGCCTACGACGGCGACTACGATGCGACCAAGAGCTTCGAGTACACGGCCTCCCTGCTTGACGGCAACGGCAGCGCGCAGAGCAACGCCGTCAGCCCCTCATCGGGAACCGTGAACAACGGGTCTAACGTGAAGATCGCGGTCACGGCCCCGTCGGATGCGGGAACGTACACGCTCAAGATCGCTCTGTCGGTATCCGATGACGACGATTCCGAGACCGTGTACAGGTACGCGGAGCTCAAGGTAGTGGAGCCCATAACCCTGGGCGCCACCCTGAACAACAACAGCAAGGTTGAACTCCAGGACTTCGTGGTCTACTTCATGGTGGACGGCGTCAGGATGGAGGACAGCAGGACGACCGTGTCGGTCGCCGCCAACGGCTCCACCAGCATATCCTACGACTGGATCGTGGCGGGCCCTTCCTCCGGGAAGCACACCTTCGCCATCGTGGCGGACGCCGAAGCGGTTGGCGAGATAAAGGGCCTGGGCGAGGAGAACCCGTTCTATGTCGGTCAGTCCGACTACAGCGGGGTAACCGTGACGCTGGGCGTGTTCGCCTTGGTGCTCCTGGTGCTCCTGGTGTACATATTCCGCAAGCCGGTTAAGAACTACGGCAAGCCCAGGTCCAGGCGCTGATCGGTATAAAATCGGGGCTCCGGCCCCCTCCCATCTTTTATCGCATCCTTTCAGATGTGACGCGCGCCATGACGACTGCGTTCGCAAGGTCCGTCCTGGTCTTCTCCATAAGGCCCCTGGCGACATCCTGCTTCCTTCTTATGGGCAGTATCGCGTCTGGCACGTCGAAGAGCATTATCTCGCCGCAGATCTCCTCCATCTCGGAGAAAAGGGCTCCGGCCCTCTCGGTATCGCCTTCCATGAGCATGTCCAGAAGGGCTCTCCGCATCTCTCCCAGGCAGTCAGCCAGACCCAGTACCCATGCCTGGGGGCTTATTCCCAGGGAGGAGTGGGACGGCAGCATCCCCTCGGTCATGATGGAATGGAAAAGGCTGGCCTCGGCCAGCTCCGCCATGGCGTCCTGAACGGGGCCGGAGGAGGCTATCCGTGGGTCGATGCTCTCGGCAAGCCTCCGCATGTCCTCCTCTGTGGCACGGAGAAGATCCTCGTACGGCTCAGACAGATGTATGCTGTGTATTATGCGCTTTGTGCTCCTTATGATGCCCCTGGATTCGGATATCGCCTTCTCGCGGTCCGCCTCCAGGGCCTCCATCCTTCCGTTGACGGAGGATATGTTATCGGAAAGTCCCTTCATGAGGAGGGCATCGTCCCTCAAAGTATTTCACAGGGATGAGAAGAAGGAGCTGCGCAGGGCGCTTCTGAAGCGCTCCTCCTCTGCCATGGCGGAGAAGGTCCCCTCCCGGACGGCTTCGAACCGCACTTCACCGTACACGATATCCTGGAGAGTCAGGGCGTCGGCTCTGGCGACACCGAATGTCGATTCCGAACCTTCCAGGGCCGCGGCGACATCCTCCGGAGAGGCCTGCCCGCGGGCCACGGCGTCGATGGCGGCCGAGATCCTCCTTATCATGTTCCAAAGATAGTGCCTTGCGCGGAAGGTCAGAACCAGGAAGCCCTCCTCCTCTGAGACCTCCGCGCCGTCAACGGAGACGACCGTCGGCCTGCCGTCCTCCCGGCAGAAACTCCGGAAGTCATGTTCTCCCAGGAACACCCTGGCACAGTCCCTCGCCGCGGCGACGTCCAGACCTTCGGCGGGAAGGATGTATCTGTATACCCGTTCGTCTGCGAAACGGGGGTTGAAGTCGGAGGGGACCTCCGCCCATCCGCGGAAGTAAACACCTTCCGATACGGCGTTGAGGGCCCTCATCAGCTCCGAGGGGTCGGGGAAATCCGTGCTGAACACCACGACGTTGCCCAGGGCGTTCACTCCTCTGTCCGTGCGGCTGGCGGCCTTGAGCCCGAAATGCTCCTCCGGGGCTTGGCAGATCCGGGACAGGCACCTCAGAACCTCTCCTTCGACAGTCCTGAGTCCCGGCTGTCTCTGCGACCCGGAGAAGTCCTCTCCCAGGTAGGCTATCTTCGCGGCCAGTCTTCTGGTCATGTGGATCTTCTGATCTCAGCCATGTGGTCGACCCTGCGCTGAACGAGCTCTCTCTTGCCGATGTCGTGACGCACGAATGCAGCATCGCATACAACGTGGCGAAGGGCATCCTCGCAGTTGCGCTCCGCCTCCTCGATGGTGTCGGCGATTCCGACCACGCCGACGGACCTGGATGTCCCGGTCAGACATCTTCCGTCTTTCATGTCCACGTTGGCGTAGAAGATCTCGGAACCGGACCCTCTAACCCTCGCCTCGTCAACCTGAATCTCGTGGCCGGCCTCGGAACGCACACCGTACCCCCTCGGCACAACGTACTTGCACACAGTGGCTTTGCGGGCGAATGACACCTCCCCGTGGAGCCTGCCCTCGGCCATCCTCATGCAGAGGTCGGCGAAATCGGACTCGAGTATGGGCAGCACGTTCATGGCCTCCGGATCCCCGAATCTGGCGTTTATCTCGATTATCTTCGGCCCTTCGGCGGTCAGCATGAACTGTCCGTACATGGGGCCGCGGTAAGGACAGCCCTCGACGGCCATGGCCCTCACGATGTCGGACAGTATCCTCAGCGCCTCCACCCTGTCCCGCGAGGTCACGAAAGGCAGCAGATGGTCGTGATCAGAATAGGAGCCCATCCCTCCGGTGTTGGGCCCCACATCGCCCTCGTATGCCCGTTTGTGGTCCTGGACCAGGGGCATAGGGGCGATCCTCTTCCCATCGCAGAAGACCATCTGGGTGAATTCCTCCCCGACCGCCCTCTCCTCGAGTATGACTCCCGCACCGCCTATGTTCAGGTCGAATATCTCCCTGACGTACTCCATCGTTTCTTCGAACGAATGCAGATGCTCCCCCTGGACCTTGACCCCCTTGCCGCCGGTCAGACCCACAGGCTTGACTACGATTTCGTGGTCGACGGTCCTCAGATATTCCGCCGCCGCCTCCGGATCGTCGAAAGCGGCGAAACCCAGGTTCCCCTCGATACCGTGCCTACGCACCAGGTCCCTCATGAACGACTTCGACGTCTCTATCCGGGCGGCCGCCCTCGTCGGGGCCGCGCACTTCACACCAGCGGCCTCCAGGGCGTCCGCAAGACCCGCTTCCAGAGGGGCCTCCGGGCCTATGAACGCGAGTTCGGCGCCGCATTCGGTTGCGAAGGCGCACACCTTCCCGGTATCGCGTTCGTCCATCAGCGCATAGGCCTTGGAACGGGCCGTTATGCCGGGGTTCGCGTTCCTCATCACGGAGTATATCTCGGCCCCGGACCTGTGCAAGGCCTCCACCGCGGCATGCTCCCTTCCGCCCCCTCCGACTGCCAGTACCTTCATGCCGACACCTCAGAGCTTCAGGGCTTCCATTATCGCGTCGATGCCCTGGTCGGTCTTCACGCTGCAGGGCATCATCTTCTTGATGCCTCCCGTGAGCCTCTCGTAATCGGACATTATGACGGCGGGGTCAACTCCGACGGCCTCTGTTATGTCCATCTTGTTCAGTATGGCGACGTCGGAGTGCAGGAATATGTCGGGGTGCTTCCTGACCATGTCATCGCCCTCCGTGGTGGATATGACAACGGCCCTGTAATCCGTTCCCAGAGGGAAATCCGCGGGGCACACGAGGTTGCCGACGTTCTCTATGAACAGGACATCGTACTGACCCAGATCCAGCTGGGAGAGGGTGTGCTCCACCATATGGGCGTCGAGATGGCATTCCTTCCCCGTGTTGCAGTTCACGGCATCCATGCCCGACCTCTCCATCCTGGTAAAATCGTCCGCTCCGGTGACGTCGCCGGCCACAGCGCAGACCCTGACTCCCTTGGCTCTAAGCTTCTCCGCGAGCTTGATTATCAGGGATGTCTTCCCAGAGCCTATGGAGCCCATGAAATCAACGGATTTGATGTGGTGCTCTTTCAGGAGACGGTAATTGGCATGGGCCAACCTGTGGTTCTCTTTCAGGACATCGTACTCCATTCCCACGGTTACATTGTGCATGAGCCCGCATCGCATCCCCGGTAAAAACATTATCCGCACGCGCACGCGCTCAAAACAACAATAAACGAGTAACGACTACAAGGCAACCGAACAGTATGAGCTATTCCGAAACCTTATCGAAAAGATTGGGATCCATCGGCGCCACGGAGGGTGCCAAGCTTTCCGTGGCGGCCGGCGGCAAGAAATACACGGGGACCCTGATGCCCCATCACGACTTCAGCGCGGAGGACGTGATCGTCCTCAAGCTGAAGAGCGGATACAATGTGGGGGTCAGGATAGACGTCGATTCCCGCATGGAGGTTCTGGAGCGGCCCATCCCCCGGGAAAGGACAGAGGCCTCTGTGGAGCCCAGGGCCGGCCTCCGCAACCTGGTTCTCATAGGAACCGGGGGCACGATAGCCTCTTACGTCGATTACAGGACCGGTGCTGTGCATCCGGCATTCTCCGCTTCGGACCTCATAAACGCCGTCCCCGAGATCAGGGAGGTGGCCAACATGGAGGCCCGCGTGCTTTTCTCCATATTCTCCGAGAACATGGATGTGGGCCACTGGCAGGAGCTCGCGTCGGCCGTGGCGGAGGAGATCAACAGGGGCGCGGACGGGGTCGTAATACCCCACGGCACCGACACGATGGGATACACGGCCGCGGCCCTTTCGTTCATGCTCGGGGAGGTCCCCAAGCCGGTGGTGCTTGTCGGCGCCCAGAGGTCTTCGGACAGGCCGTCCTCGGACGCCCCCAGCAATCTGCTGGCCAGTGCAAGGTTCTGCGCCTCCGGGGAGAGGGCGGGCGTGTTCGTAATAATGCACGATACCCCCGGCGACGATTCCTTCGCCGCGCACATCGGACCCAGGGTCAGGAAGATGCACACATCCAGACGCGATGCCTTCAGGAGCATAAACTCCCCTCCGGCGGCTCTCATCGGCGGGGACGGCAGCATAGACTTTGGCCCCGGGCGCCAGGTGTCCCGGGGGAAAGCCGTCGCCAGGACGGCCATGGAGCGCAAAGTGGTCCTTCTGCAGTCCTATCCCGGGATGGATCCTGAGACTTTCAGGGAAATAATCCTGGGCAGCAGGGGTGTGGTCATAGCCGGCTCGGGCCTCGGGCACGTGAACGGCAACATGGTTCCGTTGATAAAGGAGGCCTGCGACGCGGGGACCGTGGTCGTCATGACATCCCAGTGCATCAGCGGCAGCACCAACATGAACGTCTATGACACCGGCAGGGACCTGCTGTCCGCCGGCGCGATATCCGTGGCCGACATGCTGCCCGAGACGGCTTACGTCAAACTTATGTGGGCGCTTGCAAACTCCCACGACGCCGAGGAGGCGAAGAGGATCATGCGCACCCCCCTTGCCGGGGAGATGGGCGACAGGAGGACCATAGATGTCTGAGCAGCCTGAGATGATATGCGGGATAGAGATACACCAGCAGCTCGACACGAAGAAGCTCTTCTGCTCATGCGAGAGCTGTCTGTGCGATGAGGGGGAGGGATCCTACTACAGGAGACTGAGGCCCACCACCGGAGAGACGGGTGAGGTAGACCGGGCCGCGCTGGCTCAGTTCCTGAGGGGCCTAGGGTACAGGTATCAATGCTGCGGCGGGTCCAGCTGCCTGGTAGACCTCGACGAGGAGCCGCCCCACGATGTGAACGCCGAGGCGATGGAGACCGTGCTCGCATTCTCGGCGATGATGGACGCTCAGGTGGTGGATGAGGTCCACTTCATGAGGAAGATAGTGGTGGACGGCTCCAACACCTCCGGTTTCCAGAGGACCGCCCTGGTATCCACCGACGGGAAGGTGGAGGTGAACGGGAAGAGCATATCGATCCTGTCCATATGCCTGGAGGAGGACGCGGCCCGCAAGGTGGATGCCGCGGACGGAGAGGTCACCTACCGCCTGGACAGGCTGGGCATACCCCTCATAGAGGTCGCCACCGGTCCGGACATGAGGACCCCCGAGGAGGTTATGGAGGTGGCCCTGAGGATAGGGACGCTGCTCAGGGCGACCAAGAGGGTCAAACGCGGCATAGGCACGATAAGGGAGGACCTCAACATATCGATACCGGGAGGCGCCCGCATAGAGATAAAAGGGGTCCAGGAGCTGAGGCTGCTCCCCCTCTATGTCGAGAACGAGGTCAGGAGACAGAGGATGCTCCTGAAGGTCAAAGAGGTTCTGGAGAGTCGCGGGACCGGAAGAGCGGTATTCGAGCCCGTAGACGTCACCGGCATCTTCGGGGACTGCAAGTCAAAGGTCATAAAGGGGGCGCTGGCCGACAAGGGCAGGGTTATGGCCGTAAGGCTACCCGGGTTCGCGGGTGTCATGAACGGGGATTCAGGGAACCTGAGGTTGGGAGCGGAGATGGCTCAGAGAGCCCGCACCAAAGGCGTGAAAGGCATATTCCATTCCGACGAGCTTCCCAACTACGGCATAGAGAGGGAATGGGTCGACAGACTCAGGGAGTCTCTCGGCATGACCGGCGAGAACGACGCCTTCGCCATCTGCGCGGCAGGGGGGAAGAAGGCCAACGAGGCCCTGGCGATGGTCGTCGACAGGGCCAACGAGGCCCTGGACGGGGTTCCGGAGGAGACTAGGGACCCCCTGCCGGACGGCACCACGAAGTACTCCCGCCCCCTCCCCGGGGCCGCCAGGATGTACCCCGAGACCGACGTTCCGCCCACGCCCGTGACACGGGAAAGGATGGAGGAGATAAGGGCGAACCTTCCGGAGTTCCCGGAGGAGATAGAAAGACGCCTGATGAGGGACCACGGCTTAAACGCCCAGCAGGCCCGTCAGATCGTAAGGCAGAGCAAGGAGGAACTGTTCGTCCGCATAGCCGAGGAGTTCAACGCGGCCCAGGTGGCCGCGACGATGTTCCTGAACACCTACAGTGAGATCGAGCGCGACGGTGCGGATCCAGATTCCGTATCCGATGAGACCGTGATGGAGATATTCCGGATGCTCGGACACGGCCGTTTCGCCAAGGAGGCGATACCTTCGATACTGAGGGAGGCGGCCGCCGGAAGGACGCCGGAGGAGGCCGTTGGCATACTGGGTCTGGAGGCGGTCGACGCCGGTGAGGCGGAGGCCGTCATACGCTCGATTGTCATGGAACGCGAGGAATTCGTCAGGAGCAAGGGCGCGGCGGCGGCCGGGCCCCTCATGGGTCCCGTGATGGAGGCCCTGAGAGGCAAGATCGACGGCAGGAAGGCCAGCGAGATCCTGGCGGAGGAGATCAGGAAGATAGTCTGATCTCCAGCACCCTCAGACTCTCGAAGAACAGCGGGAGCTCCCCCAGAACCCTCACGCGGAATCCGGACAGGGCGCCCCCCAGGGAGGGCCCGTCCATCAGAGAGGAGACCACGACCACCAGCCTCCCTCCCGGCAGAAGATGCTCCGGAGCGCCCTCCAGCAGATCGGGGAGCGGACCCAGCCCGTCGGGTCCTCCGGACCAGGCCAAGGCAAGCGCGCCCTCCTCCTCCACGGGCAGGTAGGGCAGATTGAAGACAATCGTGTCGTACCTCCCGCAGACGCCGTCGTACACGTCGGAGAGGAAGACCTCCAGGTGGGCCCCGTTCGCGGCCGCGTTGAGGGTCGTGTTCTCCAGGGCCGCAGGGTTCATGTCCGCTGCCGTCACCCGGCAGCCGTTGAGCGCGCAGTGTATGGCAACCACGCCCGATCCGCATCCTATCTCCAGCACTTTCTCTCCGGGAGAGACCTCCAGCGATTCCACGAGCAGGATGCTGTCCTCCGAAGGAGGGTACACGTCGGGATGCGGTTCCAGGGACAATGCGTGATCGTATCTCACGTGGCGTCATAGGCGGGACCGTTTAACTAATTGGGGTCAAATAGTTCTAGCCGTAACGCCGTAGGGGGCGCATGATAAACCTGGATGTCCTGGTGATTGGGAGCCTCGGCAGGGATGCCGACGGCGGGATATCGTTCGCCCATTCCACCTCAACTCTGATACGGGCCCCCGGCCGCAGCATAGTCGTAGACACCAGCACCCGGGAGATGCGCCCGGCTATGAAGACCTCCTTCAGGCAGATAGGCGTGTTCCCGGAGGACGTGGACACGGTGGTCCTGACCCATTGCCATTACGATCACACGGAGAATCTGGACATGTTCCCCAACGCCAGGGTGCTGTTGCGTGCGGAGGAGGCCGGGGCGGTGCCGGGGGCGGTTCCGGTGGAGGAGGACGCCGAGATCGCCGAGGGGATCCGTCTGATCCATACACCGGGCCACACCCCCGGGTCCATGAGCGTGTTCGTCGATGCCGACGTGAGGTACGCTCTGGCGGGGGACGCCCTGCCCTTAAGGGAGAATTTCGAGAAGATGGTGCCGCCCCGGACCAGCCTCGATCCAGACCTGGCGATGAAAAGTATTAAACGTATAACCAAATACGCGGACGTGGTCGTCCCAGGGCACGGCCCGCCGTTCTCGATAAGGTGACTGTTCATGAGAGAGGTTCCGGAGATAATCTATTACGAGTGTCCAGACTGCGAAGGCTTCACCAACCACGAGGTCCTGAAGGGGCAGATGGGCAGGGCCACGCTCATGGGGACTTTCCGCTGCGAGGAGTGCGGCAGGGTGTTCTCGGGCACGATACAGATCCCCGAGATACTGAAGGTCGGTGTGAACATAAGCGACGGGCCGGTGACCGAGTCCGCCTCAACCGAGATAGAGTCGGACGACCTTCTGGCCGTGGACGACGAATTCTTCCTGGATGACGGCAGGAGGGTCCGCATAACCGCTCTGGAGTCGTCGGACGGCAGGCGCTCCAGGAAGATGCCGGCCAAGGATATCAAGCTGATATGGGTGAAGCAGTACGACGTACTGAGCATAAAGGTCTCCGTCAACGATGGCAAGAGGACCTACTCCGTCAGGGTGGAGGCCGAACCGGACGACGAGTTCCTGGTCGGAATGACCCTCACGTTCGAGGGCTTCGACTGTCTGGTCCATGCCATAAAGGCCCGTACGAGGCTCGTGAGGAGAGGTTCCGTGGAGGCCCGTGACATAGTCAGGGTGTACGGCAAGATAAGAAGGAAGACCCATCAGGTCCTGGATCTGGAAGAGGACGACGACTTCGTGGACGGCAGCGTGGACTTCGACGAGTGACCTCACTCGTCCAGTATGTGCTCCAGCACGGCGGAGATGTTGTCGCCCCTCACAGAGTGGGTGGCGGCCTCCTCCGTCCAAGGATCGGTGGCGTTGAAGGCTATCGAGAGCCCCGAGACCTTGAACATGGATATGTCCGTGTAGGAGTTCCCGATGGAGACCGTCCTATCCGGGAAGGTCCCGTACTTCTTCATGAACTCCCTCACGGTCGCACCTTTATCGGCGAGATCGACGTGGAGGATGCCCTCCCCCGTCAGACGTCCGTCCGGATGCGCCCCCAGCCCGTCCGCGGCGTAATCGTCGAAGCCGAATTCCCGAGCCAGCATCTTGGCGGCGAGATCGACGCCGCCGCTGACTATCACGGACCTCATGCCATTGTATCTCAGGGCGGCCACTGTCTCCTGTATACCGTCTACAAGAGGCATGTCCCTGAACATCCTGTACACATCGGTGATGCCGAGATCGCCCCTGACGCCGAGCCAGAGCCCGATGTCCCTGCGCATGAACTCCAACTGGTCTATCTCGCCGTTTAGGTATGCCCGGTATGCGGGTTCGTTATCCACACCCAGATTCTCATGTATCCAGCACCAGGAGCTTCTCAGCTTCGTGAGCGTGCCGTCCATGTCGAAAACCACGAGATCGTATCTGCGACCCATGATACGGGCCATCCTTTGAACGCATTTATGTTTATCCGTACATGCCCTTGCGGGTCTTCCTTACCCTTAGATATCCTAAAAGGGTTAGAAGCAGAGTCAGCAGAATCATCGCCATGGCCACGATGTAGAGGTTATTCTCTATGCCCAGCTCGGGATACCCCCGGGTTATCAGAAGGTCCCCGATTCTCATGTCCAACCCGAACTCCAGGTTGAACTCCTTTATCTGTTCGACCGTTGCCGTTCCCCCGCTTATTATCACGTTCTCCTCTCCCGTCATGAGTAGGTTGCGGAAGATCATGGTGAAGTAAGAGTTCGGAAGCAGCTTCACCAGGAAATCCAAGGAACCGAAGGCACCTATGGGTATGAGCGCGCCCGTGAGAAGACCGACCATTATGTTAGTTACCAGGCTGAAGTATGTGAACAGGCTGTATGTTTTAATGAAGGCAATTATAAGAGCCATCAGTAAGGAGCTGCACACGACCGCGAAGAGGGAGAACAAGAACAGGCGCAGCAGCATATCCGTGTTGGGCATGGCGACCCCCATTGCCAGAAGATAGCTCAGGCACAGTATGATGGCCGCCCATGTCAAAACGGTGCCTGCAACGATGGCGCTGAGCACGTAGGATGAGGCTATCCGTATCGAACTCACGGGAGTCACCAGCAGATCCTCCAGGGTGTCGTTCTCCTTGTCTTTGGCAAGGACGCTCAGTGCGCCCAGGGGGGCGGTCAGGCTAACGATTCCTATCAGGCCGGCCACGACCCATTCGGAAAGCAGGTGCACTCCGTGAATATGGTAAAGGGACTGGTGGTAGACGATCAGAGAATCCCCGAACAGGATGAAGACGGCTATGAGTATCATGGCCCCCAGCATCGAGAATGCCACTGTGTTGACGTTCCTGAAGAATACCTTGAGGTTCCTGAGGGTAAGGGTCGTGACCTGGAGCCTGGTGCTTCCGCCCAGGCCTTCCGTGTCCTCTCCGAACACTCTCAAACCGCACCCTCCGTTCTTATGGTGTTGACGAAGACCTCGTCCATGTTGCCGTTGTTGACCTCGAAATCCTCTATGTGTTCCCGGTATCTTTCGAGCAGAGGTAAGGCGTCCAAGGTGCTCGCAATCTCCACCGTGAACGTGTCGCCAGATCTGGAGAATGCCACTCGATCCCCGGTCAGGATACGCTCGAAACCTTCTGCGTCCTTGGGGACGAACCTTATCTTGTCCGAACTGTACCTCTCCTTCAGCTCCTTCGGCGATCCGGTGGCGACGATGCGCCCTTTATGGAGTATAACCACGCGGTCGCAGTCGGAGGCCTCCTTCATGTAGAGGGTGGACACCAGTATCGTAAGCCCTTCCTTCCTAAGTCTGACTATGATGTCCCATATCCTCCTCCTCAGGGCGGAATCCAGCCTTGCCGTGGGCTCGTCGACTATCAGAAGGCGCGGATTGCCTACAAGGGCCCGGGCCAGGTCCGCGCATCTCCTCTCCTTCGCACCCAGTTTCCCGTATCTGTAATCCAGATAGGCTTCGGCCTCCGCCCTCTCCGCCGCCCTCTTAACGGCGCCTCCTACGTCATCGTAGTTGCGGGGGTAGAGGGCTGCGCGTATCTCCAGGTTCTCCCTCACGGTCAGCTCCCTGTCCATTATCCCGTGGTCGAACATGAATCCTATGGAATTCCTTATGTGGGGGTTCCGCCCGGAGTCCATAAGGTATCCGCACACCTTTATCTTCCCCTTATCGGTCTCCGAGAATGTGCTGATTAGCTTCAGAAGGGTGGTCTTGCCAGATCCGGTGCTTCCCAGAAGGGCGGTCATCTTCCCCTCCTCCACGGTCAGGCTGACCCCGTCCAGGGCCACCACTTCCTTGTACATCTTAACTACGTCTTCAACCTCCACAAGGCACGTCATGGGCACATCACAGGCATTCCTATTCACAATCACACTGAAGATAATTAAAATGAACCCGTTACAGGGTTTTCCGCAGGGTGTTCGATTTATTATCAGAGGACCCCATACGGGAACCGTGATAGTGGTAATAGGCACCGGGCACGTGTTCGGTGTGGGGGAGCCGGTGTCTTTCATCATAAGGCACTACTGGCCCGATGCGGTCCTTGTCGAGTTGGACGTCAAAAGGTATGAGGCCGCGAGCGGTAAAGGCAGCATGGAGAAGGATTCCAGCAGGAAGCTGCCGTGGATATACCGCAGCACCGCCAGGTACCAGTCCAAGATGGCCGGGGAATACGGCTCGGAAGTGGGCGGGGAGCTGCTCGCGGCGGTGAACGCGGGCAGGATGCTGGGGGCGGAGGTCCTGTTCATCGACTCGGACGCTGAGCTCACCCTGGCGGAGGCCTGGGAGGAGATGTCTCTCGCAGAGAGGTCCAGATATGCCCTGTCGATGTTCCGCGACAGGATCCTGGGACGTAGGAAAGTGGAGGAGACCCAGAAGGAGTTCTCCGAGAACGAGGCCGAATACATGGCCGCCATGCGCAGGAGATACCCTGTCCTGGTGAGGAAACTTATAGACGAAAGGGATGCCGCCATGGCTGATCAGATCATGAAGGCTGCGGAGAGGCATGACAGGATGGTTGTGGTGGTGGGGGACGCCCACGTCGAGGGCATATGCGCCAGGCTGTCCAGCGAAATGAAGAAGATAAGGCTGAAGGACCTTCTGGACAGAGAGGCCCTCCACCACATAAAGGACGAGGTGTGGGGCGGACAGGCGGCGGAGGGCGGTGGGAATCCATGAAGGTGGAACTGCTTTCCTACAGCCCGGATGCGGACCGCATATGCGAGGCCGCCGGAAGGTCATGCTATTCCGAATCGTCCTCCGCCGAGATACTGAGGGAGGCGCCCGGTTCCTCCGACGGCGTGTTGGGGAAGATCGTGGGGATGGGGCATCTTTCTGTCATAGAGCACGCGAGCTTCACCTTCAGCGTCGAGGGGGTGTCACGCTCGCTCACCCACCAGCTGGTACGGCACCGCATAGCATCCTTCTCCCAGCAGAGTCAGAGGTATGTCGCACTGGAGAACCCGACCTTCGTGGTGCCGGAGACTGTGTCCTCGGACCCGGATTCCCTGGAGATCTACGAGAGCACCATGAGGACGATATGGGAGGCGTACAGGGCCCTCTCCGAGAAGGTACCCCAGGAGGATGCCAGGTACGTCCTTCCGAACGGATGCACCACCAACATAACGGTCACCATGAACGCAAGAGAGCTCGTGCATTTCTTCTCCCTGAGATGCTGCAACCGGGCCCAGTGGGAGATAAGGGAGTTGGCGGACCGCATGCTGGCACTATGCAAGCGGGTCTCGCCCACGATATTCTCCGAAGCCGGTCCTCCCTGCGTGAGGGGCCCCTGTCCGGAGGGAAGGCTCACCTGCGGAAGACCGCGCAGGGACCTTAAGTAAGGTTTAAATAACTATACCCTTAATGCGGGTCACTCGGTGAAAGATATGGGAAGAATCAGGCCCACATACATCAAGAGAGTTTCCATCGAACTTGTGAACAAATACCCTCAGGCCTTCACCAAGGACTTCGAGGCGAACAAGGAGATGGTAAGCGCTCTCACGGACGTGTCCTCTATCAAGATGAGGAACAGGGTGGCAGGCTACATAACGCGTTATCTGTCCCGCCCGGAAGTGTAAACACATTAAACCAAATTATAACTCGCTTTCCGCATTTATATGCCCGCGTGGGGTAGCTTGGATATCCTGTGAGATTGCGGATCTCTTGACCCGGATTCGAATTCCGGCGCGGGCACCATCATTCATCATCCTCGGATGACCACACTCTGCGGACGATCTCCACGTCTCCCGGAGGCAGTATGCGTGAGACCTCCTCCTCGGGAACGGCCAGGTCCTTCGCGATCTCGTTGGCCCGGCGTCCTCCCTTCCCACGTCCGGGGCGTATCACGAAGTACCTGCGGCAGAGCCTCTCCACCGCGTCCAGCGGTCCGCACATGACCTTCCTGGAGTTCTGATAGGTCATCTCACCCACGGCCAGTTCCAGCGGCAGGTGGTGCTCGTAGTTGCGCTTGCCGCGTATTATGAAGGCCCCTCTGGGGACGAACTCCCCTGCCTGGGGCGTCTTGCTAACCTGGTCGGGATAGGCCCAGAAAGCGGATCCTTCGGCCAACGCAGAGACCCAGGCCTTCGACTGGGCCAAGGCGAACAGGCAGGCCTGGCGCTTGTCCGTGTCGTCGGCCCCCTTCCCGTCCTTGACTATGACGGAGGGCGCCCCGTGAACGTCCGCATGGGCGTAGAGGTCCTCCTCCTTGAGATGCTTCTTGACTATCTGGTCGTTGGTGTGGGCATCCCTGCCCGCTATGACCAGCCGATCGGTGGAGGATACAAACCACTTGTATCTCTCGAACCAGAACTGTTTTGTCGGCTGTGCCTTGGTGAGGGCCTCCGCTTTGGCCCTATCCAGTCCCTTCTGCCTCTTGGAGAGCTGTTCCCTGCTCTCCGCCAGCGCATCCTCTGCGCGCTTGGCCCTATCCATCAGCTCCTTGCTCTGCCGGTATATGTCCGAGGCGTTAGCGTCTATTCCTTTGGTGTAGTCCAGGGTTATCCGTAGATCGCAGAAAGTGCCCGTGACCTTGTTCTTGGAGGGCACTATGTCGGTGACGAAAGAGATCTTCATGGCCCCCTCCTGCAGCTTATCCCAGGTCAGCTTCTTGGACTGCTCCGCCAGAACCGTGAGGAGATCATTGACCCTAGAATAGTCCTCGTATATGGTGTCCGCGCGCTTCTTGAGGTCCTCTGCCTCCATGCGGTACTCCTCCACGGTCTCGGTCTGACGGTCTATCCTCCTCTGCAGTTTGGTTATCTCGGGATCCACATAGGCCTTCTCCTCGTCCTCCGCTATGGAGTCCAGGAACACCGCCAGCGCCTTGGACATGGTCTCCGCGCTTTCCGAGGACCCCTCGCCGTAGATCGTGAGGGGCACCGGGGCGGCGTCCACTATCACATCCCCGCTCCTGAACACCATCGGTTCAGGCCGGTCCCTGACCGCCCGAACGAAACCCTCCATCTCGGCGTACATCTCCCGGAGCTTCTCGTCGGGGATGTCCGAGGGAGCTGAATTCTTGTCGACACCGCAGCGGAGGCAGATCTCTTCAGCGTACTGTCCGCCGAGGTTTATGGCTGTGGCAAGGGATCTGACCGTGTCCGCCTTAGAAGACCTGAACATCTCCGAGAACTCCCCGTATCCGGAAGCGGTGGGGTCGAAACGGGGTTTCTCCATGGAATAATCCTCTCCGGGGCGTATGCTGCGACCCTTCCAATTCCTGTGGATGAGGCAGTTGACTATCTTCCCGTCCTGTATGAGCAGCACGTTGCCCCCGCTGAAAAGCTCGAATACCAGGGTGTAATTCCCATCGGACTTGCTGAGTTCCATCACGACAATCCTGTCGAACCCCACCTGGTACACCTTGTTCACTCTGGCGTTGGTGATGTACTTCCTGAGGAAGGAGGCGAAGGAGGAGGGGCGGTCGGGGGTCTCCGGCCGTGCCTCGGGCATGTAGAGCCATCTCTTGTCCTTGAGGAAGAGCTCCTTCTTTCCCTGGCCCTGGATGTTGATGCGGAACAGGACATTCCCGGCCCCCCAGTGGAATATCTTATCCATGTGCCCGTTCTCCAGAACGGCCATCTCGGTTACCACGGCGCGGACGTCGAAAGAACTCATCTCCTTCTTCATGGGATGTGCAATAGCGGAACCTCAATAAAGTTTGTCGGTCGCCCCTGCAGGAGGGCACCCGGCATCAGAAAGGTTTATCAATGAAGCATCAATTAGCCTGGCTGACGCCGCTGTGGCTAAGGGGTATAGCGACGCCTTGGTAAGGCGTAGGTCGTGGGTTCGATTCCCATCAGCGGCTCCATACTTTTCCCATCAGTCTCCGCCCCGCGGGTCCCGTTCCGGCAGGGTCCAAGCCGTCCGCGCGGGAATGCATCGATGCTTTTGAAAGAAGGAAAAAAAGCGCGAGGGGGCCCCCTGCCCCCTCGGGTATCGCGATCAGTGCATGCTGTAGAAGACCCAGCCGGACCAGATCTTCGGGAAGAAGTACGTTGTCTTCTTGGGCATGCGCCTGCCTATCATGGACAGATCCCATATGGCCTTCAGACTGGGATCGTTCAGCACTATGGCCAGATCGTACTCCTTGGCGGTCATCTTCTCCATGACGGACGGAAGCTCCGCGTCGTACGACACCGTGGCCTTGCCGTCGTCGTACTTGTATATCCCCTTCAGTATCAGCTCCTGGGCCACATAGGTGTCCAGATTCCAAAGGGGATCATCCCCGCCATCGTATCTGGCCAGGAAGCATCTGCCGGATCTGAATACCAGTCCCATCTCCCAGTCCCCGAGTGACCTCTGCATCTCATCCGCGGTGGCCTCCTGCAGGGTCATCCTCTCGGACATCTTGGCTATCGCGTTCTTCTCCGATATGGACTCGGCCCTGACAAGACGGTGTGTCGGCCAGATGACCAGGCCCTTGTCGTCCCCGGCGACCAGCGTCGCGAGCACGAACCCCTTCCTCTCATCCCCGGGGTTCTCCAGGGAGTAGTTCAGGGCCGTCTCGTACCTGTGGTGGCCGTCGGCTATAAGCATCCTCTGGCCCTTCAGCTCCTCGGTTATGGCTGAACAGATCTCCGCGTCCGCGATCCTGTGGAACCGGTGCTCCACGCCGTCTCCGTCCACGAAGCGGTAGACGAGCCTGGCCTCATCTGCGATCCTGCGGCCCAGGGCGTCGGAGAGCCCTTCGAATATGCCGAATATGGATTCGAGATGGGTCTCCATGTCCCTCAGGAGATTCAGGCGGTCCTCCTTGACCTTGGAGAAGGTCTCCTCGTGGGGTATAACGCTGCCGTTCTCGTAGGGTTCCGTCCTGAGTATCCCGACCAGCCCGGTGCGGACCCTCCGCGTGCCGTTGTCATCGAAAGTCTGCTCGTACAGGTAGAAGGAGTTCGTGTCCTGTTTAAGATACCCTTCCGATATCCACTGGTCCAGCTCCTGCCTGGCGTTCCTGTATCTCTTCCCCGCGTCGGGCATGAGGGTGAGCCTGGTCACGTTGTGGGGGTCGGATTGAAGCTCTTTGAGGTATGCGTCGCCTATCACGTCGTATGGCGGCGAGATGCGTTCGCTTATCTTCTCTCCGCCCCGAAGGGCGGGCCTGTATCCCGGAAAAGGCAGAAATGTAACCATTATGGATTCCTCTGAATGTATCGCTCGTACGAACTACAAGGGTAATAACCGTTTTCCCCGAAGATACTCAGCATATCCTGGGAACGGGATCCCCCGCGGGCGCCTCCAGGATGCGCCTTCCGCCGACCTCGGTCCTGAGTATGACTCTGGGAGCCCCCTCCTTCGCGTACCCTATAACGGCCGCGTCCCGGCCCTCCGGGGTCGATCTGAGGGTCCTGACTACCTCATCCGCCATGTCCGGTACGCAGGCTATCATGACCTTGCCCTCGTTTCCTATGCTCAGCGGGTCTATCCCGAGCAGGTCGCAGGCGCTGACAACCCCCTCTCTCAGCGGTATGCGGGGGTACTCGATCTCCATGCCCACGCGGGATTTGGAACACCACTCGTTCAACGTGTTGGCCATGCCTCCCCTGGTGGGGTCCTTCATGGCGGTTATGCCTCCGGTTTTCAGGATCTTCTCTATCATCCTGTTCAGGGGCGCCACGTCGCTCTTTATCTCGCTGTCGAAGCCGTACCCCTCCCTGAAGGACAGCAGGGCCACGCCGTGGTCACCGAGATAGCCGGATGCTATTATGGCATCTCCGGGGCGCACGTTGTCATCGGTGCACCAACCGGAGTCGAAATTCCTGTACTGGGATGCGACCTCTATGTTGTGGTCCAGGTGCTCAGACCTCTTGCCCACCGCAGAGGTGCACATGAACAGCTGGTCCACGGCGCCGGACTCCACGACCTTGGTGTCCCCGGTCACTATGGGGACCCCGCAGCCTTCCGCGGTGCGTCCGAAGGATCCCATTATGCGGTCGACTATGTCGGTGTCCAGCCCTTCCTCGAGTATCACCGCGCAGGAGAGGGCCAGGGGCTTGGCGCCCATCACCGATATATCGTTGACCGTGCCGGCGGCGCAGATCATGCCCATGTCCCCTCCCGGGAAGAAAAGGGGCTTGACCGTGTGCCCGTCGGTGGTGAAAACGATGTCGTCCACTATCGCGGAGTCGTCCATCGAATCCAAGGACACCTCGCACCCCGTCTTAGGGAAATGAGAGGTTATGTGTTTCGATAGGAAGTCCTGCATTGCCTCCCCGCCTGCTCCCTGATTCATGACGACCTTGGGCATGTGCGCGAGATGCACAATCTCGGATATAGGTTTGTCCATCCCATGGCGCCCGCATAGCCCGGATAAAGTGAAGGGATGTGTGGCATATCGTTGCCGGACTGGGGGATTTCCCACATGATTTATAACAAGGTGGCGATGGGGTAGCGGGCCCGTGGGGTAACTAGGATCATCCTTTCGGCCTTCGGAGCCGATTATCCGGGTTCGAATCCCGGCGGGCCCACATGGGGAAGGCAGTCTTCAGACAATATGTCGGAAACCGAGATATGTTTTATATCATATCCCTCATTGCATCTTCATCGCGCGCGAAGGCGTGGAAGAGGAGAATCATATATGGCGGATACTACTAAGCTCGGAAAGCGGGTCACCATGTACAGGGAGCACCTCGGACTGTCCCAAGAACAGCTTGCGGTGAACTCCGGGTTGGAACCAGATTTCATCCAAGACGTGGAATCCGGAGCGGTATACCCCCCGATAGGTTCCATCATCAAGATCTCCCGCGCCCTGGGTCAGAGGGTCGGGACGTTCATGGACGACCAGTTCCAGCCCGACCCGGTGATCGTACGGGCCGACGAGAGGGAGGAGGACACCTCCAAGAGCGGCGCCAAGGGCCACTATCATTACTTCCATCTCGGCAGGGGCAAGACCGACAGGCACATGGAGCCCATGTTCATCAGGATAGAGGAGGACGAGGCCAAGGAGATGTCCTCCCACGAGGGAGAGGAGTTCATAATCGTAGTATCGGGCAGCATACTCGTGAGATACGGCAAGACCGAGACCGTGCTCTCCCCCGGAGATTCAGTCTATTACAACTCAGTGGTCCCCCATTTCATAGGGGCCGTCGACGGGCCGGCCGAGATATACGCGGTCATATACGCCCCCATCTGAGGTGCGCAGGATGCCTTGCATACCCAGAGAAAACATAGTGTCCGACGAGAGACTCGGGGACCTTTTGGACAAGTGCATAGACGGCCACCCCGACAACGACGCCCTGGTTTACGTGGACCGGGACCTGCGGCTATCCTGGAGGGAGTTCGGCACCGAGGTCGACAGGATCGCCAAGGGACTGTTGGCGATGGGCGTCCAGAAGGGGGAGAAGGTGGCGGTCTGGGCCACCAACGTCCCGGACTGGATAACCCTGATGTTCGCAACCGCCAGGATCGGTGCGATACTTCTCACCATAAACACCAACTACAGGAGCGCGGAGCTGGACTATGTCCTCAGGCAGTCCGACATGGAGAACCTGGTCCTGATAGACGGCGTGCGGGACTTCAGCTACGTGGACGCGGTCTACGACCTTGTACCCGAGCTCAGGGAGCAGCCCAGGGACGGCTTCCGCAGCGAGAGGTACCCTCATCTGAAAAGGGCGATATTCCTCGGTCCGGAGAAGCACCGTGGCATGTATTCCATGAACGAGGTCAAATCCATGTCCTCGGCAGTGGACGACATCGAATACCGCCAGGCCAAGGATGCCGTGGACGCCAACGACGTGGCGATGATGCAGTACACTTCCGGCACAACCGGCTTCCCCAAAGGGGTCATGCTCACCCACTCGAACATAGTCAACGACGGGTATTGGATCGGAGTCAACATGAATTACGACTCCGATGATCGTCTCTGCATAACCGTGCCCCTATTCCACTGCTTCGGGTGCGTCCTCGGGGTCATGGCGGCGATCAATCACTGCGTCACTATGGTGCTATGCGAGGTGTTCGACCCGGTCAAGGTCATGACCTCGGTGGAAACCGAGAGGTGTACCTCCCTATACGGCGTGCCAACGATGTTCATCTCAATGATGGAGCACAAGCTGTTCAATAAATTCGACTTCTCCTCGCTCAGAACGGGCATAATGGCAGGTTCGCCCTGCCCGATAAAGACGATGCAAGAGGTCGTGGAGAGGATGAACATGGCAGAGATCACCATAGTCTACGGTCTGACCGAATCTTCGCCGGGCATGACCCAGACAAGATGGAATGAATCTTCTCTGGAAAAGAAATGCTCCACCGTGGGCCCGGCGCTGCAGGGCATAGAGACCGAGATCCTCGACACGGAGACCGGAGAGATATGCCCCCCGGGGAAGATAGGCGAGTTCTGCTGCAGGGGATACAACGTAATGAAGGGATACTACAAGATGCCCGAGGAGACATCCAAGGTCATAGACAGGAACGGATGGCTCCACTCGGGCGATCTCGGAGTCAAGGACGAGGACGGGTACTTCAGGGTCACCGGCAGGATAAAAGACATGATACTCCGGGGCGGGGAGAACATATATCCCAAGGAGGTTGAGGATTTCCTCTACCACATGCCCGGGGTGAGGGATGTCCAGGTCGTCGGCGTGCCCAGCGAGAAATACGGGGAGCAACCCTGCGCCTTCATTGTAAAGAAGGATGGCGCGGACATCATAGAGCAGGATGTCCTGGATTTCTGCAAGGGCAGAATCGCCTGGTACAAAACACCCAAGTACATCGCGTTCGTCGAAGAGTTCCCGCTCACGGCAAGCGGCAAGATAATGAAGTTCAAACTCAGGGAGACGGCGCGCGAGCTCTGGCCCGACGCGTGAAAGAACAAACGATTTCCTCTCCTGACCCCCGAAGGGGGGAAGGGTGACGGTCGCTTTTACGACAGTCTTGCTGCGGTCATCCGTAGAGTCTTGCAGACTGCGAGCGATCAGCGGGCAGTGATAAGAGGAAAGTACCAATCGGACACGTCTTTCTCTTTCGCAGACCCGTACTCCGCATTGCAATCTTCGCCGCGCATCTTAATTACTTGCCGTTTCGAAATTGTCACTTACCTCCGAATACTACATTGCGTTACTACTATTTATAGTAATCTTTTTACGATTTCCATAGTTTTTATAACGTTTTCAGCGTTTAAAGCATCGGTGGGCGACGTTTTACACAACGCTGTGTGCTGGCAGTCTCCCCGGGCTCACGGCCAGCACCAAATACTTCAAGCATCCGCAGGTGCTATGGGCTCCTCGGAAACCATGTACGGCGAGTCGGAATTCGTAAAGGAGATGGGGCTGTTCAGGGAGGCCGCGCAGAGATTCGGCCGCGCAGAGATCACCCGGAAGGAATACAAAGGAATTTCAGGGAGGTACGGAAGCTACGCACAGAAGGGGGACTGCTGTATGCTGAGGCTCCGCATACCCGGGGGAGCCCTTTCCAAAGAAAATCTGGAATTCATAGCGGGCTGCGTTGAGGAGCACCACATAGACATGGTGCACCTTACGACATGCCAGTCCGTGCAGCTTCACAACCTGGAGCTCCAGACGGCCTGCGACATAGCGGAATCGGCATTCGCGAGAGGGATTCACACGCTAGGCGGAGGCGGGGACTATCCTCGCAACATCACGGCCTCGCCATTGACCGGTGTGGAGCCGGGGGTGCACGGCGACGTCCTGCCGTATGCAAAGGCGGCCGAGTCGTATCTGATGGGAATCTTCGGACGCACAAGCCTTCCACGTAAGATGAAGATAGGTTTCTCCGACTCCAACAGGAACGCCGCCCATGCAACCTTCAGGGACCTCGGATTCGTATGCGATTCTGGCGGAACGTTCGATGTGTACATCGCCGGCGGTCTCGGAAAGGATCCCCGTATGGGCCTCAAGGCCGCCCAGGGGATCGATCCCGGGGATGTACTGTATCACATCAGGGCTATGACAGGCGTGTTCGAGACCCACGGGGACCGTTCGGACAGGTCTCGCGCACGCACGCGCTACATGCAGGACTCCCTCGGCAAGGAAAGGCTTTTGAGAGCATACCGGGAGCATCTGGAGGGGGCAAAGGCGGCCGGAGGTCTCGGGATAAGTACGGAGGAGTCCTCGGAATGCAAGGCTGGCGAGGGCAGGGCACCGTCACACCCCCGGGTGCACGCCCAGAGGCAGCCCGGCCTGTACTATGTCTCCTACCATCCGATCGGAGGCGACCCTCCCCCGTCCAAGCTGGGTGAGATATACGATACCATAGCGGATATGGACGGTGCAGAGGTCCGCATAGCCCCCTACGGTACCGTGTATGTGATCAACTGCACGTCCGGGGAGGCCCTCCGTGTCGCAGATTCCACCGAGGGAGGGGCCGAGACGGTCTTCCAATCCTCGGTATCCTGTGTTGGATCCTCCATCTGCCAGATCGGACAGGGCGACTCCCGCTCGCTTCTCGACGAACTGGTGGACATGGAGCGCCGCAGGGGTTTCTGCGACGGGGTGCTGCCCCGGGTCCGCATCTCGGGATGCACCTCCTCCTGCGGAGCGCACCAGGTAGGCTCTCTGGGATTCCGCGGGGCCACCAAGCGGATAGGGGGAAGGCCCTTTCCGGGTTTCGAGGTTTTCGTCAATGGCTCCCACGTCAGAGGGGAGGAGAGATTCGGGATCTCCCTGGGCGTCATGCTGGACTTCGACGTGCCCCTCTTCCTGGGGGATCTGGGGGATGTCGTCTCGGCCGCCGGGACGACATACGATCTGTGGAACCCGTCCCACGGGCCGGACCTGGAAGCCATCGCCCGCGTGTATACGGAAAAAACATGATGGGGGGATTTCTCCCCCCGATCCCCTTCACTGAAGCTGCTCCGAGCAGTACGGGCAGAACTTCGGGGTCTTGGGCAGGCCGGCGAGGTCCTCCCCGCAGTAGGGGCATCTGTTGAATGCCTTCCTCCCTGCCACGGGCGCGGCCGCAGGCGCGGCTTCCGCCGCCTGGGCCGGCGCCGAGGGGGCGGGTTTGCCGCACTCCTTGCAGAACTTGTAGGGATAATCGTTGACCCCGCCGCAGTGGGGGCACATTATCTTCGGGTTCTGCTGCGATGCGCCCTGCTGCTGCATCTGCTGCATTGCCTGCTGCTGCTGTTGCTGATTGAGCTGCTGGTACATCTGAGGGAAAAGCAGCATACCGGTGCCTATCGCTGCCCCTCCCGAGGAATCCCCTATCGCGTCAGCCATCCTGTCCATGACCTCATACCTCTTGAAAGACTCTCCGTTGGCGCTGCTGAACTGAAGGTACTCGAAGACCTTCTTCATATCCTCGTCAGTGGTCCTGACCTCGTTTATCTTCAGCGATAGGAGCTCGATGCCCCTCTGGTTGAAGTATGGCTCGTTGAGCACCTTTGTGGTGGTCGAAGCCTTCTCCAGATTGTTCAGGACCTCCATGTAGTACTGCTGGGAGAGCTGCTGGGTTATCTGTTCGCTTATGAAACTCTTCATGAAGGCGTTCACGTCGCCGGTCGTGTAGCTTCTCATCCCTCCGAGCACCTGCGTGAAGAACACGGGCACGTCGTTTATGCGGAACTGGTACTCTCCGTTGGCCATCAGGGTGATCGGGACCTCGTATCCCTGCTGTGCCTTGATCATCCCGCGTATGCCCCACTTGCCGTTGAAGATCTTCAGTGAGATGTAGATTATCTCCGCTTTGAACGGAGTCGTCTTGTATCCCAGTATCACGCTGTACAGTTTCGTGAGCCAGGGTATGTTGCTGGTGGAAAGCACATGCCTTCCTGCCTCCAGCACACCCAGAAGCTGTCCGTCCCTGACGAACACAGCCACCGCGTGCTCAGGGACCGTGACAGATGTCAGGGTCCTAAGGTCGTCGTGGGCGTATCTGTAGACTATGTCGTCCTGGCCCTGGTTGTTCCATGTTATAACATTCTCTTTTCCCGTTGCCATTGGGATCCCCCACTCACTCCGGTACGTCCTCCGTACCGGCCAGGCCTTTGATGACCTTGTTCCTTTCGGAGAAGTTCTCCATCATCGCGTCGACGCTCCTCTCGAATTCCCTGAGCGGCTTCTTCAGGTCGAGTCCTCCGGAGTCTATGTATTCGACCAGTTCGGAAGCCTCCTTCCTTATGGTCGCGGCCTCCTCGACGAGTCTGGCATCCCACTCGACGACCTGGGAGAGCTCCTGCTCCTCCACCTTCATGGATGCCCACACCCCCCCGTAGCCGTTTATGGCCTTCTTGATGCCCATGGTGTATCTGTCCGTCTTGGAGCGTATCCTCTCCAGGTCCCTCATGAGGTCTGGATTTCCCAGAGCCGCCCTCTGAACGGTGGCCAGGTCTGCCTTGGCGCCTTCGAGGGTGCGGACGACTTCTTCCCTTATGGCCCTGTCCTCGTCCCTGCGCAGGTTCTTGGTCCTGTATCCTCTGTAAACGGGCACGTAGGTGCTGACCCTGTCGGTAAGGGTCCTGGTGCTCTTCATCTGGTCCTCGACCGTCTGATCTAATGCCATGTCACTTCATCTCCTTCTTCCTGAGGATCCCGAGCATTATGGCAAGCAGCGCTATGGCGACAAGCATTATAGCCACGAGTATCCACGGGTCGATGACCGCAAGGTCGTAAACGATGAGTATCAGCCCCGAGGTTACCATGAGGGTCCCCCATACGATCAGATAGGCCTTGCTGGAAGGTCCGAAGCCGCTCTCCGCCCCGCCTGCCAAGGAGGAGCGGATAAGAAGGAATGCACCCAGTATAACCAGCACAATCCCTATGGCCCCCACCAGGTCGATCTCCTTTGTGAACACATCGACCATTATCGCCACGGCCAGGGCTAGTATGAACACACCAACGGTTATGCTCAGGTCGCTCCTGGCGTTTATCCTGTCTCTGTCAATCGCCATTTTCTCGCCTCTTTCGGTCTTCTCCTGATTCCCTTATGGTCTTTCTATCTTAAATTGTGAGCATGTCCGAGGCGTTCATCCTCCTGACCCTCTCAGGCACCAGGGCGCCGAAGTCGGCGGGAAGGCGCACCTTCCCCCCCTCCATGTCGCAGGGGATGTACATCAGGCCCTTTATGACGGGCTTGGTGAGCTTGAGCTTGTTGTCCCTGCTGGTGCGCTGGGCCAGGTACATCTCGGCCAGCTTCTCCGCCTCCTTCTTGGTGCTCAGAGGTATGATCACCTTCCGGGAGCCCGCCGAATTCGGCGAGGCGGTGTCCGAGAGGCGGGTGATGCCCTCCCCCTTGCTTATGCTGGTCTCGCTGCCCTTTATACCCGCCAGTATACCGCTCTCCGGACGTATCCTGAATATGTCGGTTATCCCGGAGGTCGCATCCGTCAGGCATCCCGGGTCTATCACGAAGTCCGCCGGTATCAGCAGGTCCTCGGTAACCTCAACGCCCTTCTTGCTCCATAGGGCGCCGGTCGTGAAGCTGTATCTCAGATCGACGTCCCAGAACGGCATCAGGTAGGCGCCTCCGCCCGAGCATATGGTGATTGTGCCCCCGCTCCCCTTCGAAGATAGCGCCTCGGCCACGTAACCGAAGATCTCCAAGTATCTGGATCTGGAATTCAGAAGGAAGGACCACTGGGGGTTGGTCGCGGGCCTGATGTCCAGGACCCTCTTGATGACCTCCAGGGTCTTCAAGGGGTCCATGTCGGTCCCGTGCCCCAGTATGTCCACTACGTTCCACAGTATGTTGGCCAGGCCGAGCTCCTCCTCCACGGCCTGGTACATGACGCCCAGCTCCGGGTTGGAGAAGAGCCCCGCTTTCACAGCCTCAAGTTTGGTCTTGCCGCTCTCGAACTGGCCGGTGCTGTTGACGACGTCGCCTCCGAGAAGAGTCTCGGTCCCGGTGCATATGGATGCAAGGCCCTCCAGGCGGTCGCAGAGCGGACCGTAGCCCTCGACCCTACCGAGCACACGGGCAGCCTCCCCGAAGTTGTTGGCCATGAGCGTGTACCTTCCTGGTTTGTCCTCAGAGAGTAGCTTTGTGTTGTTGATCATCATCGCGTAGGCCTGGGATATGCCTGCGGCCCTGTTTATCAGGGCCTTTGCGGAATCATCCACGGCCAAAGCCTCCACGGACTTGACCTTGGCATTGAACTCGAAGGCCTTCTCGGACGTGTGGACGGGCCGGACCTCTCCCACGGTGAAGGGGAGCACGTACATGGGATAGGCCAGCAGGCTGGTAAAGGCGAAGCGGTACTCAGTGGTCTCAACGTCCACCTTCGGCCGGACGCTGTTCATGAATATGTTGTGCCGGGCAACAGGGTCCACGTTTTCCGCCTGCGACATGGAGAAGCCGGTGGGCATGGCGCTGCTTATCCAGGATTTGACCTGGCCCATCATCTGTTCCAGATACGCCTTGGCGTCCACACGCTGTTGGGTCGTGCCGCAGCTTTCGCACGTCACATACGGGGAGTCGGACTTGACATCCTTCTCCCCCAGTGGGGCCCCGCAGTACTTGCATCTGAGAGATAGCGTTTCATCCATCGGAGAACCCTCAGTTCCTGAACCTTACGCTGACGATCTGGGCCTCCAGGGCGGCTATCTGCGCCTGGAGCCTGGCCTCGGTTGAGCGGAGCTCTCTCATCGACATGTCGTAGTAGTGCTTGGATATGACGTCCGCCCTTCTCGATATCGCGGAGTAGCATGCCCTGCAGACGTAAACGGATTCGAAACCCTGGTCGCAGGATTCCAGGGGGCCGCGGTTGGCACTCCCCTTCTGCATGGGGCTTATCTCGCTGGACATCGGGAAGAAATGTATCCCCGAACCGGTGACGTCCCTGCCGCAGAACCAGCAGGTGCAGGCCTGAGCGTACTCCTTGATCCTGGTGAGGTTCGATTCCCCGTTCTCTCCCAGCTGTCTGCGGTAGTTGTAGGCTATCTGCTCGTATTCCGCGGCCTTCTTCGGATCTGACCAGACGGTGCTCTCCGCCAGGCATTCGTTGCCTATGGCCATGAGCGTGAGCCCCTTCTTCAGACCGGTGACCGTGGTCACGCCGTTGTATATCTCCGGCACCATTAGGGACCCCTGGCCGAAGTTCATCTGGTATTTCTGTGCGAGCTCTATGAGCTTGTGGCCCTTGTTCTGCTTGGCCGCCCCGCTCCCGCTGAGGGCCATGGTGTCGATTTCGTCCGCGGTCAGCTCGCATTCCAGAGCAAGCTTCTCCGTGTCCACCGCGGTCAGGCCGAACTCGAAGCTGGGTATCGAGCTGCTCTTGAGAATCTCGGCGGCCCGTCTGTAGACCCGGGACTCGCCCAGGCGACCGTTGAGGTCGAGGACCGCGACCATCAGGGTCGCCAAGTCATCCTTGCCTCCTTCTTTCACAATGGATTTCTCGAATATCTTCTTGGCCTTTTCGAACTCTTTGCGTTTGACAAGGTCGAGGGCCTCTTCGTAAAAATCATCACCAGTTTTGAACAGACCGAATGCCATACTTCCACCCTATGCCGGTATGGTATCCGTTCCGCGCATTTAACCGTAACCCGATGTCAGAAGGCGCCGTTCTGGCCACCTGCGGGAACAAACGTCTTTCACGTGAATTTCCATCGGAAACGGAGGGGCGTTCCTTACGGAAAACCGGATACGTTTTCGCGGACAAACACCAGACGCAGGTCAAATGCTCGTTTTCCTCATGATATGCGTCGTATTGTATGCCTTACAGGGAATTTTTGTTCTATATATTAGACATTTGTCTATTCAAAACGCACTTCATTAAGTCGTTTAACGAGTTTATGCGGAATATTTATATACTCACGTGCATAACATGTCTTCATGGTAAACAGCAGGTTCAGGGCTGTCGAGGAGGCCTTTGCCCGTCCCCCCGTCTATGCGGAAGCGCCGTCGGCCGTGACATCCGACTACTACGGGTGCAAGGTCTTCAACAGGAAGCAGATGAGGAAATACCTCTCCACCGAGACCAGGGAGAGGATATACGAGTCCATAGAGCAGGGCGTGGTTCTGGAGTCCGGGGTGGCGGAGCACGTGGCCGCGGGCATGAAGCGCTGGGCCATGGACCTGGGAGCCACACATTACACCCACTGGTTCCAGCCGCTGACCGGGGGTACGGCGGAGAAGCACGACTCCTTCTCCGAACCCTACGGGAAGGGGGACAGCCTGGAGCAGTTCAGCGGGAAGATGCTGGCACAGCAGGAGCCCGACGCATCCAGCTTCCCAAGCGGGGGCCTTAGGAACACCTTCGAGGCCAGAGGGTACACGGCATGGGATCCCTCCTCACCGGCGTTCATAATGGACGACTGCCTCTGCATACCCACCGTGTTCATATCGTACACGGGGGAGGCCCTGGACTACAAGACTCCCCTGTTGAGGTCCACCTACGCCTTGGCCAAGGCAACCTCCGAGGTCCTGGAGTACTTCGGCGTGAAGGGGACCAGGGTCTTCTCCTTCCTAGGTTGGGAGCAGGAGTACTTCCTGGTGGACAGCTCTCTCTGCGCCCTGCGCCCCGACCTCATAATGGCTGAACGCACCCTCATGGGCCACGACAGCGCCAGGAACCAGCAGCTGGAGGACCATTACTTCGGATCCATACCCAAGAGGGTCCTGGCATTCATGCAGGACCTGGAGTTCGAGGCGTACAAGCTCGGCATACCGGTCAAAACCAGGCATAACGAGGTAGCCCCCAACCAGTTCGAGCTCGCGCCGGTCTACGAGGAGGCGAACCTAGCCATAGACCACAACCAGATTGTAATGTCCCTCATGAAGTCCGTGGCGGAGCGCCACGGATTCAAGGTCCTGCTGCACGAGAAGCCGTACAAGGGGGTCAACGGCTCCGGGAAGCACTGCAACTGGTCCATAGGGACCGAGAGCGGCCTGGCCCTGCTCTCCCCCGGCAAGTCCGACGAGGAGAACCTGAGGTTCCTCTGCTTCATGGCCAACGTGCTGAAGGCGGTCTACGACAACAACGCCCTGCTGAAGGCGTCCGTGGCCACGGCCTCCAACGCCCACAGGCTGGGGGCCAACGAGGCCCCCCCGGCGATAATATCATCGTTCCTGGGAAGCCAGGTGACCAAGGCGTTCGAGGAGCTACTGAACTCCAGGGACATGGTTAAGATAGGGGCCAAGAAGGGATACAAGCTGGGCATACCCCAGGTCCCCGAGCTCCTTATAGACAACACCGACAGGAACCGCACGTCGCCGTTCGCCTTCACCGGGAACAGGTTCGAGTTCCGGGCGGTGGGGTCCTCCGCCAACTGCTCCTCCGCGGTGACGGTCATCAACACCATAGTCGCATATCAGCTAGGGAAGTTCAAGGAAGCGGTCGACGGGCGGATTGCGTCGGGAACCCCGGTGATGCAGGCGGTCCTCGACGAGACCCGGGAATGCTTCAGGGCATGCAAGGACGTATGTTTCGACGGCAACGGGTACTCCGAGGAGTGGAAGGCCGAGGCCATCCGCCGGGGTCTGGACTGCGAGACCTGCCCCCCGCGCATATACGATGCATGCACCTCAGAGCGTACGCTCGAGGTGTATCGCGAGACGGGGGTGCTGACGGAACCCGAGCTGCAGGCCAGGAACGAGGTCCTCTGGGAGACCTACTGCAAGAAACTGGAGATTGAGGCGAGGGTCCTCAGCGACCTTTCATCCAACCACATACTGCCCATAGCGATCAGATACCAGACCCTCCTGCTGGAGAACGCGGCGGCAATGAAGACCGTGTACGGCGAGGAAAGGTTCGTAGCGATGTCGCCCGGTCTTCTGGAGAGCATAGAGGACATCTCCCGGCACATATGCTCCATAAGGAGGATGTCCGGGGAGCTGAACGCCCTGTGCAACGAGCTGGATGAGATAGAGGATTCCAGGGAGAAGGCCATAGGGTACAACGACAGAGTCCTGAACTATCTTGAAGACATAAGGGACCACATAGACGCCCTCGAGATGGAGGTGGACGATCAGATGTGGCCCCTGCCAAAGTACCGCGAGCTTCTGTTCATCAGATGAACCTTGACATGGACGGAGTCAAGTCAGGCCTTTACGACCCCGCATACGAGCGCGACTCCTGCGGGGTCGGGATGGCGGTGAACATAGACGGCACGCGCGACCACCGGACGGTGGAGCACGGCCTGCGCATACTGGAGAACATGGCCCACCGGGGCGCCGAGAACGCGGACGGGAGGACCGGGGACGGAGCCGGTATACTGGTTCAGATACCCCACGGTTTCATCATCTCTCAGGGCATACCAGTGCCAGAGGCGGGGACTTACGGCACTGGGATGGTGTTTCTCCCCAGGGACCCGGCCGCGGCCGGGATCTGCATGGACGTGTTCAGATCCGAGGCTGCCGACGAAGGACTCTCGATGCTGGCGGAACGCCCGGTCCCGGTGGACAGCAAGGCGGTGGGGCCAATGGCGAGGAGGACGGAACCGTTCTGCCTGCAGGTTTTCGTGGCGGGGGCTCCCCCCGAGGAGCTGGAGCGGAGGCTGTTCCGCCTGAGGAAGAAGGTCGGTAAAAGGATAGCTAGCATGGGGGAGGAGTACTCTGATTTCTACATCTGCAGCCTGTCCTCGCGCACCATGGTCTACAAGGGCATGCTAACCCCGGCTCAGCTGAGGGAGTACTACCCAGACCTGTCCGACCCCTCTTTCAAGTCCTCCGTCGCGATGGTGCACTCCAGGTTCAGCACCAACACCCTGCCCATGTGGAAGCTAGCACAGCCCTTCAGGATGCTCTGCCACAACGGGGAGATCAACACCATACAAGGCAACCGCTCATGGATGCTGGCAAGGGAGTCCGTCATGGAGACGTCCCTTCTGCCGGAACTGTCCGAGCTCTACCCGGTGGTGGAGGAGGGCATGAGCGACAGCGCCTCACTGGACAACGTGCTGGAGTTCCTGAACATGTCGGGCAAGTCCATGCCGGACGCGCTGTCGATGATGATACCGGAATCCTGGAACGACAGGAACCCCATACCGGACGATCTGAAGGCTTACTACGAGTACAGCAGCATACTGATGGAGCCCTGGGACGGCCCGGCCGCCGTGCTGTTCACCGACGGAAGATACGCCGGGGGCATGCTGGACAGGAACGGCCTGCGTCCGGCGAGATACACGGTAACCAAGGACGGGGTGATGATCCTGGCGTCCGAGTCCGGGGTGATACGGATACCCGAGGACAACGTCCGCGAAGCGGGGCGCCTCAGACCGGGTAAGATGCTGATCATAGACACCGCAGCCGGCAGGATAATGCGCGACCGCGAGATCAAGGGCGAACTGGCCGCCGCCTACCCATACCGGGAATGGCTGGACAGGAACAGGGTGGAGCTGGGCTCCTTATCCTCAGGTAGGGAGGCCGGCCGCGCCGCACCCGACCACCGCAGGATGCTGGCGGAGTTCGGATACACTCCGGAGGAGGTCTCCGAGACAATCGAGCCCATGGCCGTGTCCGGGAAGGAGCCCACGGGATCCATGGGCAACGATCTGCCGCTGGCCGTGCTATCCGACAGACCGCACAGACTTTTCGATTACTTCAGGCAGTCCTTCGCGCAGGTGACCAATCCCCCGATGGACCCGATAAGGGAGGAGCTGGTGATGTCCCTGACGGGTTACGTCGGATCCATACACCAAAACATACTCGGACCCACGCCGAAGCACTGCAAGGTCGTCAAGCTCAGGCATCCGGTGGTCAACAACCGTGAGCTGGACCTGATAAAGAACCTGCGTTACAAGGGCTTCTCCACGGCCAGCATAAGGATGTGCTTCCCTGCGGAAGAGGGACCCGAGGGTCTGAGGAAGGGGCTGGAGAGGATATGCCACGAGGCCGAGGAGGCGGCGGACGGTGGATCCGCCTACATAGTGCTCACCGACCGCGGAATGCCCGAGGGCTCAGTACCGATACCCTCTCTGCTGGCGGTGTCGGCCGTCCACCAGCATCTGGTGAGGAAGAGGAAGCGCGTGCAGACCGCCCTGATCCTCGAGTCCGGGGAACCCAGAGAGGTCATGCATTTCGCTCTCCTATTCGGTTACGGAGCCAACGCGGTGAACCCCTACATGGCCATATCCGTCATCGACGAATCGGTGAGGGAGGGCAGGATCCGCATAGACGCGGACACCGCCGAATCCAACTACATACGTGCCCTGGAGGCTGGGCTTCTGAAGATCATGTCGAAGATGGGGATATCGACCCTGCGCTCCTACAGGGGTGCGAGGCTTTTCGAGGCCCTGGGCCTGTCCGACGAGACGGCCCGTGAATACTTCGGCGGTACGGTGTCCGCCGTCGGAGGGGTATCCCTCGGGGAAATCGCGAGGGATGCTCTGGAATGCCATGGCCGGGCCCTCTCCGGCACTCCCGATCAGGCTGTGCGGCCCCGCAGGGGCGGGGAGACTCGTTCCTGGGACCCTTCAAGCGTCAGGACCCTGCGCAAGGCGGCAAGGGAAGATGATCCCGCCGCCTACCGCGAGTTCGCCGACGCCGTCTCCGGCGGTGTCTTCTTTCTCCGGGACCTGATGGACGTGCGCCGTGGCAAGCCCGTGCCCCTGGAGGAGGTGGAGCCGGCAGAGGCCGTAATGAGGAGGTTCGTGAGCGGCGCCCTGTCCTTCGGATCGGTCAGCCGGGAGGCGCATGAGACCCTGGCCGAGGCCATGAACAGCTTCGGAGGCCAGAGCAACACCGGGGAGGGGGGTGAGGATCCGGCGCGCTTCCGGACGCTTCCGGACGGCAGGAACGTCCGCTCCGCCGTCAAGCAGATTGCGTCCGGGAGGTTCGGCGTGACCGCGGAGTACCTGGTGAACGCCGATGAGATACAGATAAAGATAGCCCAGGGCGCCAAGCCCGGGGAGGGGGGACAGCTGCCGGGCTCCAAGGTGGACGAGGTCATTGCCCGCACTCGGCACACCCTCCCCGGTATAACGTTGATATCCCCTCCGCCCCATCACGACATATACTCCATAGAGGACCTCAAGCAGCTTATATTCGACATGAAGTGCATCAATCCCACCGCCCGTGTCAGCGTCAAGCTGGTCTCGGAGTCGGGGGTGGGCACCGTGGCCGCGGGGGTGGCCAAGGCCGGAGCCGACGTCATCCTCATAAGCGGGGCGGAAGGCGGGACGGGGGCCAGCCCCGCCTCCTCCATAAGGTTCGCCGGGATGCCATGGGAGACCGGCCTCGCGGAAACCCAGCAGACGCTCTCGGCCAACGGACTGCGCGGGAAGGTCCGCATACAGGTGGATGGACAGATAAAGACCGGACGGGACATAGTCATCGCCGCATTGCTGGGCGCTGAGGAGTACGGCCTGTCCACGGCACCGATGGTGGCCATGGGCTGCGTGATGTGCCGCAAGTGCCATACGAACCTCTGCCCCGCGGGGATAGCCACACAGGACCCGGAGAGACGGGCGCGTTTCAAAGGAAAGCCGTCTGAAGTGGTATCGTACTTGAGGTTCCTGGCCGAGGACACCAGAGGTCATCTGGCGGCCATGGGGTTCCGTTCTCTGGAGGAGATAATAGGAAGGTCAGACCTTATCGTCAGGAAGCGGGCGGAGGCGGGCAGGGCGCACACTCTCGATCTCTCCCGGTTGCTGGTCCCCGCTCCCGGGGTCAGGACGCGTTCCGAAGGCCAGAAGGAATCCCCCGGGGACGTGCTGGACAGGAGGATCCTGAGGGATGCAGCGCCCGCCTTGGAACTCTGCGAACGCACATCCCTGTCGTACGGCATAAGCAATGTGGACCGTTCCGTGGGCACGATGCTTTCGGGAGTCGTGGCCGGCCGGCCGGGCAATCTTCCAGAAGGAACCCTGGAGGTATCCTTCGAAGGAACCGCCGGACAGAGCTTCGGGGCGTTCCTGGCAGGGGGCATATCCTTCCGTCTGAAGGGACAGGCCAACGATTACGTGGGTAAGGGGCTCTCAGGTGGCAGGATCTCCATCGCCCGCGGAGTAGAGCCTGCCGAGGGCAACGTCATAGCGGGCAACACGGTGCTTTACGGGGCCACCTCGGGAGAGGCGTACATATGCGGTTCCGTGGGGGAGCGGTTCTGCGTTCGCAACAGCGGGGCCACCGCCGTTTCGGAAGGCGCCGGCGACCACTGCTGCGAGTACATGACCGGAGGCCGCGTGGCGGTGCTGGGCCCCTGCGGCAGGAATTTCGCCGCAGGAATGTCCGGGGGAACGGCCTACGTGCTGGATGAGGACGGGGACTTCGACAGGCACTGCAACATGGACATGGTGGAGCTCTCTCTTGTGGAGGACGATGTCGACAGGGAGGAGCTCAGGACCATGATCGAGAACCATCTGAAGAACACCGGGAGCAGGAGGGCGGCGTCCCTGCTGGCCGACTGGGAGGTCTCGGCAGGGAGGTTCCTGAAGGTCATACCCACGGAATACAGGAAGATGATCGAACGCGGAAGATGATTATCCCTGGGAGCATTTCCCGGTCCTCCTGGTGATGTAGGACACGGACAGGCTGCAGACGATCCCGACCAGTGTCGCCGGAACCCCTACCAGGAGCTCCTCCGCGGAATGCACGTCGGGGATTATGGCGAACACCGATCCAATAGTAAGGCCCAGGATGGCACAGTACGTGGCGGTGCGGTGGTCCCTCAGCAGGGACCTCATGACTTTGGCGAACACCACTACGCCCAAGAGCAGCCCCAGGCCCAGAGGCACAAGCAGACCGAATTCCAGATTGGCGATGGCGGAGTTGTATATGCCGAAAAGACCGAATGCCAGGAGCACGGTGGACCCGCTTATGCCCGGCGCGAGCTTCGAAACGGCCAGGACCACACCGGCTACGAACATCAGGATCATGCCGAGGGCCCCCCCGTCGATTCCGGATATCTGTGGCAATTGGAAGAACATCATGGAGAACGTCATGGCGAACCCGACAGCCAGGCAAAGCACCCCGCCGGCCCCTACGGGGGACCCCCCGCAACGGATCTCCCGCGTCACGTCGGGTATCTGACCGGCGATGAGTCCAATGAAGAGGAACATGGAGAACACGTAGTGGGACTCCATCAGAAGCTCTATGCCCTTGGCAGGCAGCCACATGCCTGCGGCTATCCCGATTCCCAGTGTGAGGAAGAACAGGAATTCCGGACGTATCCTCCTGTATATGTCCGCCAGGTCCTCGACCAGGCGCTCGTATACGCCGAAAACTATGGCCATTACCCCGCCGCTGAGTCCCGGGACCTGGGACGCCATCCCCACCACGAAACCCACAAGTACGTTCCTCAGACTGCCGTATAGAGAAAGCATGTGACGGCGAGGTCTATCGCGGGGAAGCTTATAACATTGCTTGTGCTAGGCGGACCCCGGTCTTACGCCAGAGCACCGTCGCAGGGGCCCCATCCTCAGATGCCGAGGGGACCCGCGCCGAACGTTAAGGTTGTATGAAAGTTTATATAGAAGAACAAACTTTATCCGAAACATAGTTCCGTAAAAGGAAGAGAATTCGGAGGAATGAATTACAATGGGAATGGGTAACACACCCATCTTGATCCTCAGAGAGGGGACCAAGAGGGACAAAGGAAAGGATGCTCAGTACAACAACATAACCGCGGCCAGGACCATATCCGACTCCGTAAGGAGCAGCCTGGGCCCCAGGGGCATGGACAAGATGCTCGTGGACTCCATGGGCGACGTCGTCATAACCAACGACGGCGTGACGATCCTCAAGGAGATGGACGTTCAGCACCCGGCGGCGAAGATGCTCGTGGAGGTCGCCAAGACCCAGGATTCCGAGGTAGGGGACGGCACCACGACCTCAGTAATCCTCGCAGGGGAGCTTCTGAAGAAAGCCACGGACCTCATAGACTCCAACGTCCACCCCACGATAATAGCCAGCGGGTACAGGAAGGCCAACGAGAAGGCCCAGGAGATACTCAAGAGCGTGGCGATGCCCGTCAGCATAAAGGACGAGGACCTCCTCAAGAGGATAGCCGAGACCGCTATGATAAGCAAGCAGGTCAACAGCTCCAAAGAGTTCTTCGCCAACCTCGTCGTCGACGCTGTGAAGACCGTCGTCGAGGAGAAGGACGGCAAATACTTCGCCGACCTGAAGAACATCCAGACTGTTCTCAAATCCGGGGCTTCCATGGAGGATTCCGTTCTCGTGAAGGGACTCATAATAGACAAGGAGCCCGTGCAGCCCACCATGCCCAAGAAGGTCGAGAAGGCCAAGATCGCCCTGGTGGACACGCCCATCGAGGTCAAGAAGACCGAGGTGGATGCCAAGATAGAGATAACCGCCCCCGACCAGCTGGCAGCTTTCCTCGCCGAAGAGGAGAACATGCTCAGGAAGATGGTCAAGAAGATCAAGGAGTCGGGAGCGAACGTCGTCTTCTGCCAGAAGGGCATCGACGACCTCGCGCAGCACTTCCTGGCCAAGGAAGGCATCTACGCCTGCAGAAGGGTCAAGAAGTCCGACATGGAGAGGCTCGCCAAATCCACCGGAGCCAACCTCGTGAACAAGGTCGAGGAGATAGACTCCGGAGACCTTGGGTACGCCGAGCTCGTTGAGCTCAAGAAGATCGAGGAGGAGGAGATGACCTTCATCACCGGCGTCAAGGACCCCAAGACCGTCTCCGTGCTCATCAGGGGAGGCACCAGCCACATAACCAACGAGATCGAGAGGTCCCTGGTGGACGCATGGTCCGTTGTCCGGGTCGCCATCGAGGACGGCATGATGGTCACCGGAGGCGGCTCCACCGCGATAGAGCTCGCCATGGGCCTCAGGGACTATGCAGCATCCATCGGAGGCAGGGCACAGATCGCCATAGAGGCGTTCGCATCCGCCATGGAAGTGATCCCCACATCCCTGGCCGAGAACGCTGGTCTCGACCCCATCGACATGGTCATAGAGATGAGGAAGCAGCACAAGGAGGGCAAGAAGTACGCCGGCCTCAACCCGTTCAGCGGTAAGGTCGAGGACATGCTCGCCCTCAATGTGATCGAGCCCTACAGGATCGGAAGGCAGGCCATCAACTCTGCCACCGATGCGGCTGTCATGATCCTCAGGATCGACGACGTCATAGCCGCCCGCGGAGGGCCCAGCGCCCCCGATATGCCCCCGGGAGGACCCGGCGGCATGGGCATGGACGACTGAAACCAGAATGTCAAACAAGGGGCGCAAGCCCCTTTTATTTATACTCCCTACTAAAGAAGGCGATCCGATGACTGAGAAGTCTGAGAAGAAGACCAAGAAGGACGAGGCCATGGTAAAGATGCAGGAGGACCTGGATAAGGCCAAGGACGAGGCCGAAGGATACCTGGACATGGCGAGGAGGCTGCAGGCGGACTTCGACAACTACCGCAAGAGGTCTCAGCGCGAGAACGAGGAGTTCAGGAGATGCGCCGAAGAGGGGGTGATGGTCGAGGTACTCGGAACTATCGACGATCTCGACCGTGCTTTGGAAAACACATGCGAAGACAGCGAATTCGTGTCCGGAGTAAGGAGCATAAGGCAGAATCTCATGAAGATACTGGAGTCCAGGGGGCTCTCCGAGGTGCCTACGGACGGCAAGTTCGATCCGATTCTACACGAAGCCATGTGCGTAGAGGAAACCGACGCCGACGGCGACATAACGGAGGTGTTCCAGAAGGGATACCGCATAGGGAACCGCGTGGTTCGTTACGCCAAGGTCAAGGTGACCAGGAAGAAGGAAGAAGAATCAAAGGAAGGTGAGCAGAAATGTCAAGAATAATCGGAATAGACCTGGGAACGAGCAACTCCGCCGCCTCTACTACCGAGGGCGGAAGGCCGACCATGATCCCCTCTGCGGAAGGGACCAGCGTCGGCGGGAAGTCCTTCCCGTCATACGTGGCCTTCACCAAGGACGGACAGCTCCTCGTTGGAGAGCCAGCCAGGAGGCAGGCCGTCACCAACCCCGACGGAACGGTGAAGAACGTCAAGAGGAAGATGGGGAGTGACGAGAAAGTCACTGTGATAGGGAAGGAGTACACCCCTCAGCAGATCTCGGCATTCATCCTCCAGAAGATAAAGAGGGATGCGGAGGCATACCTCGGGGAGAAGATCGACAAGGCGGTGATAACCGTCCCCGCCTACTTCAACGACAATCAGAGGCAGGCGACCAAGGACGCCGGTGCGATCGCCGGGCTGGAGGTAGTGCGCATAATAAACGAGCCCACGGCCGCAGCACTGGCATACGGCGTGGACAAGGGCGACGTAGCCCAGAAGATAATGGTGTTCGACCTGGGAGGAGGAACCCTTGACGTCACCATAATGGACTTCAGCGACGGTGTGTTCGAGGTCCTCTCAACATCCGGTGACACGAAGCTCGGCGGCTCGGACATGGATGAAACGCTCACCAGGTACGTAATAAAGCAGTTCCAGAACGAGACGGGTGTCGACCTGTCGAAGGACAATATGGCCTTCTGGAGGGTCAGGGAGGCCTGCGAGAAGGCCAAGATAGAACTCTCCACCACCATGCAGACGGAGATAAACCTCCCCTTCATAACCTCGGACGCCTCGGGTCCCAAGCACCTCGTGCAGACCGTGACCCGTGCAAAGCTCGAGGAGCTCGTCGAGCCCATCGTCAGCAGATGCAGGCAGTCCATAACCCAGGCCATCAGCGATGCCGGCCTCAAGAGTGAGAGCATAGACAAGATCATAATGGTCGGCGGCCCCACCAGGATGCCCATAGTCCAGAACTTCGTGGAATCCATAGTCGGGCCGAAGATACAGCGCGGGATCGACCCCATGGAGTGCGTCTCCATGGGTGCGGCCATACAGGGCGCGGTCCTGTCCGGAGAGGTCAAGGACGTGCTTCTCCTGGATGTCACCCCGCTCTCCCTCGGAATCGAGACCCTGGGAGGCATAGCGACCAAGCTGATCGAGAGGAACACCACCATACCAACCAAGAAATCCCAGGTGTTCTCGACCGCTGCCGACAACCAGTCTAGCGTGGATATACACGTGGTCCAGGGGGAGAGGGAGATGGCGGCAGACAACACCTCGCTCGGCAGATTCATGCTGGACGGCATACCCCCGGCGCCCCGCGGAGTGCCCCAGATCGAAGTAAGCTTCGACATAGACGCCAACGGCATAATCAACGTGTCCGCCAAGGACAAGGGCACCGGGAAGGAGCAGAGGATAACCATAGCCTCCTCCAACAAGCTCAGCAAGGATGATATCGAGGACATGGTTAAGCAGGCGGAGCAGTACGCCGAGGCCGACAAGAAGAAGCGCGAGGAGATAGAGGTCAAGAATCAGGCCGAGAGCACCGTGCACTCGATGCGCAAGACCCTGGATGAGTTGGGCGAGAAAGTCACCAACGAGGAGAGGGCGAATGTGGAGGCCGCGATATCCGATCTCGACAAGGCCCGTCAATCAGGAAGCGTCGACGAGATCAAGAAGAAGATGGAGGACCTCTACAAGGTGATGGCGCCCATATCCGAGAGGCTGTACTCTCAGAACCAGGCCCAGCAGGAAGCGCCGAAGCAGGGCCCCCAGGAGTCCCCGTCCGGCAAGGACGGAGCGTATCAGGACGCGGACTTCAAGATCGTGGATGACGAGTGATCATGCCGAGGGACTACTATGAGGTGCTGGGTGTCGCGAAGGACGCCACCTCCGACGAGATAAAGAGCGCCTACCGCAAGCTGGCGAAGCAGTATCATCCCGACGTGTCCCAGGAGGCGAAGGAGACTGCCGAGGCGAAGTTCAAGGAGATCTCCGAGGCCTACGAGGTGCTTTCCGACTCTGAGAAACGCAGCATCTACGACCAGTACGGCCATGCGGGCGTGAACCAGCAGTTCAGCAACGGGGGCTTCAGCTGGGATGACTTCACCCACTACAATGACATATCCGACATCTTCGGAGACATCTTCGGAAGCATGTTCGGAGGAGGCAGGCGTCAGAGCAGGAGCGCGAACTCCCCCCGGTCGGGGGAGTCCCTGAGATACGACGCGGAAATCGACCTGTCGGACGTCCTGAACGGGAAGTCGATAGAGGTTTCCGTGCCCCACACCTCCAACTGCCCCGACTGCCACGGCACGGGGGGGAAGGACGGGAATGTGCATACGTGCCGCCAGTGCGGAGGCACAGGACAGGTGCAGACCGTCCGGCGCACCGCCTTCGGCCAGATGGTCTCCGTAGACATGTGCCCCACATGCAGAGGTTCCGGGAGCTCGTTCGAAGAGCGTTGCCCCAAATGCCGTGGCCAGGGGAGGGTTCAGAAGACCACGAAGGTCTCCGTCAGCATCCCCAAGGGGGTGCAGGACGGATCCAGGCTGAGGGTTCCGGGCGCAGGCGATGCCGGATACAACGGCGGGCCGGCCGGCGACCTTTTCGTCGTCGTGCATGTGAGGCCGGACAGCGTTTTCGAGCGCGACGGCGTGAACCTTTGGACGGGTGTCACCACGACCTATCCCAGGCTGGTCCTCGGGGGCAGCGAGGAGGTCAGGACCCTCGAGGGGGAGAAGGCCCTTCTGAAGATACCGGCGGGCACCCAGGTGGGGTCCGTTCTCAGAATCCAGGGCAAAGGCCTCCCAAGACCGGGAGGGGGCATCCGCGGCGATCTGTTCGTCCGCGTGAGGATAGATGTTCCGTCCAAGGTATCCGAACTGGAGAAGGAGTACCTCAGGAAACTGGACGAGGGAGCAGGAGGGGCGGCTCCCAAATCCACGGGCACCAAATCCAGGATCAAGAAGAAGCTAGGCGTTTAAACCACTTAGACATCTTTCTTAGCTTTTTAACGTCAATAACACCGGCGGATATTTTTACCGCCGTGCTGTTGCACAAGCGGTGAAACAACTGGACGTCGTCGCCGGGGTTATATTCTCCGGGGATCAGGTGCTATGCGCCAAACGAGGGCCGGACCGGCACGGATACCTGTCAGGCAGATACGAGTTCCCGGGCGGGAAGGTCGAACCGGGGGAGACCGCCTGCGAAGCACTGGCGCGGGAGTTGAAAGAGGAGCTCGATCTCGACGTCATCGTCCAAGAGGAGGACATCCTTTGCACGACGGAGCACGAGTATCCCGACTTCGCAGTAGCCATAAGGGCGTACGTCCTGAGGATCCCCGGGAGGGACCTGACGCTGAATGAGCACGACGGGGCGGTCTGGCGGTCCCCGGAGGGCATGGAGGATCTGGACTGGGCCCCCGCGGACATCCCGATAGTGGAGGAGCTGGTGAGGAGGCATGCGGAGCAGCCGTGAGGAGCTGGTCAGGGCGCTGGAGCACGGATTCCTGGACAGCTCCGTGAGGGCATTGGAGAGGTACTCCCCCAAGCTGGTCATCAACGACAAGTCCAGGAACGAATGCGTCCTTCCAGTGATATCGTCCGAGCTCAGGACCTGCGACGAGTTCTTCTTCTCCGTGGCATTCATAACGGACGGAGGGCTGAGCGTTCTGAGCAACGAACTCAGGGATCTCCAGGAAAGGGGGGTGAAGGGGAGGATAATCGCCTCCCAGTACCAGAACTTCACCCAGCCCACGGCCCTCAAGAGGCTGGCATCATTCGAGAACATAGAGCTGAGGGTCGCCACCGAAGGGCAGATGCACACCAAGTGCTACATATTCCGCAGGGGGGACGATTACAATCTGATAATAGGCAGCAGCAATCTGACCAACCAGGCCCTCTGCGAGAACAAGGAGTGGAACCTGAGGATAAGCTCCTCCGAGGACGGAGGGCTGATCAAGGAGGTCCTGGAGGAGTTCGGGAGACTGTTCGAGACCTCCACCAGGGTGGATGAGATCTGGCTCGGGGAGTATTCGAAGATATACAGGGAGGACACGGACCTCCGCAGGCTGATCAGGTCGAAGAGGTACGAAGAGGCCAAAGGATTCATGGACCTCGAGCGCCCCCAGCCCAACAGGATGCAGGTCCCGGCTCTGAGATCCCTTGAGGACATGAGGTCTAAAGGTGCTGACCGCGCCCTAATAATCTCCGCCACAGGAACCGGGAAGACGTATCTGTCGGCTTTCGACGTCAGGAAATGCGGTCCGAAGAGGATGCTGTACATAGCCCATAGGGAGACCATACTCAGGAACGCCAAGGAGAGCTACGGGCGGATATTGGGTCCCGGAACCTCCCTGGGACTGCTGACGGGCAACTCCCGCGATAGTGGCTGCGATTTCCTGTTCTCGACAATACAGACGATATCAAAGGAAGATGTCCTTTCAGATTTCAAGCCTGAAGAGTTCGACTACATAGTCGTAGATGAGGTCCACCGGGCGGGAGCGAGATCATACAAGAGGGTGCTGGATCACTTCAGACCCAAATTCGTGCTCGGAATGTCGGCCACACCGGAAAGGAACGACGGCATAGACATATTCGAGATGTTCGACCACAACGTGGCCTACGAGATAAGGCTCAGGCAGGCCATGGAGGAGAAGATGATATGCCCCTTCCATTACTTCGGAGTATCGGACATCACGGTGGGCGGAGAGCCCCTGGACGACCTGTCCGACTTCAACAGGCTGGTCTCGGACCAGAGGGTCGAGCATGTACTGAGGCACGTGAGATACTACCTTCCGTGCGGGGACAGGGTGAGAGGGCTCGTGTTCTGCTCCGGGAGGGAGGAGGCCGAAACCCTCTCCGACCGTTTCAACGAGAAGGGGTACATGACCAGGGCCCTGACGGGAAAGGACTCCCAGGATGACAGGGAGGAGGCCATAAGGATGTTGGAGGCCGACGATCCCGACCCGAAGCTCGACTACATCTTCACAGTGGACATCTTCAACGAGGGAGTGGACATACCGCGGGTCAACCAGATTGTGATGCTGAGGCCCACGGAATCGGCGATCGTCTTCGTTCAGCAGCTGGGCAGGGGGCTAAGGCACTCCGAGGACAAGGAGTATGTTACGGTCATCGACTTCATAGGGAACTACCAGAAGAACTACCTCATACCCGTGGCCCTGTCGGGCGACAGATCCTACAACAAGGACGTAATGAGGAGGTTCGTCTCAGAGGGCAACCGCATGATACCGGGCTGCTCGGCGATCGCTTTCGACAGCATAACCAAGGAGAGGATATACTCAGCCATCGACCGGGCGAACCTCAACGGAACCAAGCTTCTGAGGGAGGCCTACAGGGATCTGAGGAACAAGCTGGGCAGGGTTCCGACGCTCAGCGACTTCCGGGAGTTCGGATCGGTGGACCCCATCAAGATCATAGAGAGGTTCGGCTCCTATCATTCCTTCCTCCGGAAGTACGAGAAGGAATACGGCGTGAGGCTGCCTGAGGACCAGGAGGCGGCCCTGTGCGATCTGTCCGGGATACTGGCCTCGGGGAAGAGGTTGCATGAGATACTGATCGCTGAAGCGATCCTCAGCGGGGAGAGGTACCCCCTTCGCTGCCTCAGGGATTCGGCACCCGGGGTTCTGGGGCACGAGGTGGGCGAACAGACCCTCAGGAATCTGGCCAACATATTCGCCGGGAGGTTCCACAGAGGCCGGGATAATCTGGGGATACTCGAGGGGTCCGGAGGGCATTACACAGTCTCCGAACGGTTCTCGGGGATGATCCGCAACGGGGATTTCGCGCGGCTGCTGTCCGATACGGTAGCCTGCGGGCGCTCCAATTGGAAGGAGAGGTACTCTGAGCCGTATCCGGGGATGAACCTCTGCCTTTACGAGAGGTACACCTACGCCGATGCATGCAGGCTGCTGGACTGGGACAGGGAGGTCATTGCCCAGAACATAGGCGGTTACATGTACAACAAGGAGACGAACACCCTGCCCGTCTTCATAAACTACGTCAAGGGCGACGACGTGGCCGACAGCATCAGGTACGACGATCATTTCCTGAACCCCTCGACCCTGGTGGGGGTCTCCAAATCCAGGGAAGGGGCCGGTTCGAAGAACGTCATCCGCATAAGGGACGCCGTGTCCAACGGGACCGTGATCCCCCTGTTCCTACGCAAGAACAAGGACGACATCGGTTCCAAGGAGTTCTACTACCTCGGCAACATGCTGCCCGAGGAGTGTCCCGTGGCTTCCACTGCGGAAAGGACCCCCGTGGAGATTCTATACAGGCTGGAACGTCCGGTTCGCGCGGATCTCTACGAGTATTTCACCACGGTGTCTCTGGACTGAGTTGGTGTCCGGTTCGAGGACCGCATCACATTATCTATTTGGTCGGTCATCCCCGGGCATGTTCGAACCCCTGGGGGTGATATCCCCCGCGGTATTCCTGGTCGCCTGGGCGGCATGCATACGCATGGACGGCAGCTGGAGCTCCCGTAGGTACATATGCGACCTGGGGATATCGCGGGAGGCCAGGGTCTCAGCGGTCTTCAATTCCTCGGCTGTCATCTGCGGCGCGCTGCTACTCCTGTTCTCGGCAGAGGCCCTGTGGTGTTCCAGGGACCATCTGGGAACGTTGTTGTGGTCCTCCGCATCTGTCACCAGCGTGATGATAATGATGATAGGTCTGGTTACAGAGAGGCATCAGCCGTTGCATCTCTGGATAGGGTACGGCCTCTTCGTATGCCTGGCCACGACCGCAGGGCTGCTCGTGGCATGGGGTCTGCTGGGTCAGGGCAGCGTGTTCATAGGCATACTTGCGATAGTATCGATGTCCGTGGCGTTTGCTGTCCTGGTGCTGCGGGGGACCCGCAGGGCGGAGGCTGCCGCCGCGGTCCTCGGAATGTTCACGGTGGCGGCACAGGCGGCATCCATGATGCTGGGATGACCGCCTGAGCAATCGATCCCCTACAGGTATGCGGGTCTTCGGAAAAACGCCCCCTGGGATCATGAACGGGACGGATGGCGCCGAGGGAGAGATTCGAACTCCCGAGGTCAGGGACCAGTGGTTTTCGAGACCACCGCCATACCAGGCTTGGCTACCTCGGCTCGGTCGGAACAATCCCGTACACGTATTTTAGCTTGTCCATCGTGCCCGCCCTCTGGCCCAGGTCGCCGATGAACCCCCCGACGGGGCCCGGGCCGTCCGCCGCGGTCCGCAGTATCCCAAGGCACCACGGACATCTGAGCGCTGGGAGAGACAAAAATTACGGAATATGTTAAAAAGCGGGAGCGACAATATGCAGGGCGGTGTAAACATGAACGGAATTACCACCGGCGTAGTCAAGGCGAAGGAGGCATCCATAACCATGGCGGCACTGGAAGCATCCGTAAAGGATGCGGCACTGGAAGCCATGGCCGATGCACTGGATGCCCGCAGGTCCGAGGTGCTCGAGGCCAACGCCGGAGACATGTCCTCCGCTATCGAGGCGGAGAGGAGAGGGGAGCTTTCCGGTTCATTGGTAAAGCGTCTCCTGGTCAACGATGAGAAGATCGACGGGATGATAGCGGGCATAAGGGACGTGGCAAAGCTGAACGACCCCGTCGGGGAGACGATGTCCGCACTGGAACTGGATGAGGGCCTGATGCTGTACCAGGTCCGGTGTCCGATAGGTGTGCTCGGCGTTATATTCGAATCGCGTCCGGACGTTGTGCCGCAGATAATGTCCCTTTGCCTGAAGAGCGGGAACTCGGTGGTCTTCAAGGGAGGACGCGAGGCTTCCCTGTCAAACCGTGCGCTTTTCGAGATACTTACGGATGCCGCGGCATCCGCAGGGGTGCCCAGGGAGGCGTTCGTCCTTATGGAGAGGAGAGAGGATGTGAGCGCCATACTGGGAATGCACGAGCACATAGACCTGCTCATACCGAGGGGTTCCAACGAGTTCGTACGCTACATACAAGAGAACACCAAGATACCTGTTCTGGGTCATGCTGCAGGAATATGCCACATATACGTAGATTCCACGGCCGACATCGAACTGGCGCTCGGAGTCGCGCTCGATTCGAAGATACAGTATCCGGCGGTCTGCAACGCGGTGGAGACACTGTTGGTGGATTCCCGCATAGCCGGGAGCTTCGTTCCCAGGATGGCGACGTTGTTTCATGACAACGGGGTCGAGATACGTGCGGACGAGCGCTGCGCAGAGATACTGGCGGATTCCGTGCCCAACGTGGCCGCCACCGAGGAGGACTGGGACACGGAGTACAACGACCTGATAA
>Ga0209723_1000435_pt1 | contig 78004 bp, 49 predicted proteins | sample BiotimSIPDNA_2_FD_185750 | JGI IMG/M metagenome (GOLD analysis project Ga0209723, IMG submission 185750) | Anaerobic biogas reactor microbial communites from Washington, USA - Biogas_R2 time_0 SIP DNA (SPAdes) (version 2) | ecosystem: Engineered > Bioreactor > Anaerobic > Unclassified | place... | reverse complement strand
CTTTCAGTTGCTTCTTGAACCGTGTCCGGAATTTGCAGATCGTGGAGTGGTCGATCGTCCGCCCTTCCGTGAGCCACATGAAATCGACATTGTGCCCGGTCATGTATTCCAGCACCCGGCTGGAACGGTGCCCGCGGACCTCCTGATCTCTTCTTACCGGCCGTTGCGAGCAGTATACCAAATACGTATTTTGATGTAACTACAATTACCATAAATAAGTATAAATTAAATCGACAGCCCGCTTGCGCGGATGGCCTGGGTTTTGATAACGTAGGAATCGTTCTGCGACATGGTTCCGTCCCTGCAAAGAAGGCGTTTTCCGTAACAGCACAACGGGCGAAGAAAGGGCCAGGGTAGCCAGCTTCCGGGAATTGGTAAACAGACCCCCGAAAAATCCGGAAGCTGCCCGGCGGCGGCCGGTCGCGGCGCGGGCCAAGAGGACGCGAAAGACGCGGCCGCGGCCGACTCCTTCCCCTTGACTCCGCAGTTCCCCCTGGTACACTCGCAGGGGTCCGTCAAGTTGGATTTTCGTAATAAGTCGGGGAAGGGCAGAGACGCCGACGTGGCCGCGCCCTTTCATCGACTGCAGGATAGAAAGACGCCGCCATGATCGTATCGACCAAGGAGTTGTTCAAGCATGCCTACGGCAAGTATGCCTTGGGCGCCTACAACATCAACAATCTGGAACAGACCATGGGCCTGTTCAACGGCTGCATGGACAGCCGCGCCCCCTTCATCATCCAGCTCTCCAAGGGCGCCCGCTCGTACACGCACAAGAAGATGCTCGAAGCCATGATCAAGACGGCCAACGAGATCTTCCCGGATGCCATCTTCGCCGTCCACCTGGACCACGGCGACGAAGCGACCTGCATGGACTGCATCAACAGCGGTTTCTACAGCTCCGTGATGATCGACGCCAGCGCCGAACCCTACGAGACGAACGTCGCGATCACCAAGCGCGTGGTCGACGCGGCGCATGCCAAGGGCATTGTGGTCGAGGCCGAATTGGGCAAACTGGGCGGTGTCGAGGAACACGTGTCGGTGGCCGAAGCGGATGCCAAGCTGACCGATCCCGCCCAGGCCGAGGATTTTGTCCATCGCACGGGCTGCGACAGCCTCGCGTGCGCCATCGGCACGAGCCACGGCGCGTTCAAGTTCAGCGGCAAGCAGGGCCTGCACTTTGACGTCATCGAGGAAATCGCCCGCCGCCTGCCTGGCTTTCCGTTGGTCATGCACGGCTCCAGTTCCGTGCCCGAAGACGAGGTGCGGCGCGTGAACTTCTTCGGCGGCAGGCTAAAGGATGCGAAAGGCGTGAGCGAAAAGGACATCACCAAGGCCGGCACGATGGGCGTGACCAAAGTGAACATCGACACCGACGGCCGCCTGGTGTGGTGCCGCGTGCATCGCGAACAGTTTGCGTTGTACCCGGAGAACTTTGACCTGCGGCCACCGGGAAAGGTCTTCATGGCCGAGTACGCCCGCTACATCGCCGGCAAGAACAAGGTTCTGGGTAGCGCCGGCAAACTTGACGACGTGCGCAAGGTTCTGCGGTAGCCTGCAACCTTGTGCCGTTTCCCGTTGCTGACTTCCGCAACTTAAACAGGGGGTAAGGTGCTTCAGGATTCCAGAGTGTCGGGGAAAGGACCGTCCCCGCCGAACAGCTTGCTTGCCGGGCACTCTTGAACTTGGCAGCACCTGACCCTCGCCGTCAGGTCAGACGCGAGGAAGCAACGAATTGGAAACGGAACTTGGTTGCATCGTGTGAAGAAGGCGGAGGCGGTCTGCACGCGGCTTGAGGCATCGCTGCTCGCTGAATCGCGGGCGTTTCACCGAGGAATCCGGCAACTGGCGTCCTGGTCTGGGGCGGGGCAGCAGCGGCCGGGTTGTGTGGCGAGGGGCAGGGTCTCCGACTCGCCCTAAGCGGGAATTTCAGGCTTCCAGAGATGGGCGCGCCGCGGACAGGCAGTCGCACCTGGACGTCACCTCGAACGAGGCGTCAACGCCGCTTGTCCGGTGCTCGAACCCCTCTCAACTCCCAATTGGCTTCGGCCTTCTGGCGATCGACAACCCGAGCGATGGTCAGCAGGAACGGGACGGTCTGCAGCTGGCCGTCCGCTGGCTGATCCAAGGCATACCGCAGGTTCGCGACGTCCCTCTTGATTCCCGCGTAGGACTCGTCCTGCACGTCTTCACACGCCAGAAATCGCACCTGGCCCTGTTGGCCGGCTGCGACGATCTGACTCAACGGCGCTGCGGCGTAGAAGCTGTCCAGGTCCGACACCGGCTCGTGCGTGTTCTTGTAGTATTCCTCGAGGTTCGCGCCGGGGGCCTGGCGTTCCTGCCGCGACAAGTGCAGTTGGTGGGCTTCCCGCAGGTTTCCTGCGCGAACCAGTTGCAGCCACTGGTCCGCCAGCTGCTGGGCGTCGCGGCAGATCACCCGCTCGCGGACGGTGCGCCACGTGATGCCCCAGGTGCCGCAAAGCAAACTGAGGAGCAGGGCCACCAGGGCCGCTTTGCGTCCTAGTGGCGGCCGTTCGGCTCGGGCGATGGACCACAGGGCGGCGATCGCCAGGGCCGCGGCGGCCACAGCCACGCAGACCATCAGCGTGCTGAACACCGCGGCGACGCCGACGAGGGCCAGCAGGAGAGAGATCACCGCCAAGCGGCTCACCGGGAGATACTCGGTGGCCATTTCGTTTTCGGGAGCGGGGCTCCGCAGTTCGAGCCGTTCCTGGGGTTCCTGAGACATGGTGGAGTTGTCCTGGCGCTATTTCAGCACGCGTTGCAGTTCGGTTAACGAAGTCAATCCCTGGGCGACCAGCAGGATGCCTTCTTCCTGCAGGCCGCGGTGGCCGGCGGCGCGGGCGAGTTGGCGGATGACTTCGAGTTTCGGTTGTTTGACCAGGGCCTCGCGGATTTGGTCGTTGACCTCCAGCAGTTCAAAGACCCCCGTGCGTCCGCGATAGCCGATGCCGTGGCACAAGGGGCCCTCTTGTTCGCACAGGGGGCAGGCGGTGGGCGGCAGCTTTGCCTTCCGTTTTCGTTCCGCCTTCTGTTCTTCCGGGGTCGCCGGCGGCGGGGGGGGCGTCCATTCCTTGTACAGGACCTTGACCCGTCCCTGCGGAATCCCCAGCTTGTTCAACAACTGCAGGGGCGGCGTGTACGGCTGTTTGCAGGTGTCGTTCAGTTTCCGCACGAGGCGGACGGACAACACGGCGCGGATCGCCTTGGCGAAGTCCTTGGCCGAGGCTTTCAGCAGCAGCACGCGGAGCAGTGCTTCGCAGGCGTCCTGGGCGCGCACGCCCGCGATCACCAGCTTGCCTTCGCGCGGATCGTTGGCGTACTCGCACAGCTTGTTGACCGTGGCGGCGTTGCAAAGGTCCGAAAAGACGATCACCTCCGGTTGCGTGAGCATCAGCTTGGGCAGCATCGTGTCCGGCGTCTCGCCGGCCGCGCCGTCAAAGGTGGTGATGTTGATGTTTTCGACGTCCGTCTCGTGCTTGCCCTTGTCTTCGACGCCCAGAAAGTCGCGGAGCATCCGGTCGGTGCTCCGCAAGCACACGTTCCAGGTGGTCGTGAAGCCGTGGGCGGGCGGGGCGGAAATCAGCACGATGCCCTGCGGGGCGCGCATGTGCTCCAGCAGTTTCAGCTGCATCTGCTCCCGCATGCCCAGTTCGTCCAGCGCCTTGAAATCCTTGCGTTTCTTCGGGGCCAGTTCGATGATCACGCGTTCGCCGGTCTTGACGCCCTGGCAAGTAACCGCGCCGACGAACTTGGCCTTGGTCTGCTCGTGCTCGATCTGGAACTTGCCCTCCTGGCGGGCCCGCCGTTCTTCGACCTTCATTCCGGTCAGGGTTTTCAGCACCGCCAACATGCCGTCGCCGGTGGCCCGGTCCCGCGGGTCGATGGTGTGCCAGAGACCGTCGATCATGTACTGGGCGGCGACCGCGTCGCGGGTATAGTCCAGCATGACCCGGTCGGCCCGTTTGATCAGCGCGTCGTACAGCATTTCCTTAAAGGGCACGATCTGCTCGATCTGCCGGGCGGCGATTTCGCGGCGTTGATTCTCGGGGCCGTCTCCGCCGACGGCGTTCAACTCGATCGGCGGCCCGGCGACTTCCTTCTTCTTGCTTTTGAAAAAGATCATGCTTGAGATCCTCCAATACTTGCTTCGCAGATCGAAACACGAGGGCCGCCGCGAAGTGCGGGAGCCGGACCGCGGAACGGTTACAACATGGCCGAAGCCTTGGCTTCGATGCCCTTGATGGCCATTTTCAAGGCATCCGGGTTGGGCGCCACGGCGAAGGCGGTCGGCCGATCGATCAACTCCTGGTCCAGCAAGTTCTTCAGACTCATCGTGAAGTCCTGCATGCCGTCTTCGGCGCCGATCCGGATGGCGTCGGGCAGCTTGTGATCTTCGCCTTCCAGCACCAGTTTCTGGACCATGGTCGTAAAGAACATGATTTCCACGGTCGGCACGCGGGGGACGCCGGGCTTGATCGACTTCAACAGCTTCTGGGCGACGATTCCCCGCATGTTGAACGCAATCGCACTGCGGATGGCGCCGTGCAACTGTTCCGGGAACAAGTCCAGAATTCGGCCGATCGTTGAAGACGCGCTGGAGGCGTGGATCGTGCCGAACACCAAGTGCCCTGTCTCGGCGGCGTGGATGGCGGTCATGAACGTTTCCTCGTCCCGCATTTCGCCCACCAGCATGATGTCGGGGTCTTCACGCACGGCGTGCTTCATGCCGATCTGGAAGTCCTTGACATCCATGCCGATCTCGCGCTGGTTGATCAAGGCCTTGTCTTCCGTAAACACGAACTCAATCGGGTCCTCCAGCGTCAGGATGTGGACCCGTTCCCGTTCGTTGATGTAGTTCAGCATCGAGGCGATGGTGGTGCTCTTGCCCGACCCGGTCACGCCCGCCAACAGGACCATGCCCTGGTCGTAGTTGCACAGGTTTTCGATCGAATCCGGCAGGAACAGGCCGTTGAAGTTGGGGATCTTGTTGTTGACGCGGCGGGCGACCAGCCCCATGTGCCCCAATTGCCGCAGCAGGTTGACGCGGAACCGCCAGATGATGCCGTCCACGTCACAGGTGTGGGCAAAATCAGCGCCGCCGTCCTCCTCGTAAATCCGCCGGTTGCGCTCGTTCATCATCGGTACCAGCAGCCGGGTCATTTCCTCGTCGTCGATCGGCGGCCGATTCAACGGTCGCAACTCGTTGCGGACGCGGACCATCGGCGGCCGGCCGACCTTCATGTGCAAATCGCTGCCTTCCAGCTTGACCAAGGCCCGGAAGTACTTGTCGACCTCCAAGTCGCGGTGGCGTTGCAGGAAACGTTCGATGTCCGGATCGTCGCCCGACGAGGTCGGGGTCGGAACTCCCAAGTGTTCTGCGTGTGCAGTAGACATGTGCGCAGATCCTGTCTGATCAAAGTTACGTAAATCGCACCGGGATGCCCCGGGAGGCCATCAGCCGTTTGGTTTCCTCGATCGTGAACTCGCCGAAATGGAAAATACTGGCCGCCAGCGCCGCGTCGGCACGGCCGATCAAGACCGCGTCGGCCAGGTGCTCCGGCCGGCCCGCTCCGCCGCTGGCGACCACCGGGATCGATACCGCGTCGCTCACGGCGGCCGTCAGTTCCAAATCATAACCATCTTTTGTTCCATCGCGATCCATGCTCGTCAAGACAATCTCGCCGGCGCCCAACTGCTCGACCTGCCGCGCCCAGGCGACGGCCTCCAGTCCCGTGGGAATGCGCCCGCCATGGACGTGGACCTCCCACGCCTCGCGCCCGTGGCGACGCACCCGCTTGGGGTCGATGTTGACCACGATGCACTGGCTGCCGAATCGCTGGGCCGCTTGCCTGACGAAATCCGGATGGCGGCAGGCGGCCGAATTGATCGAGACCTTGTCCGAGCCGGCATTCAGCAGCGCCCGAACGTCCTCGATCGTGCGGATCCCGCCGCCGACGGTCAGCGGCATGAACACCTGCTCCGCCGTCCGCCGTACGACGTCGATCATGATGTCGCGGTCCTCGTGGCTAGCGGTGATGTCCAGGAACACCAACTCGTCGGCCCCCTCCTGCTCGTACCGGGCAGCGACCTCCACGGGGTCGCCAGCGTCACGCAGGTTCAGGAAATTGGTTCCTTTCACCACGCGGCCGCGGTCGACATCGAGACAGGGGATGACGCGTTTTGCCAACATCGGACGACGCAACTCTCTCTTAGGTCCGAAAAACCCGGCTTGTCGCAACCGGTCGGATTTCCGGACGGCGGAACGACGCTCAGGCTCGGACAACGCTGGATTCCGGGGCGGCCAGAGGCGCGGGAAACAAACCCCCCGGAACGGAAACGCCGGGACGTTCGCTGCGTTCGGCCCCAGCCGCTCTCGCGCAAACCCCAACTCGTCGCGGGCTCAAAGCCCTAGTAGCGTAATTGATAACCGGCCCGCCGGTCAACCAGCGTCTGCTTTGGTACGACCAGAAAGCCCCCCGCAAGAGCAGCCAAACCCAAAATGTGCCGCGGTCAGGCGGAATGAAGACGGACGGTTTTTCGACCATCCCGTTTTGCATCACAGCCGGCACCAATCCGCAAAACCCAAATCGACCCCACGGCTTTGCCGCCCGCACAAGCCGCGCGGGGCAATCCCCTGATGCCCCACGCGGAAATCATCCGAAATCAAGGGAAAACTGGCCAAGGCCTCCAACCGGGGAACCCCCGTTATGTCCCTCAAACTGCGCCCAAAACTCAAGGTTGTCAAACCCAAACTCCAGGGCGATGCCGCCGTCCGCTGGTCGGCCGCGTTTGTCGACTATCTGCGCAGCGAGTGCCACTTGGCGGACAACACGGTTCAAGCTTACCAGCGGGATATCCGGCGGTTCCAACAGTGGCTGGCAAACGTCGGAACGGCGATTCCACAACTAGGGATTCGCGAGCTGTCCGATTTCGTCGGCTGGCTGCACCAACATGAGCTGGCGCCGTCCAGCATCGCCAGGCATATCGTCGGGTTGCGGATGTTCTTCCGGTACCTGCAACTGGAAGGCATCCTGCAGCGGAATCTGGCCGAGTTGCTGGGCAGTCAGAAGCTGTGGCAGCGAGTGCCGGAGGTGCTGTCCCCGGGCATGGTGCAGAAGTTTCTTGAAGCGCCGAACCGGTTCGATTCGTTTTGGAGGCGGGATCGGGCGCTGCTGGAGTTGCTGTACGCCACCGGGTGCCGGGCATCCGAGTTGTCGCATCTGCGGCTTGAGGATGTGCATTTGGCAGAAGGCTACTGCATGTGCCACGGCAAGGGGAACAAGCAGCGTCTGACGCCTCTCGGCCGGGCCGCCAAGGAAGCCTTGCAGGACTACCTGGAACACGAACGTCCCAGGCTGGCGGCGACCGCCCCAGTTCCGCCCCCCTGGCTGCTCTTGTCCCGCCGCGGCCGCCGGTTGCGACGGGAAGCGATCTGGGAGTTGGTCAAGAAGTATGCCGTCCGCGCGGGCGTGCCGCCGACGATCAGCCCCCACACGCTTCGCCACAGCTTCGCGACGCATCTGTTGGCCGGCGGCGCCGACCTGCGCCAAGTGCAAGAGATGCTCGGCCACGCCAGCATCCAGACCACGCAAATCTACACCCACGTGGACCAGTCGCGTCTGAAGAAGGTCCACCGGCAATTCCATCCGCGGGCGTAGCCGCCTGTTGAAAAAGGGGGACCGGCATCTCGCGGCGGTCGTTGTTGTTTGGTTTTCTCCGGCGCGGCTCGGAGCCAGTCCCTCTTTTTCAACAGGCTGGCCGGCGCCGACGACGCGCTGGCCGGGATCGAGCCTGAACCTCGGGCAGGCTTCTCCCGCGGACTCGGCAGCGTGTGCCGAGCCCGTCTGGTGCCGTGTCCGCCAAACCATGCTGTTGCTGAGCGAGCGGGACTGCGTTCACGCTGCGGCCAGCGCCTTGTCGGCCGCTTCGCGGATGTACGCCTCGGCGGCGTCCTGGCGGGTGTCGCGCAAGTGCTGGTAGATCCGGCGGGCCTCCGCCTTCTTGCCGGCCGCGGCCAGCTTTTCGGCCAATACCAGGCAGTGTTTGGCGGCCTGAATCCGCTCCCAGCCGGGCGGGGCGTCGGCGGCCTTGAGCAACAGGTCGAGCGCCCCGGCGTCGCCCAGTCTGGCGAGTCCCGCGCCGGCCGCGATGCGAATTTCGCGGTCTTCGTCCTGCATCGCCTGCCGAAAAGCCTCGGCCGCGCCCGCGTCGGCCAGCGCGGCCAGACTGTGCAGGATGGTCAGCCGGCAGCGGCCCTTGGCCTTGGGCAGAGCCGAGCGCAGTTGCTCGCCCGCGCCGTCTCGGATCGCCACCAGGGCCATCGCAGCCGGATCGGACAGGGGTTCGTCAGTCAGCAGTTTGCCCAGCGCCTCGACCGACTCGCGGCGGCCGGCCCATTGCAGCGTCTGGCACAGGAAGCTCTTGACGTCCGGCGTGTAGTTGCCGGACAGCGCTTCGCACAGCACTTTACACAACGCCCGGCGGCCGTTTTCGTCTTTGACGATCAGCGTGTGGTTGGCCAGACAGTGCAAGGCGTAATGCGGTTTGACATCCTGATCGCTGCCCGGTTCGCCGAGCATCTCGACCAGTCCGCGGACGTCGTCGCGGCCGCCCTGATGGATCGCCGCAATCGCTTTTTCGATCTTCTCCTTGTCGATGTTTTCCGTGTACATTCCCCGGCCGTCGGGATCGGGCATCTGCGCGACCAGGGCCTGAAGTTTTTCCGAGACTGCCATAGCGAGAGTTCCTTTCCATGTCATCGAGCGGGTCGATGTTGAGTTTTCAAACTGCAAACTCCGAAATTCGAAACAAAGCCAGAATCGCAACTTCCCAATCCGAAGTCCCCCGCCCCGTTACAGTCGCCACGGGGCTCGCAGCGGCGGGTTGACCAGGCGGTTGGCTTCTTCGTCGCCGACGATTTGTTCGGTGACGGGGTCGAATTTCAGCGGCCGACCGCAGCGGAACGCCACGTTAGCCAGGTGGTAGATCGTGGCTACGCGGTGCGAGCGTTCCGCGTTGCCGCCGGTTGGCGACCGCGTGCGGATTGCTTCTTCGAAGAAGGGCAGCTGCACGGGATCGGGCAGGGCGTCCAGTTTCTTCCGATCTTCCTCGCTCAGCAGGCTCAGCAGTTCGGTTTCGCCCAGATTCTTATGCTGGCGCCGGCTGTACCGCTCGCCCCATTCGGCGCTTTCCAGCACCAGGGTAAAGCCGTCGGCGTATTTCAATTCACACCAGCCCCACATGCCGCAGCACTCGGGATGCGCCGGCGGGGCGTAGGGGGTGATCTCCACGGGAGACGTCAGATCGCGGCCGTACTGGTAGGCCACCGCGTGCAGATGGTGGTGGGCCATGTCGGCCAAGCCGCCGCCTTCGTGGTCCCAGTAGCCGCGGTGCGTGCCGCCGACTCGGTGCCGGTTGAAGGGCCGCAGGGGGGCCGGGCCGCAGTACATGTCCCAGTCCAGGTTGGCGGGCACGTCCGCAGCCGGGTACTTCACCATGCCGCTCCACTGCGCGACCTTGAACCCGCCGGGTCGGACGAGCACCGAGTCGCACTTCTTCAACAGCCCGCTCTCGAAGATCTTGCGGATCTTGTTGGGACTGTAGCCTCCCTTGCGTTCGACCTGGAAGACTCGGCCGAAACGTCTTTCGGCTTCGGCCACGGCGCGGCCTTCGGAAATGAACCGCGTCATCGGTTTTTCGCACACCACGTCCTTGCCGGCTTCCATGGCGGCGATGGAGATCAGGGCGTGCCAGCCGGGATGCGTGGCGACGGCGACGACTTGGATGTCCTGCCGTTCCAGCAACAGGCGGTAGTCGGTGTAGTACTCCTTGTTGTCACAGCGGTCTTTGAACTTGACGTCGCACGAGGCCAGTCGGCGGACGTTGGGGCCCAAGCACTTGAACGTTCCGGGGCCTCGCCCGCCGCAGCCGATCAAGGCCCCGCCGATCTGGTCGCTGGGCGGCGTTTCGCCCCTTCCCAGGACATTTCGCGGCACAATGGTAAAGGCCGCGAGCCCGGCCACCGAGCCTTGCACGAACCGCCGGCGACTCAGCCCCGCTTTCGGCTTCTTCATGATTTCTCCTCCTCAAGGGTTCTGTGGGCGAAGCCGAGCCGCGCGTTGTCCGGACCGCCAAGTCCGGCCGGCGCGTCCCGAGCTGCCGCCCGCCGCGTCGAACTGCGGCGGCCCGGCCGGATCCAGCGCCGCCGGGCCGCAGCGCACAGCGGGCATTCTAGCGGCTGGGAAACGGCGGTGAGAATCAGGGGCAGGAACTGCGCGGGAAAAAGCGGGCGGCCGGAGACGCTCCAAGCGGGAGCCCGGCTCAGAAACTGCCGGCCCCGACTTCGGCGTTGTAGTCGTCGAATTCCTGCAGCCGTTCCGGGGCCAGATTCTGGAAGCGGGTGTATTTCTTCTCCCAGCGCAGCTCGACTTCGCCCACCGGGCCGTTCCGCTGTTTGGCGATGATGATCTCGGCCAGACCCTCCTGCTCCTTCTGTTCTTCACCGCGCAGATAGTATTCTTCGCGGTGGACGAACATCACGACGTCGGCGTCCTGCTCGATGGCCCCCGATTCGCGGAGGTGGCTGAGTCGCGGGCGATGATCGCGAGTGTCTTCCGCCTGGCGGTTCAACTGGGCCAGGCACAACACGGGCACTTGGGCCTCGCGCGCCAGTCCCTTCAGACGCCGCGCGATGCGGGCCACTTGTTCCTGGCGGGAATCGTTCGGATTGTCGGGTTCGATCAGCTGCAGGTAATCGACGGCGATCAGCCCCAAGGCGCCCTCGCGGCGCTTGATCCGCCGCGCGGCGGCGGCGATTTCGCTGACCGTGCGGGACGGCGAGTCGTCCACGAACAGCGGCGCTTGGCTGATTTCACCCGCCTTCTCGACCAACCGCAGCTTGTCGGTATTGGACAACGTCCCGTTGCGGAGCCGATGGCCGTCCACCTGGGCGGCCGAGCAGAGCAGGCGGTCGGCCAGTTCGATGGAGGCCATTTCCAGGCTCACAAACAGCGTGGGCCGGCGCAGTTCCACCGCCACGTACTCGGCGATGTTCATGGCGAAGGCCGTCTTGCCCATGCTCGGACGGGCGGCCAGGATCACCAGTTCCGAGTTGTGCAGCCCGCCCGTCAACCGGTCCAGTTCGGTGAAACCGGTATCGACCGCGTCCTGCGTCTGCTCGCCACGCATCCGGGCGTCCAGGCGGTCCATGGCTTGGTGCAGAATGTCCCGGATGGCGCTGACGGACGAGGCGGAGCGGTGGTCCAGGATCGAGAAGATCTTCTGCTCCGCCTCGCTTACCAGATGCCGGGCCTCGTGCTGCTCTTCATAGGCTTGGCGCAGGATCTCGGTGCTGGCGTTGATCAGCGAGCGGAGCGTGGATTTTTCGCGGACGATGCCGGCGTAGTAGCGGGCGTGAGCGGCGTTCGGCACCGCCTGGCTGATCTTGTACAGGTAGGCCGCGCCGCCAATGGTCTCGTAGTGGCCGGATTTCTTCAGCCGATCGACGAGCAGCGTGACGTCGATCTTTCCGCCCGCGTCGTGCATCGCCTGCATGTGGGTGAACAGGCAGCGGTTGGCTTCCTCGAAAAAGTCGTCGGGGCGCAGGACCAGCGACACTTCGTCGCAGGCCTCGGGCAACAGCAGGACGCTGCCCAACACGCCCTGTTCCGCATCCAGGTCGTAGGGCAGCCGGCGATCGAGGAGTTCCGAGGAGTTTTCGCGGCCCGCCATCAGCATCCCCTCCGTGAAAGAAAAAGACCTGCGGAACGGCGTCGTCTGCAGGTCTTGTCGGGTTTCCAAGTGCCGCGGGCCCGGCGCTACTTTTTGATCTGCGCGTCCTCGAGGGCCGTGGGCACCACCCACACCTTGAGTTCGGTTTCGATGTCCTGGTGCAGATGCACCTTGACCGTGTAGAGGCCAAGTTCCTTCAGGGGGCCTTCCAGCCGGATCTGGTTGACGGCCAGCGTGAGCTCGTTCTGCTTCAGGGCGGCAACGATCTCCGGGGCGCCCACGCTGCCGTACAGGTGGCCTTCGTCGTTCGCGTTGGCTTCGATCGTGACGCTCTGTTTGCTCAGCAATTCCGCCAAGCCGCGCAGGTCCGCCAACCGCGAGCGTTCGATTTCCAGCAGCCGCGCCTTGTGCTTGTCCACCATCCGCTTGTGATGATCGGTGGCGATCGTAGCCAGCCCTTGCGGCAGCAGGTAGTTGTTGGCATAGCCGGGCCTGACTTCGACCACGTCGCCCTGCCGGCCCAAATCCTGGACCGACTGGATGAGCAGCAACCGAATCCCCTTGTTTTGTCCTTTCGGCAACCGCTTGTACTCCGCGCGGCGAGCCTGTTTGCGAACCTGCGTCTTCGACATGCATGCACCCAAAAATTCAAAGAATGTTCGTGGTTTCCGAGACTAGAACGGCAAGTTTTCCTCCGGCGGAGGCCCGCCGTTTGGCGCCCCGCCGCCGGGCGATGGGGCCGCGGCGCTGTTGCGGGGCGGCGGGGGATCGTCATAAGCCGCCCGCGAGCTGTACTCCGACTCGTCGTAGGACGTCGGGTCTCGCCGGCTGTTCGGAGACTGCTGGGCGGAACCGGACCGGCCGCCCAGCATCTGCATCCGTTCGCCGACCACCCGCAACTTGTAACGCTTCTGCCCTTCGCTTTCCCAACTGTCCAGCTTGAGCCGGCCTTCGATGAAGATCGGCGAACCCTTGCTTAGATACTCGCTGGCCACTTCGGCCGTCCGCCCCCACAAGGTCACGTCCACAAAGGTCGTCTCTTCGATCCACTCGCCGGCTTGATTCTTCCGCCGATCCGAGACCGCGACTCCGATTTCGGTGACCGCCAGTCCCGTTTGCGTGTACTTCAGTTCGATGTCTCGTGTCAAATTGCCCAGCAGGATCACCCGATTGTAACTCGCCATGATTCCACCCTCGTGTTACAGCTTCACTGAACCCGACCCTGCCCCTGGCTTCCTGCCTTCTCAGCGATCCTCGCCGTCGACCTCCTCGCTCCCGACCTCCTCGCTCCCGACCTCCTCGCTCCCGCCTTCCCCGCTCCCGCCTTCCCCGCTCCCGCCTTCCTCGCTCCCGCCTTCCTCGCTCCCGCCTTCCTCGCTCCCGCCTTCCCCGTCCTCGGATGCGCTTTCGCCGTTATCCACCGCGGCTTCCGCGTCATGCACTGCGGGTTCGTCGACGGGCGGCGGAGTGATCTGCTCGCCCTTGGCGTGCGCCACCAGCGTATCCACCAACCGCGGGTCGACGCGGAGGGTCAGGCTGCGGATGATGTCGTCCTCCAGGCGGCAGGCGCGATTGAATTCGGTCAATTTCGTACTGTCCAGCCGGAAATAGGACAGCCAGTACGTGCCCTTGCGGTGACCTCGAATCGGGTAGGCCAACTTCTGCTCGTTCCAGAGACGGCTGACGAGCATTTCCCCGCCGCAATTGCTGACCATCTTGGTGATCTTGTTGCCCACGCCCGCCGGATCGCGCGCATAGCTGTTCGGATCGTAGATCAACATGCATTCGTAGACGTTGTGAGCCAAAGTGCGTGTCTCCCTGTCAGTGTCAGGTGGCGTTGTATCGATTCATACAGTATTCGGTGCCGTGCAAAACCCAGTCCTGCAAACCTTGAACCGCCGTCGTGATCGCCGTGTCGATCGCTTGGCGTTCTTCGCCCGTGAACTTGCTCAACACAAAGTCCGCTGGGTCCCACTGCGGTGGAGGCGTGCCGATGCCGATCCTCAGTCGGGGAAAGTCTTCGGTGCCCAACCGCTGAATGATATTCTGTAAGCCTTTCTGGCCTCCGGCCGAACCACTCGCTCGAAACCGTAATTTCGCCAAGGGCAGATTAAAGTCGTCACAAATGACGATCAAGTCCTGGTTGTCAATCTTGTGAAAATCCCGCGCCGGCTGGACGCTGGCGCCACTGCAGTTCATGTACGTCAGGGGACACAGCAGGAGGACCTTCTGGCCTCCGACGTCCACATCCAGCGTTTCCCCCTGAAATCGCTCGCGTGGAGTTCCTCCGCCGCAACGGCGAGCCAACTCGGCCAAAACATCCCAGCCGACATTGTGCCGCGTTGACGCATACTTGCGGCCGGGATTGCCAAGACCGACGATCAACTTCATCCATCCGTCCTTCCGCCGGACTTGTCTGCACAGCCCCTGTCTGGAAAAAACAGTCTGCAGAGGCCCGGTGCGCAGCAGTTCCGTCCGCAGCAGCCCGCCCGCTTCCAAAAAGCCGGGCTTCGCCTGGCCGCAGCAGCCAACCACGTCAGGACTACTCTTCCTCCTCCTCTTCCTCTGCCTTGCCCTTGCGGCCGATCACCTCGGGCTCCGCGCCTTCCGCACCTGCCTCCGCCGCGCCTTCCTCTTCGTCCAACGTGCGGCCCACGCAGTGGACCACGATGATCTCCGGATCCACGACCAGTTGAACGCCTTCCGGCAAGGGGATTTCGCCGGCCTTCAGCGAATCGCCCACTTTCAACTCGTGGACGCGAATCTCGATCTTGTCCGGAATCGAGCCGGCGGGGCACTCGATCTCGATCTCGTGCATCACCAACTCCACGATCCCGCCTTCGTGCGTCCCGATCGCCGTGCCGCGAGTCTCCAGAGGCACATTGACATTCACCCGCTCCTCGGCACTGACCCGCGTCAAATCAACGTGCAAAACGTCCGTGCCGTACGTGTTCCATTGCAGTCCGCGAAGCAGCGCCGTATCCGTCACGTCGCCCTGCAGATCCACCAACTTGGCACCGTGACGGAGAAGCGCATGCAACTCCTCGGCAGATACCGACAGATTGATGTTCTGTTCGCCGTGCCCATACAGGACCGCCGGGACCCTCCCCGCCTTGCGGACCTTCTTCACTCCATTGGAGCCAACTTCGGTCCGGATGGACGCGTTCAGCACCGCTCTCATGCCAACACCTCTGGAATTTCACTCAGTGGAAAGCCCGCAATTTTTGCAGAATTGGGACCGAATTCAAGCCCAAATCAAAGAAATCCCGGCGCTGAAGGTGGCCCCCGCTGCCTGTTGATAGAAAGGGAGCGAAATGGGGTCAGGCTTACAGAATTCAATTTCGGCCAAAATTGAATTCTGTAAGCCTGACCCCAGCACCGCAACCTTGACTTTAACAAACAACGAGTAAGAAGTACCGAGAATCCTGTTTGCTGCCGGGGATGGGCTGAAAGCCATCTTGGGTGGGGTCCCCCAAGGCGAGTCTAGTTGAAACGTCATAAAGTCATTGCCTACAACGGCTTATGTCATCAAAGACAGAAGCGTGGCATTTACGGCCCGTCGGAGTCGGAACTCCAGACTCGCAGTGCCTGAAACACACTGTTTCGCTGGTCGGTCCACACCAGCCTGTGCTTCGGCAATGGGCTTTTCACGCGCCGAATGGCTTCGGTCTCCAGCGTTCGCTCGTTTCTGGACAGCAACATCCAAACAGCGCGCCGCGTCTGCCGCCGGTCGTCAGTGAGGGATTCCACACAGGCGACCGCCAAGCCGAAATGATCGCAATGCGCGGCGACGACAGGGCCTAAGTCCAGGTGCACGTTGGAGATATGAACTGCCAAGACACCGTCCTGTTTCAACTGCCGAAGGTACACGCTGAATGCTTCTTGGGTGAGCAGGTGGACGGGAATCGAGTCACTGGAGAATGCGTCCAAGACCAGCACATCAAACGATTGGGGCGACTGTTGCTCCAGCACGATCCTCGCGTCACCCTCAATGACGTCTGTGGTGCCCTGACATTGGGAGAGGTACTCGAAGAAACGCCGCGCCAGTTCGATCACGTCCGGATTGATCTCGTAGAAACAGAAGTGGTCGCCAGGCTGTGCGTACGCGGCCAAAGTGCCGACTCCCAAGCCCACTACACCGACACGCCGGGGATGCGCCGGGCGATCGGCTCCCAGCAGCAGGCCGATGCCCGACTGCGGGCCGTAGTAGGCAGTCGGCCAGCTACGTTTGTCCGCATCGGTCAGTTGCATTCCGTGCATCGTCCGGCCGTGAATCAGCTGACAGACGAATCCGTTCTCCGGGGCCGCCGCCGGCTCGATCCTGACCTGCAGAACGCCGAAGAAGTTCCGATGGACTTCTTGGACCCCGACCAAAGAACGCTGGAACAGGCCGGCCTGTGCCGCCGCCAGAGCCGTGACGGCCAGCAGCAGGCAACTCCAGGCCCAGCGGGGCCGTCCCCGCCGCAACCGGCTGGCCGGATCTTGGAAGAACGCGATCAACACGAGTAGCGTGCAGGCCAGCATGGCGATCGAGACTTCGATGTTGACGGGGAACACGCGGGGCGCGACGAGGCCGACAAAAATGCCGCCCGCCGCGCCGCCCGCCGCGATCGTCAGGTAAAACGTGGTCAAGTGGGCGGGGTCGGGCTTGGAACGGGCCAATTCGCCGTGACACAACATCGCGCAACAGAACAGCAAGCCGAACAGGACCGCGACTTGGACGGGAATGGAATGGCTGCTCCCCACGCCGATCCCCCGGTGCAGCAGATGCACGGTGGCCGCCACGGTCACCGCCCAAGCGATCGCCCAGAATCCGCGCGGGCACCAGCGGAGGTCGTGGAAGCAGAAGATGAACGACAGCAGGTACAGGATCAGCGGCAGAACCCACAGAAAGGGCACGACGGCTACGTCCGTACAGACCAGGTTCGTCGAGGCCAGCAACAGGACGGACGGGACCATCGCCAGACAGAACCAGAACGCCAATTGGCCGCCCCGCGGCCGCGCCGCCCCAAGCGCCGCGCCGCCCGCCGCGCCGCCTGCCGCTTGCGCCGCCCGCCGGCTCCGGATCTCCGCCCGTGCCCGCCAGACAACCGCTCCACACGCGCTGCAGCCGACGACGAAGGCCAGAAAACACCACGACCACACGCGCGTCTGCTGGTCGGCGCCAAACGCCGGTTCGACGAGAAACGGATAAGAGATCAAGCCCAGCAGCGATCCCAGATTCGACAGCGCGTACAACGGATAGGGGGACAGCTGCGGCCGCACGAGGGCAAACCAGGCCTGTAACAGCGGCCCGGTGGCCGAGAGCAAAAAATAGGGCAAGCCGACGGAGACGACCAACAGCTGGAGGATCCGCCAGGTGGGATCGCCGCCCGCCTCCGGCTTCCAACGGGCGTCCGGCGTGATCGGCAACACCGCCAGGGCCGCCACGAGGAGTCCCGCATGCACGGCCGCCTGCCAACCTGCCGACAGGCACTGCGTCGTAAGCATGGCGTAGGCGTAGCCGAAGAACAGCCCGACCTGAAAAAACAGCAGGCATACGGTCCAGACTGCCGGCGTGCCGCCAAACCACGGCAGGACGTACTTGGCGATCAAGGGCTGGAGTTGAAACACCAGCCCCGCGCTCAGAAACACCGTCGCGGCAAACAGGACTACGGAGGCGCTCGGTCGCCTGGCCATGTCAGAACCCAACCAGGAGCGGATGAAATCGGTACGCGGCGACGCATCAACCTATCGCACCGGTCACGGCCGGACAAGCGACGCGCGGGAGAGAATGCCCTGCTTCCTTTCGAGCCGCACGGCGTCGTTTCAGGTTTGCCGGGCATTGACGTGCGCGGCAGTCTGTTTAGATTGTTGATTGAGCTTTGCTGGAACTCCTCCCTTTCCCCCTTTCCTGCCAAGGAGACATCCGATGTCCACGCAGCGTCCCTCCCAGTCGCCTTCCGTCAGTCGTCGACAATTCCTGCGCCGGTCCGCCGCCGCGGCCAGCGTCCTCGGTCTGCCCGCGATCGTTCCCTCTTCGGCGCTGGGCTTGGCAGGCGCTGCGGCCCCGTCCAATCGCGTCGTTCTGGGCGTGATCGGACTGGGCATCCAAGGCAAGGGCAACATGCGCACCTTCCGCGGAAATCCGGAAGTTCAAGTCGTGGCCGTGTGCGACGTCCACAAGACCCGGCTGATGGAGGGCAAGCAGTCGAACGATGAATACTACGACAACAAGGACTGCGCGGCCTACCGGGACTTTCGCGAATTGATGGCCCGCGACGACATCGACGCCGTGCAAATCACAGCGCCCGACCACTGGCACCCGCTGATGGCCCTCGAAGCGGCGCGCCGCCGCAAGCACATGTACTGCGAAAAGCCGATGGGCTGGAGCTTGCGCGCCGCGCAGGCGGTGCGCAAGGCCGTCAAGGGCAGCGGAGTGATCTTCCAGTTCGGGACGCAGCAACGGTCCGGCGGCCGGTTCCGCTTCGCCTGTGAACTGGTGCGCAACGGCAAGATCGGCAAGCTGCAGACGATCCTGGTCGGAGTCCCCGGCAGCTGGACGTGTCCGAAGCAGCCCACCGAACCCGTGCCTCCCGAACTGGACTATGACCTGTGGCTCGGCCCGGCGGCCGAAGCGCCCTACTGCTACCAGCGGTGCCGGCCGTGGACCCAGAAGGAAGGCTACAGCGTGTGGTACTCCATCTCCGACTACTGCATGGGCATGATCGGCAACTGGGGCGTCCATCATCTGGACATTGCCCAGTGGGGCAACGGCACGGACCTGAGCTGTCCGGTCGAGGTCGAAGGCAGCGGGACGTTCCCGCAAGACATGCTGACCGATGCGGCCACCAAGTGGCAGGTCGAGAACCGCTACGCCAACGGCGTAACGCTGGTGCACATGGACACTGGCACTGCCAAGAAGCATCCGTTGCAGGTTGGCGGCTACGGCCAAGGGGTCTTGTTCCTGGGCAGCGAAGGCTGGGTCCACGTGGACCGCAGCAAGATCGACGCGAATCCCGCGTCGCTGCTGAAGGCGACGATCGGTCCCGACGAGATTCATCTGTTCGAGAGCAACAACCACCACGCCAACTTTATGGACGCCGTCCTGGGCCGCACGCAACCTGCGGCGCCCATCGACGTCGCCTTCCACTCCGATGCCATCTGCCACTTGCAGCAGATCGCCATCAAGCTGGGGCGCAAATTGCGCTGGGATCCGGCCCAGGAGACCTTCCCCAACGACGCGGAAGCCAACGCCCTGCTGGATCGGCCCATGCGGGCCCCGTGGAAGATCTGACGTGCGGTTGCGGGTTCGCCAATCAAGGAGAGCGCGATGGATGCCCGGCTTGTGCGCGGATTCCCGTTGAAGGAGCGCCGGACCCGGACATGGCCGCGACCGCTGAAGGTCGCGGTCTGGCTGGCGGTGCTGGCGACGGGCGGGGTGTCGCCCGCCGCGACGATCGTCGTCGCTCCCGGCGGACACGACGGGAATCCGGGAACGGCCGAGCAGCCGGTGGCCACGCTGGCGGCCGCCCGCGACGCGGCCCGGCGCGCGGGCGCAGGGCCGCATCGCATCGCGGTGACGGCGGGTGAGTATTTCCTGGCAACTCCGCTGGACTTGGACGCGCGTGACAACGGCTTGACCATCGAGGCCGAGTCGCCGGGCTCGGCGACACTGTTCGGCGGCCAACGGGTGAGCGGATGGCGGCGCGACGGCGAGCGGTTCTGGTGCGCCGATTTGCCGGGAGTCAAGGAAGGGACGTGGGATTTCCGGGCGCTGGTTGTCAACGGGCGGTTGGCCGCACGAGCCTGTTATCCCGGAGCCGATGCGTTCGAGAACCGGGGAACCTGGAACCTGCCGCTGCTGCCGGCCGTGGCGGGGCACTGGGAGCGGAAACCGACGCGCGAAGAGCTGACGACCATGCCGTACGATCCCCAGGACATTCCCGCGACGCTCGACGTGCGCAACGCCGAGGTGCGGCTGTATCACATGTGGTCCGAGTCGCTGGTGGGCGTGGCCCGCAACGACACGCAGCGGCAGAGGCTGATCCTGGCCTCGGAACCCGCTTGGCCGCCCGGCGCGCTGAACCGCAGGAAGTATGTGATCCTGAACACGCGCGAGGGCCTGACGCGGCCGGGCCAGTGGTATCTGGACCGGACGGCGGGCCGCCTGGTCTACTGGCCGCTGCCGGACGAGGACCTCGCCCAAACCAGGATCATCGCCCCGACGGCCGAACGCGTGATTCGGATTGCCGGCAGTCCGCAGAAGCCGGCGGAGGCGATCGCGATCCGCGGCTTAACCATCCAGGCGACCACCGCGCCGCTTAAGCCGGCCAGTTTCGGCGCGGGCGCGTTCGACGGCGCGGTGAGCATGGCAGACGCCCGCCAGTGCGTGCTGGAAGATCTGGAAATCTGCAACGTTGGCGGCCTGGCCGTCCGCGGAGACAATCTGAACGACTGCCGGATCGCCCGCTGCCGCGTCCACCACGCGGGCGCCTGCGGGGTCAGAATCAACAACGGCAACGGCCTGACGGTCGCGGAAAACCACATCCATCACCTCGGCGTGTACTACCCCAGCGCCGCCGCCACGATGTTCTACGGCCGGAAGATGCACCTGTGGCGAAACGAGATCCACGACGCGCCCTACTCCGGCATCATCGGCGGCGGCAAAGATCACCTGATCGAACAGAACCTGATCTACCGCGTGATGCGCGAACTGCACGACGGCGCCGCGATTTATGGCAACCTGAGCAACTGCATCTTGCGGGGCAACCTGGTGCGCGACGTGGTACAGATCGGCCAAGGCTTTGGCGCGTCGGCCTACTACCTGGACGAAGGCGCACGCGACTGCATCGTCGAACGCAACGTGGCCCAGGGCGTGCCGCTGCCGACGCACAACCACATCACCCGCAACATCACGATCCGCGACAACGTGTTCATCGCCGACCAGGACATGACCGTGTCGTTCCAGCGTTCTGTCGGGTGTACGTTCGAACGCAATACGCTGTTCGTCCCCGGCAAACTGAACGTGCGTTCGCCAAACGCGGTCAGGCTCTGGAAGGACAACGTCATCTTCCAGAACGGGCTGGGCAAGGATGCCGTTCCGCAGCCGTTCACGATCGGCGACGCCCTGCCGCCCGTCCCCGCGCCGGGCCGCAAGACGTGGCCGGCCGAAGCCGTGCGCGTCGCCGCGGCGCCCGTGCTGGACGGGGAGATCACGCCGGCGGAATGGCCGGGAAAGCTCTCCACGCTGGATCGCGAACCCTCCCGGCACGCCGTCGGCGGAGCGCCGGTGCTGGCCAAGTTCGCCTACGACGAGCGGTGTTTGTACGTGGCCGCCAACGTGACGATGTTCGCGCCGGCCAGGCTGAGCACGGGATCGGCCTGGGGCACGGACGACGGCGTGGAGATCTGCATCGCCGGTCAGACGCCGGACGGCAAGCCGGCCACGTTTGTCGTCCGCGGCTATGCGGGCGGCGCGGTGCAGAGCGCCACCGACGCCGGCGCGCCCGCGGAGGCGGCCGCACGACTGGGCCAGGAGGTCCGTTTTGCGGCCCAGTTGACCAAGGGGGCGGGCGACACCTTGCGGGGCTGGCGCGGCGAATGGGCCATCCCCTTCGCCGCCCTGGGACTGGAGCCCCAACCGGGACGGAAATCCGCCTTCAATATGGGCGCTTTCTGCAGCGAGTTCGGCGAGTGGCACTGCTGGGAAGGCACGCTCGCCGAAAACTGGCGACTGGACGAAGCGGGGACGCTGCAACTCGGCAAACTCGAATGACACCCGGCCAACCCTGACCGCGAAAGGAATGACCATGAACGCCTTCCTCGTGTCCGTGCTGACCGCCGTCAGCGCCGCGCCCGCCGCAGCGGAACAGAACCCCTCGGCGGCATACATCCAACGCACGATGACCGCGCTGGAGGCCTCCACGGCCCAGGATCCCGCGCATGTGCGGGTGCTGTTCTACGGCCAGTCGATCACGGCGCAGGCGTGGACAAAGATCCTGCAGAAGCAACTGGAACAGCGCTATCCCACCGCCCGGTTCGAGTTCCGCAACGCGGCGATCGGCGGCTACGAATCCAGCGTCCTGATCCGCACGGCCGATCACGACCTGTACCCGTGGTATCCCGATCTGCTGTTCTTTCACGTGTATGGGCCGATGGACAAGTACGAGGAGATCGTAAAACGCGTCCGCCAGCGCACCTCGGCGGAGATCGTGATCTGGACGAGTCACCTGAATATCGTCTCGCCCGACAAGCCCGACGAGATCAACACGACGCACGACGCGCGGGCGGTCCAAATCCGCGCCGTCGCGCCCAAGTATCACTGCCTGTTGATCGACCTGCGCGAGAAATGGCGCAGGTATCTGGCGGACCACGGCCTGGCGGTCAAGGATCTGCTTTCGGACAGCGTCCACCTCAATCCGCAGGGGTGTGAACTGTATGCCCGGCTGATCGGCGAGGAATTGGTGCGCGTGCCGGAACGGGGCGACAACCCTACGGCCGCCGGCACGATCGCGACCGTCGCGGCCGATTCGTCGGACGTGACCCGCGGCGCCGATGGCAGCCTGACGCTGCGTTTCACGGGCAACCGCGTGCTGGCAATTTCCGACGGCACGGGCGCAGCGGGCGTCAAGGCGACGGTCCTGCTGGACGGCCAGTCGCTGGACGGCCGGAAAGAACTGTGGGCGATCACGCGGCCCAGTGTCGGCCCGGCGGGGATCTGGATGCCGGCCGTCAACCACGTCGCCTTCGAGCAGCCTTTGGTCGAGGAGGATTGGACGCTGACTTGCCTGCCCGATTCGACGCCGGACGGCAAGAAGATCCACTTCCGCGTGCAGGGCAGCGTCACCGGCGAAGACGGCGAAGGCTGGAGCACGGAGCGATTCGTCTCGCGCTCGCAGCGGGCCGTCCTTGAACCCGCCGATTGGCGCGTCGCCTGGACGCTGATGTACAGGAAGGCCACGCTGCCCGAGGGGTTCCAGGTGACCTGGCGGTCCTACCCGCTGTTCACCCGCCGATACGAGGCCCAGCCTGCCGGAACTCGCACGTTGCTGGTGCAAGGCTGTGCCAACCAGGCCCACACGCTGACACTGAACGCGGAGGGCGGCGCCCTGGGGATCAGGGCCTTCGTGGTACACGCTCCGCCTGTGCGGACCGAGGACGCCGACAACCGTCCCTGAAACGGGTTGGATGGATCGCGGATCGAGGCGGCGGGCGGCGCGTCCGGCGGAGCGTTGCTCGCCGCCCGGAATCCAAACAAGGGAGGATCACGTCATGTACCGGCGAGTGATTTTCGTGACCGCGCTGGCCTGGCTGTCCGTGTGCTGTCCGGCTGTCGCGCCGGCGGCGGTGGTCGAGGGCCGAGTGTACCTCGACACGAACGGCAACCGGCAAGCCGATGCCGGCGAGCCGGGCGTAGAACGCGTGCTGGTCAGCGACGGCCGGCGCGTGGCGGCGACGGACGCCGCGGGCCAGTACCGGCTGGAAACGGCGGACTCGGCCTCGCTGGTCTGGGTCAGCGTGCCGCGCGACCACGCGGTCTGCGGGTCGTTCTGGCGCGCGGTCGGCGGCGCGGGCCGCGCAGATTTCGGCCTGGTGTCGCGGCCGCAGAGCGCCGACTTTACGTTCCTGCAGATCACGGATACCCACATCGGCCGGGAAGATCTGCTGAAGCGGTTCGCCGAGGGCGTCGGCAAGCTGCCCATTCCGATTGCCTTCGTCGTGAACACGGGCGATTTGGTGGGCGGCGTGGACGTGGTGCCGCCGGAGAAAGCGCCGGCGCAGTTTGACCGCTATTTGGGCGCCGCGGCCGCCTTCCAGCAGCCCTTGTTCAACGTGCCGGGCAACCACGAGCACGTGGCGTTCAACGTCCCGGACGCCGACAAGACGCACCCGTTGTACGGCAAGGGCCTGTACCGGAAACTGTTCGGGCCGATGTATTACTCGTGGGACTGGGGCGGGATTCACTTCCTGGCCCTGGATGGAACGTCCTTGCCCTACCAGGAGAAACTGGGAGCAGACCAATTGGCGTGGCTCGCGGCGGACTTGCAGTTCCAGCCGCTGGACAAGCCGCTGATTGTGTTCTGCCACCAATCGCTGCCCGCCTTGCGGGACGCCGCCGAACTGGAAAAGATCTTGCGGGACCGCCAGGTGCTGGGCGCGTTCTGCGGGCACTTGCACCGCACCTTCACCACGCAGTTGGCCGGGTTCCCCGTCTATCACACCGGCGCTTTGTCCGGGGCCTGGTGGAGCGGGCCGAATCCCGACGGCACGCCCCAGGGGTTCCGGCTGGTGCAGATCCAGGACGGCGCGCTGAAGACGGCCTACACCAACCGCGAGGGCGCCTACCCGCTGTACGTCTCCGCCCCGCCCGCTTCGTCGGTCCAAACGGGCGCGACCGAGTTCGAGGTGGTACTCGTGGATTTCGGGCGGCCGGTCGAGATGTCGGCGTCGTTTGCGGGGAGCCGCGTGCCGGTGCGGACAGCCGCGCGCGAGAGACTGTGGTCGACCTGGAAAGGAACGCTCGATACCCGGCAGGCGTTCGACGGCGACCGGGTTCTGAAGGTCGTGTCGCAACTGGGCGGCCAGACCACCGCCTGCGAGATGCGTTACCTGGTGGTCAACGGCCGCGTGGACCCGTATCGAGCAGACGCCCCTGCGACGCTCAAAATGCAGGTGCGGGCGATCGACGCCCCGGATGTGATCCTGCTGGGCGGCGAGCCGCTGGGGGTGATCCCCGCCGACACGCCCAAGGAGACAACGCTGGAATTCAAGGTCCCTGCAAAGCGGCTGGGGAAGCTTAACCAGGTCACGATTCGCGCGGCCGAACAAGGGACCGGCAAAGACCAGTTCAGCGTCGGCCCCGTGTGGCTGGAGTACTTGGGCAAACGGATTCACGACCTCCGCTACCCCACGTTCGACCGCCACACGATCGGCGGCAACGACCCGGCGCGCGGCGAGAAAGACCTCTATTTCTGCCTGCCGACAGAGTGAACCCAAAGACGCGGGCTTCCGGTTCCAGTTCGGCCGGCAGACCTGCGGCGGACGCCGTTTCCATTCAGTGACTCCTGGATCTCGGAAAGAAGCCGGCCAGTTTTCCAAGAAACTGGCGACACGGGCTATTCGTCCTATGATTGTGTGTTGGTCCCTGGCAGCCTGTTGAAAAAGGGGGACTGGCTCCGAGCTGCGCCGGAGAAAACCAAGGAAAAACGACCCCCGCGAGGTGCCTGTCCCCCTTTTTCAACAGGTCCCTGGGCTCGTCGTTGTCCGGCTTCTGGCGATAAGGTGTTGCCCCATGAACGGTTGGAATAAGACTCTGGTTGGCTTGTGCCTGGTCTTTTTGGCGTTGCCTTCGGGCACGGCGGCGGTGGCCGGCGAGATCGATTATGCGGAAGATTTCGCCCTGGCCCCCGATCGGGCGGTGCCGCTAAAGCAATTGATCCCTGGCACCGAGGATTACTACTTCTATCACTGCCTGCACTTCCAGAACACGGAACAGTACGCCCAAGTCGAGCAGTTGCTGCAGGACTGGATCAAGCGGCACAACTACACGCCGCGGGTGCGCGAGATCCTGAATCGCCAAGCCTTGCTGACCTACGCCGCCAATCCGACGAAGTCGCTGGACTACCTCCGCCAACAGCTGAACCTGCAGTTCCACCACCAGCGGGAACGGCTGGATGCGAAGCCGGATCTGCCGACCGCGCTGGATCAGAAGCTGATCAGCCGCCAGACGCTGACCGAACGGGCGATGCGCCAATACCAGAACCTGCAGGGATTCACCGATCCGGCCCTGGATTGGCTGGTGGCCGTGGAACTCAAACCGGAACTCCGCCGGCATCTGCTCCAGCGGCTGCAGCGGCCGGACTATCCCAATCTGCCGAAGCTGGTCGTGGACGATTTGACTTTCCCCAACAGCGGCGGCTTCGGGTCGCTGGCCATCCACAAGCTGCTGCTCTTGGCCCAGTTGGACGAGTGTCTGAAGCTGAAGCCGGACCTGCTGAACCAAAGCGAGTTTGTCAACGTATACCTCAGCCGGCTGCAGCCGGACGCGGATGTCAATTGGCAGCACGACGCCGATGCCTATGGCGCGTATCTCGACCGGTTGTGGGCTTTCGCCCAGCGGTTGGCTTCGGTGCACAACTCGCTGAAGGCTCACGTCGTGTATCACCGGTTGGCGCACGACCGTTCGCAAGGCACTTACGACCAGGACCGGTTCCTGACTTACCTCCAACTGCCGCGGCAGGTGGCCTACATCCGGCCGGAGTTCCTCGACCGGCAGGACAACCGCCGTTACGCCGCCAACCTGGGAGCGGACTACGCCAACGCAACGCGGCTGCCGCCGGTGGGCGACGACGAGCCGCTGGTCCGCAGCTACCTGCAGCACTTCTTTATCGAGGCGCCGGACTACAAAGCCTACGAGCCGTATGTGCTCGACACCTACCTGAAACGCCAGTTCGCGGAGACGAAGATCGTCAACGGACTGGGCGAAGGCGAGCAGTGGTACTCGCTGCTGCCGCCCGCCGAGTACCAGGCGTTGAAGGAGCGCGTGGACCTGGATTTTGCCTTCCACAACGCTCCCCTGTTCGCCGCCGACGCGCCGGTCAGCTTGGACCTGTACGTGAAGAACGTCGGCACGCTGATCGTCAAGGTGTTCGAGATCAATACGCGGAACTACTACCGCGAGAACCTGCGCGAGGTGAACACCGACATTAATCTGGACGGCCTGGTGGCCAACCGGGAAACGACGCACGCCTACGCCGAACCGCCGCTGCGGCGAGTGCGGCGGCACTTCGAGTTTCCGGAGTTGAACAAGCCCGGCGTCTACGTCGTGGACTTCATCGGCAGCGGCAAGAGCAGCCGGGCCGTGATCCGCAAGGGGCGTCTGCGGCACCTGGAGCGGACGACGGTTGCGGGGCACAGCTTCACCGTGATGGACGAACAGAACCGCAAGCTGCCCGCGGCCACGCTGTGGCTGGCCGGACGCGAGTACGCGCCGAACGACAAGGGCCAGATCGTCGTGCCGTTCTCCAACGCGCCTGCGGCGCAAAAGATCGTGCTGGCCAACGGCGATTTCTGTTCGCTGGACGAGTTCGTCCACCAGTCGGAAAACTACGCGCTGGCTGCCGGTATCCACGTGGACCGCGAGTCGCTGCTGGCCCGCAACAAGGCCCAGGTCGTGATCCGGCCGCAGCTGTACCTGAACGGGATGCCGGTGACGCTCTCCGTGCTGGAGGACGTGCGGCTGGTGATTACGTCGACCGACCTGGACGGCGTGGCGACCGCGAAAGAAGTGCCGGACTTCAAGCTGTTCGAAGACCGCGAATCGACGTTCGAGTTCCAGGTGCCGCAGCGGCTGGCCAAACTCGACTTCCGGCTGCAGGCGAAAGTTCAGAACCTCAGCCAAAACAAGAAGATCGACCTGGCGGTTGGCGATTCCTTCTCCCTGAACGAGATCGACCGCACGGAAAAGGTCGAAGATCTGCACCTGGCGCGATTTGACGGGCAATACGCCGTCGAATTGCTGGGCAAGACGGGCGAGCCGCGGGCGGACCGCCCGGTGCAGTTCGCGCTGCAGCACCGCGATTTCAAGGATCCCGTCCAGGTGACGCTGCAGAGCGACGCGCAGGGCCGGGTTGTGCTGGGGACGCTGGCCGATATCGTGTCCGTCACGGCCACCGGACCCGAAGGCACGGCGCACACGTGGCCGCTGGAGCGCGACGAGCACACCTACTACCAGACCGTCCACGGCCGCACGGGCGAACCGATCGTGCTGCCGTACATGGGCTCGGCCCAGCAGCCGCAGCGGGACGAACTGTCGCTGCTGGAACTCCGCGGCGAAGGGTTCCTGGCCGACCGCTTTGACGCGCTGACGATGGACGCCGGGTTGCTCCGCATGACAGGCTTGACGGCTGGCGAGTACGACCTGTGGCTGAAGAAGTCGAACCAGCACATTCGCCTGCGCGTGACGGCCGGCGAAGTCGCCGACGGGCACGTGCTGGGGCGCGATCGGCAGCTGGAGATCCGCGACGCCAGCCCGCTGCAGATCAGCCGCGTGGAGGCCACCGCCGAGGCGCTGGCCATCCGCCTGAGCAACGCCTCCAAAGTCGCGCGGGTCCACGTGTTCGGCACGCGGTACTGCCCGGCCTTTGCCCCCTACGGCAACTTGGCCAAGGTCGGGGACGCCGAACCCGTGTGGCGCGAACTCGACAAATTGGACTCGCTCTACGCGGCGGGACGCAATCTGGGCGACGAGTATCGCTATATCATCGACCGTAAGTACGCCAAGAAGTTGCCCGGCAACATGTTGGAGCGGCCCAGCCTGCTGCTGAACCCGTGGGCGGTCCGCGGCACGGAAACGGCCAAGCAGGAGGCGAAGGCTGGCGAAGATTTTGCGGCCGAGGCCGAGAGCGCGGCTCGGAGCAAAGGCGGCGGCGGACGGGACGGCCGCGCGGCCGCCGGACGCGGTGACTTCGCCAACTTGGACTTCCTGGACGAAGCGTCGGTCTTGCTGCTGAACGTGGTCCCCGACGAGCAGGGTCTGATCACCATCGACCGCAAGGACCTGGGCTCGCACCAGCACTTGCACATCGTGGCCGTCGATCCACGCGACACGGTTTGCCGCTCGATCTCGCTGCCGGAAGTGCCCGTCAAGTTCAAGGACCTGCGGCTGGCCCGCGGGCTGGATCCGGCCAAGCACTTCGCGCAACGCAAGCAGATCACGGCGGTAGACGCCAAGCAGCCGCTGGTGTTGGCCGACATTGCCAGCTCGCAGTTCGAGACCTACGACAGCCTGGCCTGCGTCTACACGCTGTACGCCACGCTCAGCAACAACGCCACCTTGGCCGAGTTCTCCTTTGTGCTGAACTGGCCGGATCTCAAGCCGGAAGAGAAACGGGAGAAGTACTCGAAGTACGCTTGCCACGAGTTGAACTTTTTCCTGTACAAGAAGGACCCGGAGTTCTTCCAGACGGCGGTCTTCCCGTATCTGAAGAACAAGAAGGACAAGCAGTTCATCGACCGCTGGCTGCTGGGCGACGAGCTGAGCGCGTACGTCCAGCCCTGGCAATATGCCCAGCTGAACGTCGTCGAGCGAATCCTGCTGTCGCAACGGCTGGCCGACGACCGGCCGCACATGATCCGCGACGTGCAGGATCGGTTCGCCTTGATCCCGCCGGACGTCGAGCGGGCCAATTTCCTGTTCGACACGGCCGTCAAGGGCAGTGCCTTGGAGACCGGCGACAAGCTCGGCATCGAAGCGGCCAAGAAGGTGGTTGCAAGGGTCGAAGTGAAGCAACTGGAAAACTTGGGTGCCCTGGTCGCACGCGGCGCCGCGCCGGCTAGGTCCGGCCGCCCCGCCGCTGCCGAACCTCCGCCGGCACCGTCCGCCGCGGCGGAAGCGGCCGCCCCGGCTCTGGCCATGCGGGAAATGGCCGAGACGCGAGCCGCAGCTCGTGACAAGGCCGAACAGGCCGGAGCCGACCGGAGGATGAGGATACTGAAGCGCAAGTCCGCCGATGGGAAGCCAGACGAGGCCGCCTTGTTCTTCGCCCGGGACGCCGAGTTGCGGAAATCGGTCCGCCAGCTGTACCAACAGGTCGACAAGACCCAGGAATGGGCCGAGAACAACTACTATCACCTGACGATCGACCGGCAGAACGCGGACTTGGTCACGGTGAACGCCTTCTGGCGCGATTATGCCGCTCATGACCCGGCGCAGGGCGGCGCGTTCCGCTCGGTCCACCTGGCCGAAGCCTCGCGCAACTTCCCGGAGATGATGTTCGCCCTGGCCGTGTTGGACCTGCCGTTTAAGGCTTCGGAGCACGCCACGAAATTCAACCAGGCCGAAATGACGTTTACGGCCGGCTCGCCGCTGATCGCCTTCCACGAAGAGATCAAGGAAACGGAGCCGCTGAAGGACGCCGCACCGATTCTGGTCAGCCAGAACTTCTTCCGGCACAGCGACCGCTACCGGTTCGAGAACAACGAGAAGCTGGACAAGTTCGTCACCGAAGAGTTCCTGGTGGGCGTCGTCTACGGCTGTCAGATCGTGGTGACCAACCCGACTTCGTCGCCCCAGAAACTGGACGTGCTGCTGCAGGTCCCCACGGGCGCGATCCCGGTCCTGAACGGCCAATCCACGCGCAGCGTCCACATCGACCTGCAGCCCTACGCCACGCAAACGCTGGAGTACCACTTCTACTTCCCGGCGGCCGGTAAGTATCCGCACTATCCGGTCCACGTGGCCAAGAACGAACGCCTGCTGGCCCAGGCCGCGCCGTTCACGCTGAACGTAGTGGACAAGCTCAGCCGCGTCGACACCGAGTCGTGGGATTACGTCTCGCAGCAAGGCACCAGCGAAGACGTGCTGCGCTACCTGCAGCAGCAGAACCTGCACCGCGTCAAGCTGGACCGCATCGCGTTCCGGATGCAGGACAAGGCGTTCTTCGACCAGGCGATCCCGCTGCTGGCTCGCCGGCACCTGTACGACCAGACGCTGTGGTCGTACGCCGTCAAACACAACGAGCCGGCGGCGATCGCCGAATTCCTGCAGCACGCCGACGACTTCGTCAACCAGTGCGGGGCGTACCTGGCCAGCCCGCTGCTGAGGATCGATCCTGTGCTGCGGAAGAGCTATGAACACCTGGACTACAAACCGCTGGTGAACGCCCGCGCGCACCAGTTGGGCCAGCGGCGGCAGATACTGAACGACCGCTTCCACGCCCAATACCACCGGCTGCTGCGCGTCCTGAGCTACCGCCGGCAGTTGGACGACGCCGAGATGATGGCGGTCGTCTACTACTTGCTGTTGCAGGATCGCGTGCAGGAAGCGGCGGACCTGTTCGCCCGCGTCAATCCGGCGAACCTGGCGACGCGTCTGCAGCACGATTACTTTGCCGCTTACCTGGCCATGTCACGGGAAAAGCCGGAGCAGGCCAAAACGATCGCGGCCAAGTACGCCGACTACCCGGTGGACCGTTGGCGGGAAGCGTTCGCAGCCGTCACCGCGCAAGTGGCGGAAATCACCGGCGCTGGGGCCCAGGTGGTCGACGCCGAGGACCGCGGCCAGCAGCAGACGCAGTTGGCGGCGACCGAGCCGAGCTTCGATTTCCAGGTCGAGGCCAAGGCGGTCAAGATCAACTACCAGAACCTGGCGGCGATCCGCGTCCACTACTACTTGATGGACATCGAGTTGCTGTTCAGCCGCAACCCGTTCGTCCAGCAGTACTCCGGCCAGTTCTCGCACATCCGGCCTAACGCCACGCAGGCGGTCGAGTTGCCCAAGGGTCAGACCGTCCACACGTTCGAGTTGCCCAAGGAACTGCTGAACCGCAACGTGCTGGTCGAGATCACCGGCGGCAGCCAGACGAAATCGCAGGCCTACTACTCGAACTCGCTGGCCGTGCAAGTGATCGAGAATTACGGCCAGGTGCGAGTGACGCACAGCGGCACGAACCAACCGCTGCCCAAGGTGTACGTCAAGGTCTACGCCCGGATGCAGGACGGCAGCGTGCGGTTCTTCAAGGACGGCTACACCGATCTGCGCGGCCGCTTCGAGTACGCGTCGCTGAGCACCAATGAACTCGACTTCGCCCAGAAGTTCTCGCTGCTGATCCTCAGCGACGAGCATGGGGCGGTGGTCCGCGAGGCGAGTCCGCCGAAGCGCTGAGCACCGTTCGGGAACTCACCAGCGAGCCTCAACCTGAGCCCATTCGTGTGCGGACAACTGCACGCGAATCGCTTCCTTCTCGATCAGGCATTCGGTGATCTGGTCCCCTTGGAAGTTCCGCTTGCAGGCCGAGCGGACGGCGCGGAAGCACTGCAGGCCGGCGTTGGTCTGGCGGCCCTGGGTCTCCAGCAGCCGGACGCGGAATCCCACGTTCACTCCGCCCTCGAACCACGGCTCCGCATGGGTCGCCGTCACGTTGCGCACGTCCAGGTGGAACAGCCAGCCGGAAGTGCTCGGTGCCGGCGCGGCGGCCGTCTGCACGAGCGACGGGGCCGGTGCGATCAGTGCGAGCGACTCGTGCAGCGGATTCTTCACTTCGACGCCGATGCCCAGTTGAAACCGCTGGCAGCGTTCTCCTGCGACGACCAGCAGAGTATCCAGCATGCGCCGCTCGTGGCGGCGATGAAAGGGCAGGCCGCCGGTGAGGATGGCCGTATGGATCCCGGCGTCGTCGATCTCGACGTACAAGGGCGATTCAAACCGTTTGGCCCGGGCCGGTTGCCGCGTCAGGTTGGCGCTGCGATACAGGTCGGCGACTTCACTGGCCCACGCAAACCGGGCCGCATAATAGCAGGTCCACGGATCGCCGGAGCATTCTTCATGAGGTTCCAATTCGATGTCCAGGAGCAGAACGCGGCTGCCTCGCCACAGCCGGTAGGTCTGACGGAAGTCGGCCAGTTTCCGGCCGTACTGATCCGTCAGTCGTCCGCGGGCCACGATCTCGCCCAGGGTCTCGGTCGAGACCACCGTCTGGATGGCATCAGCAATCATCGTCGAAGTAAGACTGCCGGGCATTCCCTCGCCCATCTCCTCGCTGTAGATCGAGCCGCGGTCCTCGTCGCTCCGGAAGACCAGTTGCTGGGAGAGCCGATTCTGGCGAGCGTTGTACTCGTGAATCGCCCGCAATCCGCCCGAGGCCGGATCGATCTTCACCTCGAAAAACTCGTTTCTCAGCAGGCATTCGTCCGCCAGCGTGGGGGCGGCCTTGTTCGACTTGCCCGCGGCGGGGCTCGCGGCAATCCAGGCGAACCCCAGGGGCGGAACGTCGACCACGACCTGTGCCTTTCCGGCCCAGGCGGATGCCGAGTAAACCGGCCGCGCGACTTCCGGCAGGCCCTGCAGGGCGTCAACTTCGAGCCCCACGCGACGGACGAACGAATGCGGATTGGCCACCAGCAAGCCGACGTCCGTGGCAGCGGCCGCGCGCGGCAAGGCTGCGGCGAACGAGTGCAAGGCCCCCTGCAGCGCCAGCTCGCCCGCGGCGTCCGTTTCCGCCGCCTCGCTGTCTTCGCCGACGTCAATGTCCCTCAGCCGTTCCTCTGGCCGGCACTCGGCGGCAGCGGTCTGGCGGGACTCGGCGCCAAGGTCCCTTCCCGTCACCAGCGAGGCCAGGGTGGCCAGCGTTTGGGTCGCCTCGGCTTCCCCGCGGCGGCGCCAGTAGCGGACCACGGCGGAAATCGGATCCGGCTGATTCCGGGCGACCGCCTGTCTCAGGTACGGCGAGCGGTACTGGTCGTACCCGAAGCGATCTTGGTGCACGGGATAATCCGTCGTCCGGAAGTATTCATCCATCGCGATAAATCGGCCGAGTGCCGAGCAGTAACTTGCGATTCGCCGCAGGTCTTCGTACCAGGGGCTGGGCGTACCCGGCCAGTGGGCGAAACAGACCGTGGCGATGTGGTCCATGTCCATCGACTCGCCCAACTTGACGCCCAAGGCCAGGAACGTCTGCGGTTTGGCCGCGTCCAACGGCTGCCGCGCCAGCGCGGTGAGGGGGGTGCCGTCGCAGCCTTCCCAGCGGACTTTGACTTGGGAGCCTTCCGGGACGGTGCCCTCCTCCAGGGACACGTGCAGCGCGGCCTCGAATCCCAACTTGGTCAAGATCTGGGGCAGAAAGGGAGTCAGTCCGAAGCGGCGGCGGCCGTAGACTTTGGGGCGGCACCCCAAGCGGGTTTGGTGCTCGGCCAGCCCTTGCCGAAACTGGTTCAGCAGCGTCTCGCAAGACAGCAGCGTCAGATTGCGTTCGCCGCACTCGCCGCCGACCAGTCCCACCCGTCCCGACTGCAGCGCGGCTTGCAGCGCCTCCAGCGTGCGCGGTTCGCGAGCTGCCATCTGCTTCAACAGTTCGCCTGACAGCAGCAGATTGCACGTGCTGGCCTGCGCCAGTTGGCTCCGCAAGGACTCGCCCAGCGTCGTGGGCGTCAGCATCGTCAAATCCAGCAGATAGGCTTCTCCCGGATAGTAGTGATCGCGTTCCGCGGCCAGGATGTCGAACGACGCGGCCAACCGCTGCCGGGCCACCTCCAAGTTGCCTTCCATCGCGGCCGTAGCGGCGGCTACCGCCTGGTTCTGGAAGTGGACTTCGTCCAGATTGCTGGAATAGCGAAGCTTGCGCGTCAGCAACTCGACCTGCAGGTAGCAATAGCCCAGCGCCAGGAAGTCCGGGGCCAGGTTCTGGGCCTCGGGTGGGACCGGCGCGTCCAACGGCTGCAACGCCGATCGGATCATCTGCTCCCGGTCCAAGTGGTCCTGGATCAGGCACGCCGATTCGGATTCGACTCGCTGCAGATACCCCGTGGGGACTTGCGACTTGCTCGCGCCAGGCACTACAACTAGCTTATCCGTTACGTCCTCCGGCGGAGAATCCGCGCGATACCAGCTGGGTATTTTGGCGGCGCAGGCGATCAGGGCGGGGTGCCACAGGGCCGTCCAGGCGGCCAGCAGGCCCGTGGCTTCGGCACCCTCGTGGTGTGTCGGGAAGTCTTCCAGGCTTTGGCAGGGCAAGAGCACGATAAGTTGCTGGTAATTCATGATTTTGTGGCATAAAATTGGAGGGTGCCCGAAGCGGATGTCCTCACCACGATAGCCTGTCAAGGGCCGTTGGTCGAGGGCACCCAAGGGCGGCCACGGACGGTGGTCGGCACGCGAGTCAGGCCCGCGATGTTCGTTGTCCGAAGGCGGCGAAGGAATTCTTGACACCCTTCGTCCAGCGTCGTTAAACTGAAACCAGAGGGCGGCTTACGGCAAGTCCCGCTTTTTGGGCACGGATAAATCCTCTCTTCTCAAGAGGCTGGATGGGGTGACGAGCGATAGGAAACGCGTCGTCCTTTTCCTGTCCCTTGCGTTAGGAACCGATTATGGCGGCCAGCAACGGCGTATGGGGTATCGACATCGGCCATTGTGCGCTCAAGGCCTTGCGCTGCGAGTACGACGACCAGAACCAAGTCCTGGTTGCCACGGCCTTTGATTACATCGAACACCCGAAAATCCTCAGCCAGCCCGATGCGAATCCGAAGGAACTGGTGCAGGAGGCGATCAGCCAGTTCCTGCAACGGAACAACGTCCGCGGCGACAAGGTCGTGATCTCGGTGCCGGGACAAAGCGGCTTGGTGCGGTTCTTCGAGCCGCCGCCGGTGGATATGAAGAAGCTTCCCGACATCGTCCGCTTCGAGGCGCGGCAAGCCATCCCGTTTCCGCTGGAGGAAGTGATCTGGGATTACCAGCTGATGGGCGGGGCCAACGAGGTCGACGGATTCTTGATGGAAGCCGAGGTCGGTCTGGTGGCCATGAAGCGCGAGCAGGTGTACGAGTGCCTGGAACCCTTCCGCCAGGCCGACATCGAAATCCACATCGTGCAGCTCGGCCCGATCTGCACCTACAACTTCGTGGCCCACAGCCTGATGACCGACTCGCTGCAGGCGGACATCTACGACGCCGACAACCCGCCCGAGTCGTTCGTCATCATCAGCATGGGCACCGATACCACGGACCTGGTCGTCACCAACGGCTTCCGGATCTGGCAGCGAAACATGCCCATCGGGGGCAATCACTTCACCAAGCAGTTGACCAAAGAACTGAAACTGACGTTCGCCAAGGCGGAGCACTTGAAACGGAACGTGCGGGAGGCCGAGGATGCCAAGTCGGTCATTCAGGCCATGCGGCCCGTGTTTAACGACCTGTTGACCGAGGTCCAGCGGTCCGTCGGATTCTTCCAAAACATCGACCGCAAAGCCCAGATCGGCGGGCTCATTATGCTGGGCAACGCGGTCAAACTGCCCGGCCTCCAGCAATACCTGGCAAAGAACCTGGGCTACGAACTGGTGAACGTCGACCACGAGCGATGGGCGTCGCGCGTGGCAGGCCAGTCCGTGTTGTCGTCGCCGGTGTTCAAGGACAATATGCACGCCTTTGCCGTCTGCTACGGCTTGTGCCTGCAAGGCCTGGGACAGGCCAAGTTCGACACGAACCTGCTGCCCAAGGAAATGCTGACGGAACGCATCATCCGGGCCAAAAAGCCTTGGGCCTTGGCCACTGCCGCCGGACTGATGCTGGCCTTTGCCATCAATTTCTTCTTCGAATACAACGCCTGGTACAAGGTCCATCCGCAACGCGAACAGGACGGCGTGACCTGGGAAGCCGCGATGAAGGAGGTGGACAGCGTCTCGTCGCAGTTCAGCAAGAACGAACAGGAGGATGCTTCGCGAGTCAGTCGCTTGGAAGAGTTGGTCGCGCTGGGCAAGGAACTCTCCGGCAACTCCGATCGGCGGATCTTGTGGATGGAGCTGCTGAAGGCCATCAACGACGCCCTGCCGCGTGACCCGGCGCTGGCTCCGGGCCAAGTCCCCGACCCGAAGGCGGTGCCCATTACGCAGCGCAAGGACATTCACATTGAGTACATCGAATCCCAGTATTTCACCGATTTGAAGGCGTGGTTCACCGAGCCGATCAAGCGGAAGTACATGGAAGAGTTCGCTCGCCTGAAGGGAACGCCAATCCCCGCCGCCGCGCCCGGAGCACCCGCACCCGGAGCCGCTGCACCCGGAGCCGCCGCGCCCGGAGCACCCGCACCCGGAGCCGCTGCGCCCGGAGCCGCTGCGCCCGGAGTTGCTGCGCCCGGAGTTGCTGCGCCCGGAGTTGCTGCGCCCGCGCCCGGATCGCCCGCGCCTGGAGCGCCTGATGCCGCGGCAGCCGCAGCCGCCGCTCCGGCAGAGCCAGCGGCCGCGGGAGTGCCTGCGGAGGCGCCGGCCCCGGCAGCCGACGCGACCGCCGAAGCCGGGGCGGAAGGTTCCACCGAAGTCACCGGGCCGGAGGGGCCCGGTTGGGTCATCGAAATCAAAGGCCACCATTTCTACAACGCTGACATCACCACGTGGGGCGGCACTCACGTGCGCGATACCTTCCTCAAGAGTCTTCGCGAACAGACCGTAGAGTTGCCGACGGGTCCCGGCCAGCCGCCTACTCGCTTCACGATGAAGGAGTTGGGAGTCGATTTCGCCGTACTGGCGGTCGATCCGCCCATCGAGCACAACAACCGCATTCCGAATCCCTTCTACGAAGGCCCCACGCCGGGGTCCGGGATGTACCCGGGGGCCGCGGAGGGAATGCCTGGAATGGAAATGATGCCGGGCATGGGAATGTCCCCGCCCGGCATGGGGGCGCCGGCGGGCATGGGAGCGCCGGCGGGCGGTCTGCCCGGCAGCGGTGCCAAGCCGGACAAAAGCAAGAAAGAAAAAGAGGAGCCGAAAGAGCCTCCCTTCTACATCGCGCCCAAGTACACGTTCGTGCTCCAGTTCTGCTGGCAGGAAAAGTTGCTGAACGAACGGCTGCGTGCGAGGGCAGAAGCGCAGATGCAGCAACAGCAGGAGCAACAGCAGCCGTCGGAGCAGCCGGAACAACCGGATCAACCAGAGCAGCCACCGGCGGCGGTCCCTGGGAACAAGGTGGCAGCCGCCAACATGGGAGGTTAGCGTTATGGACCAGGTGAAAGCGTTTGCACGAGCCGCGATGAAACATGTGTTCTGGATCGGCTGCGGCTTGATCCTCGCCGGCAGCATGGGCACGTGGTACATGGCGCGGCAATCGCTGCACAAAGAGTTCGAAAAGAACCAGAGCGATATCAAGGCCAAGTACACAACCGTCTCGGGCTTGCAGAAGAAACAGGATCCGCCAAACGAGAAGTCGCACCAGGAGATGGACAGACTGTTGAACAACACGCTGAACCTGGTGCTGGAGGCGTGGAAGTATCAGTACGCGCGGCAGGACATGATTCTGCGTTGGCCGATGGATCTGCGCGAGGATTTCGTGGCCGCCGTTCGGCCGTTGAAGCCCATCGAGGCCAAGGTGGACTTCCCCACGCCGCCCAACCAGGAGTTGAAGATCGACTTCCGGCGCCGCTACTCCGAGTACGTCGGCAACCTGTTGCCGCGGTTGGCGGACGTCGTCGGAACCAGGTGGCAAGTCAGCCGGACGGGCACCGGCATGCCGGGCATGATGGGCGGCACGTCCCCTCTGACGCCAGAAGAAATGCAGAAGCTGGCCCAGCAGAAACCGCCCATCGTGCTCTGGGATCCACAGGACCAGGCCCGACTGGTGCAGACGCATTTTGACTGGTCCAAGCAGACCGAAAGCCTGCCCAATACCCTGCAAATCCTGTACGCTCAAGAAGATTTGTGGGTGCTGACGGCGCTGATGTACATCATTCGTCAAACCAACGACAAGGCCGAATCCCGGCACGAAGCCGTGGTCAAGACCATCGAGGGCATCCTCATCGGCCGCCACGCGCCGCCGCGGGCCGGGCAAGTCGTGCGGCTGGGCGGAGGCGGAATGGGCGGAGGCATGATGCCGGGCATGGAGGGCATGCCGGGTGGCGACATGTATGGCGGCGCCGGTCCGCCGGGAGCCGACGCAGGCGGGATGCCGGCTGAACCGGCCGGGATGCCCGCCGGTGCAGGCCCCGAAGGAATGATGGCGCCGGGCGGTCCCATGGGCGATGTCGGCATGCCCGGGATGGGGATGGGAGGCATGGGAGGCATGGGAGCCGTCTCCTTTGACCCGGCCGAAGGCCGCTACGTCGACAATCAGTACCAGGCACTGAAAGCAGAAACTCTGCGGTCCGCTCTGCGGGCGGAGACGACGCCAGACGCTTTTCTCGTGGTCGCCAAACGCATGCCGGTCCGGATGCGTCTGGTGGTGGACGAACGCAAGCTGCCTCGATTGCTCGCCCAGTTCGGAAACGCGTTCCTGCCGGTCGAAGTCCGCCAGGTGCGGATCAACCGCGCCAAGGACGCGGCCGGGGGCGGGGGCTACGACATGATGAATATGGGAGGCGGCGGGTACGGCGCGATGGGCGGCGCCGAAATGGGTGGCATGCCGCCGGGCATGGCGGGTCCAATGCCCGGCATGGAGGCTGCCCCCGGCATGGATATGGGCATGGGTATGGGTATGGGTTACGTGCCGCCCGGCATGGAAGGTGGCGCTTATCCCTCGCCGGATTACGGGATGGGAATGGGCACGCCGGGTCAGGAACAGCGACTGAAAGATCGTACCATGGTCGCTTCCACTTCGGCTCACGACGTGCCGGTGGAAATCTACGGAATCATCTACATTTACAATCCTGTGGATGAAAAGAAACTGGGTCTGGAACAGCAACCGGGGCTCACCGGGACCTCGCCTCCGGCAGCCCCGCCGCCATCGAGCTAGTCGAGGGGCGCGGGTCGGAGCTGGGCGGTTCAGTTGAGCCGCCGCTGGTACGCGGGCTCGCCGCGGCCGGGCGTCCGCCGGGGCCGGGACAAGGAGCCTTCGAGGTTTGGAGAGAAAACGATGAAGCTCAAGATTAACTTCGGCAAGGGTGGCCTGAAGGGGTTTATCATCCAACATGCCGAGAAGGCCATTTTTGCCATGGTGCTCTTGCTCGTGGCGGTCTTTGTTTACTCCAGCGCCACGCTGGAGACCGTCGACGAAGGCCAGACGCCCGGCAGTCTGAAGGGCAGCGCCGGCGGCGCGCTGAAGAATTTGCAAGACGCCAATGCCTGGGTGGTCCTCGGCCCGGAACGCCAGCGACAGGTGGATAACTACCCCGCCCAGGCCATGATCGCCGGCACAGCCGTCGATCCGCAGCCCTATACCGGAAGCCCGTGGATCAAGGAGTTGTTCCGGCGCCAGCAGAAACGGCAAGATCCCACGATTTACCAGCCCGAACAGGTCGAGGCGCAGGCGGGCGTCTTCGCAATCATGATGAGAACCAGGACCCTGGACGACACCTGGTTGGATGCCAAAGACGCTTTGGAAAAGCCGAAAGAAAAAGCCAAACCGAAGCCGAAACCCAGGAGGAGACAGCGGATGCCGGCCGGCTCCGAAGGCATGTACGGCGATCCGGCAGACATGTACGGCGGCATGATGCCCGGCTATCCCGGACCCGAAGGCGAAATGGCGGCCATGGGCGATCCGGCCGGCATGATGCCGGGCTACGGCATGGGTATGCCGGGAGCCACGCGACAACTGGGCCAGTTCTACATCAGCCATTACCTGAGCAAAGGGTTCCGGGCGGCGGGCGGCGGGATGGCCGCGCCGATGGCCGGAACCGTGACGGCCACGCCCGGCGTCGCTGCCAAGTCGTTTGCGATGGTCGCCGTCAAAGCCCTGGTGCCGTTTGAAAAGCAGTGGGAAGAATACGAACGGGCTCTGGCCAACGCGACCGGTTACAGCCCCATGCACGATATTCCCAAGTACCTGTGGTTCTTTGCCGAACGGGCAGAGGTCTCGGACGACCCCAATGCGGAACTTCAGTGGAAGCCCGTCAGCGACCGTCTCTTCGCGATGAAGGCAGCCATGGGGTTTGCGGGATTTCCGGCCGAGGTTGCGGACGATGCATATCTCTTGCCCGGGATCCTCACCATGCCCATTCCGCCGGTGCTTTTGCAACCCTATGACTCGCTGGCCTTACACAGCAAAGTCCCCAAAAAACAACTGCCCACGAATCTCGCAATGAACCAGCCCGGTGCCGGCGAACAAGCCAAGGAGGGCAGCAAGGAGGGCAAGAAGGAGGGGGCCGAAGGCGAACCGAAGCCGATGACCGATTTCAGTGAGGGCGTACCCCAACTCCCGCTTGCCGGAGCCGGCGCCGCGGGCATGATGCCCGGAATGCCGGGGATGCCGGGCATGCCAGGGATGCCAGGGATGCCAGGGATGGAGTACGGAGGAATGGAAGCAGGTTCCGCTGGCGGGGTCCCGATGTATGGCGCTGAATACGGCATGAGTCCCGGAATGGACATGTACGGCGGCGCGGGCTATCCTGGCGGCGCGCCGGGCGGCTATGGGATGCCGGGGATGCCCGGTATGATGCAGCCGGCAGTCAAGTACAAGATGATCCGCTTCTTTGACTTGAACGCCGAGCCCGGCAAGACCTATCGCTATCGGGTTCGCGTGATGTTGGAAGATCCCAACCGGCCTCAGAACAAGGCGGCGGAACCCAATCCCCGGATTCTCGACCAGGCCGTCGTCGAGCGTTTGGCGAAAGTGACCGCCGGCGACGAAGACTTTGTCCGGAGGAATCCCGACAAACAACCGCGCCGCACGTACTGGCTGTATACCGAGTGGAGCGAACCGAGCGAACCGGTCACCGTGGTCAGCAGCGAGAATTTTGTGGGTGGCGGCGCGACCGCGGCGCGCTTCATCAAGATCCCGCCCAACGGTCCCAGCGTGGAATACGAGGAGCCAAAGGGCAAGGTGGTGAGCGTGATTTGGGATCAGCGCCGGGCCACGGAGATTCCCGCGGAACGCGAAGTCCTGCGGGGCGCGTTCTTGGACTTCGAGCAAGATGTCGACGTCTTGCACCCGCTCACCCTGCAGATCAAACGGTTGGAAAAATACGCCTTCTCCACGGACGCGTTTGTCGCCGATCTGCGCGGAGGCGAGCCGCTGATGGTGGACGTGGACAAAGACACCAAGGAGGAAACGCCGCTGCCCGTGCCCGGCGAGTACCTGGTGGTGGACGCCGATGGGCGACTGGTCGCCTGCCACGAGGTGGACGACGCCGAGGAGTATCGCAGGCTGCTGTTCATCGAGGACAAGCCGTCCAGCACGGTGGGGGCTCCGGGGATGATGGGGCCTGGCGGAGGCCCTGAGGCGATGATGGGCTATCCGCCCGGCATGCCGTAAGATCCCCGGCGTCAGCGGAAGGCGCTCCGGTTCGGCGATCCCTTCCGCAGCAGTCCGCCCATTGGCGCAGACTTCGCCGCCGGCCTGTCGGCAGCGAAGCCTGCCGCAGCCCGCGTCACAGATCGTGCGGCAGGTGATGCCCCAGCTTGTCCCGCTTGGTCGCCAGGTAGTGGGCGTTGTATTCGTTGGCCGGCGGCAGGATGGGGACTTGATCCACGACCTCGATGTCAAACCCGCCGTAAATGAACGCGTCCGTCTTCTTGGGATTGTTGGTCAGCAGGCGGACCTTGCTCAGGCCCAGGTCTTTGAGGATTTGCAGACCGACGCCATAGTCCCGCATGTCGGCCTGGTAGCCCAAAGCCAGATTGGCTTCGACGGTGTCCAGCCCCTGTTCCTGGAGGGCGTACGCTTTGATCTTGTCGGTCAAGCCGATGCCGCGCCCCTCCTGCGGCAGATAGACGAGCACGCCGGCCCCTTCCCGGCTGATCATGTCCAGCGCCATGTGGAGTTGCTCGCCGCAGTCGCAGCGCAGCGAGCACAGCAGGTCGCCCGTAAAACAGCTGGAGTGGATTCGCACCAGCGGCGCCGCCAGCCGCTCCGGCTGCCCCATCAACAGCACGACGGATTGCTGCCGTTCGTACTTGATGTCGTACACGATGACGTGAAAGTGACCGAATTGCGTCGGCAAATTGGCTTCGGCGCAGCGGCTCACCAGCTTCTCCGTGACGCGGCGGTGCGCGATCAGTTGCTCGATCGAGATGATCTCCAGCCGGTTCTCGCGGGCCACTTCCCACAATCGGTCCCGCGAGGCGCGTTCGCCGGAGTCGTCGAGGATTTCGCACAGCACGCCGGCCGGCGTCAGGCCCGCCATCCGGGCCAGGTCGACGGTGGCCTCGGTATGCCCGGCGCGGCGCAGAACGCCGCCTTCTTTCGCCAGCAAGGGATGCACGTGTCCGGGGCGCACAAAGTCGGCGGCCCGGCTGTTGGGGTCCACCATGGCACAGACCGTCTGAGCCCGCTCGCGGGCCGTGATGCCGGTCTTGGTCGTGCGATGATCGATGGGCGTCATGAACCCCGTCGTCAGCGGGGAGGTATTGGTCGTGACGACCGGTGACAGCTCAAGCCGTTCGCAGACGTCCGGCAACACCGGCACGCAAAACTGCCCGCGTCCGCGGAGGATGAAGTTCACCGTCTCCGGCGTCGCCTTTTCCGCAGCGCAGATAAAGTCGCCTTCGTTCTCGCGATCTTCCGCATCGACGACGATCACCACGGCGCCGCGCGCGATCGCATCGACGGCGGCCGGGACACTGGAAAACAAGTCGCTCACGGGGGAGGGCCCTGGATCATGGTTGGTAGGCTGTCAAGATAGAAGACCAACGGCTATTATAGGGTCCCGTCGGATTTCCGCTAGGTCCCTCTTGCAGCATGGACGGCGCAATGCTCGAACGCGAAGAGTACGTCGAACAAGCCTACTTGTTCCGCATGTTGAGCGAGCGGTTGCCCGAAAACTACCCCCTGCAGGAACTCCTGGAACAGATCCGCCACGAATTGCTGGCGACGACCAAGCTGCCGATGGCCGTCGATTTCATGCTGGCCGAATTGCGGCACCGCGGCGTGATGTCGTCCGCCATGCGCCGCTTGCCACACTACTTCACAGCGTATCAGACCTATATCATCGCGGCGGCGGAAGACGACCGCAGCCGTTTTGATTCGCGCGTGGCCATCGAGATCCTGCGGCACGAAGCCGCGTACCTGGCACAGCAGCCGACGCCGCAAGGCCTGTTCATGTACCAGTTTGAAACGCTCAGCCGCAACCGCCTGCGCTATGACCGCGGTTTGGACGCCATGTCCGCCGATCCGATGTACAACGACGATTGGCGGGAGTGGATTCAAACAGTCCGCCGGCAGATCGGCATCGTGGATTTCGCCGACATGATCTACGTCCGCAGCGCCGAGTACCTCCGCCGCCGGACGCGTCCCGGCGAAACGCCCCCAACGCCGGAGAAGCCGCTGCTGTTCGGCGAGAAGGAAGGCAAGATCGCCTGGGCCAATCGCCAGAAGGATCCAACGTACCTGTTCGCCGCCCTGCAGCGGCACCTGGGTTATCCCTTCGCCCCGCGCCTCAAACGCCCGGACGAAACCCGCGAACAAATCCCCGTCATCCTCCGCCGCCTGGAGCGGTTTGAAATGCGGATCAAACTGCTGGAAGAGGAATCGAAGGACGGCCTCGATATCACCAAGTTCTATTCCCAACACGATCGACCGCCCACGGTCCCTTGACCTCCAACCGGATCGGCCCCGCCAAGGGAAGACAGCGCAGGCGGTCGGCGATGAATGCCGACATCGGAGCTGAGATGACCCGTGATTTGCTGAAAGCGATTGAGTTGGCCCTGGGGAATCAGTGGGACCAGGCCCATCGAATTGTGCAGCAGTACGACGCCGACCCTACCGCGGCCTGGATTCACGCCGTCTTGCACAAGATCGAGGGCGACCTCGACAACAGCCGCTACTGGTATCGTCGGGCTGACAAACTGGAGTGCCTGAATCGGGAGCCGATGGCGGAGTTGCAGACCATCCAAACGGCGATCTCGGGCTGAAGAGTTGCGGCCGAACGGCGGACGAGTGTGGACCAAGAAGGAACCGGCGCTGGGGGCCGGTTGCCCGACACCGAAGTCGCGCGGCGGCTGGTCCAGGTCCAACGCCGCTCCCTGGGAATTTCCGCCCCGGCGGAGAAGGAAATCACGAGCCTCCGCCGTCCCCTCGCAGCTGGGAGATCGCCTGCTCGGCGACCAGCTCGCTCTTGTGGATGCACATGGGGATGCCGACGCCGCCGAAGGCGTTGCCGGTGAAGAACAGGCCCGGCAGTTCCTTCAGGCCGGCCTCGATCTGTTCGACGCGCTCGCCGTGTCCAACGTAGTACTGCGGCATGGCCCGTTCATAGCGGCTTACCAGCACCAGCGTCGGCTCGCCGGAGATGCCCAGCAGTTGCCCCAGTTCGTCGCGGGCGAGGGCGATCAGTTCGTCCTCGGGCAGGGCCGTCAGTTCCGGCTGCATTTCTCCGCCGATGAACGCACGGACGAGGGTCTGACCCTCCGGCGCTCGTCCCGCATACTTGACGCTGGAGAAGCTGCCCGACAGGATCCTCCGGTGCTCCGTGTGCGGCACGACAAAGCCGAATCCGTCCAGCGCGTGCGAGACGTGATCGCGGCGGTAGCCCAGCGAGACGATGCAGCAGCTGGCGTGCGGAATCGCGGACAGTGTCCGGGCGAAGGGCGGGTGCAAATCCGCGACCAGACTGGCCGCGGCCGTGGCCTTGGGGGCCAAAAGGACCGCGTCGCAAGGCAGCGATTGGGCTTCTGCCCCGCCGACGGACACCGTCCAGCCGCCACTGGGGTCGCGAGCCAGGCGGGTCACGGGCGTGCCGAGATGCACGCTGCCGCGCGGCAGCCTGCCGGCCAGCGCGTCGATCAGGCTGGAAATGCCGTCCCGCAGCGTCACGAACATGCTGTAACGCGCCCCGCTGCCGCTCTGCAGCTGGGAACGCTGCTTGGCCGCCTGTTTCCAGATGGCGCGGATCAGGCTGCCGTGATTACGTTCCATGTCCTGGAACCGGGGCATGGTCGCCCGCACACTCAGTTTTGCCGGGTCCCCGGTGTAGATGCCGCCGATCAGCGGTTGGACCAGCCGCTCGTACGTTTCCCGCCCAAATCGCCGCCTCACAAACGAAGCAAGACTCTCGTCCCCTTCTTCTTTGCAGGGAGGCACGAAGTACTCCCAAACCATCCTCAGCTTGCCCCAGGGACTGAAGATCGGCGTGGTCACGATCGGCCAAATGCGGCTGGGGGCCATGATCATGAACCCCTCGGGGATGCGGTGCAGCCGGCCTCGGCGCACGACAAACGCGTGCCGGTGCTGGTGGTTGTTCTGGAGCAACTGGTCGCCCAGTCCCAAGCGACGGCACAAATCAATGCCCCACGGCACGTTGGTGATAAAATTGTCCGCGCCGCGTTCGATCAGGAAACCGTCTTGCCGTACGGTCTCCAACACACCGCCGAGACGCGGCGCGGCTTCAAATAAGAGCACCTCGATATCCGGTGCAAGTTCTTGGAGACGGTGAGCGGCTGCTAAACCGGAAATTCCGCCCCCGACAACCACCACTCGTTTGCGGGCAGCGGGAGAATGAGTCATAGGAAATGTCGTTCCCTGCTAGCTGTCTGTGGGCAACTTTGGCGACCCGATGTCACGCCCGGCGACGTGACGGGTCTATTAAGAAGGTTAGACCTACCGGCGGCAGGTTTGGCAAGTGGGCAACGCATTGACCTCGCAACGCTCCCTCCGATACCATGCCTTCAGATGGATGCCTCGTGATGCGACAGGAAATCAGCGGATGATGATAGCACGTACTCGCAGATGGTGGTTCGTTCTCTTTGCAAGCCTTGCGACGATGTTCCCGGCCTCGTGGTTGGCGGGCCAGGCCCCCCAGTCTCCGGCGGTTGGTGGCGGCCGTCAACCGGCTCCGCCGTCCATACTCGGCGATCTGGATAAATTGCCCGGCATGGCGGACTTTGTGGGCGGTGCTGTTGAAGGCGATGGCGAAGTCAAGTTCGCCGGAAGCCTGCGGGTGAATCGCGGCCAGCGTACGGGCGTGATTCAGGTTCGGACGGTGCTTGCCCCCTCCTGGCACATCTATGCGACGGACCAGGAAGGCGGTCCGGGGCCTGCAAAGATCACGTTGCCGACGACGGACCAGATCCGCCTGAGCGGCGAGTTTCGCCCCGACAAGGAGCCCCAGGTCCGGAAGGTCGAGTACTTCGACACGCCGCTGCGCGAGCACTATGGCGAGGTGACCTGGTCCGCGCCTGTCGAGTTGAGTGCCGGTGTGAATCCGGAAAAGCTGAAGCTGGAACTCCAGTTCGACGGTCAAATCTGCAATGACGAGGTTGGGTGCAAGCCCCTATTCGGCAAGAAGATCGAGGTCGTTTTCAGCGGCTTCGAGGGTGAGTTGGCGGCGCCGGCACCGGAAGCGAAACTGGGTGCTCCCGCCGCGGAATCGTCTGCCCCGGTCGCTGAATCGCCGACCGGAGTGTTCCGTGCCGAGCGATCGCGTCTGGCCCTGCAGGGGCAGGTGACGCCGGCCACGACCCCGCCGGGGGGAAAGTTCCAGCTGGCGATCACGGCCTCGCTCGATCCGACTTGGCATGTGTACGCTTACGCGCCGCGCGATCCTCAAGCGGTGGCCAAGCCCACGTTGATCGTGGTGACGGAGCCTGCTGCCTGGCCGCGGGGGCCCGTTCTGGCCTCGCAGGATCCGATCGTCACGTTGCCTGACGGCGACCAACCGCCGGTCCGTTACCACGAGAAGGCCGTCACGTGGACCGTTGAATTCACGGTGCCGGCCGACGCGACCGCGGGCGAACACACGCTGGCGGGAATCGTGGGGTACCAGACTTGCACCGACACCAGTTGCGACCGTCCGCTGGCGGCAAGATTCACGGCCCGCGTGACGGTGGGCCAAGCGGCCGACAGCGGCCCCGTGCCGCTGGCCTTCACGGCGGACCGCTACGCCGAGGCGGCACAACTGGCGGCTGCCGGTTCCGAAGCACCGCCACCGCCTGCGGACTCGGCGCCGCCAGCAATCGCGGCGCCTGCCGGGCCGGCCCCTGAGCCGCCCATCGCGGGCGCTGCCCCGCCGTCGCCCCCGCCATCGCCCCCGGCGAGCTTGAACAGCCAAACGCCGCTCCACCAGGTGCTGCTGTGGGCCTTCCTGGGTGGCCTGATTCTGAACATCATGCCCTGCGTGCTCCCGGTGATCGGCTTGAAGGTGATGGCGTTCGTGCAGCAAGCTGGCGAGAGCCGCGCCCAGGTGCTGGCGCTGAACGTGTGGTACGCGTTGGGACTGATTTCGGTGTTTCTCGTCTTGGCGACGTTGCTGGTGGTCTGGAACGTGGGCTGGGGCGAGCAGTTCAGCAGCGAAGTTCTGACGATTACGCTGGCCGCCGTCGTGTTCGCCATGGGCTTGAGTTTCCTGGGGGTCTGGCAAATGCCCATTCCCGGCTTTGCGGTCAGTGACCGGGCCACGGAACTAACGGAAAAAGAAGGCCCCGCGGGCGCGTTCGCCAAAGGCATCATCACCACCATCCTGGCGACGCCGTGCAGCGGTCCGGGAGTGGCCATCGCCCTGGGTTACTGTCAGGGCAAGCCGGCCAGCGTGGTATATATGATCTTTGCCATGGTCGGTCTGGGCATGGCAAGCCCCTACCTGATGATCGGCGTCTTTCCGCAATTACTGCGACTGCTGCCCCGCCCCGGCGCCTGGATGGAGACGTTCGAGCGGTTGATGGGACTGGTCCTGCTGGGAACCGTGATCTACCTGCTCAGCTTCACCGCCTGGGCCAACGTGTTGCCTGCAGTCGCCTTGCTGCTGGGCGTGGGCGCCGCGTGCTGGTGGATTGGACGGATCCCCATCACCGCCGAATTCCCGGCGCGGCTGCGCGGCTGGCTGGGAGGAATCGCCGTCATCGGGTTGTCCGCGCTGCTGGCGTTTACCAACCAGACCACGATCGGCGGCAACGAGGTGTACGGGCTGCGCGGCATCATGGAACATCGCTTGGACAAGTACATTCAACAGCAGGCCGCGTTGCATTCCGGCGGGGACGATATTTTGAACTCGTCCGAAATCACGCAGCACACAACCACCATTCGCTGGCTGCCCTACAGCGAACGCCGCTTGGAACGTTTGATCGGCGACAACCGCACCGTGCTGGTCGACTTCACCGCCGACTGGTGCCTGACCTGCAAGACGCTGGAAGCGACCGTGCTGAACACGCAGGAGGTCCGCGATCTGTTGCGGGCCAACGGCGTGGTGACCTTGCAGGCCGACTGGACCGACGGCGACGCCGAGATCGGCCGCAAACTCGAGTCGCTGGGCAGCAAGCAAGTTCCCGTCGTCGCGATCTTCCCCGCTGGCGGAGCGCAGCCGATCGTGCTGATGGGCTTCTACACCAAAGCCGCACTGCTGGAGAAGGTGCGCGAGGCAGGCCCCTCGGACAACGTGCGGGTCGCGGCCGCGCGGCGCTGAGGCATTCGGGCTCGGGGGCCGCCGGCGACGAGCGGGAATCACGGCTCGGCCGGCAAACGCTCGATCACCACCGCCTCGCCCGAGCCGACTTGCACCGCCGTTTGCGCCGTGCGGTCCGCTGAGACTTCGGTCTTCGTAAGCTTGCCGTCGCGGTCGAAATGCCGCACGGCCACGCGACAAGGCCCGTCCGGCCAGCCGTAGCTGCCCGAGTGCAGCGTGATGATCCGCTCGCGGCCCAGCAGATAGCCCGCGTGCAGCTCGAGCGGCGTAAACGGGAACAGGTAGCGGGAGATTTCGTGAGGATAGTCGTAACGCGTGCCTACCGGCAGGCAAGCCATCTGGAGCGCCCGGACCACGTTGCCGAAATCCATCCGGCTGGACATGTAGCCCAGCGGCGTGCCAAGGTTCCCTTCGTAGCACCAGGAATCGTTGTGCTGGATCTCGACCATCCGCGGCACGCCCGTGGCCAGCATCGCCCGCGTACAGGCCGGGCCGTTGCCCATCACCGCGCCGCCGTTGCGGCGGGCCCGCTCGATCACGGCCAGCCGATGCCCTTCGCCCAGCAGCGTCGTGATGCCGATCTCGCGCTGGATGGCGTACGTTTTCGGATCGATCAGGCACGAGTGCCCGTCGGCCATGTTGTACGTCACCAGCGGCGTGCCGTAGGCCACGCCTTCCATTTCGTCCCAGTACAGTCCGTCGGCGCCGATCTCGCCGCGGTAGCGTTCCACGGCTTGCAGCATGACGCCGCCGAAGGAATTCTCCAGCGTGGCGACCATGCTCCACGTCAGACTGTAGACGCCGCCCCACTCGGTCGACAACGGCTGGCCCGTCGGACCGACAAGCCAACTGTCGCGGAATCGCTCGTGGCCCGTCTCGGAGGTGTCGCGCTGTGTGTCGTAGTAGACGAGCACTTTCACCTCCGGGCAAGCCTCGCGGATCCGAACGGCGGCTTGACGGAGCCGGCTGCGGAAATCGGCCCAGTAATCGTCCAGCACGCCGGTCCCGAAGCCGATCCGCTTGCGGTCGTGCTTGTGATCCACCCAGCCGCCGCAGTAGCAGGCAAAGCGAATCCCCAATCGCTGGAATTTCTCCCGGATCTGTTCCGGGGTTTGATTGAGAATCGAGTCGGGGTGAAAAAAGGTCCACGCACCAGGGACCGTGAAGTTCGCACCCCAATCGGCGCGCACGAGGTTGACAAAATCGAAGTAGTCCGGCCCTGCCACCGGCCAGATCGACCAGCGCAACGTTTGCGACTCGCCTGGCCCCAGCCGGAGCATCTCGGTCCGCAGACCGGCCACGGGCGGCTCGGCTCCGCAGAACAAGCGGGCCTGATTCCGAAACACATCGTCCTCGGCCAGCATTCCCAACCCCTGGTCCGCCAGGCGCACGTGGACGCTCGGATTGGCCGGCGAGTAATAGTCGCTTACCGCCGGATCTGGATTTCCCGCCAGCCGCACCGCCGGATCGGCCAGCGCCGCCAGGCTCACCTCGTGCCGGACCACCAATCCCAGCGGGGCTTGCGGATCGAGGTTCGTCAACTCGTCCGCCACCTCGATCTTGACCGGGCCGAAACGAACGGTCCGCGTCAAGCGATAATGAGGGCCTGCGGCTTCCAGCCGCGTCGGCGAAACGATCCGTTGCGTCCAACTCGACGGGCCCGTCCGATCTGCGTCGCTCCCGGCGAGCAACCGATTGAAGCCCGCGTGGGGATACGAGAAAGCGCTGGAAAACTCCCACTGGCACGAGCCGACCGTGACGGCCAGCCCGCCGCCGGGCGCCAGGCGGCCTTCGTACCGCGCCGGACCGGCCGCCGGCTGGCCCGTGTTGATCACCGGCGTCAGCGCCGCTTTCGCGGTCATCGTCGGGCTCGCGCCGGACCGCACGGTGACGGACAACTCGCGGAGCACCAGTTCGCCGTCGGGCGCGGTCCAGGATTTGCGCAGCTTATCAGCCGTGTTGGTGATCGCTAAACGGTTCTCCGCCGCCGGGTTCACCAGGTCGGTGACGTCCAGCACAAACGTGTAGGGATCGTCCGGGCAGTAACTCGGCCGGTAGTCGAAATTGGGCGAGTACAGCAGACGCCAGGCATGATTCCCAAACCACGGCGCCGGCAGGTTCGCCGCTACCGGGGACTCCACGGGGCGATTCACCAGGCGGATCACCCGCCGACTCCGCGCCGGCTGAATCTCACGCCCGTTCAATTCCATGCGCAAGAAGTACATCGATCCGGCAGGCGCCGCCAGGTGCAGCCGCGCGGTGACGCGCAACAGGACCGTCGTGTCGCGCTGCGGGACCGTGCCGAAATCAAAGGCCGCCGTTTGCCCCGGCGGGATCCGCTGCTCTTGCTCGATCAAGCGGAGTTCTTCAGCGTCCAGGCATACCGCTCCGCCAGCGATCATCAGCCACAGACCCCACGCTCCGTGCTTCAACAGGGCGCGCGCCGCAACGAAGGGGACGGTTGGATTCATGGGTTTGCCTCATCGATCCATCTGTTTCGACCTCAGTAAGTGCCGGGCGTCATTGTAGTCACGACGGGCCGGGCCCGGCAACTCGCTCGAACCCAGGTCGCGGTGCGCTAGCACCAAACGGGAGTTCGACACTTTTGCCGCGTCGTTGATGAAGTCACGGTTTCGGTGCTGGGGTCAGGCTTACAGAATTCAGTTTTGGCCGGGCAGAGTCGTACGACGTGGCTGGCACCAAACTCGGCCAAAACTGAATTCTGTAAGCCTGACCCCATTTCGCGCGACCGTGCCATCGTAGACAGCGACTCTCCGTGGCAGTTTCCCGTTAGGTGCTAAGAGGCCACCGCCGGCCGTGGCGTTGCCCGCCAACGCTTCGACAAGCCCCCCCGCCTCGCCCCGCTCAAGCCACCGGCTCCCACGGTCCCCGTCCCGCGCGGCTCTGGCCCCGTCCACAGCCGCCCCCGTCCACCGCCTTGAAACCGCGGCGTGTGAGAGTAGACTCAACGGCGTTACGAGTCCGGGTCCGCTTGAGGAGTTGAACCAATGCGACCTGTCATCGGGCTTCTGCTGTGTACGCTGGGCGGGCTGCCTGCTGGGGCGGCGCAGGCCGAATTGGCCGCCACCGACCTGACGTGCGAATACCTCGTCAACCCTCTCGGAATCGACGTCGTCCGGCCGCGGCTCAGTTGGATCGTGCCCTGCGACCGGCGCGGACAGCGGCAGACGGCCTACCGCATTCTCGTCGCCGACAGCTTGGACGAGTTGAATCGAGACACGGGCAGCGTGTGGGATTCCGGCAAGGTCGAATCCGGCCAAACCACGCTGATCGAGTACGCCGGCCGGGCGCTGGGCTCGCGGATGCGATGCTTCTGGAAAGTGAAATGGTGGGACAAAGACGGCCGCGAGCAGGCCTGGAGCGAATCTGCCTACTGGTCGATGGGCTTGCTCAAACCGGAAGACTGGTCCGGTCAGTGGATCGCGGCCGGCGGCGACAGGTCCAAGCCGAGCCAATCGCCGTCATCGCTTTGGCTCCGCAAGACCTTCACGCTCGACGGCCCGCTCGACCATGCGGAAGCCTACGTCGCCACGCTGGGATACCACGAGCTGTACGTCAACGGCCGCAAAGTCGGTGACGCGGTGCTCAGCCCGGCAGTCTGCGATTACCGGCATCGGGCGCTGTATCTGACTTACGACATTGGCCCGTTGCTGGTTCCGGGCCGCAACTGCGTGGCACTCTGGCTGGGGCGCGGCTGGGCCGCACACAAACCGTACGAGTTGCCGTACGGGGCCATGGCCCAGGCGCAAATCGAAGTCACTCTGGCTGGCGGACAGACCGTGCGCGTGGCCACTGATCCGACTTGGAAGTCGCATCCTACGCCAATCTCCTATCTGGGAAACTGGCGATTCAACGATTTCGGCGGCGAGCGGTACGACGCGACGTTGGAACTGCCCGGCTGGAACTCGGCCGACTTGGACGACACCGCCTGGGCGCCGACTGCCGCATTCGATCCGCCGGTCGGTCGCCTTGCGGCTCAAATGGTCCAGCCGGATCGGCGCGTCGAAACGATCCGCCCCGTCTCCGTCCGGGAATTGTCGCCGGGCGTGTACGTGATCGATATGGGCCGCAACTATACCGGCTGGCTGGAGATCCCGCTGGACGCTCCGCGCGGCCAAACCGTGCAACTGGACTACAGCGAGCGCCCGGTCGACAAGCCTGGCGTGCAGACGTTTCGCCAATTCGACCAGTACGTGCCGCGCAGCGACGGCCGCAACGTCTTCTGCAGCCGGTTCAACTACCATGCCTTTCGCTGGGTGACGGTGAGCGGATTGAAACAGCCGCCCGACCTGAACCGGGTGCGCGGCCATGCGATCCACAGCGACTACGGGCGGGTCGGCCGGTTCGAGTGCTCCCACGAACTGCTCAACCGGATCTACGAGACGGTCCTGTGGACGTACCGCTGCTTGAGCCTGGGCGGCTACGTGGTCGACTGCCCGCACCGCGAGCGACTCGGCTACGGCGCGGAAGGCCAGGTCGCCGTCGACACGGCCCTGTACAGTTTCGATCAGGGACCGCTGTTCACAAAATGGCTGGCCGACTGGCGCGACGTGCAGGACCCGCAATCCGGCGAGGTGCCGCACACCGCGCCGACGTACATCGGCGGCGGCGGGCCGGCCTGGGGCGGGATCGTCGTGACGCTGCCCTGGCAGTGCTACGTCCAGTACGGCGACAAGCGGATTCTGGAAGACAACTACCCGATGATGCAGGGCTATCTCCGCTGGCTGGCCAGCAAGAGTCGGGACCATATCCTCCAGCCGTTCGGCGGCGAGTGGGATTTCCTGGCCGACTGGGTCGCGCCGGGCCGGAACGTGGCTCCCCGATGGACCTTTACGCCCGAACCGTTGCGGATCTTCTTCAACACGTGTTACTGGTCCTACGTCACGCAATTAACTGCCCGCGTGGCCGACGTGTTGGGAAAGACGGACGACGCGGCCGCGTACCGGGAGCAGGCCCAGCGAATCAATCGGGCCGCGCATGCAGCCTGCTTCGACGCCACCAAGGCGACCTACGTCACGGGCGAACAGCCCTACCCGGCGCTCGCCCTGCTGACCGAAACCGTGCCGGACCAGTTGCGGGACAAGGTCCTGGCCAGCCTCCAGCAGGAAATCCTGGTGACTCAGAAAGAACACATCGACTCCGGCGTCTTGGGTACGTACTTCCTGTTGAAATTCCTGACGCAAGCCAACCGCAGCGATCTGGTCTACCCGCTGGTCAGCCGCAGGACGTATCCCAGTTGGGGCTATATGCTCGATCAGGGCGCGACCACCATCTGGGAACGCTGGAACGGCGACGAATCGCAGAACCATACCTCGTTCCTTTCGGTCGGGGCTTGGTTCGTGGAAGGGCTGGCCGGAATCCGCGCCGATCCGGCTTCGCCGGGATTTCAACATGTCTTTGTCCGTCCGGCGGTCGTGGGCGATTTGACGTTTGCACGGGCCTCGTACCGTTCGCTCCGCGGTACCGTCGCCAGCGGATGGCAAATCGAAGACGGACAATTCCGCCTGACCGTGGATGTCCCGGCAGGCTCGACGGCCACGGTTTACGTCCCCACCCAGGATCGGACGGCGATCCGCGAAAGCGGCGGGCCGGCCGAGCAGGCCCAGGGCGTGCGGTTTCTGCGAAGGGAAAACCGGGCAGCCGTTTATCGGGTCGACTCCGGACGCTACACGTTCCAGACGCCCCATGATGCCGGGGGCGATTGAGTCAAGCCCCTTCCACCGCTGAACGATTCAGCCCGGCGAATCGGTAGCTCGGATCGGCCCGTACGCTCCTGACTGGATCACCCTGGAAAACGGTCTTTAGGGTGGCGAGATTTCCGATTTCTCCCTCCCACTTGCTGCCCAAGGCAAGCTCTCCTCAATTCAGCCGCGGTTCCTGCGTCCCTCTGCGATTAGGCGCCCCGTCAAGTAATACCTCCGCCTTTCTGGTGACCAAAGTCGTTTATGCACAAGAACCTACCGGTTCTGTGCGACGCCTTGCCGCCGCTTCAGCGCCGACGCCCAAAACCGGTCTACGGGACTCTTCACGGCGAAGGCATTCAGCCGCAACACGTGCGTATAGATCTGCGTTGTCCGCACGTCCTCGTGCCCCAGCAGTTCCTGGACCGTGCGGATGTCCACGCCGTCTGCCAACAAATGCGTGGCAAACGAATGCCGAAATGTGTGGCATCCGGCGTGTTTCTGAATCCCCAGTTTGCGGACCGCTCCGCCCAGGGCTTTTTGCAGGCAGGAGGGATCCAGGTGGTGACGCCGCCAGGCACCACTCCGCGGATCCTTCGACGGTCCAGCGGCGGGAAACACGTACTGCCAGACCAATTCGCGATCCAGGTTCGGGTACTTGCGGGCCAGCGCATAGCAACGGCGGCCGAAATAACTTCCCGAACTTCCGCCACCACGCTGCTCGCCAGCGTGGAGCCATGTTCAGAACCAGCCCTCGTCCCCGCCACGCGCCCAGTCGGGCCACCACGCTGCTTGCCAGCGTGGAGCCATGTTCAGAACCAGCCCTCGTCCGGCCACGCGCCCAGTCGGGCCACCACGCTGCTCGCCAGCGTGGAGCCATGTTCAGAACCAGCCCTCGTCCCGCCACGCGCCCAGTCGGGCCACCACGCTGCTCGCCAGCGTGGAGCCATGTTCAGAACCAGCCCTCGTCCAGCCACGCGCCCAGTCGGGCCACCACGCTGCTCGCCAGCGTGGAGCCAAGGCGAGCTTGACGGAGCGGCGAGTGTTGGCCGAACTGAGCGCCTGCCGCACGCCGGTGCTGGGCAGCCACACGTTCCAGTGCGATTCTTGCGGGCACCGGCACGAGGCGTGCAATTCGTGCCGCAACCGGCACTGCCCGCTGTGTGGCGGGCCGGCGCGGGCGCGGTGGCTGGAGCGGATGCTGGGGGACGCCTTGCCGGTCCCGTATTTTCATTTGGTGTTTACGCTGCCGCACGCCTTGTCGACGTTGATCCAGGCCAATCGCCGGGCGCTCTTCACGTTGCTGTTCCGCTCGGCCTGGGCCGCCTTGCGGGACCTGGCCGCGGACCCGCAGTACCTGGGCGCGCACGTGGGCGCGGTGATGGTGTTGCACACCTGGGGCCAGAATCTGCAATTTCATCCTCACGTGCATGCGGTGGTGCCGGGCGGCGGCTTGTCGAAGGAGGGGACGCGCTGGGTGCCCAGCCGCTCCCCCAAGTACTTCCTGCCCTATCAGACGCTCAGTCGCCTGTTCCGCGACAAGTTCCTCTCCGGGCTCAGGCGGCTGTACGGCCAGCGGTCCGACGCCCAGCCGAAGAAGCAGGGCCAGACGGAGGAATGGCTCGCGCGTCCGGGGGAGGGGCACCGGCCGGCCCGGAAGCCGCGTCTGAAGCTGGGCGGTCAATTGACGCCGCTGGCGGCGCCGGAGGCTTGGGAGCCGTTCCTCAGGCCGCTGGCGGAACAGGACTGGGTGGTTCATCTGCAAGCGGCGCCGGCCGGTTGTGAAGGCCCGCAGGCGGTGCTCAAGTATCTGGCGCGGTACGTGAAGGGGGCGGCCATCTCGGATCGGCGGTTGCTGTCGCACGAGGACGGCCGAGTGACGTTTCGGGCGAAGGACTATCGCCAGGGCCGCAAGCGGAAGAAGGTCACGCTGAGCGGAGTGAGGTTCGTGCGGCGCTGGATGCTGCACGTCTTGCCGCCGGGCTTTGTGCGCGTGCGGTACTATGGCCTGCTGGCCAACGCGGACCGCACGGCGCGGCTGGCCCGCTGCCGGGAGCTGTTGGCGGCTGGCGCGACCGAGGCGTCGCCGCCCACGTCCGCCCCGGTCAAGCCGGCGGCGGAGCGCGCGTTCCCCTGCCCGCGCTGCCAAGTCGGCCGGCTGCAGCTGATCTCCCGGGACGATCCGCCGAGTTGGCGGGAGATCCTGGATCGCTCGCCCTACACGGATCGCTGGCTAAGTCCGCGCCGGGAGGTCGCGACTTCGCCTGCCAGGGTGGTGCCGCCGGAGGACACGTCATGACCCAGGTCCCCGCGTCCCCGCCGTTGTCCGCACGCCCGCTTGACCTTTCGCCGCAGCGAGTTGGAGGACGCTCCGCGCCGCCCCCGCCACGGCCGCCTGGGACGCCCTTACGACCGTTCCCATCGGCGTCCGCCACACCCTGCCGGACCGCAAAAACCGGCCCCCCCCCTTGCTTCCCACGGCACTCGCCCAGCGGTAAAATACGCCTGGGACTGCGAACGGCGGTAGAAAACCCGTAGCCACCGCCGGCTCCGTGGTTTCGTCCAACCGGGTTTTTATCCCACCTGCCCCCTTGACGTCCCGTCCCACCGCAGACGACCCGCGGCTTGGGGCAGGTGGGATAAAAACCAATTCGTTCGTATGCGAGGACGAGACCGATGAACGACGGCCTCCCTGATTTCAGCGGCAAGCTGGTGTTCGTCAACTTCGCTGGCGGCGGCGAATGCCACCAGTTGTTGGCCGATCCCCGCTTTGAGGACCAGGGCGGGCAGCTGTTCTTGGTCGGCACTGTTCCCGCCAATGTCATGCCGGGGTTTGAGGGACGGACGGTCGGTGTCTCGTGGCGTGCCGTGGAGCAGTACTTCGTGTTTGATTCGGCCGCGCAGTACATGGATGCCTGTTCGCGTTATGGCTGGGCGTGCTGGCGGGCCAAGTGGATTTCCCGAATCAATTGGTTGTCGGGCCGCCGTTGATCAGGCCTGTGCCAGAGCGGATCGCAAACGGCCCCCACTCGTGCCTTGGGGGACCATATGCAAGGTGGATCGGCAGCCTTCCGGCCAAAGGAATTGGGCGATCTGGGGCAGGGCTCAAGAGCCGGCACGACATCCGACCGTTGACGCGTTTGGATCAGATGCCTATCCTGATAGTGGCACTGCGCTGATTTTCTGGGTGACCGTAGATCGTGGGGGATTGCCCATGCCGACCTTTTTGGATGTCCTGTCCGCTGCCCGCACGTTGAATACGACGGAGCGAATCCAACTGGCCAACGCGATTTGGGAGGATGTCCCGCCCGCGGAATGGCCGCTGCCTGACGCGGAATGGATCGCCGAAGCCCAACGGCGGTCGGCCGAGTATGATGAGGGGCGCATGTCGGCCGCGACTTGGCCCGAAGTGCAAGCCCGGGCTCGACGGAGGGCCGGGCTCGATGGATAGACTGTTGATTGCCGAGGCCGCCGAGGAAGAGTATACGGAATCCCTAAAGTGGTATGCCGAACGAAGCCTGCGGGCTGCCGAACGGTTCGACGCCGCGTTTGAGCAGGCGCTGAATTCGATTGCCGCACACCCCGATCGGTACCCCTTGTGCGACGATCGGCACCGGTTCTACCTGCTGAAGGGATATCCGTTTCAGATCATCTATCGGAGGGCATCTGAGCGTCAATGGCTGGTCGTCGCGGTCGCTCACACCACCCGCCGCCCGGGCTATTGGCGGTACCGGTAGGTCGGGGGACCGCCGAACCATCGGATGTCGTGACGAGTTAAATTCGTAACTGTTGGAATTCGAGGGTGGCTCCCTCGATGAAACCAGTTGAAGCTATCCAGGAGGTAAAAGTCCTTCCGAGGGCAAAGGTTAGCCACCAGCCCAGTAGCGGAACTCGCTGGCCGGAGGAGACAAAGGTCAGAAGCCGAGGGAAGCAAGTCGTCGGGGTCTGTATCGAGCCTCGAAAGTTGTTTGAAAGTGGTGGTCCCAATCAAGGGATAAGCGGAGGAGCGGATGCCTGATCCTTCTGAAGCGAACCGCGGACAGTTTCATTCGGCTGGAACGCAGCAACCGCCCGGCGTCATGGCGAGCCGACGCGGAGACCACCGGGGTCGCAGACCAGATCACGACGATACAGGGATAGCACGGGAACTCGTGAGAGCCTCATCAGCCTCCTGTCTACACAGGCGCGGATCAAGACGGGGAAACCCGTGGGAGTCCACCGCGATATCAAAGCTCCCGCTGGAAAGGCCCGCGGCTCCGCCGGGTCGATCCTGGTCCTTAAACGCGGAGACGACAGGTACGAGGGGACGAGCGCTAGTCGCGAAGGAACCTCACACGGGCGTTAGGCAGGACGACGCGCGGCGGATCATGCAAGTGCTGCCGTTGCGGTTTGCCAAGTATGGGCTGGAGATCAACGCGGAGAAGACCACGTTGGTCCGCTTCGAGCGGCCCCGCTAAAACTCGCCCCTTGACGGGACCGGCCAGAAGCCGGGTACGTTCGGCTTTCTGGGTTTTGTGCATTTCTGGGGCAAGACCTGGAAAGGCGGTCACACGATCAAGCGGAAGACGGCAGGGAAGCGGCTGAGCCGTGTTCTGTCGTGGCTCTGGGAATGGTGCCGGGACAACCGGCATCGTCCTCTGGAGGAGCAATACCGGACGTTGTGCGCAAAGCTGCGTGGACACTACCAGTACTACGGCGTGCGGTGTAACAGCCGCTGCCTGGATCTGGTCCACTACGTGGCCACGCGTGCGTGGCGGTATTGGCTGAACCGCCGTGGCGACCGCAAGTTGACATGGCGGAAATTTGGCCAGTTGCTGGCCCGGTTCCCTCTGCCGAAACCGAAAATCGTGCAGGCATGGGTCTGACGCGCAGTTCCGGTGAACCCCTGGGAGGACGAGTGCCTTGTGGTGCGGACGGAGACGTGTGACGCGGCTTGCGGGGTCTCGCCTGCAAGTTTATCGTATGGAAACGTGCGATCCCGAGGAACCGGATGAGGGAAATCTTCACGTCCGGATCTGTGGGGGGCTTGGTCGAGCAATCGCCGAGTCTACCTGGACATGCGAGGCGGCCATCGCGTCCGGGATTGTAGTTGGGTCCGTGCGGTCGGCTACGGCACGGGCGTTAGCGACCGCGGTGTCGGGTTCTATTATGAATGGGTTCGCGACCACGTCGGCCGGTGGGAGTATCCGCGGCACGTTCCGGCCACGTAGCCGCGCCGCCGTGCGCCCCGATCGCCTTTGGTCTCGGCGCGGCGTGCCGCGACTTGGCCAACCGCCGTTTGGCAACGGCGGCAGGGGCAGAGAGTCAGCGCCAACAAGCAGTTGGTCAGCCCTTCCGCAGCCGGACCTTGTAGTTCCCTCGTTCCTCGTCGTGTTCCAGGTCGATCAGGCCCAGGTTTTCCACTTCTTCGAGCAGATCGGAGAAGTTGCGGTAGCCGTAGTAGGCTTCGTTAAAGTCCGGGTGGACGCGGCGGATGGCCTGTTTGAGCATCGAGCCCCAGAGCGGGTCGTAGTCGAGTTCCAGCGACTTGACGATCTTGACCAGTCGGTGGATCGCCTCTTGCTTTTTGTCGCCCTCCTTCTTGATCCGCTTGCCGCCGTTCCCCGCCGCAGTCGCGACGCGTGATTCCTCGCGGATCAAATCGTCGTAGTAAATGAACTCGTCACAGGCGGCGATCAGCAGGTTGGACGTGGAACTCTTCACGCCGCAACCGATCACCCGTTTGTTGTTCTCCTTCAGCTTGGAGACCAGCGGCGAGAAGTCGCTGTCGCCGGACAGCAGGGCGAACACATCGATGTGCTGTTTGGCGTAACACAGATCCAGCGCGTCGACCACCATGTGGATGTCGGCGCTGTTCTTGCCGCTGGCCTTGCTCTGCGGGATGTCGATCATCTCGATGCCGTGCGAGTGAAATTCGCGGACGGCGTCGCGGTAGTGATTCCAGTCGCAATAGGCCCGCTTGTAGACGATGCGGCCTTTTTCCAGCAGCCGTTTCAGCACCAGTTGGATCTGGAAATCGGGCCACTTCGTGTCGCGGACGCCGAGCGCCAAGTTCTCGAAGTCGACAAAGACGGCAATCAGAGGTTCGTGCGACATGTCGGATTCTCCACCGCAGGCTTAGCTCTTTCGGCCAAAGGCGCGAAATAGTCTACTCGGTTTGCGGGTTGCGGCATACGGGGGATGGCCGTTCGGGCGCGGCCAACAAGCAGACCGTGCCACACGCTCTGCGCGGGCCAGAGCAAATCCGCGCCGTTCCGGCAGAGGTCGCCGCGGGCGACAGGCTTCACTGCAGCCACTTGCCAGCCAGGAACCCCAGGTAGCTTACCGCCGTCGCCAGGACTCCGCCCCAACACAAATCCACCACCGTCACGATCGCCGGCCAGTCCTTGACCGTCGCCTGATTGGTCAAATCGTACGTGGCGTAGGTGATCAACCCGAACAGCGCGCCCAGGATCAGCACCTTCTTCGCCGAGCCGGCCTGCAAACCGGGGACGACGACGAACACCAGCAGGCCCGCTACGAACATCAGATAAAAGACGATGGCAGCGGTCCAGTTGGGGGGCGTCCGCAGCAGGAAGCCCAAGTGTTTCTGATAAAACCCGCGCGCCACCAGGCCCAGCCAGACCATGTCGACCGCAAAAAAGGCCAGAAGCGTACAGAGGTAAAGTTTGACGTAGAACATGTTGATTGCTTCCCGTAGCAGGCGAAAACCCCTTGCAGTCCACGAACGAAAACCTGCATGCGGCGGACGGCCGGACGCCTGCCAGGATGGCCGCAACGACTCCCGCCGCCCGTTCCGCCACAGCCAGTCCACTGCTGCGGAGCTGGCGAGTCAGTATAGCATACATAAACGCTCTCCAATCCTTGTTGGAAGAAAAGCCTGGTTTTCGCGCAGCGGACGAGTATCTGCCTCGCGGTTGACCTGGGAGAATTCCCTGTCGCACGCTGCAGCACCTGGGGAGTTGCGACCGGCGGCGGCGTTATCCGAAATCCGGCGTTTTCCCACCCCGGCCATTCGGCGATTCCAATCGCCCGGTCTGCCCTTGCCGGACACTGCGGTTTCGCTTACAAGCACGCCTGCGGGTCGTCGCTTGCCAGAGGGAGCTTTGTGTCGAGAATTTCGCTGCTAGCACTGCACCGGATGCTATGGGCGGCCTGCTTGGCAGGCAGCGGTTGGGGGTTGGCCCAAGAACCGCTCGGCATCGTCCCCCCCGCACCTGATCCCGACTGCGTCGCGAGCGGACAGCCGGCCTGGCTGGACGGCGTCTCCGAGCCAACTCTCCGGCCTCTTCCGCCCGCGGCTGGGCCGTTTGTCGCAGACGATCCGCAGCTTGCCACCAGTCCCGATCACAGCCGCCCGGACACCGGCTCTCTCGGTGATGCCAGCCGCGCGCCGTTCACGGCCCGGCTGTGGTGGATGCCTCAACAGGATTTGAAACATCGGCCCGGTGACTTGGCGATGAACGGCGAGGAACTGGAGGTCGCCTTTCCCGTCCGGATCGACTCCGACGGGATCTGGCTGGCCCTGGGCAGCGTCCAGCGATTGGAGATCAGCACGTCCGCCGTGCTTCCGGATTCGGGTCTTCCCGTGCCGAACCAACTTTGGGATATCGAGGTGGGCACGATGCACATTCGCCACCTGGCCGACGGCTGGCGGGCCGGCGGCATGCTCCGAGTCGGGTCCCCCAGCGATCAGTCGTTCGCCGCCGTGCGCGACATGACGGTCACCCTGCTAGGCTTCTTGACGATCCCCAGCGGCCAGCGTGACGCGTGGAGTTTCAGCCTGTTTTACTCGCCCACCGGCCAGATCGTCTGGCCCCTTCCGGGCGTCGCCTATGTTTGGCGGCCCAGCGATCAGTTCCAGGCAAACCTGGGGATTCCTTTTTCCCTCGAGTACCGTGCGACAAAGACGCTGCGCGTGACGGCCAGTTACAGGCCACTGAACCACGTCCAGGTGCTCGTCCGTCAAACGCTGGGAGATTTCCGGAGCATCTACGGCGGCTACCGGACCGTGACCGAAGCGTTTCTGCTTGCCGACCGCGTGGACGATCGGGAGCGCACGTACATCTTCGACCAGCGGCTGACCCTCGGCACCCAACGGGACTTGGGCCGCGGCTGGAGTCTCGACCTGTCCGCCGCCTACGTCTTTGACCGGCAGATCTTTCAGGCGGAAAAGTTCTCCGGCACCCGGCGCGATGAACTGGCCATCGACCCGGGCTTGTCGGGCACGCTCCAACTGCTGTGGACGCGCTGAGTCGTCTCATCGCCTCGAGTGCGAAAACCCGCTGGCGAACCATCAGATTTGCCGTTCGCCAGAGTCGTCGTCCGAGCGGCTTGCCGCTGTCTCCGGAAGTCGTTGTCGGGCGGGCAACGCCGGCCACGGCGACTCGTCCCGCGACTTGGGCGTCTCGGTGATGAGCCGCGCCGAACGGTTTCTCGTCAGGTAGTTCCAGCCCCACTGCAGCAGCACCAACAACCGATTCTCAAACTCCACGAGATACATCAAGTGGACGAACAGCCAGACCAGCCAGGCCGGAAAACGGCGCAGCCGCAGCTTGCCGATCTGGGCCACCGCCGCCGAACGGCCGATCACCGCCATGCTGCCGCGATCGCGGTAGTGGAACGGCGGCGCCGTTTGGCCGCACAGTCGGCGGGCGATCAGCCGGGCGACATAGGCTCCTTGCTGCATGGCGACGGGCGCGACGCCGGGCAGCGGCCGGCCGTCCGGTTGAGGCGCGTGGGCCAGATCGCCCAGGACGAAGATCTCCGGATGGCCGGCAACGCTCAGGTCCGGCGCGACGATCACGCGGCCTTGCCGATCCAGTTCCGCACCGGTCGCGCGGGCCAGGGCGGCGCCCAGCGGCGACGCTTGCACGCCCGCGGCCCAGACCACCGTCCGCGCCGCGATGACCTCCGGCTGCCCGTCGCGGCAGAGGGTTACACCGTCCGGCTGGATGTCCGTCACGACGGAGTTGGTGCGGACCGTGACACCGAGCCGTCCCAACGATTCGACGGCCGCCCGCGACAATCGCTCGTCATACACGGGCAGGATGCGCCCGGTGCCTTCGAGCAAAAAAACCTGGGTCTGCCTGGTGTCAACGCGGCGGAAATCCTGGGGCAGCGTGTGATGCGCCAGTTCGCCAATTGCCCCCGCCAGTTCGACGCCCGTCGGCCCGCCTCCCACCACGGCAAACGTCATCCACGCCTGACGACGGACGGCGTCGGTCTCCCGCTCGGCCCGCTCGAAGGCCTCGAACACGCGCCGCCGGATCTCGGTGGCGTCCTCAATCGACTTCAAGCCGGGTGCCAGCGGTTCCCAGTTGGCGTGGCCAAAGTAATGGTGGCTGGCCCCGGTCGCCAGGATCAGCGTGTCGTACTGGATGCCCTCGTCCCCCAGCCACACGCGGCGGCCGAGGGCGTCAAAACCGGTCACTTCGCCCCGCAGGACGCACACGTTCCGCTGGCGGCGAAGCACGGAGCGAAGCGGCGACGCGATGTCCGCCGGGGACAAGCCGCCCGTGGCCACCTGATACAGCAGCGGCTGAAACAGGTGGAAGTTCCGCCGGTCGATCAGCGTCACCCTGACCGGCGCGCGCCGCAGGGACTGAGCCGCGTACAACCCGGCAAACCCGCCGCCGACGATGACCACGTGATGGTCTGATATGCCTGTCATGATCGACTCCCATCCGCAACCCGCTCAGACGGGCAACGAGTCCGGATACGTTCCGTCCGTGTCGGCCGCGTCACCATGGGCGTGCTGCCGCAAGGCGGAACGGACCAGCAACCACTCTTCGATGTTGCACCAGCTCCTGGACGCCGCCCAAGGCCGCGGCCATCGGCAACAAGACCGCCACGATGGCCACGTTCACGGCGGGACCCGCCAGCGCAACCCAGAACTCCTGCCAGGGATTCTCCGGGATCCGCTCCAGCCGCGCCAAGCCGCCGATCGGCGACAGCGTGATGTCGTGCGTGCGAATCCCAAACGCGCGGGCGGTCAGCGCGTGGCCGAACTCGTGCAACAGCACGCACACAAAAACCGCCACCAGCAGCGTCGTGCTGGCCGCCACCGCCGACCACGCGGCCCCTGTCAACAGCTGGGCGACAACCAGCAGTCCAAATCAGCAGCAGGAACGTCCAGTGAACGATCACGTCGATGCCGAAACAGCGGCCCAAAAACAAGCCGGTTTTTACAGCAGTGCTCCCTTGTTAAAGTTTCACCTTGTCCGATCCGCGCACGGTGCGCGCCTCTCCGTCGCGTGGCTCTCCGAGCCGTGCCCAATCCAGCCCGCGGACGGCGCCGCCTGCCGCGCGTCGATGGCCCGGTGATGAATGCGGGCGACCGACCGGGCCGCGCGTTCCGCAGCCAGGGTCACGGCGGCCAGAACGGCGTCTGCCCGGTCATTCACAACCACGGTTCCAGCAGGCAGGCGGACCACCATCCGGCACGCTTTATCGACCCCTCCCCGCTGGCCATTCTCGTCGCTGATCGTGACGCTCAAGCCGCGAATCAGCGGCGAGAAACGGGTCAACGCCAGGCGAATCCGGTCCTCAATGCGTTGCCGGTCCGGGGCCGTCACTTGCACGTCTTTGAACAACATGGTCATTTTCATCGCAAACCTCCTGGTTTCCAACAGATCAGTCTCCGAAGTCAAACAACTCGCTCAGGAATCCGCCCCACGGCTTCCGCAGGCCCGCTTCGCGTTCCTCGTGCCGTCGGCGGAAAGAATCGCGTCTGCAGAATTCCCGTAGCAACGGCTGCCGAAATAACTCGGCGATTTCGTCCACCGCCTGGGGTCAGGCTTACAGATTTCAATTTTCGCGGTCCCAGGACTTCCCACTTGGAAAGCGATTGCCCAGCGAAAATTGAAATCTGTAAGCCTGACCCCTTAGTCCACGGAAACCGGGCAGTTATTTCGGTCACCGTTGCCAGGCTGCTCGCGACAGCCAGAACCGTGGTCGCCCAGTTCGTTCTAGCTGTCTGGATGGGTATTGACAAATACAATCTGTCGATGATAAACATCGTTTTTGTCAATGCTTAAGGATGCCTTTCGCGGCGTTCGGGAGTTACGTGGCATGGACTGGGTCAATTACCACCACTTGATGTATTTCTGGGTTGTCGCCCGCGAGGGGAGCGTGGTGCGGGCGTGCGAGGAATTGCAGTTGTCACAGCCCACGATCAGCGGCCAGTTGGCCAAATTCGAGAAATCGCTGCGCTGCAAGCTGTTTCGCCGCGTGGGGCGGGGGCTGGAACTGACGGAGGAGGGCCGCGTCCTGTTCCGTTATGCCGACGAGATCTTTACGATCGGCCGCGAGATGGTGGAAGCGATGAAGGGCCGCACGACGGGGCGGCCTTTGCGTTTCGCGGTGGGCGTAGTGGACGTGCTTCCCAAGCTCGTCGTGTACCGGCTGTTGGAGCCCGCCTGCCGGCTGGAGGAGCCGATCGAGTTGGTTTGCCACGAGGGCAAGTTGGACTCGTTGCTGGGGGAGCTGGCGCTGTTCAACCTGGATGTGGTCCTTTCCGAGTCGCCGGCCGGCGCGCAGCCGCGGATCCGGGCCTTCAACCATCTGTTGGGTTCGAGCGACGTGTCCGTGTACGGCACGGCCGACCTGGCGGACCGCTACCGGCGCGGCTTTCCCCAATCGCTGGCCGACGCGCCGTGGCTGCTGCCCGCTGCGGGCACCACCTTGCGGCGCGACCTGGAACGCTGGTTCGATTCGCTCGACATGCGTCCCAGGATCATCGGCGGGTTTGCGGACAGCGGGCTGATCAAAGCGTTCGGACAGGCGGGCGTGGGTCTGTTTGCAGGCCCGACGGCGATCGAAGCCGAGGTTCGCCGCCAATTCCAGGTGGAGACCGTGGGGCGGATCGAGGGCGTCCGCTTCCAGTGTTACGCCATCACCGTCGAACGTCGCTTGAAGCATCCGGCCGTGCTGGCGATCTCGAAGACCGCCCGCGGAACCCTGTTCGCCGCCGACTGAACCTTGCTGACGCAGCCCGCACAGTGGTGTATATTCTTGGCAGCCCGTTGAAAAAAGAGGCCGGGCTCCGGGCTGCGTCAGAGAACCTCAAGGAAGCGCGACCACCGGAAGCTGCCTGTCCTCCCTTTTCAACAGGCTGTCAGGTGACGGGTGGGGACCTTGATCACAACCTTGCTGCGGGGAGAAAGACCGATGTGTAGAGCATGTCTTGTGGACGGACTTGACCGACGTGAGTTCCTGACGGTGGGTGGCGCGTTGGGCGCGGCGACGCTGTTGTCTGCGGCCGGATCCTCCACGGCTGCGGCGGCCGACCAGGCCATGCCGCCGCGGGCCAAGGCTCCCGCCCGCGTGCTGGTGGCTTTCTTGTACCCGCCGGCCGACGTGGTGAATGCGGGCAAGATGGAGGACTCTTGGGCGCCGCACCAGTGGTTCACTTGGCCGGGAAACCAGTTCCAGCCGGAGGCGCAGGAGCAGAAGTTCACCGCCAAAATCCGGGAGCTGGCCCAGACGCTGGGCGTCGACGTAGAGTTCACGCCCCGCGCGATCTATCAGCAGGCCAAGGTCGAGGAGTTCATCGCGCACGCCAGGCAGACCGCGCCCGACGCCGTGCTGATTGTCAACTTCTGGAACACGCTGTCCAAGTGGGCCTTCCAGATGGCCACCGAGTCGGCTCCCACCGCCATCGTGTACCACTCCGTCGGCTCGAACCACCAGCTGCCGCCGGAAGCGCTTCGCAAGGCGGAGGGACTGTATTATATCCACTCGATCGAAAACTTTGAGGAGATCGAACGCGGCCTGCGCGCGGTGCGGGCCAAGAAGATGCTGGCCCAAAGCCGGCTGCTGAGGGTCTCTGGCCGAGTGCAGTCGGTCGTCCAGGATCTGGAGAAGACGCTGGCGGTCGACGTCGTGGGCATCCCCGCCGCCGAACTCAACGACCTGTTCGACTCCATCCAGCCCGACGAAGCCTTGCGGCAGGAAGCGCTGGCGTTCAAGCAGCGGGCGACCGGCGTCACGGACGTGAGCGACGAGTACCTGGTCGAGGCGTTCCGGGCCCACCGGGCCGTGCGCCGGATCGTGGACCGCTACGGCGCCGATGCGATCACGATCGAATGCCTGATGCTAAAGCACCGCAAGCCGTGCATCAGTTTCGCGATCAACAACGGCGAGTTGCTGCCCAGCGGCTGCGAGAACGACCTCAATGCGACCCTGACCATGATGCTGGGCCGGTGGCTGCTGGACCGGGGGGGCTTTCAGCACAACCCCGAGTTCGACACCAGCGAGAACCGTTACTTCGGCGCGCACTGCACGTGTGCCCTCCAGCTGCACGGCCCCCAGGGGCCCAGCCAGCCGTTCGCGATCCGGCCGTTCTTCCACCAGCTTCCCAAGACCGCGGCGCTGGACGTCCAGTGGACGCCCGGCGAGCCGATCCTGCTGGCCAAGTACCTGTCGGGCAAGGACGCGCTGTCGTGCTGGACGGGCAAGGTAGTCGAATCGCCGGCGTCGCCGCCCACCGGCGGCTGTGCCACGCGCGTGCTGGCGGAAATTGACGGCGTCCAAGACGTCTGCGATATCTACGCCGGTCCGCATCCCGTGCTGTTCTGCGGCAACCGCAGCGAAGCCCGGCGGCTGAAGGCCTTCGCCCGCATGTACCGTTTGAAACTCGAAGGGAACGTCTGAGCAAACCCGGACGGGTGCTCGGCCGGAGCCAGAAGACGCCCCGCCCGGCGCAGGAGACGCCGGGCGGATTCCGTAGTGTCGCCAGCCGCCCGACGTTATGGCGACGCCAAACCGTCGGGGCGCGCTTGCCGGGCGTCGGCAGACGTGCAGGCGGCTGCCCTGGGCTTCCCGGCTCTCAATCGCGAATGTTGGTGAACCGCGTCTTGGCGTAATCCAGGGGCAGGAATTGGAGCTGCTGCGAACCGGTCGTTGAGGCGCGGAACTGGGTGTTCCAAGGAATCCCGTAAGCCACGACCTGGCCCGAATTCTCCTCCGAGACGTAGACCACGCCGTCGGCCAGCCGTTCGTTGCTGGAAAACTGCCGAAAGTCCGCCAGACCGGAAACCATCAGGAAACGAGGCTGCTTGCCCGGCCGGATCGGGAAGTCCTTCGCGACGTTGTACCGGTACTGAATGAAGAACTTGCCGGTGAAGCGATCCAGCACATAGCCGGTCAACTCCGCCGTCACGTGATCCAAGGCGACCACGGCCTCCATTCCAGCGTCCAGCGGAACCGTGACGAGATTCTTGCGCTCGCTGCCCACCGCGGTCATCCCGTGCAGCAGAAGCGGTTGCCGGATCGAGGACGCCACCAGGGCCGCGACCAATCCCGCGAAAGCGACGGAGACCAACCCGTTTGCCCGTTTCCCCATCATCATCACACCTCGTTGTTGACCAAGCCAAAGAAAAAACTGCTGCCAAAACCAACGCCTCCGCCGGCGTCAGCCGTCAGCCGTCCTATTCTAGCGTCTCGTCACTGCTGCGGAGTAGACGCTCCGCGATAGCCAAGCCGGTCTCGAAGTCGCCAGCGTCTCCGCCAGCCGGTCCCGATCTTGCAGCACGCGGCCGTCGTCGCCGTGCGAAACCGAAGTGTCCCGTTGCCGGTCCGCAGACGAACGTCAGCGACGACGGCCGCAAGTCGCACCGCAACTTCATCCAGCACCACGTGTCCGCCGACGGCATTCCCTGGAAGTTGGCGGGCGAGTCGGTGGCTTGCGGCGACTGCCCTACCAACTTCTTCAACGCCCAAGCTCAGCGTTGGCGGTCGCCGACGTCGATCACGTAGACCTGCCGCGAGCCTTCGTGGACCGAGTTAAACGCCAACATCCGGCCGTCGGGGCGCCACCGCGGATGCAGATCGCAGCGCGAGTACGTTTCGCGGTAGACCTCGGGCACGAAATAGGCGCCCAGCGGCAACACGGCGTGATCCGACATGCGGAGAACCATCAGCTTTCGTTCGCTCAGCCGGTCGGGATAAGTGTCGGTCGCCATCCATTGACCGTCGTCGGAAAAGACGCCGTGCCCGTCGAAGTCCAGCAGTCCGCGGCCCACTCGCTGATAGTCGGACTTGCCGACCGTGAACAGCACGTGACTGTACAACGCGTCGTTGTATTTGGCGGTCACCATCAGCCGGTTGCCGTCCAGCCAGTTGAAGTGCGAGCCGCCCCAGCCGTCCGGGAAACAACGCTGCACGTTGCTGCCGTCGCGGTTGCAGGTGAACGCCGTCGTCTCCCACTTGCGCACCACCGATTGACCGGACAGGTTTTCGACGCTTCGCGCGAGCCAGAAGATCTTCGACCCGTCGCGGCTGAACACGGTGTGGCAGAAGTAAGCCAGCGCCTGGGGATCTTTGACCTGCGGCATCCGGTCCCGCACGGAGGCGATCGGCACGATCAGCTGCGCCTGGCCGCTGTCCAGATTTACCAGCCACAGCCCGTCGTCGGACGGCCAGGTCACGCCGGAGCGCGCATCCTGGCCGTTGCCGCCGTAGCCGTAGTCGGGACGCGTCAGGCGGAGCCGCGCATAGTTGATGCTCACCGCCCACTTGCCGTCGGCAGACACGGCGCTCACCGGATAGGGCACGACGCGTCGAGTCTTCGTGGTCATGTCAAAGACGACGGACACGAATTTGCCGTCCACCAGGTCGTTGAAAATAAACTGCGTCTGGGGCGCGGTGCCCAGCCAGTGCGCCATGGTCGCCTCCTGGAAATTCCAGCAGCGGGTTTCGGTCAACGGCAGGAAGCGGTTGTTGTCCTGCGCGTCCACCACTCCCAGCACAGCGGCGTCTTTCTCGGTGGGCAGACCGGATTTGATCTCGGTCTCCAGCACCGTGGCGTAACGCCCGTCCGCGCTCCACGCGTTGATGGCATAGTAACTTGCGAACAGGTGTTCCTTGGGCCCGGACGTAATCGCCCGCGCCGGCGAAAAGGACGGAAACTCGGCGGCGGTTGCGGCCCCTGCCGCCAGCGCCGCGACAAGCAGAACGAGACTTCTCATCACGCGTACTCCTCGAGTGTTCTTGGACGCTGAGCCTGGAACCGCTCCCGGCTCGTCGGACCTGTCATCTTACCAAACTGGTCGCGGCCAGGGGGCGCCATGCACTCGGACCAGTCTGGCAGCCTGGTGGGATGCGTGGCGGCTGGATTGGTTGACAACACCGACGACGGGCCGTAACGTGGTTGGCAGCCTGTGGAAGAAACGGGACTGGCTCCGAGTTGCGTTGGAGGAATCCAAGGAAAAACGGCCGTCAGGACGTGCCTGTCCCATCCTTTCCACGGGCGGTGAAGCGTCGTTCGAGAAATATGTGTCCCGTAGGGTTACGGAAAAGAACGTGACGCTGTCCGAGAGCGGTGTTCGGAATGCAGGGCGCACCAAGCCTGGCGCAAGGTTGGCAACAATCGCAGCACGGCATCGCCGGAGAGTCCGTGCAGTTTTCAATAAGGCAGGAGGATTGGATCATGATCGATTTGTTGGCGAACGTGGCGGGATTGTGGGGCAAACGGCGGCTGGCCGGCGCCGGACGATGGCTGGGTCTGGCGGTGCTGGTCGTGGCGGCCGTGCCGGCGTCGTCGCAAGCCGGCGACTGGCCGACCTACCGATCTGACAACGCCCGCAGCGGCGTGACGGCGGAGACGGTCAAGCTGCCGCTGACGCAATGCTGGGTGTTCCAGCCCCGCCACGCGCCGCAGGCGGCTTGGAGCGAACCGAACCCGCGGCCGGTCGGTGGCTGGTACGGGCAGACCGAGCTGCGCCGCGTGCATTTCGACGACGCCTTTCACGTCACCGTGTCCGCCGGAGCCGTCTATTTCGGCTCGTCCGCAGACGGCAAAGTGGTGTCGCTGGACGCCGCCACGGGCCGGGAACGCTGGAGCACGCTGACGGGCGGGCCCGTCCGGCTGGCGCCGACCATCTGGCGGGACAAAGTGTACTTCGGTTCCGACGACGGCTTCGTCTACTGCCTGCGGGCCGGCGACGGCGGCGAGCAATGGAAGTTCCGCGCGGCCCCGCAAGGCCGAAAAGTGCTGGGCAGCGGCAAGATGGTCTCGCTGTGGCCCGTCCGCACCGGCGTGCTGGTGGACGACGGGACCGCCTACTTCGGAGCCGGCATTTTTCCGGCCGAAGGCGTGGCCATGTACGCGGTCAACGCGGAGGACGGCAAGCTGACGTGGTGCAACGATGCGTGCGGCGACGCACCCCAAAGCCGCCTGTCGCCGCAAGGTTATCTGCTGGCCTCGAAAGACCGCCTGTTCGCTCCGCTGGGCCGCGTCTCGCCGGCGGCGTTCGACCGCCAGGACGGACGCCTGCTGTACGAGGCTTACGTCGAACACATCATCGGCGGAACCCATGCCACGCTGGCCGACAACCAGGTGTTCACCGGGACGGAGCAGATGATCGGCTTCGACCAGGAGAACTTCCGCGTACGTTCCAGCTGGTTCTGGGGCCATCAACTGATCGTGACGCCCAACGCCTTTTACACGGCGACCGGGCGCGAGCTGTTCGCGGTCAACCGCGAGGTTTATGCGGCCGCCAGCCTGCGCCGCAAGGGCCTGCTGGATCGCCAACGCGATCTGAACACGCAAGTCCAACGAGCCAAACGCGGCCCGGAAGCGGCGCTCCAGGCACTACAAAAACAACTGGACGACGTCAACTCGCAGCTGAAGGAAACCGACAGCCGAATCGCCTCGGGCCAAATGTGGCGCGTGCGCTGCGATTGCTCCGAAACGCTGGTCATGGCCGGCAACGTGCTGTTGGCGGGCGGCGACCGGAAGGTCTTGGCGTTCGACGCCGCATCGGGCGAAGTGCTGTGGACGGCCGAGATCGACGGCAAGGCTCGCGGGCTGGCCATTGCCGACGGGCGGCTGTTCGTCAGTTCCGACAGCGGTGCGATTTACTGCTTCGGCGCGGAAGGCTCGCCGACGGTCGGCGTGGTGCAGCAGACGGTCGACGCGTCACCCTTCCCGGCGGACGAACGGACTCCCGTCTTCGCAGCGGCGGCCGAGCAGATCGTCCGCACCACCGGGATCAAACGCGGCTATTGCCTCGTCCTCGGCTGCGGCACGGGCCGACTGGCCTACGAATTAGCGAAGCGGACGGAACTGCAGATCTGCGGCATCGAGCCTGACCTGCAGAAGGTCCAGGCCGCCCGCCGGGCGCTGGATGCCGCGGGACTGTACGGCTCCCGCGTGCTGGTCGAGCACGGCGAGTTGTCGCAGGTTCCGTTCTCCGATTACTTCGCGAACCTGGTGGTTTCCGAAGAGCCGCTCGCGTCGGGTCAACTGCCTCAGGACGCTCAGGAAGCGTTCCGCATGCTCAAGCCGCTGGGCGGCACGATTTGCCTCGGCCAACCCGCGGCAGCCGGCGGCAAGGTGAAGCCGCTGCAGGCCGCGGCGATGCGGCAGTGGCTGGCCGAAGCGGGCATCGAGGGCGGGAACGTCTCCGAAGAAAACGGCGCGTGGCTCGAGTTCCGTCGCGGGCCGCTGCCGGGCGCCGGCAGTTGGACCCATCAGTACGCCGAGCCGGGCAACACGACCTGCAGCGACGATCAACTGGTCCGCTGCCCGCTGGGCCTGCTGTGGTTCGGCAGGCCCGGACCGACGCAGATGGCCGAGCGGCATCGGCGAGCGGCCGCACCGCTGGCCATCAATGGCCGCCTGTTCGTCTTGGGCGAAGGTTCCGCAAATCGGATCGGGGTGGGCGAAAACTCCATCACGGCCTACGACGCCTACAACGGAGTGGAACTCTGGGAACGGAAGATCCGCGGAGCCCTCCGCGTCAGCGTGACTCACGACGCGGGCAACTCGGCAGCCAATGCCGACAGCCTGTTCGTGGCCGTCGGCGACGAATGCCTGCGCTTCGACGCCGCCACGGGCGAAACGAAGTTCACCTACAAGTTGCCGGCAGTGACCGACGGCACTCCGCGGCGCTGGGGCTACGTGGCCGTGGTGGGCGACGTGCTGTACGGCTCGCGCACCGCGCAAGGCCGGACCGCGGATTGCATTTTTGCCCTCGATCTGGCGACGGGCCAGTTGCGTTGGAAGCACGAGGGCCAGAGCATCGGCCAGGGCTCGATCGCCATCGGCGACGGGCGGATGTACTTTGCCGGACCCAGCGTGACCGAAGCGCAACGCACGGAGGCGCTCGCCGACCAGGCCAAGCAAGTGCATCGTTTGAGCGACGCGGAGCGCGCCGCGTTGCTGAAGAAACTCGAAACCGCCGCCGTCTATCGCGTCGTGGCCCTGGATGCGGCGACGGGCGAGAAGTTGTGGGAGAAGCCTGTGGAGATCACGGGGGCCAGCGGAGGCGACTATTGGTGCTCGCTGGGCGCCATCTACCACAACGACGTGCTAGTCCTGTTCGGCGTATTCCTCGATGGCCACTACTGGACGCAGTTCCTGGCCGGGCAGTTTGAATCGCGGCGGGTTGTGGCCTTGTCCGGCAAGGACGGGGGGGTGCTGTGGGATCAACGGATCGGCTACCGCGTGCGTCCGGTCGTGATCGGCGACACGCTGCACGCCGAGCCGTGGGCCTACGACCTGAAAACCGGCCGACAGCGGATGCGGATTCATCCGCTGACCGGGCGCGAGGAACCGTGGCAGTTTGCCCGGCCCGGACACCACTGCGGCTGCCCCGCCGCGGCGCCTCACACGCTGCTGTTCCGCTCCTACACGCTGGCATGGTACGACCTGGACAACGACTTCGGCACGCAGCATTTCGGCGCGCAACGGCCGGGCTGCTGGATCAACTTTATCCCGGCCAACGGATTGCTGATGGTGCCCGATGCCAGTTCGGGTTGCATGTGCCCGTTTCCGAACATGTGTACCGTAGTCTTCAGGAGCCGGGAGGAAAACCGGCAATGGGCCTACTTCAGCCAACCCGGCCCGACGACGCCGGTCAAACGGCTGGCGCTCAACCTGGGAGCGCCCGGCGACCGCAAGGACGCCTCCGGCGGCCTGTGGCTGGGCTATCCGCGGCCCGCCGGCTCGCTGGTGTTGCCGCTGCAAATCAACGCCACGCTGTTCCCCGGCGGGGGCTACTTCAATCATGACGCCGCGCGACTTAAGGTCGAGGACGCGGCCAAGCCGTGGCTGTACTGTTCCGGCGTGCGGGGCTTGCGGCAATGCACGCTCCCGCTGCTCGGACCGGCCGACGGCCGGGCGCGGTATACGGTCCGGCTGGCGTTTGCCGAGTTGGACGATGCCGCCGCCGGCCAGCGCGTGTTCGATATCAAGCTGCAAGGCCAGATCGTGGCCGAGAAAGTCGACGTGTTTCAGCAGGCCGGCGCCCGCAACAAGCCGCTGGTCAAGGAGTTCAAAGGCATCGATGCGGACCGGGAACTGACGATCGAATTCGTCCCCGCGGCCGCCAATCCGCAGCCCGATCAACTGCCGGTGCTGCAAGGCATCGAGGTCGTACGCGAGCAGGTGCTGACGCTCGGTTTTGCCATGCCGTCTTTCCTGTTGAATAATGCCCAGCCCGAACAGACGGGCGACATCATGATCGCGAACCACAAAGACGGCGATTTCACGGGTACGCTCCGCGTCGAGGCTCCGACCGGCTTCGCCGTTACGCCGGCCGAGACGCAAGTCCAGATTGCCTCGGGCCAACGAACGAGCGTGACGCTGAAAGTCGTTCTGGGCGACAAGGCCGCGCCTGGAAAACATCGGGTCGCCATCAAGCTGATTCGCGACGACGGAACGATCGAGAACGACAGGCAGGCCGAGTTGGAGCACCTGGGAGACCTGCGGCGAGTCGTTCTGCAAGCGGTCGAGGACACGCACGCCAGTCAGTCAGCACCGACGACGAATTACGGGACGAGCAAAGGCCTGAACGTCGACGGCGGCGACGCCAAACTGGGTGATCACCATCACAGCATCGCGTACCTCAAGTTCCGGATTGCGGTCGACGGCAAGCCGCGTTCGGCCACGTTGCGGCTGGTCAACGGCAACAACCCCTCGGGCGATTCGGGTCACGTCCGCCTGGTGACAGAGCCGTGGACCGCGACCGGCGTGACGTACCAGGCCCGGCCCAAGCTGGGAGACATCGTGGGAAAGATCGGCCCCGTGGCCGAGAACCAGGTGATCGAGATCCCGCTGCAACTCGCCATGGAAGGCAATCAGGAATTGAGCCTGGCCCTCGATCCCACCAGCTGCGACGGACTCGGCTACCTCTCCCGCGAAGCCGGCAAGCCGCCGGAACTTGTGGTCGAGTACGTGAAGTGAGGAAGCCGGCGTGTTGCGCAGTTCGAGAACCACGTGAACGGATTGGCACTAGCCACCCGCCGGGAATTCACGGGAAGACCCGCGGCGAGCGCCGTTTCCAGTTGGTTGGTTCCCCACGCCTGATGCACCGGCACTGGTTTTAGTTGGAGACCAAGATCATGAAGCGGCTGAGCGGGTGGATGCTTGGGTTGGTGGTCTTCTGCGCCGTGGGCAAGGAGGCGACGGCCGACGCGGCGGATTACTTGAAGATCGTCCGCGACTACGCGGACGCGCTGATCGAGCAGGGGCGGGACGAGTATGGTGCGCAGCACTCGCCCTTGTTTGCCGAGGCCCTGGACCGCAGGACCGGGCGGTTGCTCGAAGGCGATGCACTGCAGCAGGTGGCCGCTCTGCCGTTCGGCAAGTGGGGCATCCGCCCGCACGACCGCATGATCAGCGGGGCGAATCCCCAGCATTGCCAGAACCTGTATCAGATTCTGTACGCCCTGAGCGAGTTGACGGGCCAATCGCGGTATGCGGAGGCAGCGGACGAGTCGCTGCAGTTTTTCTTCACCCATTGCCAGAGCCCGGCCACCGGTCTGCTGTGGTGGGGCGAGCACGCGGGCTGGGATTTCCGCACCGAGCAACGGATCGACAAGCCGGCGGGCACGACGCACGAGTTCTATCGGCCTTGGGTGTTGTGGGACCGCAGTTGGCAGCTTGCCCCAGAAGCCTGCCGCCGGTTCGCGCTCGGCCTGTGGGAGCACCAGATCGGCGATCATCAGACGGGCGACTACTCCCGCCATGCGCCGATCGACAAACACGGGCCCGGCAGCGACGCGCCGTACGCCCGGCACGGCGGGTTCTATATCGAGACTTGGGCGACGGCCTACGCGAAGACGGGCGACAAGGTATTCCTCCGGGCGATCGGTTCGGTGGTCGACGGCCTGGAACGCGCCCGGCTGCACGAAGGCGGGATGCTCCTTTCCCGGAACAAGAAAACCGGCGCACGCACTCCCTATGATGTGTCGCTGGCCGTCTCGTTGGCCCTGGCCGCCGAGCAAGTGCCGGCGGAATTGGCCGCGAAGCTGCGCGCGGCCGCTGCGGCCACGGACAAGGCGTTCGCCGACGCCCACGGGGAGCAGTCGGCCGGCGCGAGCCAGACGCCGCCTGGGAGCGGTTCGAAGAAAGCCGCCAACTCCGCCGCCCTCTGGTCCAATGCCTACGGTGGCAGTCCTCCCGCTGGCGCCGCCAACGTCTGGCTGCTCCGCTATCGCCAAGTTCCCGTGGCGGCCTACCGCGCCGCGGCGCTGAAAACGGCCGACGCCTATCGCAGTCAGGAGATCCACCTCAGCGAACCTGTCTGGCCCGGCACCTTGGGCGGCGTGATCCTGCTGATGATCAACGCCCACACGCTGACGAAGGACGAACAGTACCTGCAAGCCGCCGAGCGGTTCGCGGAGCAGGGAACGAAACTGTTCTTCACCGAAAGCAGTCCGTTGCCGAAAGCGTCCCACCAGCACGACCATTACGAGGCCGTCACCAACGGCGACACGCTGCTGATGGCGCTGCTGAAACTGTGGCAGACCCGCCAGCGGCCGGACGTCAGAGTTCAGCTCTTGTATTGCGATCGCTGAACGTCAGCCGTAGGGCGGAAAATCAGCAGGGCGTCGGGCTCCCAACTGCGCGGCAAAGGCGGCGTTCGGCTTTGGACTGCAGAAAGAAAGCGGCCTCATGCTTTGAATCCCGCCGGCTTGCCCGGCGGGATTCGGTGCTGGCGGGCCGGCCGGGGTAGTGAGAAGCCGAACGATCCGCCGGGCAAGCCGGCGGGATTCGGTGCTGGCGGGCCGGCCGGGGTAGTGAGAAGCCGAACGATCCGCCGGGCAAGCCGGCGGGATTCGGTGCTGGCGGGCCGGTCGGGTCGTGTTCCCCCACCCGCTATCCCCCGGCTTCCGGCTACTTCGACCGAGTCAGTAGCCGGGAAAGCTCCGGTATCTTCTCGGCCAGACGGTTCAGGATCGCGTCTTCGATCCGCGGAGGGCCAAACCCGTCCTGAAATTCTTGCTGGACCAGTGGTTCTTGGCCAAGCTCAGTGTCCTTCTTCATCTCGTCCAAGGTCAGAGGCGTCCGGAACACGGCGCGGCATTTGACGTCGCAGAGGAAAGGCTGGCCAGCGTCCTCGTAAGACACCGTGTGGCTAGTGGCTGCGAGGACGCCGACGACGGCCGACACCGGCTTCGAGGCGTAGATGAGGCCCCAATCGTTTCGCCTCGTCTTGTCATTGCACGGCCAGGAGTCTGTGTCGCCCTTCGCCAGCGGATCAGAGAGCCATTTCTTGCCGTCGATGTGGAAAACCCACCAGTTGCGAGGCTTGGAACTCGGCCCGCGGGGCCCCCGACCTGGCGAGAGAATGTCTGGGCCCACCTTGGGAACAGCAGGCTAACCGGGCGCAGTAGCAGGAGGTTGACAGGCTGCGCTTAGGGACTCCTTCAGGCGTCTCCTTCGGTTTTCTTCTGTGTCCTTTGGTTGGGGTCTGCTTCCGTCTGCTTGAGGAGCCGTCTCCTTCCTGGAGGCGAGAAACTCGAACAGTGTCCTTCTCTGTCTGCTTCCTCTTTTTTCTCCGCAGATTCGGCGTGAATCTGTACTGGCAGGCAAGG
>Ga0209723_1000429_pt1 | contig 78922 bp, 53 predicted proteins | sample BiotimSIPDNA_2_FD_185750 | JGI IMG/M metagenome (GOLD analysis project Ga0209723, IMG submission 185750) | Anaerobic biogas reactor microbial communites from Washington, USA - Biogas_R2 time_0 SIP DNA (SPAdes) (version 2) | ecosystem: Engineered > Bioreactor > Anaerobic > Unclassified | place... | reverse complement strand
GGCCCTGGCGGCGTCCAACCCCAGGGCCGCCTTCTTCTCCCACCCATTTATTTGCCCTGCCATTCCTCAAAAAAACCTCTTCACACCAGCGACAATCATCCAGCTCTACCCACTAAAAACCCGGAATACCCGTTTGTTTGAACACCCCCGATTGAGCGATGGTCCCAAGAATACGGGCTTCCGTCGTCGGCCCTCGTTCATTGAATCGGCAAGCTTCGACAGGAGACGTGTGGGCACTTGAACAAGCGGCCGAGGCGCCGGATTTCAGACGCTGGCCGGCTCATGAGGTTGCCGACGATCTCTTCGTTCATCGCTCCATGCAGACAAACCCGACAAATCTGCCGCCGGCCCTTGAGACCGGCCCGTCGCCGCATTAGGCTCGAAGGGGCGAGCGTCAACATGAACCACAGCACAGATCCCGTAGTGCCTGACGCTGAACCGGAACACAACTCAACTAACATTCAAACCGAGTAACACCATGACTCATCGAATTCTTCTGGCGACGTTGCTGGCTGCGATCAACCTGGCGACCTGTGCCGCCCAGGACACCAAGCCCGCTTTCCAGGCCCGGCAAGCCGGGCGGGCGGCGGCGGAGAAACTCGACTGGCAGATCGCCGTGGCGGCCTACTCCTTCCGCCAGTTCACCTTCTTCGAAACGGTCGACAAGGTCGCCGACCTGGGAGTCAACCTGATCGAAGGGTTCAACTTCCAGAAGATCAGCGGCGACATCCCGGGCAAACTCAATCCGCTCACGATGTCGGACGATGACATGGAGAAGGTGCGAGACAAGCTGCGGCAGTCGGGCGTGACCATGATCGCACTCTACTACGGGAGCTTCCCCGCCGACGAGGCACAATGCCGAACCGTCTTCCAAAGGAGCAAGGAACTCGGCGTCAAGTACTTCGTCAGCGAGCCCAAACCCGAGCTATTGCCGATGCTCGACAAACTGGCCCAGGAATACGGAATGATCGTCGGGCTGCACGGCCACGACAAGAAAAGTTCTCCCAATACCTGGCACCCGGAACTGGTGGTCAAACAGTGCCAACCTTTCTCGGCGGCCATTGGCGCCTTCAGCGATACCGGCCATTGGCTCCGGTCGGAACTGGAACCCTCCGAGGGGGTCGAGATCCTGAAGGACCGGATCGTCGGTTTCGAGCTCCACGACCTGCATGCTTTCGACCCTTCGGGGCACGATGTTCCACTGGGAACCGGCGTCGGCAAGATGGCAAAGATGCTGGAAACGGTGGCCAAGGTCAAGCAGGGACCGGTGCTCATGAGCATCGAATACGTCTCCAATCCGGACAACCCCTCGCAGGACGTAAAACAATGCCTCGAATTTTTGGACGGCCAGGCGATCCGTCTGGCCAACTCCGCCCCGTGAGACGCCGCACACTAGGCCGAAGCGCTGTCGCTGCATCCGGCCTGTGAGGACAGCGACAATCTCCCAAGAAAGAAGAGCCTTGCCATGAACGCCGTCTACCGCGTCACCCTCTCGCTTCTGCTGGTCGCCGCCGTTTCTGCCGCACCCCAGGCACTCGCCGCAACGCTCTACGTCGGTGCGGCGAGTTGCGACATCACCCCCGAGATGCCGTCGTTCCTTGCCGGCCAGTTCGCGGCCCGCGTATCAAAAGGAGTTGAATACCCCTTGACTGCCAATATCGTGGCGCTGGAGTCGCGGGAGGGCGACCGGTCGCTCGATTCGGCACTGATCATCAACGTCGACGTCGCTGTGGTCCGGGCCAGTTTTCTGCTGCCGGTGCGGGAAGGGATTCTGCAGCACTTGCCGGATTTCGACGCCGGCAAGTTGATCATCGCCGCCACCCACACTCATTCCGCCCCTCCGAGCAAGGACGGCCATTTCAAACAGCAGGAAGGGGTTCAGGTGCCGTCGGACTACGTGAAGTTTGCCGCCTCCCGCATCGGCCCCGCTGCCAAGCAGGCCTAGGACGAACGAAGACCGGCCCGGTTCTCCTACGGCTTGGGACACGCCGTCGTCGCCTACAATCGCCGGGCCGTTTACGCCGACGGCAGCGCCGTGATGTATGGGAAGACCAACGATCCGAGCTTCCGGGCCATCGAGGGGATGGAAGACCACGACGTCAACTCCATGTTCTTCTGGGACATGAACGACAAGCTGCTGGTAATGCTCGTCAACGTCTCCTGCCCGTCGCAGGAGGTGGAGAGCAATCGCTTGCTCTCATCCGACTATTGGGGACCGACCCGAGACCAACTCCGAAAGAAGTACGGTCAGCACCTGGTCGTCGTGGGATTGTGCGGCGCTGCGGGCGATCAGTCGCCCCACCTCCGCTATCGCCAGGCCGCCGACGACCGTATGACCAATCTGCGGAAGCTGGACCGGCTGCAGGAGATCGCCCGGCGGATCGTCCGCGGAGTCGACGAGGTGTACGACGTCGTTCAGAACGCCAAAGAGGAGAACGTGGTTCTGAAACACCAGCACGCGGTCCTCGACCTTCCGCAGCGCATCGTCACCGAGGCGGAGTACGCCGCCTGCAAGGCCGAGGCCGAACGTCTGAAGGCGAGTCCCGGCGACGGGCGGGGCAACTGGAACGCCCGGGTTGTCGCCCGGTACGAGAAGCTCAAGAGCGATCCCCATCCGGTGCTCCCAACGCCCGTCAACGTTCTCCGCATCGGCGACACGGTCCTCTGCACCAACCAGTTCGAGTTGTATACCGATTTTGCGATCCAGATCAAAGCCCGGTCGAAGGCCGTCCAAACCTTCGTCGTGCAGTTGGCCAACGGGGCCGCCCAACCCCAGCCGCCGGACGATGCGTCGGAAGACGACAAGAACGACTGGCATTACGCCTCCGGCGGAACCTACCTCCCCTCGGAGCGGGCCGCCAAGGGGGGCGGCTACGGCGCCGTGATCCAGAGCAACGTGGTCGGCCCCGAAGGGGGCCAGGTGCTGGTGGAGAAAACGCTCGAGATGATCAATGCGATGTTCTGAAAGTGGATCGGCCTGTTGTATCACGCTGAATGAGCGTGGAAGAGATACGTTCCACTTCGATTTCCACAAGAAAGGTTTCCCATGAACGCCGTCTACCGCGTCACCCTCTCACTTCTGCTGGTCGCCGTCGTTTCTGCCGCACCCCAAGCGGGCGCCGCAACACTCTACGTCGGCGCCGCAAGCTGCGACATCACCCCCGATCAGCCCGTGTTCCTCTCCGGGCAATTCTACGCCCGCGTGTCCAAGGGCGTGTCCTGCCCCATCACGGCCAACATTCTCATCCTGGAATCCCGCGACGGCGACAAGTCTCTTGAGCAGGCGATCGTGATCAGCATGGACACCGTCGTCATTCGCGAACCCTTCTCGGCGGTTTTCAAGGAGGCGATGGCCAAGGCCCTCCCCGAGGTCGATTTCAACAAAGTGATCCTCGCCGCGACGCACACCCACTCCGCGCCCTGTCAGACCGACGGCCAATACGAGTCCGATGATCCCAACGTCATGCAGCCGTCGAAGTACAACGCCTTTGCCGCCGAGAAGATGGCGGCGGCCGCCGCCGAGACCTGGAAGAACCGCCGGCCGGCGAAGTTCTCCTACGGTCTCGGGCACGCGGTGGTCGCCTACAATCGCCGGGCTGTCTACGCCGACGGCACGGCCGTAATGTACGGCAAGACGAACGACCCCAACTTCCGCGCCATTGAAGGGATGGAAGACCACGACGTCAACAGCATGTTCTTCTGCGACATGGATGACAAGCTCGTGGCGATGCTCGTCAACGTCTCCTGCCCGTCGCAGGAGGTGGAGCACAGCGATACGGTCGACGCGGACTACTGGGGCGAGGTCCGCAAGGGCCTGCACAAGGCCTATGGAGAAGAGGTGGTCGTTGTCGGGCTCTGCGGCGCCGGCGGCGATATGTCGCCCCACTTGCGCTACCGGCAGGCCGCCGACGACCGGATGAGGGAGTTGCGCAAACTGAGCCGGAACGAGGAGATCGCCCGCCGCGTCGTCCGGGGCGTCGACGAGGCCTTCGAAGTTGTGAAAGACCACAAGGCGGCCGACGTGGTTCTGAAGCAGCAGTCCAAGGTTCTGGAACTCCCCGAGCGGATCGTCACCAAGGCGGAGTACGAATCGTGCAAGGCCGAGGCGGAGAAGCTGTTGAAGCAGGCGGCGGAGACCGGCGACCGGGGCGCTCGGGGAAAGGGGAATTGGAACGCCCGGATTGCCGCCCGCTACGAGAAGCTGGCCGAGAATCCGCACCCCATGTTCGCGACGCAGGTGAACGTCTTGCGGATCGGCGACGCGGTGATCTGCACCAACGCTTTTGAGCTCTACACCGATTTCGGGATCCAGATGAAGGCGCGGAGCAAGGCGAATCTGACCTTCGTCGTCCAGTTGGCCAACGGCGGCGGAACCTACCTCCCCTCCGAGCGGGCCGTCAAGGGCGGCGGCTACGGCGCCGTGATCCAGAGCAACACGGTCGGACCCGAAGGGGGCCAGGTGCTGGTAGAAGAAACGCTGAACATGATCAACAGCATGTTCTGAAAAGCCGTAGCTTGGCTCTCCAGAGCCGAGCAGAAGCGACGCCTGCAATCCTGCTACCCCGGATTATCCATCAACGACACATGCGGCTCGTACGTCATTCCCGCGAAGGCGGGAATCCAGTGACGTTTGCCGAGTGTCTGGATTTCCGCCTTCGCGGGAATGACGGGTGAAGGACCGCGGGAATCCTTCCGGGAATCACGCAAGGCCATTTAGGTGTTCCCCGGCCACGAGTCTCTCAACTCTTGACATGGGATTCGAGGGGAACTAGCCTAAGGGGAGTTGAATTGGGATCGTGAATATCTATTCACGCCCGTCGCCGGTTCGTTCTGAGGCCTGCCATGGCGGAAGACCAGTATTCGGACGAGATGCTCCTCCAAATCGCGCGGCTTTACTACGTGGACGGGTTGCCGCAGACGAACGTGGCACGACTGGCCAATGTGTCGCAGGCCAAGGTCTCGCGACTGTTGGCCAAGGCTCGCGAGCGAGGCATTGTGCGGATCACCGTGGCCGAGTACAACCCGCGGGACCACGAACTCGAAATCGAGTTGGAGAGCCGTCTGGGGCTTCGGCAGGCTGTGGTCGTGAAGACGGCCAAGGGGCTTAATGCAGTGGAGCTGCGGCAGAGCCTGACGCACTTTGCGGCCCCGTGGGTCGCCCGCTGGCTTCCGCCTCACGGTACGGTGGCCATTGCCGGCGGCCGGACGATGCAGTGGCTCATTCACAACATGACCGCCCCGCCGGGCGCCGAAGGGATGACCGTGGTGCAGGCGATGGGCAACATCGACGCCAGCGTCGGCCCCTACGACGCGCTTGAGTTGGGACGCGTTCTGGCCAAACGTTGGTGTGGCCGGTTCTTTATTCTCAACACACCCGCCCTTCTGCCTGATGCGAAAACGCGCCGGACCTTGCTCGGACTGGAATCGGTCTGTTCCGTCGTGGAGCGATTGCACGGCGCCGAGGCCGCACTCGTGGGGGTCGGAACGCTGCACAATTCGGTCTTCATGGAGCGCGGCGTCCTCACGGACAAGGATACGGAGCGACTGACCAAGGCGGGAGCCGTCGGTGAGATTTGCGGACGGTTCTACAACCGCAACGGCGACGAGTGTCAGACACCCTACCGCGAACGTGTCATCAGCATCGAATTCGACGATCTCCGGCACGCCGAGGAATCGATTGCCGTGGTTTCGGGGAGCGATCGTACGGAGGCCATCCTCGGAGCGCTGCGAGGCGGATTGATCAAGTCGCTGGTGATCGATCGGGCGGGAGCGGTCGCCCTGCTCGAAGCCAATTAGCAACCAATCGCGAGAACGATGCCATGAAATACCACTTGAGAAGCAGCTTGTCCGTTCTGCTGACGGCGTGCGTCGCGATAGCGATTCCCACCGCCTGCCTTGGCGCCGATCCGGCCGCAGACCGTCCCGCGGTGCCGAAGAGCGACTGGAACGTCCGCGACCACATCCCGCTGGACGAGATCACGGTGCAGAGCCACCGCGGGGCGGGAAAGCTGGCCCCGGAGAACACGGTCGAGGCCTTCCAACTCGCGTGGAAGCTCGGCACCGTGCCGGAAGCCGATCTGCGGACGACCAAAGACGACGTGATCGTGGCGTTTCACGACACCAACTTCAAGCGGCTGGTGAAGGACGCCGGTCCCGAACTGAAATCGAAGGGTATTGAGGACCTCGATTGGGCCGACGTCCAACACCTGGACGTCGGGTCGTGGATGGGGCAGGAATTCGCCGGCTGCCGCGTTCCGTGTCTCGACCAGATTCTCGGACTGTTGGCCGGGCAGCCCAAGCGGCGCCTGTATCTGGACATCAAGAACATCGACCTCGCTCGTCTTGCCAAGGCCGTCCGAACGGCGGGAGTTGAATCACAGGTGATTCTGGCCAGCACGGACTACGAGTTGATTCGCCGATGGAAGGACGTCGCGCCGGCGGCCGGGACGCTTCACTGGATGGGCGGCACCGAGGAGGAATTGGCCGAGCGCTTTCGGAAGCTGCGCGAAACGAAGTTCGCCGCCGTCACCCAACTTCAGATCCATGTGCGCACAAAGGAGACCGAGCAAGGAAAGGTCATCAGCCCATCCGAGGCGTTCCTCCTGGCCGCGGGACGCGAGTTGCGCCAGCACGGGATCCTGTTCCAGTCCCTTCCCTGGGGTCGATCCGACGCTCAGGTCTACTGGCAATTGATGGACCTCGGCGTCGCCAGTTTTGCCACCGACTACCCGGATGTGACCATGGAAGCGATCCGCCAATACTACGCGAGAAAGCAATAGGCTTTGCCATGGCCCAGGACAAACTGTCGGAAGACGAACGGTTGCTCGAAGGCGCCGTGAAGGCCGCGGATCAGACGCGACTGGTTCGCGTCGGCCGGGGACTGCGGCACGAGGCGGTTTCGGCATTCGAGGAGCTATTTGGCCGGAGTCCCGCAGTGATTGTGGCAGACGGCAATACGTTTGCAGCAGCCGGGCGGGACGTCGTCGACAGTTTCCGCCAGGCCGGACATGCGTGCCTGGAGCCCTACGTCTTTGACCTTCCCGACCTGCACGCCGAGTATCCGCACGTGGAAACCGTCGAGCGGTTTCTGGCTTCTGCGGATGCGATCCCGGTTGCGGTGGGCTCGGGCACGATCAACGACATGACGAAGCTCGCTTCGCACCATCTCGGACGTCCCTATCTGTGCGTTGCCACCGCCGCCTCGATGGACGGCTACACGGCCTTTGGCGCCTCGATTACCCGGGAAGGATCGAAGCAGACCTTCAATTGCCCGGCGCCCAAGGGCGTGGTCGCCGATCTGGAGGTGATCGAAGCGGCGCCCGAGGGGATGAACGCCTCCGGATACGCGGACCTGTTGGCCAAGATCGTTGCCGGCGCCGACTGGTTGGTGGCCGAGGCGCTCAAGGTCGAACCCGTCGATGCGACGGCCTGGGAAATGATGCACAGCCGGCTCCGCACCTGGGTCGGCAATCCGGACGGCATTCGGCACGGCGATTCTGAGGCGGTTCATTGCCTGATTCTCGGACTTCTGGTGAGCGGTCTGGCCATGCAATGGACGAGAACCAGTCGCGTAGCTTCCGGAGCCGACCATCAGTTCAGTCATCTGTGGGACATGCAGAACCATGTTCACAACGGCCGGGCTCCTTCGCACGGATTCAAGGTCGGAATCGGCACACTCGCCTCTTCGGCACTCTACGAACGGCTCTTCACGCAAGCACTGGACGAGTTGGACGCCGATTCCCTTGCGGCCAGGTGGCCGGAGCTTGACTCGATCGAGGCCGACATCCGAGCCCGATTCGATCTGCCGGAACTGACGGCCAAGGCGTTGGAGGAGACTGAAGCGAAGTATGTCGATCGCGACGCGATCCGCGAGCAGCTCTTGCAGGTGCGGGCCGTGTGGCCCGCGCTGCGGGAGCGTCTGCAAGCGCATCTGGTTTCGTTTGACGAGCTGACCGATTGTCTGACGGCGGCAGGCTGTCCCGTCCGGCCGGAGCAGATTGGGATCTCGCCGGCCCGGTTGCGCGAGAGCTACCGCCAGGCGTATTGCATTCGGCGGCGGTTTACCATCCTCGATTTGGCCGCTCGCACCCAACTTTTCGAGCCGGCGCTCGAAGAGATCTTCAGTCCTCATGGCCGCTGGCCGATCGACTCTTCCGACGGGAGCCACACCGGATGATCTTCCCCTTCAACCTGCTGAAGCCGGCGCCGGCCTTGCCCGTCACGATCACCGACCCGGAGGAAGTGCGCTCGCAGTACCGCTACTGGCAGAACCGCATCCTGATCTCGACGATCATCGGCTACGCGCTGTTCTATTTCGTGCGCAAGAACCTGAGCGTGGCCATGCCGGCGATGGAGGCGTCGCTCGGCATCAGCAAGACGGACCTGGGATGGTTTCTCACTTTGCACGGCCTGCTCTACGGCCTGGCGCGATTTGTCAATGGCATGCTCTGCGACCACGCCAACGCCCGCTGGTTCATGGCATTGGGACTGATTTGTTCGGCCGTCATCAACGTCTTCTTCGGGCTCAGTTCGGCGGTGATTGCGTTCGGCCTGTTCTGGATGCTCAACGGATGGGTTCAGGGGATGGGTTTTCCGCCCTGTTGCCGCCTGATGACGCACTGGTTTCCGCCCAGGATCCTGGCGACCAAGATGTCGATCTGGAACAGTTCCCATTCGATCGGTGCGGCGCTCGTCTTGGTGCTTTGCGGCCATCTGATTCAATGGGGTTTCGGTTGGCGCTCCTGCTTCTTCGTGCCCGCGGCACTCGCCTTGTGCGGGGCGGTGTTCCTGGCCGTGATGCTTCGCGATACGCCCGAATCGCTGGGGCTGCCTGAGGTCGAAGGCACCGAGACGACCGCCGCCGACCTGGAGGGCTCGCCGCCGGCCTTCTTCAAGACGCTGATCGAACTCGTCTTCTCGAATCCCTATATCTGGCTGATCTCGCTGGCGAACTTCTTCGTCTACGTGGTCCGCTACGGCATCGTCGACTGGGGCCCCACCTTCCTCACGCAGGCCAAGCACGTCGACATCGCCCATAGCAGCTCGATGGTGGCCGCCTTTGAGGTCACTGGGATCATCGGAATGCTCGCCAGCGGATGGGTGACCGACAAGCTGTTCGGCGGGCGGGGGACCAGGACCTGTCTGGTTTACATGACCCTGTGTTTTGTGGCGCTGGTCATCTTCTGGCAACTCGGTTCGACGTCGATTCTCGTCAACAGCGTGCTCTTGTGCACGGCGGGGTTCTTCATCTACGGCCCCCAGTGCCTGATCGGAATCGCCGCCGCCAACATGGCCACCAAGCGGGCCGCCGCGTCGGCGGCCGGTCTGACCGGCATCTTCGGATACGCCAGCACCACGGTCTCCGGGGTGGGAATGGGCATCGTCGTGCAGAGGTACGGCTGGGACGCCGGGTTCATGATGCTCGCCGGGGCCGCGGCCATGGGCATCTTGCTGTTCGCCTTGTGCTGGCCCGCCCTCGCCCACGGCTACAAACACAGTTCCTGATTGGCTCACTTAACTTTCGATTTCCTGTAACCGATGTCCTTCCATCTGACACAAGTCCGGCACCTGGTCCTCGACATGGACGGGACGATCTACAGCGGGTCGACGCTGTTCGACTGTACGCTGCCGTTCCTCGATCGTCTCGAAAAACTGGGACTCGGCTATACCTTCATTACCAATAATTCGTCGCGGGGGATCCAGGACTACGTCGACAAATTGCACCGACTGGGTATCCCCGCCTCGCGAGACCAGATCTACACTTCAACCGACGCCGTGATCGAGTATCTGCGGGCTCATCTGCCTGAAGTGCGGAAGCTCTGGCTGATGGGCACGCCGAGCATGGCACGGCACCTGGAAGAAGCCGGGTTCGTCGTCGGCAACGGCAGCGACCCCCAAGCGGTTGTCGTCGGCTACGACACGGGGCTGACCTACGAGAGCCTGTGCCGCACGGCCTGGTGGATCAGCCGGGGGCTCCCGTTCATTGCCAGCCACCCCGATCGCGTCTGCCCCACCGATCAGCCGATGTTGCTGGTCGACTGCGGGTCGTTTTCCGCCTGCCTCACCACGGCAACAGGACGGTCGCCGATCGTTCTTGGCAAGCCGGACCCTCGTATGCTCGACGGCGTTTGTCATCGGCACGGTCTGCGACCCGAACAACTGGCGGTCGTCGGCGATCGTTTGTATACGGATATGGCCATGGCTCAGCGGGCCGGTGCGGTGAGCGTGCTGGTGCTGACGGGCGAGGCCACGGCCGAGGAGGCCGCCGCATTCGATCCGCCGCCCGATCTGGTGATCCAAGACGTGGGAGAACTCGGCCAATTGCTGGCCTCGCAAGCTGCAAACGGTCCCCCACACTAACCCGAAGCGACAGTTTTGACGTTGCGCTACCGCAGAATTGCGTGAAAAGACGTAGGTTGGCTCTCCAGAGCCGACCACAAGAACCGCCGGAAGACGCGGCTGTTGAGAGCTTGGTCACGAAATAGCGCAACTTCAAAGAGCGCAAGCGAGGACGGAAGCGTATCCATCCCGTCCTCGCCCATCGCTTCACACGTGCTTTGAACCATTCGAGACTATTGGAAACGACTGTAAGAAAGGGGCGTCATGATGAGCCAGGAAAGCGGTTCCTCTGCCAGCGACCTTGATCGTCTGGCAGAAGGTCAGTGGGATGTTCTGATCGTTGGCGGCGGCATCGTCGGGTCGGGAGTCGCCCGCGATGCCGCGATGCGCGGGCTCCGTGTGGCACTGGTCGATCGTCACGATTTTGCCTTCGGAACGAGCAGCCGATCTTCCCGTCTCCTCCACGGCGGGCTTCGCTATCTGGCCCAGGGGCGCGTCGGGCTGGTCCACGAAGCGAGTGTCGAGAAGCTGACGCTGCACCGTATTGCGCCACACCTGGCCGCCCCGCTTCCGTTCCTGTTTCCCACCTATCGCGGCACTCCGTGGATACGCTGGCAATTGTCGATCGGCGTGAAGATCTACGATCTGCTGTGCGGGCGGCGGAATCTCGGGCCGAGCAGCACGCTGTCGGCCTCCCGGATGGCCGAAAAACTGCCCGACATCAACCGCCGGCGGCTCACCGGCGGAGTGCGCTACTACGACGGGCTCACCAGCGACTCGCGGCTGGCGCTCGACACCCTGCGATCGGCCGTGCGGCAGGGCGCTTGGATCCGCAACTACACCTCGCTCGTCGGCGCCGACCCAAGCTCGTCCGGTTGGATCTGCCGGGTCCGCGACGAGCAGAGTCAGCGCCAGGTCGAGGTCCGCGCCCGGGCGGTCGTCAATTCGACCGGCTGCTGGGCCGATCAGATGCCTCACAGCCGCGTCAGGCTGCGGCTGACCAAGGGAATTCACTTGGTCGTGGATCAGCAGCGGTTTCCGGCGAACGAGGCGGTCGTCATGGCCGAGGGGAAACGGATTCTGTTTGTGATTCCGTGGGGGCAGCGGGTGATTCTGGGCACGACCGACACGGACTACGACGGCTCGCTCGAGGACGTACCGACCGACGAGGAAGACATTGCCTACGTGCTCGGCGTGACCAACGAGATGTTTCCGCCGGCGAAGCTTCAGCCAAGCGACGTGATCGCTCACTGGGCGGGGGTCCGCCCGCTGATCGCTTCGGGAAGGGAGAAGGAAGGGAGCCCGTCGAACACGTCGCGGAATCACCAGATCCGCATGCCCGAGCCGGGCTGGATCGACGTGGCGGGGGGCAAGCTGACGACTTATCGGCTCATGGCCGAGCAGACGGTCGATCTCGTCGGACGGCATCTGAAGACGAAACTGCCCGCCTGCCGAACGGGCAAAGAGCCGCTTCTCGAACCGGCTGCCGCCGCCTTCAGCGGAGTGCTGCCGTCTCCGGTGACGCGGGAAGCGGTCGAGCATTACTGCAAGCAGGAATGGGCGGTCCATCTCGACGACGTGATGGTGCGAAGGTCGAGTTGGCATTACTACGACAAGGATGCCGCGTCGGTTGCGGAGCAGGCCGCGACGTGGATGAAGGACCTGCTCGGATGGGACGATGCGACGCGCCAGGCCGAGCTCGAGCGCTATCGTCACGCCACGCGATAACGAGCAACCGGGAGCATACCACCGATGATCGGATTTCTGAAGCCGCCGGCTCACCGTGAGCCCCTGGACGAGCGGGATGTTCCGTCTGCCTATCGCTGGTTGAGAATCCAGGTGTTCACCGGCATCTTTCTCGGATACGCCGCCTACTACCTGGTTCGAAAGAACTTCACCCTCGTCATCCCCGACCTGGTTGAGGCCGGGTTTTCGAAGACCCAGCTCGGTTTCGCCCTCTCGGGCGTGTCGATCGCCTACGGACTGTCGAAATTCCTCATGGGGAGCGTGTCGGATCGGAGCAATGCCCGAACCTTCATGGCCCTGGGACTGGCCGCCAGCGCGGGGGTGATGATCTTCATGGGTGCGACGCCGATCGGCACGGCCTCGATCGCCATCATGTTCGTTCTGTTGCTGCTCAACGGATGGTTTCAGGGAATGGGTTGGCCGCCTTGCGGACGTGTGATGGTCCACTGGTTCTCGCCGGGAGAGCGAGGGATCATGATGTCGTTCTGGAACGTGGCGCACAATGTCGGGGGCGGACTGGTGGGCCCCGTGGCCATTCTCGCCATGTGGATCTTCGGCGACTGGCATTCGGTTCTCTACCTGCACGGCTTCCTCGCCTTGGCGGCGGCACTTCTCATCCTGCTTCTGGTCCGCGACACGCCCCAGTCCCTCGGTTTGCCGCCGATCGAAGAGTACCGGCAGGACTACGCCAAGTCGTTTGAATACAGCGATCGCCACGAGAAGGAATTCTCCACCAAGGAGATCTTCTTCGACTATGTTCTGAACAACAAGCTGCTCTGGGCCATTGCGGTGGCCAACGCCTTCATCTACTTCGTGCGATACGGTGTGCTCGACTGGGCCCCCACCTACCTCAGCGAAGTGAAAGGGTTTCAGTTCTCCGAGTCGAGTTGGGCCTACGCCCTGTACGAGTGGGCGGGAATCCCGGGAACGATTGCCTGTGGGTACATTTCGGACAAGTTTTTTCAAGGCCGCCGTGCCCCCACCGTGATCCTCTTCATGGCAGCCACCGCCGTGTGCCTGGTGGTCTACTGGCTGAATCCGCCCGGCAATCCTCGGCTCGACATCGCCATGTTGATTGCCATCGGCTTTCTGATCTATGGCCCCGTCATGCTGATCGGCGTCTTTGCCCTCGATCTCGTGCCCAAGAAGGCGGCCGGCACTTCGGCCGGATTCACCGGACTGTTCGGCTACGTGGGCGGCTCGCTTGCCGCCAGCGTCGTGATCGGTTTCGTTGCCGACAAATTCCACTGGGATGCGGCCTTTCTGCTCATCCTCGCCGCGTGCGTCGTGACCATCATCCTGACCGCGTTCACGATCGGGGCGGAAAAGCGGGCCAACCACCATGTTTCGGGAAACTCAACCAACGCCGATTCCAACTGATTCGGCGCTTTTCAGAGGAGCATGACGATGCTGCGTAGCGAACAGACAGACGGACCGAGGGGCACGTTCCTCGATCAGATCGGCATCTTCCCGCCGCTCCTCTGGGGCTACGTGGGCCTGCTGCTGTTCATGATCGGCGACGGCGTCGAGGCGGGTTATCTGTCGAAGTACCTGGTCGATCAGGGGATCGCCAGCAAGGAGGCCGTGGCCATCGTCTTCACCGCCTATGGAGTCACGGTGGCGATTTCCGCTTGGCTGTCGGGCGCTTTGTCCGACTTATGGGGACCGTGGAAGGTGATGAGGCTCGGGATGTCGATCTGGGTCCTCTTCCATGCAGGATTCCTGCTGCTGGGCATAGCACCGGGCAACTATGTCATGGTCGTCGCCATGTACGCCTTGCGAGGTTTCGGCTACCCGCTTTTCGCTTACGGATTCTTGGTGTGGATCTCGGTGGCCACGCCGCAACGCCGCCTGGGAACGGCGGTCGGCTGGTTCTGGTTTGCCCTGACCGGCGGCCTGATGACGCTGGGACCGTTGTTTGCCAGCGTGATGATTCCACGGATTGGCCCCTACCACACGCTGTGGTGCTCACTGGCGTTGGTCATTGCCGGCGGACTGGTCGGACTGGTCGGTATCCGGGAGCCGGTCGGCAAAAAGCGGTTGGCGCCGGAAGGCGAGCATCCGCTGCTGACCCTGCTTTCCAGCGTCTCGATCGCCTGGCGAAAACCGAAGACCGCGATCGGGTGTGTCGTCCGAATCATCAACACGGCCCCGCAGAACGGGTTCATTGTCTTCCTGCCGATCTACTTCACCGAAACGATCGGTTTCAAGCTGGAGCAGTGGCTTCACCTGCTCAGCTTCATGTTCATGAGCAACATCATCTGGAACCTCCTGTTCGGATTCATCGGCGATCGCCTGGGATGGCAGCGAACAGTCGCCTGGTGCGGCGGCGTGGGATCGGCAATCACAACGCTGCTGCTGTACTACTCCCCCAACCAGCTTGGAACGAAGGTCACGACTTTTCTGCTTGATTGCCTTCCCGAGAACCTCTCGGCATACCTCCTTGACCATTTCAGAACTGAGATCGAGACAAACTACCCCCTGGCCATTGTCGCCGCAGTGCTCTATGGGGCGACGTTGGCGGGCTACGTTCCCCTGTCGGCCCTGATGCCCTCGCTGGCGCCCCAGAACAAGGGGGCGGCCATGTCGCTGTTGAATCTCGGGGCGGGGGCAAGCAACTGGGTCGGCCCGGCAATTGTGGCGTTGTTCCTGCCTGTGGTAGGCGTCGGCGGCGTCATGTGGATCTATGCGGTGCTCTACCTGATCAGTGCGGTCATGACGCTGTTTCTTACCTTGCCTTCTGAGGACGAGGCGCCTTCAGACGTGTTGGCGGGCGGCCCCGATTCGGTGGAACCGGCTTCGACGACTGCATCGTGAAGCCAGACGGGTCAAGCGAATTCCACCCGAAAGAACTGCCGGGACCCGGCCCCCTCATATTCGCCTAGCACGACCGTGGTATACTGAGAGGTTTCGCATACCTCCGATACCCGCCGGTTGTGCCTTCCATGCGTCGAGACGACATCCGTAATATCGCCATCATCGCCCACGTCGACCACGGCAAGACGACCCTTGTCGATTGCCTGCTCCGCCAGAGCGGTGAGTTTCGCGACACCCAGCTTGTGGGGGAGAGAATTCTCGATTCCAGCGACCTGGAGCGAGAACGGGGGATCACCATCCTGGCCAAAAACATCGCCATCCACTACCGCGGGGTGAAGATCAACCTGATCGACACGCCCGGCCACGCCGACTTTGGTGGTGAGGTGGAACGAGTGCTGCGGATGGCCAACGGGGCCCTGGTTCTGGTTGACGCCGCCGAGGGGCCCATGCCGCAAACCCGTTTTGTGCTTTCCAAAGCGCTCGAGTGCGGCCTGCAGCCGGTCGTTGTGATCAACAAGATCGATCGGCCCGACTCCCGGGCGGAGGAGGTATTGAACGAGACTTTCGAGTTGCTTCTCGATCTAGGGGCCGAGGACGTCCTTCACGACTTCCCCTATCTTTTCGCCACGAGCAAGGAAGGCTATGCCACGGCGTCGCCGGGCGCCCGCGGCGATTCGATGAAACCGCTGTTGGAGTTGATTCTCCAGGCGGTGCCCGGCCCGGAGGTCGATCTCGATGCGCCTCTCCAGATGTTGGTGAACACGCTTGACTGGTCTCCCTACGTGGGCCGCATCGCGATCGGCCGCATCCAGTCGGGCACGATTCGGCAAGGGCAGCAGATTGCCCTGATGCAGGCCGGGGGCCAGATCGTCCGGGCGAAGGTGTCGGAAGTTCACCTGTTCGACAAGCTCGGCCGCGTGCAAGTCGACGAGGCGACGGCCGGCGACGTGGCTGCCGTGGTCGGGCTCGACGAGGTGACGATCGGCGACACGATCAGCGATCTGGAGACGCCCCGGGCACTGCCGCGCGTGGAGGTCGACGAGCCGACGATTCAGATGGTGTTCGGCATCAACACCTCGCCGCTGGCCGGCAAGGAGGGTAAGTACGTGACCACACGGCAGCTTCGCGACCGGCTCGAAAGAGAGTTGGAGCGGAACGTGGCCTTGCGGATGGAGCCGCTGGAAGGGGGCGACACGTTCCAGGTTTCCGGGCGCGGCATTCTCCATCTCTCCGTACTCATCGAAACGATGCGGCGGGAAGGCTTTGAGATGTCGATCGGCAAGCCGCGGGTGATCTATCACAGGAACAACGGAATTCTCGAAGAGCCGTTTGAAAGCCTGGTGGTGGAGGTCCCGCCGGACAAGTTGGGGCCCGTGATGGAGTTGGTCGGTGCGCGGCGGGGCCAGCCCGTCGAGATGACGAACCACGACGACTACACCTACGTGGTGTTCTCCATCCCGGCTCGGGGGCTGATCGGTTTGCGAACCCGGTTGCTCAATGCGACGCAGGGCACGGCGATCATGCATCACCGCTTCGAGCGCTATGCGCCGGCCGAGGGCGAGATTCCCGGCCGGACCAGCGGCGTGCTGGTCTCGGTGACCTCCGGCAGGGCGGTGGCCTTCGGTTTGGACGGTTTGCAGGAGCGGGCCGAGTTGTTCGTCGCCCCCGGCGACGTGGTCTACGAGGGGATGATTGTCGGCGAAAACAGCCGCTCCGAAGACATGCCGGTCAATCCGACGAAAGAGAAGAAGCTCACCAACATGCGAGCCTCCGGCAGCGACCGCAACATCCTGCTCAAGCCCCCCCGCATTCTCTCGCTGGAGGCCGCCCTCGAATACATCGCTGAAGACGAACTCGTGGAGGTCACGCCCACGCAGCTTCGTCTCCGTAAACTCATCCTGAAAGAAACCGATCGCCGCCGCGCGGCACGGCAGCGGGCGTAGGCACACTCTTCTCGATGCGGACGGCAACTGCGTTTCGAAAGTCGCGTGCGAGTGGTGCGGCCACTGTCACGCGTGACTCAACACCCTGTGCGATTGGCTCGACTACGCGATACTGACGGTTCGAGAATCAACCACAGCAGCAGCACGCCCATCGTCCGCGTGATCCAGCCGAACAGGAAACTGTATTGATGGAAATCGAACTGCCGGCCCATGAGTTCAAATCGGGCGTCCTGAAACCAGTCGAAGAGCATGCCACCCAGCACGGTGCTGGCGGCGATGCATAGTCCGCTGATCGCGTAGAACGAGGCGATGTAGGCCGCTTTGTCCGCACTGGGTGCCAGCTTGAGCATCAGGTTGGGGAGGCAGACGTTCAGCCCGGCGTAGGCGATCCAGACGATCCATGCGCCGATCATCCAATACCACTCCTCGGGCGTGGAGAAGAAATAGAAAAGCGGTCCCGAAGCGACGATTGGGAGGCTGAGCAGCATCACGGGGCGATTGCCGAGGCGGTCGGCGAAGCGGCCCATGGTGGGGCTGATCGCCAGTTGGCCGAGGCGCATGCCGGTCTTCAGCACGAGCATGAAGCCGAGCGAGATGGCCAGGCCCCGTGCCGGGTAGAGGTATTGGACGGATTGAGTGACGCCATTGAAGAACGAGAACCAGCAGCCGAAGTAGATCAGCCGGCGGAACTGTTTGTCGGCCAGCGGGGCCACCAGCGAAAGGGGGTCAGGCCTCTTCTGTGCGTCGCACCCTCCGGGCCGTTCGGCAAGTGAGTCCTGACCCCTTTTCGCGAGTGGATCCGGCATCACGGCCAGCGGCAGCAGCGAGTGGGCCATGCAGGCCACGCCCACCTCGGCCGCGATTACGTAGACGAGCCAGTTGGGTACCTCGGGCCAGGTATCACGGAGTGCCATAGTGAACAAGGCGGCCGCGAGCATACCGATCGCTTGCCCGGCGACCATCCAGCGTTCTCGGCGTCCCAGAAACCGGCCCCGGATTCGCAGGGGGACCAGGTCGCCGAGCCAGGCCCAGAGAGCGACGGTGCCGAGATACTCCAAGAGGTGATAGACGCACCAGGCGACCACGAGGACGATCAGCCCCACGGTTGGCGTACCCAGCGATCGGGTGGCGACACAGGCTGGAAGCAGGGCAAGAACGGCCAGGCTCAGGGCATAAGAAGCCAGGCAGAATCGTTTGCGGCTGCCGAACCAGCGGATCAAACGCGGGGCGGCCAGACGCAGGAGGCCGGCGATCTGGGGTGCGGCCAGGATCAAGCTGACGGCCAGCCCGGCGCCGGGGGCTCCCAGTTCCAGTGCCAGGTAGATGACCAGGGTGCTGCTGGCCAGCCCGTTGCCCACGGCCCAGACGGCGCCGTTCTGGTAGGCCATGCGGCGGCCGAATCGCCGGCGGTGGACGGGCAGCGGGGGTGGCGGCGAGTCTCTCATGGTGGTGAGAGTACCGCAAAACCCCCGTATTCGCAACCACTATTTTACACCGACATAAAAACGACGCGACGTTGTCTCCACCGCAGCCAGACAGATCATCCAGCGTCTAATTGCACTCCCGTCGTCCCCGCGTGGAACGTGGCTTCCCGGGACCGGCTGGAAAGTCCGTAGAGTGCGATGATGACGAAACAGAGGCCGGGCAGCAAGTAGGATAGGCTAACGCCCCACTGGTCGACCAGGAAACCTTGGATGGGGGTAATGATCGCCCCACCCACGATGGCCATGATCTGGCCCGACGCGGCTAGCTTGGTGTCCTCGCCCAAATCGGAACAGCCGAGTCCGAAGATGGTCGGGAACATGAGAGACATGAAGCCGGATACGCAAACAAGGGCTATTACGCCTGGCATGCCGCCCACAAACACCACGCACAGAATAGAAAGGAATCCCAGCAAAGCCGCAGCGACGAGCAGCGTCGATCCCCGGAAAAAGGTCATCAGCCCGGTAAATACCCAGCGCATACAGCCAAAGAGGACAAGCGCCATCGTATGGTAAACCAGCGCCACCTCTTGCGTGACCCCAAGTTGTTCTGGAATGTAGTAGTTCGTGTAGGTCCACACGGTGATCTGGGTGCCCACGTAGCAGAACTGGGCGAACACGGAAAAGACGTAGTTTCGATTGCGAAGCAGTCGGCCCGTTGTGCTGAAGAAATGCAGGTGTTTGTCGTGTTCGGCGGCGTACGGCATTTTGGCCAACAGAATAAGCAGCCACACGACGCCCAGAATGATCGCGATCACCAGGTACGGAAAGACAACTGTATGGAGCGAGTCGGAGATCTGCTCCGGCCCGATCGACAGATTCCCCTGCCCATCCTTTGGCAATCGTGCCATGACGAGTGACCGGCACAGCATGATTCCGATGACGGCACCGATGGGATTGAAAGACTGGGCGAAGTTTAGACGCCGGGTGGCCGTCTTTTCCGATCCCAAGGCCAACACATAGGGATTGGCATTCGTTTCCAGGATGCTGAGTCCGCCGGCGAGCACAAAATAGGCTAAGCAGAACAGGGAGAATTCCTCCGCCATCTTGGCCGGATAGAGCAAGAAACATCCCAATGCATACGCACCCAAGCCCAGCAACACGCCGGTCTTATACGTGAATTTCCGGGCGATCATCGCACCGGGCAGAGCCAAGCAGAAATAGCCGCCATAGAAAGCGAACTGAATGAGCGATGCCATAAAGGTGCTCATCACGAAAGTCTGCTGGAACACTTTGACCAGGGGATCGGTCAGATTGTTGGCGATAGCCCACCACAAGAAACAGCTAGCCAGCAACACAAAGGGCCACCTCGCGCCCGACGGAAGGACTCTCTCTTTTGGTTCGCTCATAGGGTACTCGTTTCACATCTTGTGAAGGGGAAGTCGATAGACAAGTGCTATCTTCGATCCTGCCTGATTTGTGGTGGACCGCTGTATCCAGGGCATGCTGGGATTACGGCTTCTTCAACGCATTCTGAATCTCAACCAACGAAACCCCCAGCGTGGCCCGCGACACGGCGTCCAGATCGGCTTCGGCGCCGGCCAGGTGAACGGTGCGGTGGATGTGCGTCAGGCTTTCTCCCGGGGCGAGGGCCGCGGCCGGGGAGGAGGACTCCAATTCGTAGAACGGGCCCATCGGCTTGGCGCCGGGGGACGGGGGGCCGTCGTTGTAGGCATTGGCCGCGTCGCCGCTGAACGGATTGTCCTGGAGTTTCCAGAGCGAGTTCACGTAGTCGGTCACGCCTTCGGGCTGATTGAACTGGACGACCGTCAGCACCTTGTTCTGGGCGTCGTAACTTCCGAGCACCGCCTTGCTGCGTTTGGGGTTGATGCCAATCTTGCTGCGATACTCGCCGTCGGCAGCGAAGTAGATGATGTCGTCTTTCACGACCAGGCGTTCCGGAGGAATGCTGCCGAAGTAGTCCGAGGTCACCTTGACGCCGAGTTCCGATTCCGGACCGGCATGGATGGGCACGACGATGGTGGTCGACGGCGATGGATTGAACATGCCGAGAATCCAAACCGACAGCAGCCCAGTGTCTTTCTGCCAGGCATTCTGGCCGGCGTTGGTGATGCGGTTGTCGGATTCGTAGGCGACGAGGCTGACGTTCTTGGCCGGCGGCACCCCCAGCTTCTTCCAAGTGGTCGCGGCGTCGAGCAACCGGACTTCGCGGTTCACGGCCACTTCAAACTTCGTGCCCGAGTAGTTCGTCAGCGAGAACTTGGCGGCAAAGGCCGCCCGGTCGCGCGACTTGCTGGCCACGTCGAAGGGCAACGTGTCGAGGATCGCGGGAGTCTGCCAGTCGGCGAACTCGAATTTCGCCCCCTTGGCGAAGAAGATCGAGAACTGCCCTCCTTCGGGGCCCATCCAGAAGCGATCTTCGCCGCCGAAGGCGTTCATGTGTTCCAGGATCTTGCCCGAGGCAATCAATTCGCGGTTGATCCAGCCGAAACTCAGGCCGGTGTCGCCGCCTGCCGTGCTGGTCATGACGCGGCCTTGCCAGGCGGGGGAGACGGCCACTTTGCCTTGGCCGCTCGCGTCGCTGAGCACGATGAGTTCGGTGTGCTCCTTCAGAAAGGAGGCGTCTTCGCCGAAATTGGCGGCACGAACGCCGCTTGCGAAAACGACAAGAGAAACGAAGAACACGAGTGCGATGGTGATCAGTTTGAGTTCCATGGCGATGAGGCTCTGTCTGAACTGCGGGGCAGGATGGGAACGCAGAGGCGAAACAGACTGCCAGGATATCCTGCTGTTGAGGTATGGTCAATCACTTGTCAGGCCCTGCCATAGCCGTGGCGGACGCTGTTTGTGGAGGTGGAAGGGTGATTCTGGAAGGAGTATCCGGCAAGGGCGGTTGCGAAACCGTATGTTTCTTATGGTTTTTGCGCTGCGCGGGAATGACGTGGCCAATTCGTATTGTGACGAGGTCTACAAGAGTTGGGTTTGAACAGGAGGTCGCGAAGGGATCAGAGGACGAACTGTGGGGCAGCCGAGTTGGGCAGCGCTACTCTCGCGGAGCGAAAGGCGACAGTCATTTCCTCGGCGATCCCTGCTGCGAGTATCGTTTCTCCAGGAGCACGCTCACTCGAAACTCGTTTGGACCGTCCGGGGGCAACGCGAACAGGATCGGGTTTCGGCCTGGTCGGAGACGCGGAGAGGCGCCTTCAGGGGTGACGGGGGCAATCTCGCCGGAAGCGCGATAGACGTGACAATCGTTCATGCCTTTGAAGACCAGGCGGTCGCCGGCGTGCAGGGCGGCGGGGAAGCGGATGCGGTTGTCGGCAATGGTCAGTTCGGGATTGGCGAGCGGCTCGACCTGACGGAGCAGGCGGATTTCGTCGACGTAGCAGGTGACCGTTTTGCCGGCCGGGATGCCGTTGTAGTAGAGCCCCATTGCGTTGATCCTGGTGGGATCCTTGAGGGTGGGGGCACCGAGATCGAACTGGCAATATCGCCAGCCGGTGAAGTCGATGCGGCGGTAGATATCCTGCCAGCCGCCGGCGGCGTCGCGAAGTTGCAGCTTGAGCGACGGTCCTCCGCCGTCGCCGTGGACCCAGAAACCGATCGACTTGAAGGGCGACAGGTCGACGGACTGGGCCAGCGGGCCGGGCTTGTGCGACCAGCCGGCGTTGTCGTCGCGGGTGCTTTGGGCCGTGTAGCAGATGCTTGTGCTGCCGTATTTGGCCAGGTCGGTCGAACGGGTCAACCGCTGGGTTACGCCCTGATGGCAGCCGCCCGGGCTGAGTTGCTCGTTGTACGGGTAGGCGGGATCGGTTGCTTCGGTGGCCTGCTCGAAACTGGCGCAGGGCACGGCGCCGGCGGACTCGTAGGCGGTCAGCTCGCTTCCGACCTGGGCAACGGTCAATTCGAGATGCACGTCGGCCGACTTGACCTGGGGCGGGCAGAAGACTTCCCAGCGGTTCTGGCGACCGTCGAGGGCGCTGATCTGCCGGGCCGGTTCATATTCACGGTCGAGGAGCGACCAGTCGATCTGCTCGTCGGGCATCCGCTCGCGAAGTGGCGTGCCGCGAGCGACGATGGTCACCTCGGCACGGGAGGAGAATCCATCGGTGCCCTGGCAGTGGAAGGCGACCTGATTGGCCTGGGGCTCCAAGGCGGGCACGTCGCCTTGCGGCTGGAGGCGCTGGAGGAGGTTACCGCGCTCGTCGTAGAGGCGGCAGTCGTCGAGAGAGTCGAACTCGATGGTCATTCCGCTTTCCAGGTCGACGGGGAAGACCAGCCGCCGGCCGGCGACCTCGACGGCCGGGTTGTGCAAGACGACCTTTTGCGTTCGTAGTGCTCGGATCGGGCCGATCGAACAGGCGGCCTCCTCGCCGGGCGGCAGGTTGTTCAGGTAGACGGTCATTTGACTGACGGCCTGGCGGACGAGGGGCGAGCGATGGAGGACGCAGTGGGCGCCGTAGGGCCACTGGTAGTCGTGGTAGGCGGCCGCGTCGCGTTCGCGCAGCAGGAGCTCGAAGTAGCGCCAGCCTTCGAAGTCGATCTTCACGTGATGATCGTCGAAGGTGTGGAAATACTCCGGCAGGTTGGTGAGCTGCAGGTTGAGCAGTTGGCCCTTGCCGTCGCCATGGACCCAGAGTCCGACGGCGTCGTAGGGCGTGAGATCGATGACCGGGTCGAACTTCTTGACAGCCCGAGCCCAGGCGCCGACGGGCGTGTCGCCCTGGTTGGCGGCGGTGAAGGTGAGGTTTGGTTCGGCTTGGGAGGGAGCGCGGGGCAAGCCCACGCGGCTAGGGGTGGTGGTGAGTTGGACTCGGGGGGCGGTGCCGGCGGGGGTGAACTGGTGGGCGTCGGCGAGATCGGCGAGGGCGAGGCTCTTTGGGTCGTCATAGGGATAGGCGGAGTAGAGGGCCTGGATGCGGAGCCTGAGGGGTTGGGCATCGTAGCGGTTGTTGACGGTCCAGGTGCTGGCGCCGTCGTCCAGGCCGGTCACTTTGTGCTCGAGGTAGTCGGTGGGGACGAGTTGCCAGGCGCCGTCGTCGGCATGTTCGAGGTGGAATTCCTGCCGCTCCTGGCGGACCTTTTCTTTGACGGCCTCGGAGAAGTAGTTGGCCAGCCGGAGGCGCTCGTAGTTGCCGATCAGGGCGAAGTACTCGTCCTGCCGTGCGTTGGGCGGAGTGCCCGTGACGGAAACGCTTTGGAAGGAGAGCGGCGCGTCGTGGGCCAGGGCCTTGGCGCACAGGTACTCGATCTCGTCGGGCCGTTCCATGTCCCAGTCGCGGTCGGGGCCCAGAATAACCCACCAACCGAGTTGGGCTTCGAGGAGGCTGGCTTCGCGATAGACGCTGATATCGGCGAAGTGGTCGTCGGCGAACCGTTTGAGGCCCCACTTGGGATGATCCCAGGCGCCCACACGCGAGTGGAAGGCCCAGGAGTGGTGGTCCCAACAGCTTGCCTCGACGATGGCGGGGCGTTTGAGGCGGGTGTAGATGGCCTGACGCATGCGGGCGACGCCGTACCAGCCGCGCATGGCCTCGGCGCCGTCCATGTAGATCTGGTCGAGCTGGCAGGTGTTGAACACACCCGCGATGCGGTCGGCCAGGTCGTCGACGAGGGTCGACTTTTCGTCGGGCTGGAAGCAGCCGTAACGGACGAGCATGTGATGGACGGGCGAGCCCTTCTCATGCGCTGCCGGTTTGGTGCCGAAGGCGCCGCGCCGGCACTTGAAGAAGCCGCAGCCGGGTTCGTTGGAGAGGGCGGAGTACTGGATCAATTCGTCGCCGATGCGGATGCAGTTGCCGCGGCTGCCGTAGGCCCAGATGGTAGGGTAGTCGCCGGGCGGCTCGGCCGTGGAAACGTCGGCGCCGGTTTCGCTCAGGTCGGCGGCGAGGGTGAATGTGCCGTCGGTGGCCAGGCGCGGATCGGGCACGGGGCGGACCCATGGATCGTTTGGATCGATGCAACCGGTGAGGGTGTGGATCCCGGCCTTGAGTCCGGCGTCGTGGATCTTGCGGACGACCTGCTTGAGGCCATCGAGGCCGCCGGGGAACAGGCTCTCTCGCGGTTCATAATGGCCCAGGCTGGTTTCCCAGCCGCTCATGTGGATGCAGTCGATTCCGCCGCGCCGGGCGAGCTCGATCCACTGGTCGACGTTCTTCTCGGAAACGGAGGCGAAGACGTAGGAGCCGCGGCAGCCGGGCGCGTCGAGGGCGAAGGGGCCGCCGAGTTCGGAATGGGGGACTCCTTCGGTGCGGAGCATCTCCTGGAGTACCGGCCGCAGTTGGGGGGTGGGGCAGGCGACCAGTGCGGCGGCGGCGCCGTCGAGTCCGAACTCGGCAAAGGCAGTGGCCGTCATCACCGGCGGATTGCGCCCCACGTCGACCCGGGTCTGGAGGTTCAGGGCTCGCAGGCAGACGCCGAATTCGGCGTCGGCCGCCAAGCCCGACATGGAACTCACATTTTCGCAGGGCTTGAGGTTCAACTGGACGAAGGAGACTTCCTCGACTTCTACGCCCTCGACGGAATCGAGGCGGAAGAGGAAGTACTTGCCGTTTCGACTCGCCGTGACGTCGAGTACAACGCTTGCGCCGCTTCTGGGGAACTGGAACACGAGCTTGCCGTCTTTGAGGGAGCAGGCGGCGCGGCGGTCGAGCGTGCCGTCTCTCTTGACGGTTACGAGCGGCGTGGTTCGGAGGATGCGGTCCTGACCGGTTCGTTTGTCGATCAGGGCGGTGCAGCGACCGGTGGGGCCGACGGCGAGGGTGGCATATTTGGTTTCGAAAGTTGCCACAGCCGCGGCCAACTGCGACGTTTTTGGGATTTCTTGGTAGAGTGGAATGTCTTTGGGCACGGAGCGGCTGGAGACGTTTTTGCTGAAGCTGCTCGCCACCTCGTCGGCCGAGAGTGCGCGGTTGTAGAGGCGGACGTTGTCGATGAGTCCCTTGTGGCTGACGGCCCCGCTCCACTGGCCGATCACGAGGTCGCCTTGATAGCCGACGGGGTAATCCCATTTGGCCGAGCCGACCTGCCGGCCATCGACGTAGGTCTTGATCTCGGGGCGTTGGAAGGTGGCGGCCAGGTGATACCACTTTCCTTGCTCGAAGGGCGTCAGCAGGGGAGCGCTTACTTCGCGCCACTCGCCCTTCTGTGCGGCCGAGTGGCCGGGGCGGCCCATGCGGAAGGAGCAGTTGCCGTCCTGGACGAAGAGCAGGAATCCGCCCGGGCTCCAGGTTCCGCCGGAGACGATATTGGGGTAGCGTCCGGTTCCTTCCCAATAGACCCAGGCCTCGACGGTCATCTCGTCGGAGCCGTCGAGCCCGGCGATCTGGGGAACGCGGACATGGGCTCCGGTGCCGTCGAAGGCCAGGGCGGTGCCGAACGGGCCCTGGACCCAGTCGGCGTCCCAGACTTCGGCGTCGTTTCCGTTTCCGGAGCTATCGAGGGCCAGGTCGCCCTGGGCGTCGTCGAACTTCCAGTGACCGAGCAGGCCGGGCTGTTCGGCGGCGAGGGCAGGGGCGGCCGCTAAGAGAGACAGGCAGAGGCAGAGCAGGAGAGTTCGAGGCATGGCAGGATTCCTGTGGCGGGGTGGGGGGATCAGGCATGTTGAAAAAGGGGGACAGGCACCGCAACCGGTAATATGTCCGGCGTCGCGAGGCTGCAAGACGTTGCGGAGCCAGTCCCCCTTTTTCAACAGATCAGGCAGGCAGGCGACTGACTCACCATGGGAGCACTATAGCCGGGGGAGCGTAGTTTCGCCAATTTGCCGGTGCCATTGTTTGCGTTGTTTGCATTGTTTGCGCGGTTTTTTGTACTTTTGGCTAGAAAGGGGGGGCGACGTTGGTTGATCTTCATCGGCATCTGTGGCCGTGCTGGATAGTATACAGATTTACACTTCTTTGTCAAGAGGAAAAATGAACACCTCTGGGAGGGGGATGACCGTCTCGGGGTATTTGAACAGGAGGAATGGGAGTTATCAGAGGAAGAATATGAATCAGGATTGGTGAGCGGCGATTCGGCGTTGGATAAGTTTGTACGCCCCTCCCGTTCAATCGTTAGATGTATTCGACATCAATATCCCTCTGATGACTCTGCTTCCTCCTGTTCAAGAACCCAGGTCAACCGACTTGTGGAACACCTTCGGCGTTCATGTTCACGGCAACACCTACCCAGGGTGGCGCCCGCGCGACGGCGTCGCGGGGCTAACCCTGGGCTTTGGTGTTTAATGCCTTCGGCATACAAGGAGGATTCGGGGGCAGTGATCGTGCGGAGCGCGGGGCAAGCCCGAGCGGCTAGGGCGATTGTTCGTTCCTTGGCTCTGTTTCTGCTTTCAGTCCGAATGCGCCTTCTGCCTCCAATCGCGCAAGATACGCGGCGCTGCATCCCTTCACCCAGAACAGTCCGCGGCGGTGTTTCACCACGGTCAGCGGAGGGTTTCCGATGAAGAGGGCGGGTAAGCTCACGACAAACGCAACGATTATCAGAACGCCAATTGTCAAGATCGACTCGACGGACGTGGCCAACGGGGCGAGCGGGAGAATGACCAGCATTCCAGCCAACGCGAGAGTTGGAGTCGCAAAAGCGATTGCGATCGATATCTTTGCGATCCTCCAGACTCGCCACTCCCGTCGCAACTCCGGTACCAACCCGTAGGTAATCGAGACTCGCTTCTTGAGCAGGAAGATAGCGGGGATCACCAGGGGGCCGCCCAGAACCAGAATCGCCACCCACGGCGAACACCAATAGAACGTTCCCCGGATCATATCTGTCTGCGAGACGGGTTGGTTCGTTTTGACGCAGATCGGCGGGAGCACTGTGCTGGCGGAAACAACCAGATACTTCCCGTCGACTCCCGGTGACAGCTCTCGCCTGTTTTCACAAGCGTAGCAGTCCGTCTGCGGCGACTGGTAGGGATTTGTGTCCACGGGATCTGGGCAACAGGTTGAGGGGCGGCGATCCCGGCAGCTTACCATGCAGACGGTTTGCGCGGCAACTTCCCGGGGTTTTTGAACAGGAGGAATCGGAGTTATCAGAGGAAGAAGGGGGATCAGGATTGGCGAGCGGCGATTCGTCGTTGGATGAGTTTGCACGCCCCCCCGCTCAATCGTTAGATGTATTTGACATCACTAGCCCTCTGATGACTCTGCTTCCTCCTGTTCAAGAACTTGGGTCAACCGACTTGTGGAACACCTTCGGCGTTCATATTCACGGCAACACCTACCCAGGGTGGCGCCATCGCGACGGCGTCGCGGGGCTGACCCTGGGCTTTGGTGTTCAATGCCTTCGGCATAGAAGGAGGATTCGGGGGCAGTGATCGTGCGGAGCGCTGGACAAGCCCGAGCGGCTAGGGGCGTTTTGTGTGTGGGGCGATCGGTCGTTTGGGTCAGTCTGTGCCGAAATTAGCCAGTGTGGGCGATTTCACGTAGACGGGGTCGGCGGTCAATTTGAGTGAGGATGTCTCGATGGGGTTTCCCATCATGTCGTGGATTTGCGAGTTGTTCGGCAACGCGATCTGCGATTCTCCCTCGGAGTGCCAGGCGATCGCCAGTTGCTCGCCGTCGGGGCATTGAAGGACGGCCGCATGGGCCCCGTCACGCTGCCAGAGGCGGATGGACTTGGCTCCGGCGGTCATGCGGGTGAAGACCGAGGCGGCCACGGCGCCCGGTTTCGGGGCCAGGCCGTAGGTCTGGTGGCGGATGAGGCCGAAGTTGTGCTCGTTGTAGTTGCGGTCGAGGCCGTCGTCCTTGAAGTCGTACCAGTGCACCTTTTCGACGCACTCCAGGGCACGCATCAGGGCCATGGTGCGGACGAAGAAGCGGGCTTGGGTCCGTTCGTCGACGCCGCGGGCGTCGGCGTGGGTGGGCCAGCCGATCTCGGTGATCCAGAGCTTGCCGGGACCGCCGTTGGCGACGGACATCTCGGCGACCTTCCGGATTTCGCCCACCAGATCGCTCTTTTCGGGCGAGGTGGGGTAGCGGTAGCTGTGGACGGAGAAGACGTCCATTGCGCCGGCCGCTCCCGACTTGAACATGCCGCGGATTTGTTCGAAGTGATGGGCGCTGTGTTCGCCGCCGAGGCCGACCACCTTGGCTTCGGGATTGGCTGCCTTGACGGCGGCAAAGGCCGGCCGGATCAGCCGGGCGTAGGCCTCGGGCGTATTGCCGGGCTTGCCGCGCATGCCGCAGGCGACGGACCACTCGTTCCAGATCTCGAAATCGCCGACCTTGCCGCGAAGCTGGCGGGTGAGGAACTCGCAGTAGCGGGCGTAGGCGGCGACGGCTTCGTCGGAACTGGGGAAGCCGCCGTTGTCGTAGAGGTTGTTGCTGTAGTCGAAGATCAACAGCGGGTTGAGGCCGAGCTGTTTCGCCCGGGCGACGTACTCGGCGCCGTAGGCCGGGATCTCGTAGCGGCCCTTCTCGCGTTCCACGGCGGACCAGGAAATCTCGTCGCGAAATTCGCTCAGTCCGTAGCGAACGAGCAGGTCCATGCACTCCGGCGGATAGGCATTGCCGCGAAAATGACAGCCCATGCCAACAAATGCGTTCTTCGTCTCTGTCGGAGCAGATAAGGCGGCACAGGAGAAGAGACGGGAATCGGCATTGCGGCCCTGGCGAACCAGGTCGATGCGGCACTCGTGGTAGCCCAGCGAATTGAGCGGGAACGCGATCGCGGCCTGCTTGCCGGCCGATTTGCCGTCGGCTACGGTTTGCCCGAAGTAATCGGCCACGGTCCAGCGGATCTCGTCGCCGTCGCCTTCGGCGCGAAGGCGAACCGTTTCGCCGGGGAGGTAGACGTTTCCGAGCCGGGCGTTTTCAACGTGCAGGGCCAGCTTGTGCGTTTGCTTGACGGGCCGGACGAGGGCCACGTCGTCGATCCAGAGCGAGCCTTTGCCGACGTATCCGCGTTCGGGCCGATCGCCGACGATCGAATCGAGCCGGACGGGGTAGTCGAGCTGGCCATTGTTGTCGCCTGCCCAATGGGAGTCTTGGGGTTTGAGGTCGACGGCCGTGAAATTCCAGCCTTCGCCTGCGGGGCGGGGCAGGTCGAACTGGTGGGTTTCGCCGCTTCGATCGGTGATCCGCAACCGGAGTGTGAGCGGTCTGCCCGCGAAGCGATACCAGAACCCAAGTGAACTGCCGGGCTGGTCGATGGCGGCGCCGGAGCCGAAGGCCGCGTATTCGTAGTCTTCCTTGCCGACGAATTCGTAGTCGACGCGGAGGGCGCCGCTGCCCTCCTTGCCCGAACCGGGTTCGGCCGCCGACTTGGATGGGGCCTGCTGACTGCCAAGGATCGATTTCCAGGAGCTGGCCCCCCCTTCGAAATCGGAGAGGACTGTGACGACGTCATATTGATTGGCGAGGGCCTGGGGCACTTCGGGGCAGGCGAGGGGCGACCACGATTCGGCGGCGTCAACCTGGATGGTCAGGCCCAAGAAAAGGATCGGCGCGGCGAAGAACAGGCGGAGGGTGAGATGCACAGGAGTGGGCTCCGGGGGGATGGGCGGGTGGAAGGGGGGATCCAGCCCATTTTGACCTTGCCGGCGGCATCGAGGCAAGCCTTTCGGGCATTGGGGTTTCGAGATTCGCATTTGTTTCGGATTTCGTGCTTTGGATTTGATGCTTCGCGGCTTTCCAGGACGGCGCTGGTTCCTTTAGAATACCGGCCGTTCAGTCAACTCAGGGAGTGCCAAACCATGCGTCTGGAAGCATCGAAGGTTCGCGACACGATTTACCAGTTGACGCTGCGGATCCACGATCGGTTTCCGAGTTCCGGGATCTTCGACGTGTGCGGCGAGCTGTACAGTCTTTCCAAGGACACGGAGAAGATTGTGGCGGCGATCGCCCGGCCGCTCTTCGGCGTTCGCTTAGTCGCCGCGACGCTCATTCTGGCCTTCATTGGGGCGATCGTGTTTCTGCTGCTCGGCCACCCGGTGGACGAAAAGCTGTCGGTCTACTCGATGATCGGGACGCTGGAGTCCGGCGGCAATCTGCTGATTCTGATCGGGCTGGCGGTGATCTTTTTGTGGTCGTGGGAGCGGCGGGTGCGGCGGGGACGGGTGATCAAGAATCTCAACCGGTTGCGCGAGATCGCCCACGTGATCGACATGAAGCAGTTGACCAAGGACCCGGACGGCCTGGCCCAAGTGAGCCGGCCGACGGCCAACAGTCCCAAGCGGCGGTTGAACGCCTTCGAACTGGGCCGGTACCTCGACTACTGCACGGAGATGCTTTCGCTGACGAGCAAGCTCGGATATCTGTACGTGGCCGATTTTCACGACACGGACGCAACGGATGCCGCGAACGATCTGGAGACGTTGTGCACGAGCCTGGCGCGAAAGATTTGGCAGAAGATCATGATTTTGCGCGGGGTGCAGGCGGAGAAGAAAGAGGCGTGAGCGGCGAGCCACGCACCGGTTCGTGACTCGCCACTACGTCGAAGCGCAGATCAGGACCTGCACCGCTCACGGATCTGCCGGATCTCGCCGGCGTCGATGCCGAGCGATTCGAGGAACTCCTGGTGGGCATCCGGTTCGAGGCGTTCGAACTGGCGGTGCCAGTTGTGCATGTCGTCGTCGCTCAGGCCGGCGGCTCGCATGATTTCTACCCAACGGTCTTTCGTGATCATGTCGTTCTCCATCAGTTGTTGAGGTTTTTCGAGGCCCTCCGCTGCCTCAGTCGCTCGGGCCTGGCCGATCTCATCCATTGCACCTGCCGACATGCACGCTCGTTTGCCCACGGACTCAGGTCCGCAGGGCACACGGTTCTCAACGACGTCGTCCTCAACCAGGTCCTCGTCACTTTCGGTGATGCCGAACGGACTCGCGAAGTGATCCGGCGAATTCAGCAGAGCGGCACCCTCTGGTGTGGTGAGACCGTTTGGCAAGGACACAGGGCGATGCGCATCAGTGTGTCGTCGTGGGCAACCACGGAAGCGGATGTGCAACAGAGTCTCGCGGCCATTCTGACGCTTGCAGATGACGAAGTAAGTGATTGATTCACCGGTACTTCCGCACATCCCCCGCAAGCGGCGTCCAATTAACGCTGTTTGCCCAGCTTGCGAAACCGTGCAGTGTGAATATCGTCGTTGCCCCGGGTCGTCCACCTGTTTGCGGGGGGCAGCGAAACTCTTCGGGAGAACCGTTGTTAAATCTCTGAGAGAGATCGAACATTTTTCCGGCCTTGGCGTCTTCATGGAAGTCGGTACAATCCTTGCCCCCCGTGGAACTGCCAACCCCAATCTCTCACCCTCTTGTGCGAATAGACCTTGAAAGGGGTCTGGACATGCTTGTGGAAGCGTTTGTCGAATCCATCGTGAAAGAGACGCTCACCCGTATGGGTGACTGTGCGGAAGAACCGGTGCGCAAGCCGGTTTACGGACAGTCGGGGCGCACAATTGCGGTGGAGTTCGGCACCCCCCACCACACCGCCGTCTGGCTCCCGCACCGCGACGTGGTCGTCTTCCATCAGAAGAACGGCCGTCACGTGCGGATTCTCGATGTGGGCGAAACCATGCGCGCACGCGGGATTGCCGCGTAGCTCAGTCTCTCCGAGACTGAGATCCCGCCTTCCTCGTGGTGTTCCGAGTCTCGGAGAGACTCGGCTACGCCCTTGCTGGCAACCGTCCCTCCGGCGCTCTACCATAGAACCGTGCCGACTTCCTCGCCCGCCGCTCGCCGGTCAATGACCTGGAACGAGCCGCGGGCAAGTCCGCCCGGCTATCCGATTCTGACTTGCGTCCGGAGTATCGACCATGACTCGTGTCATTGCTTTGTTTGCCGCGGCCGTTGCGACACTCTCCGTCACAGTTGCCACCGCCCAGGATCGCCCCAATATCATCCTCATCATGTCCGACGACATGGGCTTCTCCGACATCGGTTGCTATGGCGGCGAGATCCAAACCCCCGTCCTCGACGGACTGGCCGAAGGAGGTCTCCGCTTCTCCCAGTTCTACAACACGGGCAGATGCTGCCCGACGCGAGCGTCGCTCCTTACCGGACTGTATCCCCATCAGGCCGGCGTCGGACACATGCTGGGCGACAAAGGCCTCCCCGGTTATACGACCGGGCTCAATCGCAACTGCCTCACCATCGGCGAAGCCATGCGGCTCGGCGGCTACCGTACCTACGCAACCGGCAAATGGCACGTGACCAAGGAGACCAAGCCCAGCGGGGAACACGAGAAGTTCAACTGGCCGCTGCAACGCGGGTTCGACCGTTACTTCGGCACCATCCACGGCGCCGGCAGCTTCTACGATCCCAATTCGCTCACCCGCGACAACGAACTGATTGCGCCCGATTCTCCCGAGTTCTTCTACACCGACGCCATCAGCACGAATGCCGCCCAGTTTGTTCGCGACCACTCCAAAGATCAGGGCGACAAGCCCTTCTTCATGTACGTAGCCTTCACGGCCGCCCACTGGCCCATGCATGCCCGGCCGCACAACATCGAGAAATACGACGGCGTCTACAACAGCGGCTGGGACGCCGTCCGTGCGGCCCGCTACGACAGGGTCAAGAGGCTCGGGCTGGTCGATCCGTCCTGGGAGATGACGCCGCGCGACGCCAAGTCGCCCGCCTGGGAAGACGCGACGGACAAACAGTGGGAAATCGCCCTCATGCAGGTCTACGCGGCCATGATCGATTGCATGGATCAAGGCATCGGCCGGATCGTCGGGGCACTGAAGGAAACAGACGGCTTCGACAACACGGTGATCTTCTTCCTTCAGGACAACGGCGGCTGCGCCGAGGGCATGGGCCGCGGCGACCAGGTCACCTACCGGGTCGACGATCCCGAGACGATCGTGCCCATGCAACCGGGCGAACTCCAGTACGACATGATTCCCCAACGAACCCGCGACGGCAAGCCTGTCCGCCAGGGACGCGGCGTCATGCCCGGCCCGGCCGACACCTACCTCGGCTACGGCCTCTCCTGGGCCAACGCCTCCAATACGCCCTTCCGTGAATACAAACATTGGGTCCACGAAGGCGGCATCTCCACGCCGCTCATCGTCCACTGGCCCAAAGGCATCGCGGCCGGCCGCCGGGGCAAGCTCGAACACCAACCGGGCCACCTCATCGACGTCATGGCCACCTGTGTCGACCTGGGCGGCGTCGACTATCCGGCCGAGTATGCAGGTAATCCGATCACCCCGCTCGAAGGCGTCAGCCTTCGCCCGGCCTTCGCGGGAGGCGATCTTGATCGCAAGACTCCCATCTTCTGGGAACACGAGGCCAACTGCGCGCTCCGCGACGGCAAATGGAAGATCGTTCGCAAGGGCACCATGGGCACCGGCGAAACCACTCCCTGGGAACTCTACGACATGGAGGCCGACCGCACGGAACTCCACGACCTGGCCGCCGAGATGCCCGACCGCGTCAAGGCCATGGCCGACGCCTGGGAAGCCCTTGCCCTCCACACCAAGGCCAAACCGTGGCCCTGGGGTATGGAAAAGCAGGCTGCCAAGAAACCGGCCAACAAGAAGAAAAGCTTCGAGCTGAACAGCAGCGACGAGCTTGCCAAGGAAGACGCGCCTCAGACCAGCGGCCGGTCCTTCTCGATCGAGGCCCGACTCGCTTCAACCGGCGACGGCGTCGTCGTCGCCCAGGGCGGCGTGACCCACGGTTACACTCTCTACGTGAAAGACGGCAAGCCGGTCTTCAGCGTTCGGTTCCGCGGCCAGATGGTCACGATCACGGGCGGCGCCCCTCTTCCCGCCAGCCCCTGCACACTGGGAGCAAGCTTGACACTCTCCGGCAGCATGGTGCTCACCGCCGACGGTAAGGAAGTCGCCCGGACCCAAACGCCGGGCCCGATTACCACACCCGTCGACGGCCTCACCATCGGCCGCGACGGCGGCGACCCAGTCGGACCCTACCAAGGCCCGCAAACCTTCAAAGGTGAAATCGAGAAGGTCACCATCAGACTCCTCCCTCCCCAGTGAGAGCAGCAAACGAGGGGGAGAGGTCAAAGATCCAGTTGACACAAACTCCAAATACCACCGAGGTCAGTCCATGACAAGAACACTCGCGATCATCGCCGTCACCGCGCTGGCCGTCACGGTCTCCGCCGCCGAGAAACCCAACGTCCTCTTCATCGCCTCCGACGACATGCGTCCGCAACTCGGCTGCTACGGCGATCCCGTGGTCAAGTCGCCGCACATCGATGCGCTCGCCAAACGCGGCATGGTTTTCAAACAGAGCTACGTCCAGCAGGCGCTTTGCTCCCCCTCGCGCATTTCCATGCTCAGCGGACGCTACCCCGCGACCACGGGCATCTTCGAAATCGGCCGCACCTTGCGGACCACCATGCCCGACATCACCACCCTGCCGCAACATTTCAAGAACCACGGCTACCACACCCGCAGCCTCGGCAAGATCTATCACGTGGGCATCGACGACGACGCCTCGTGGACTATTCCCGCCTGGCACAGCAAACAGCCTCGCCACAGCGCTGCCACTCAAGCGGCCGTCGCCAAGTATATCGCCGACGCCAAGGCCAAGGGCGTCACCCTCCCCACCAAGGGCAAGGGCTCGCGCATGGCTGCAGTTCCCCCCTTCGAGGCCGTGGACTGCGACGACGATCACCTCCTCGACGGCGATACGGCCAAGAACGCCGTCGCCCAACTCCACGAGTACGCGAAGAACCCAGACCAGCCCTTCTTTCTGGCCGTCGGTTTCGCGAATCCGCACGTCCCGTGGATCGCGCCGAAGAAGTACTTCGATCTCTACGATCCCGCGACGTTGCGCCTCGCCAAGAACGAGTTCCTGCCGAAAGGCGCGCCCGTCTTCGCGGCCACCTCGGGCCAGGATTTCCGCTGGTATGCGGGCGTGCCGGAAGGCGACCTGCCCGAGCCGTACAAACGCCAGTGCCTCCAAGGCTATCTGGCCGCGATCAGCTACGTCGACGCCCAGGTGGGCCGCCTGATCGCTACGCTCGACGAAACGGGCCTGGCCAAGAACACGGTCGTCGTCTTCTGGACCGACCACGGCTACTACATGGGCGAACACACCTGGTGGGGCGCCAAGCACAACAACTACGAAGGCGCCACCCGCAACGCCCTGATCATCGCCACGCCGGACCAGAAAACGGCCGGCCGGACCACCGACGCCCTCGCCCAGTCCGTCGATCTGGCCCCCACCCTCACCGAACTCTGCGGCCTGCCGGCCAGCGCCGGTTTCCAGGGCCGCAGCCTGAAACCGGTGCTCGACGATCCCGCGGCCACGGTCAACGAAGGCGCCTTCAGTTGGTATCCGAAGAGCGGCTACCTGGGCGTCGCCATGCGCACCGGCATGTGGCGCTTCGTCCGCTGGACCAAGGCCGGCGTGCCGCCCGTCTATGAACTGTACGATTCCATCGGCGATCCGCAAAACGACGTCAACCTGGCCGACCGGCCCGAGAACCGCCAGCTCATTGCCTCCCTCAGTGCCCAACTCCTCGCCCGTTTTCCCGTCCAGGAGTTCCGGCCGCCGCCCGCCGAGCAGGCGAAGAAGGCGAAAAAGCAAACGCGAGCAAGGTAATGCTCAGCCCGTAGGGTGGGCCAAGTGGGCCATAACGGCAATCGTTCGCGTATCGATCGTCGCAGCAATTGTGGACCGTAATGGACAACCGAAACGCGAACGCGGCCCACCATGGTACGCGTTCTATTGGGAGACGGCCGCATCGTGCCGGAACGGATTCGGAGCGATCGAAAGACGATGCGCGATTGGATGCACGTTGTATGAGATGGGATCCGCCCCACGGTGGGCCGTCACTCGCGGACCGGCAATTCATACGGAAACGGCCTTGGCCAATCGCCGCATGGTGAACGCCGGTTGGCGTTGGGTCGTTTTGGCCCACCCTACAGTTCACCCTGCACTTCAGCTACTAAAAGTCTTCCGCAGCCCTCCTCAGACTCCGGGCCGTCTGGCGGAACTCCTTCATGTCCATCTCGCGGAGATAGACGAACCCCCGGGCGCCGCGGATCAGCGGGCTGGTGTGTTCGGCGAACCAGGCCCGGCCCAGGCAGGTTTTGAGCATCTGGTACTGGTCCACCTGGATCGCCTGGGCCAGCTCGCAGAAGGGCCCGTCGTGGTCGAAACTGGGGAAGGACGCCTCCTTCTGGGAAACGAACGTGTTGAGGAAGGCGCTCTCCATCACCGAGAGCATGTTGAGCGAGACGGGCACGTAGACGTTGGCCTCGCTCGGATGGAACCGGAACCAGACGTTGCGATAGCCCCAGATGCGGAGATCGGCGCCCTCGTTCCTGTCGATGTACTGATTGGCCGCCTCGCTGATGGCCTGCAGCACCTTGTAGTGCGTGTCGGGACCGCTGGCTTCGGGGTCCAGGGCGCAGGAGACGACGTTGGGGCGGACCTCTTCGAGAAGATCGAGAACCGGCTTGGCGTCGCGCTCGACGGTCGGCTCGGGGACGAAGATGTCGCCCGTGTAGAATCCCAGCCGGAGATGGCGGATGTTGGAGCACTGCCAGCCGAAATAGCCCCAGAGCGTCTCCGCTTCCCATTCGCGGCACATCCCCTTGAGCTTCTGGACCATATCGGGGTCTTTGCGGCCGGGGTAGACGCTGTGGAAGTAATGGTCGAGTTCCGTCATCCGGTCGCGAACCGCGCTGAGGCTGCTCTCGTCGTAGAGCTCCATCAAGTTGCGGAGCATGCGGCGGGCGGCGCCTTCGGCTCGCATGTCCTCGTTCCGGGCGGCAATCCCGTCAAGGTACTGCCACACGTCTCGGTTGCGCCCCTCTTCGTTCTCCAACTCGAAATAACCTTCCCGGTAAAGATCGCGAAACACGCCCGAGTCGAGCCAGCGGTTGAGCCCCTGCAATTGGGCCAGCATGTAGTGATTGGTGACGGCCGTGAATCCACTGGTGAGGGTGACGAAATAGTGCTGGTTGTTCGGATTCCGCATGTTGCGGACGATATGGGGCATGATGCCCAGCATCAGATCGTCGTGGTGGGGCTCCGTGTGAAGGAAACAGGTATTCGCGCAAGCCTGGCTGCCCCGATTGACCTTCTCGACCAGTTGCTCGTGCACGAAGCGTGCGGCGTCGCCCAGCGATTGCTGTCTGCCCGCCAGAACCTCGCGCAGCATGGGATCCTGGCCGGCTTCCGCCTCGGTGAGTTCCAGCACCGTCTTCCGCCTAGCCAGGGCCAGGTCGATGACTGCACGTTCGAGTTGCTCGTTGGTGAAGTTCCCTTCCTTGACCGTCAGGGCCACCTGGCGCCGGCCGAGACGGCGAGCCGCGCCCATGGTGATGTAGAACCGGGCGTTGGGGAGACAGCGCAACGCACTGGCCGGGATTCGTACGCCGGTCTGGGCCTGGACGGCGTCGGCCACGACGCCCGCCTTGGCTTCCCCGGCCGCAATGATAATGGCCGTGCAGTTCGGATTGCGTGCAATCGTTCCCAGCCCGATGGTGATCACCAACCGGCGCCGGGAGACTTCGATTCCGCCCAGGTCGCCGGCGGCGGCCGCCTGGGTTTCGTAGTTGGTGGCCATCAACCGGGTGGTGGACCGGTGGTCCGAGCCGCGGATGTTGAATCCCACGTGGCCGTCGGGACCGATTCCCCCCAAGAAGAAGCCGATTCCGCCCAGGGCCTGAATCCTCTCCTCGTGCTGCTGGCACCAGTCGTCGATCCGGGTGAGCACGTCTGCCTGGATCCGCTCCAGGTCGCTTGCCGGGCTGCGGGTGCGCAGCGACAGATCGACCGTCGAATCGGGCCAGATCGAGCGGAGCGTCTCTCCTTCTCGCACGCCGATTTCGGCGCAGTTCATCAGCAGCGCCTTCTGCGGATCGAGACCGAAACCCCGCAAATAGTACTTGTTGACGTAGTAGTGGAAGCTGTTCTTCTGCGACGGCTGGATCGGATAGAACTCGTCGATCTGCACGAAGTGCAGGCTTCTCATGTCCGGACGCCTTCCCGGATCGACGCCCGCCTGTTCGAGCAGCGCACGCGTTTCCGGCGCGTCCCAGGTCGACAGCAGCCGCTGCACCCACTTGATGAAATGCTCGGGCGTCTTGCCCGTAGGCAACGACACGACCCCGCCCGGGTTGTCTTGAACCCATTCGACGAACCGCATGGCAATCAGCCGGCCCAGGGCCGGAAAGTTGCCCACGGTAATCACCGGAATCTTCTCGTCGGGGAGGTAGATCGGGTCGAGCGGCGACTCTTCGACGGCGCGCTGCTCGACGGGGGTCAAGACAAATTGAGGGGCTTTGTTCATGATTGCTCAGTATCCAAATCGAATCGAAAACACCCGCCCATTCGCGGGCTCAACAAAACTCTGCGGGACGCTACGCCGTTCGACAACCCGAAACCCTCGCCGTCGGAGCAAGACAGCAAGCCGAAAATGCGACGGACTCGGGTTGTCCGGCATGTTCGGGCGCCCTGGGACGTCTGACGGCGAACGCCGGACCTGTCGAGCTGCTTCCTTCCAGCCAAACGGAACGGGGCCCCGACGCCCGGAACCCCGACGCGAAATGCCCGGGCTGCCTCACGTGCGAGGTGGCTCGGGAACGATCCGGTCGAGCACTTCTCGAAGGGCTTTCATCTTGAGGGGCATGTGGAGAACGACCCGACTGTCCGACGTCTTGGCGTTCTCCTCCCAGGTGCGTTGGGGCTCGTCGAGCAGCAGCACGATGGCGACGTTCTGCGTCTTGGCGTTATCGGCCAGACGATTGAAGGCGTTCAAGGCCGGCATGCCGATGTCCTGGGCATTGATGAGCAAGCCTTCCGCCGTCTGCGGATTCTCGAAGAACTTGCCGACGGCCAGGAAGGGATCGGTCGTTGCGCTCGCGGAGTATCCCACTTTGCCCAAGGCGCTGCGCAGTTGTTCCTGCCGCATCGGGTCGCCTTCGACGAGTATCAGGTTCTTCAGCGGTTTTTCGGCGACGTAGGCCTCCGGGGCCGGAGCCGCCTCGCCCTCCGCACCCGGCTCTGTCGTCGCCTTGCCCGACAGGCGGGCGTGCAACGTCTCCAGGTCGGCAAGCATCCTGTCGGGCGTCTGGTAGCGCCGATCGGGATCGAGCAGCATCGCCCGGTTCACGACCATCGCCACGTTCTGCGGTAACTCGCGGAGCACCTGCTGAATCGGTTCGATATCCTCAAATCGCGTTCGGCTCAAGCGATGCATCTTATCGCGAGGTTCCTGGAGAGGCGATTTGCCCGTCAGCATGTGGTAATAGATGCAGCCGAGGAAGAAAAGGTCGCTGCGGGTGTGGTCGCCTCGCACCCCGGTCGCTCTCTCCAGGGCCGCATACTCGATGGTTCGCGTGTTGGGAAGGTCCATGTCGGCGATCATCTCGGTGCTCAACTCGTCGCTGATCGAAGCCAGCCCGAAATCGGCCAGCTTCGCCTGCCCCCGGCTCGAAATCAGCACGTTGGTCATCTTCATGTCGCGATGCGAGAGTCCTTGCTCGTGGGCGTACGTCAGGCCGCGGGCAATGTCGGCCATGATACGCGTGGCTTCGACCGGATCGATACGGCGGCGAATCCTGACGAACTCCTTGAGATTCCATCCTTCCACGAAGTCCATCACCAGGAAGTGAAGGCGATCCTTCGACGACACCTGGTGAACCGCCACGACGTTGGGATGGCGAAGATTGAGCCCGAGTTCTCCCTCGCGCGTGAATTGGTCTACGGCCGACTGGCCGGCGTACTTCTTGTCGAGATGCCGCCGGCGCAGGACCTTGACCGCCATGATGTCGTTCGTCTGGCGGTGCGAGGCTCGGAAGACCCGAGCGAAGGTCCCGGCTCCCACCATGTAGAGAATCTTGTAGTCTCCGTGGAAGAAGTCGGACCGCTTGTTGGCCAGCAGCAACTCGACCTGATAATTCGTCAAGATCCCACGGCGGACACAGGCCCGAAAGAAGTCGTCGGTCGGAATGTTCCGGCTGCCCAACTCCGCCCAGATTCCTTGCAGTTGCTGGTCGGTGACCAGTTTCAAATCGAGGGCCCGGTCGGCCATCTGCTCCGCTTTGATTTGGGCCATGCGATCTCGCTCCCGCACAAGGCAACTGGGGAAAAGAAGACGACTCAACGGCTCTCCGGCCACCCCCTTCTCGGCCGGTTCAAGAATGGGAACCGAACCAGAATTCGCATCTGGTCCCCCGCCCAAGACGGGCAGGAAAAGCCGTGGTCGGCTGGCGGCGCTGCTTCTCCAACCCCCTATCCTATTCAGCCCGCTTCCCGCCCGCAATCCAAATGCCCCCTTGGCCGGACAGAGCTTGGTAATCGCAACAAAAATGCCCCGCTATGGCAAATCGCCGTAGCGGGGCAGTCGGAGGGAGGGGGTATTTGGGGAAAAGGAGTCAACCAGCCCGTTAAGAGGCCTCTTCCAGTTGGCGGCGGTAATCGTCTCGTTCTCGCCGCGTCGCCTCGAGATCGAACATCAGGTACTTCATGTCCAGACGCAGTTGGCTCAGGGCGTCCTGAACCAGCGAGAGGATGCGCCGCCTGCGGCGAGTGCTGTCAACCACCCGTTCGAGGGCTGCTTCGACCTGATCGCGGGCAGGGGCCGGCAACCCCTGGATCGCTTCCACCAGATCCGCCAGCTCGCTGGGGACTTCTTGTTTCTCTTCGTGCTCTTTTTGCTGCCGCTGCGTCATGGTTGTCTCCTTCGCGGTTTGGACGGTTCTAGCCAGGAGCATCCGGCGCGCCGAAAGACAGACACAAACCAGGCAGTCTCCATAACCTAATGCAAATCAACACTTTACATCTTTCCGCAAACTGTCCGTGCCGAATGTCCAGGATGACTTTTGGCAACGTTTGGTCTGGTCCGATGTCGCAAATCCTGTTAAAAGCTCGTCTTACGTCAACGAAACACACACCTCGCCGCGTTGCGGGAACACCTCATGATGCCGCGTGGTCTGACACGGTCGCACGACAGACGATCGCGGTTGAGGATTAGCCGGATTCGGCCTTCGTCTCGCGACGATGCCGCCGAGCTGGAGAATCCACCTAGCTGCGGGTCCGGGGGGGCGGAACCTGACCCCCCAACGATCGTTCGGCCCCTTGATGGATGTCCGCAGCCACAGCGTCGTTCTGTCCCGTAGAAAAAAAGAAGACTTCAGTTTTGAGACGCTTCCCGCTCCCCTGAAGTTCCCCGAGAGGTAATGAGTCGTAGCCCGTCCTCCCCCATCCTTCTGGTTGCCGCCATCCTTGCGCTGCCCTGGGCCGCACCCCAGCGGGCCATGGCCCAGTCAGCCTGGTATGAGGGCTTCGAACAGATGGCCCCCTCTTGGGAGTTCCTCGATGCGGATGGCCCCTATGTCCTCCGCGGACATCAGCGAACCCCCCAGATTCGCAATACCGGCGAGCGCTCCGAGTGGATCTCCGTCGCCGGCGAAGGGGGAACCTATGTCTACATGGCCCACGAGGTGGGAAGACCGCGAGTGATCGCAGAACTCACCCCGACGATCCAGGTACAAGCCGATCGGCCCGGAATTCAGTTGCTGGCCGAGTTGACTCTGCCACGAAGCTCCCATCCTCAGACTGGCCAGCCCCTGACAACGCTCGTTCGCGGAACAAGCTACACGAACGTGGGCAAATGGCAGCAGTTGCGGATCGACGACCTGCCACTTTTGCTGACCAGGCAAACCCGCATTCTCCGGGCGGAATTCGGGCCGTCTGTCGATCCCCGCGAAGCCTACATCTCGCGAATCGTATTGAACGTATATGCAGGCCCCGGGGTAACGAACGTTTGGATCGACGATCTCGATGTCTCCGGCTATGTGGAAGCGTCGCCCAATCAGCCGGTCGCGCCCGCGGCCATCCCCCCCTCACCCCCCCCTGCTCCGACCAGTCCATGGCAGGGCGCAGGCTCTCCGCCTGTTGACGACAACACGCAACGGCGAGTTCATCTCGATCGATCCGTTCTGTTGGTCGACGACTCGCCTTTCTTCGTCCGCGCCGTTCGCTGGCGAGGCGAGCCGCTCACCGCACTGCGTAGCTTGGGATTCAACACGGTCTGGTTGGACCGGTTCCCGTCCGCGGAACTATTGGCCGAGGCCGAGCGAACCGGCATGTGGCTCATCAGTCCGCCGCCGCTGCCCCAGTTGCCTCCCGCCGGTAACGCGCCATCTGCCCCACCTATTTTCGGACCCGAGTATCGGTCGGTTCTGGCGTGGGACCTGGGCGAAGGCCTGGAAGACCGGCAGGAAGAAGTCGATTCAGTCCGGCTCTGGGCAGAGCGAATCCGCACGGCCGATACTCGGTTTCGCCGCCCGTTGATCGCACGCCCGGAGAGCAATCTCCGGGCGTACAGCCGCATCGCCGACATCCTCGTCATCGGGCGTCCCGCCCTCGGTTCGAGCCTGGAACTGTCGGAGTACGCCCAGTGGCTTCGACTCCGGCCCCAGTTGGCTCGCCCCGGGACCCCGATCTGGGTCGTGGTGCCGACCGGTCCGGAACCGGCTCTGCTGGCGCAATGGCAGACCATGTCGCCAGGCGAGCTTGCGGCGGCCGGATTCTCCTCGGAACAGCTTCGATTGATCACTTACCTGTCGTGCGCGAGCGGTGCCCGGGGGCTGCTCTTCGAATCCTACACTCCCATCGACTCCACGGAGCCGTGGGCCGAAGTCCGACGAGTCTCCCTGGAACTCTTCAATCTGGAACTGACGCTCGCGGAGCCCTGGCTTGCCGGCGGAAACGTGACCGCCATGGCCTATTCGAAGGCCAATCCTGAGATTCTGGCGCCGGTCTTCCGCACGGATCGGGCCCAATTGGCAATTCCCATCTGGGCCGGACCGGGGGCGGGACAGGTGCCCGCTCCAGGAGCCCAACGATCGATCTCCGTGGTGGTGCCCGGCGTTCCTGAAGCCGACAACGTCCACGAATTGACGCCGGGACGACCTCGCCGGGCTCGCTACAAACGTATTGCCGGCGGAACGGAAGTCGTCATCGACAGCTTTGCCCTGACGACCTTCGTCCTTCTCACCCAGGATCAGTTGGCCTTCACGAGCTGCAATCGCCGGACCCAGACCATCGGCCCCCGAGCGGCCGAATTGCAGCGGCGCCTGGCGGAACTGAAGACCGAGCAATTCGAACGCCTGATCGTTCCTGTCACCCTTGGCGTCCCGGGCACCCGACAGCTCAAAGCACTGGAAGCAGAAATCCCTACCCTCCGCCGAACCGCCCAGGAATCGCTGGCAAGGTGTGGCCAGGCACTGGCAAGTCGCGACTATGCGGGCGCCTGCGTGCATGCGGCCGAGGCGATGCGTCCGATGCAACTGCTCGAGCGCGAGCACTGGCAGGCCGCCTCTCAGAGCGTGACCGGTTCGGCGTCGAGCCCGATGCTGGCAACGTTTGCCACCTTGCCCGGCCACTGGGCGCTGCTGCGAGCCGTCTCCCAAAGCCCGCCCGGAACCAACCTCCTTCCCGCCGGCGATTTCGAGAACCTGCAGGCCTGGCTCGGTTCGGGCTGGGAGCACATCCAGCATCCCGTGACGGGGGTGACCCCTCGCGCCGACCTGGTTCCTGAAGCCGCCCGCAGCGGCACGCTTGGCCTGCGCCTTGCCGTCACGGCAACCGACTCCGAGCAAGTCCCCCAACTCGTCGAGTCGGCTCCGGTCTGGATTGCCTCGGCGCCCGTCAACCTCGACGCGAGAACGCTCGTGGCCATCCGCGGATGGGTACGGATTCCCGAACCGATCCAAGGAAGCGCCGACGGGTTGCTGGTGATCGACTCCCTCACAGGCCCAGCACTTGCCGAGCGAATTCAAGCCAACGACGAGTGGCAGGAATTCGTCCTCTATCGTGTCTACCCACAATCGGGCCCCCTCCGCCTGACCTTCGCCATGACGGGAATGGGAACGGCCTACATCGACGACGTGTCGATCCAGACGCTGGCACCCGCTCCCACGCCCGTGGCGGCGCAGGCGGGTTATCCGGCCGTAAGAAGGTAGGTTTGCAGGCCTATCTTGCAGCGATCGTTGCCGCGTCCGTCCTTCGGGCCTGTTAGGGCTTCCGCCGCCACCGTCACAATTGCCTTGGTGCAAAGGAGTCCGAGACGATGAATCGTCTTCCGTTTGGTGGAGATGGAGTCCCGGCGCGGCGCAGCCGCAACCAAAGCAGGGCAGGAGGGTTGGGGGTTGGGTGCGACCGGCTATGAAAGGCTGTCGTGAAATGGTTGCGGGCGGTGTTGTCGGTTGGTGCACTTGTCGATCGATTGCTCCATCGGACAGGGGCAGTTATCATGTTGCGGCATAGTGGTTTACGGCGTCGTCGAGCGCGCAGAATCATTTTGACTACCATGCAAAAGGGGGGATTCGGCGATTGGCTGTCTTTTCGCTAAGTGCTTGTGATTATGGGATTTGGGTCGATTGTCTGGATGGTCGTCGGCGAGGTGGTGAGCAATTACGGTGAAAAGACCGGCCGGTGCAGGTGGTGGACGGGGAAGAACGGGGGAACGCTGATCGACGGCAATCGGCGCTGATCCTGCGAGGCTGGAGTTGGTCAACGGGGAGCGAGTTTTGCCAATAAATGGGTTGGCGGCCGCTTCTGGCGAGGCTGAGTGGTGTCAACTTTTCCTCGATTTTACGTTTTCTGACACTTACGGCTCGAAAGAGGGGTCTGAATTCTGTGGGTAACCACGCAATGCAGGGCAGGAGAAGGGTCCGGGGGGCGAACTGAGGGTATTCATTCGACAAGGGAATGGACGACAAGGGAATTGCCATGGGCGGGCGAGAAGTATGGGTGTAGTTTGTTGAATGTACATTAGTATACATATCTGGCGCAGGAAGTCAATACATAAATTGAACAGGTGGGCGGATTTCTTGGGGGTGTCTTGAACATGAGGTCGCGAAGGGAGCGGAGAGGGGGATGCAGGCAGGGGAATTGCCTGGGCAGGGGAATGACGGTGGGCGCGAAGCTGTGGAAGGTCGGGAGGATCAAGTCGGGCGTGGGATGCGTGGAGACGGTTGTGTCGGTGCTGGGCGGGCAGAAAGAGAGAGTGCCGACGGGTTTGTTCGGGTTGACGACGGATGCCGATGGGGAACAAAGCGTCCGGACCGGGTGGAGTTTGGCCGGGTGTGGGCCACCTGTGCAGCTCAGATGCATCGGCCAAGGAAACCGACGTGTGCCTGCCGGCTCGAATCACGTCTCCCTTCTGGTGTGCTTGCCTCGCGTCAGTCAGTTCCAACACTCACCTGCTTCGCTCACGACTCGAACACGAAAGCGCCCATGTTCTCGTGCGACACAAGAACAGATGCTCCAAGAGTCACTGCGCGGCGCAGCAAGGAGAACGGGAGCGGGGGGGCGAGCGACCGGCCTCAGGGTACATCCCACTTCCCCTGTTCGTAAACGAAGTCGATTGACGCCGCGTGATCCTTCACGTTGCTGCCGTGGTCATCACCCAGGCCGCCGTTGAAGCCGTAACCGCCCACCTGTTCAAAGTCCCAGGCTTCGTAGAGAAGGCGTTTGGGGCAGCGCATGGTCGACCAGGTCCGTGACTCGACGCTAGCAGCCTCCCAGACATCGACGCCTTCATCGGCCGAATCATAGAGCTTCGCCACGTCGTTGTTGCCGCCCTGATCGGCAATCACGGTCACCTTGGCGAACCCGCGAGCGTGCACCTCATAGAGTTCCCCTCGCGCGACCTCCGCCTCGGACTGGGGTGCATTGGCCATGATGACCTTGTGGGGTTTGGCGATCAATACGTCGTCGCCTTCAGAATCGTGCATGACCAGTGTGTCGGCCACCCTCCCGCCCGCGTAGGCGCGGATCGAATTGGCCTTAACCCACGCGGATTTCAACCACCCGGGATCATCTCTGATGACAATCGGCATATACAGGTTTTCGACGTGAGTGATCACCTCATGCTGCTGGGGTACAAAGCCCTGGGCTTTTGGCCGGCCATACTCGACGGTCATCTGATTTCCCACAGTCTCAAATTGATCCGCCGCCTCGGATCCCCAGACCACGGCCCGGTCCGCGGTGACTCTCAAATCCTCGAAGAACTTGCAGCGCACGTAGGTCTGGCCGATGACCTTGGTGAGTTCGGGAGAAACCTTCGCCCGCTGGTCAGGGAGAACGATTGACACGCTGTCGTTGCCTCCCGCCTTCGAATAGGCGAGCACGGAGCGAAAGCCGGACGCGGTCGCGGCAGGCCGGATATGGGCGGATGGACCGGTGCCGAACGAGACGGCATCTTCGGAAATCAAGAGCACGTCATCCTCCGTCGAATCCTCGATCCGCAGGGTATCGCTCCCTCCTCCACCGACCAGATCGATGCGATTTGCCGCAATAGCAGCCTCGAAGCCCGTCTCCGAATTGACCCAGGTGGCCGAACCCGGCGACAGGACCGCGATCTCGTCGTCCGCCGTCCCGACGAGTTCCACCTCGCGGCCGATCAAAGTCGCACCGTCGATATCCCAGTTGCTGGCGTCATACACCACGGCGTTGACGGTAAGCTCGCTCGCCTGGCCGAGAACATAGCGGATCGACTCGCCCCCATGGACCTTAAGCTCGTTGTCCACCAGTTCCACGAGGTTGCAGACCGTCAGGTCCATGCTGCCTGCGGCGCTGCCAAGTTCCAGCGTCAGCTTCTGCCCGGTTGTCTCGGCCACGTAATCGACTCGCCAGACAGACCCGTCCACCGTCAACTTCCCGACCGCCTCGCCCTCTTCCTTCTGCAACTGTAAGGTGGGCACGATCGTGTTGCCGGCGGTGTCTCCCAGATCCACCAGGACGGTGACCAGTCCGGGATTGGCGTTGACGAAGCTCAAACGGGCGTTTCCGTCGGAGATCCATGTGCCGCTGTAGAAATCCGTCTCTCCCAGTTGACTTTCCGGTTCTGCCGCCTGATTCTCGAGCCAGACCATCCGATCGTTGCCCGCCGTCCCGACCAGGTCAAGATCGCCGTCGCCATCGAGATCCAAAGGAATCGCCCGGCCGATCCCTGCCAGAAGATAGGATTCACGAAAAACTCCGGTACCGTTGTTGGCGTACCAGTAGGAAGGCCTGCCGGAGCTTTTTGGGTTTGCCAGGAGATCCATGTCGCCGTCGCCGTCCAGGTCTGCCGGTATCATCTCGCCGGCAGCCGTATGGGTGCCTTGCTGCTCCAACACGATGGGCAACTCATGGCGGGTGAACGACCCGTGGCCGTCGTTGGCATACCATGCGTACTGCGTCCAGGAGGACCCGACCCAGGGATCATCGTGGCATTGCAGCGACGCCAGCAGATCCAGGTCTCCATCGCCGTCCATATCTGCCGAGCTCAGAGCGCTTGTGCGGAGGTGGCCATCGGTGGAGGGGGCTGCCGCCGCCGCCCCGTCGACACTGTGCATGGTGAAGACGCCGGTGCCGTCGTTCTCAAACCAGGTCAGGGCGTCGATTTCTTCGCTTGCCCGCTGGCCGAGGGCCATGTCGATGTCGCCGTCGCCGTCGAAATCGGCGGCAATGATATGCTCGACGGTCGTTGCCTGATCGCTCACAACGTGCTGGGCAAATCCCGCCGCCCCCAGGTTCTCAAACCAGGCGACCTGCTGAGCGTCGTAGAGTGTGGCGATCACATCCATGTCGCCGTCGCCGTCGATATCGGCAGCCGCCACCGACATCTCGTGGGCCGGATCGATCTCCTGCCATGGATCGCTCTGAATGCTGCTGGAGATTATTAAAGCCTCTCCCTCGCTGCGGTACCACAGGGTTTGTCGCCACATATGGCTCGTTGCGAGAAAGTCGGAACGTCCGTCGCCGTCGATATCGGCGACAAACACCTCGTTGAACTCCATCGGGCCGTGAAGCCAGCCAACCGATGCCAGGCCCTCGTCCAGATGGTTCGTCAGTTTCTGGATTCCCACATCCGTTGCCATGACAATGTCCCAGTCCCCGTCGTCGTCGAAGTCGGCCACGTCGGCCGACCACGGAGAATCCACCGGATCGGCGAAGGGCTGCGGTGAGCCAAAGCGGCCTCCTTCCGTTGGCGGGAGAATCGTGACGACATGGTCGCTGTCGCCGGCTGGTCCGCCGGGAGCCTGGTTGCCCTCGGAACTGACCAGCAGCCTCGCACACGTCTGGCCGCTTCGAGCGTAGGCCGGGATGTCAAACGTGAGGACATTTTCTCCCGGCGTCAGTTCGACTCCGGCTGCGATCCGTTCCCATGAGCCACCATAGGATCCGTCGCCATTCAGGTCGATCCAGGCGTCGAGTTTGGCCCCTTCCCCCGCCTCATCGAGAGTGATACTCAGCGTGTTATCGAGCCTGCCGACCATGGCCGACTCGTCGAAGGCCGCGTCGATGACCCAGTCGGCCGACACGGGGGCAACCGAGAGGACCTGGCGCTGCTCCAAAGGCTCCAGCGTCAGTCGCCGCATGGATCGCGATGGGTTGGTCGTGGCTCTTGCTGTTGTCCATCGATTTGTCCGCGGCCGGTAGAGAATTGCCATGATCCAGGTCCCTATTGCTGAAACGTGCGTGCCGGACAGCCCGTGCGTGTCCCACCACCTCTTAAGGCAGAAAAACGTCTCAAGTGTCACGAAAAACAGGCCGCGGGCAGATGATTCTCACACACTGAGGCGATCCTTCTATTCTAGTGTACGAGAATCGGTTCGATACCCCCCATTTTGTTGGCGTGACTCCTTCGGCCCGCACGCGCGAGTTTTAGCAACTCACTTCCGGACTTCTGCTGCACTTGAGTCAAGTTTTGGCGACTCGGCCTTGGTCTGAGGTGAAACCTCGTTAAGAAGGTAGGTTTGCAGGCCTATCTTGCAGCGATTGTTGCCGCGTCCATTCTTTGGGCCTTATACTACCTTCCGCCGCCACCGTCACAATTGTCTTGGTGCGAAAGAGTCCGAGACCATGAGTCGTCTTCTGTTTGGTGGAGATAGAGTCCCGGCGCGGCGCAGCCGCAACCAAAGCAGGGCAGGAGGGTTGGGGGTTGGGTGCGACCGGCTATGAAAGACTGTCGTGAAATGGTTGCGGGCGGTGTTGTCGGTTGGTGCACTTGTCGATCGATTGCTCCATCGAACAGGGGCAGTTATCATGTTGCTGCATAATGGTTTACGGCGTCGTCGGATTCGCAGAATCATTTTGACTACCATGCAAAAGGGGGGACTCGTCGCTTGGCGGCTTTTTCGCTAAGTACTTGCGTTTATGGGAGTTAGGGAGATTGTCCTGGCGGTCGTCGGTGAGGTGGTGAGAAATGACGGTGAAGAACGGGCCGGTGCAGGTGGTGGACGGGGGAGCGAGTTTTGCGAATAGGTCTGCGGCCGCTTCTGGCGAGGCTGAGTGCTGTCGACGTTTCCCCGATTTTACGTTTTCTGACACTTCTGGCTCAGAAGGGGGGCTGAATTCTGTGGGTAACCATGCAATGCAGGGCAGGAGAAGGGTCCGGGGTGCGAACTGAGGGTATTCATTCGATAAGGGAATGGACGACAAGGGAATTGCCATGGGCGGGCGAGAAGTATGGGTGTATGTTGTGGAATGTACATTAGTATACATATTTGGCGAGGGAAGTCAACACATAAATTGAACAGTTGGGTTTTTTGGGGGGCTGGGTGTCTTGAACATGAGGTCGCGAAGGGAGCGGAGAGGGGGATGCAGGCAGGGGAATTGCCTGGGCAGGGGAATGACGGTGGGCGCGAAGCTGTGGAAGGTCGGGAGGATCAAGTCGGGCGTGGGGTGCGTGGAGACGGTTGTATCGCTGATGGGCGGGCACAAAGAGAGAGTGGCGACGGGTTTGTTCGGTGTGATGGCACGCGGCGATTGGGACAGAGCGGCGTCCGGAGCGGGTGGAGGGTGGGTCGGTGTGGGCCACCTGTGCAGGTTGCGCATGAGGTTGTCGCGGATCTGATCTGCCCTCCTGTCGGGGGAATGATCCGCGATTGGGGGTGTCTCATTCGCGCCCGGTTTTCACGAGTTCTTGGGACGTTGATTTCTGAGACGGGTATTTGGGACTCGCCGGGCCGAAGTTGCGATCGGAGACCGAAGAGGAACGCCATGCACCGGCAATGGAAGGTTTGATGGGACTCCGCGCAGGCGGTCAAGTGGGTTGACTTGGCCATCAGGGGCGATAGTCTGAGTGCCGTCGGTCCGGGTTATCCCGGCAAGAGGTAACCAGGGCAGAAGAGGAAGTCCTGCTGCAAAGTTACTCGGTAAGGCAGTCTATGGAAAACCTGGAGAGATTTCTGGTTGGCTCATGGAGATTGGTGGCGTTGCGACTGGCGGGTCACGAAAGAGAACCTCCACGGTCATTCGCAATGGTCCTGCGTGAGGACGGTACTGTTACCTTTCTCAGTTCCGCAACAGAGGAAGCGCACTGGGAGGTCGTTGACGACAGCCACTTCAACATCCGCCTTGTAATACCTCCAGACCCTGACTTTGAACCGTTGCAGGAAGGCGCGACGGATCTCACCAACTATGAAATCGTGTCGCGTGATGAGAAACGGATGGTCCTGCGACATTTTGAGGCGGAAGCCGATAGTGTATACGAACGTGTGCCGTAATCGCCGTTTTTCTACGAGAGATTGTACACGGCACGAACATAGGCGCACGGCCACGCGTGACGTTCGCGACTGTCCCATAAACCGACCCTTCGTGAAACACTCCATTGGGGGACGGACAGTCGAGGTCCATTCGCCGACCCGTTTTCCGAAGCAAGTCGTGGTGCCCCAACATGTCGCCTGGGATGGTCCGGACGGAACCGGCCAGATTCGAGCCGGGAATGCGTCAGGAATGGAAGGCATTTCGGGACAGGGCCAAGACCAGCTAATGCTTTGTATCCGGTTGCCTCGGGTGGTATACTCAACGGCATCGAAAAGTTTGTTTGTGTCGCGGAATGTTGACACGCCGCCACTTGCCGTTCTACCGTTGCTGGACAGGAATAGTGACGATGCACTGGGAAGCGTATGAGGGCGGGAAGATGATTGGCCAGGTGGGCTCTGAAGCTGGCACGATTATCCGTGACGATGAGCATGATCATGGGGCGAGGATTACGCTTGAGCGAGACGCTGGTTTTGCCCCCTATGCAATCACATGCGGCATCTATGGGTGGATGATGCACACACGGTGGTTCTCGGCTGAAGAGGACGCGGAACGAGCCTTTGAAGCGATGAAACTGGCACTGGATGCCATACTTCACCGGATCCCATGTGCGGATGACCCTAAATTCAAAGAGAGGATAAAGCACGTATCGGATGCCATCGCCCAGTTCGTGGATCAGTTCCCGTAAGTCCCGTCGATGTGTTTCCTGGCCCAATGAACGACCGCTTGCCTGCAGAACGCCCTCCCTCTCCAGGGTTAGATGTGATGAGAAGTCAAGACAAGAAGCATGTGTCCTGGCAGGTAGGCTGCCTCCTGATAGCTGTTCTTTTGGGACCAGTCCTCTTATATGCCATTTGGGTTCTTGGATTCATCTACGTGAAATGCTTCACCCCTTAGAACGAAGCAACGCCTTACGATTGGAGGGCAGTGTGAAATTGGGGCCGCCACTGCCCCAACAATCGACCGTATTCCGAGGCGCACTACCAGGCAGCGGTGCCGCCTCTGTTGGGGGAGGCGAACGCAGGATTCCTGATCAAGGCGGCCGAACTCAACCAGGGGCGGATTCTGCGCCCCGAGAATGGAAGGTATTTTGGGACTTCGCCCAGGTTGTCTGCACCACCAGATCAGGGTAGCTTATTGTCGTTGGCTCGCCGTACCCTTCGGCAGGAAGTAATCGGCGAAGACTAATAGGTTGGGTCGAAAGAACTCCGACAGAATCTCATTGAGGTTGCCGCATGTTCGATGACAGCGATCTCCGGAATATCATCGAGCCGGAGCTAGACGATGGGGAGCAACTGCTTTGGACGGGAAGACCCAGTTCCAAGCGAATGATGATGCCTTCGATAGCTACGTTTAGCTTCGGAGTCGTTTGGACTTCCTTCATCGTCAATTTCATCTACATGTGGCACAACGATGTACCGAAGAACGTACAAGGCCCAGTCGGGCTCTTCGGGATGCAGGGAATCTTGTCTAACCTTTTCTTCGTTCCATTCATCGTTATCGGGGTAGGCATGCTTTTGTCGCCGATTTGGTTCTACCTGAAAGCCAAGCGAACCGTTTACAGCGTGACAGACAAGAGGGTCCTGATTGTCCAGAATCGCCGATCGCGTAGAGTGCAGTCCTATGGACCGAGCGAGATTGGCGATATCGTGAGAACAGAACGGGCCGATGGGTCGGGAGACCTCACCTTTGCGCGTCGCGGCTACAGAGATAGTGATGGATATCAACGCTCGCAGGACATCCAATTCGTCGGTATTCCGGACGTTCGTTCTGTAGAGAAGCTTCTCCGCGACGCTTTTGTGAAAGGACCGGACCCGACCTAACAATTGCGTCCAGCGGATTGCGGGGGGGCAGTCGTTGGCCACTCGTGGCCGGTTTGGTTGTTCAAATTCTTGTGGGTGAACAATGTTCGTTGGCGGTCTGCCCCCGCAACCGCTACGCACAGCGTTCCGGCCACTGTCCCATCAAAGGACCGTTCTCCGGAACAACGAAGCTGCGGTACAGCGTCGGTCATATCGACCCGTGCGCCACACGCTCGTTTGGCTGCCGGACCAAATGGTTTGACCTGGACCTCGACGGCACCCCGCGGATCGCCTTGCCGCTTCCCCATGGCGACGGTGAAAGAAGATACCGCCTCGGGCGATTTCGGCGGCGGCCTCAAGATCTGGCGTCTGGACGAAGACCCGCCAAAGGCAACGACTCGGGCCGGCAGATCGTGTCGGCCAACGGGAACGGGTCAGTCTACGTGTGGGAGTATTGATGTCTTTGTGCTGGACTTGTGCGCATGTTCGTGAAGGTTGGGTTACGGGCTTGCCCCGCCTTGAGGGGGAGCCGGCTGCGATGCAGCCGCCGAAGGCCGGGCGGCGAAGGAGGTAGAGGTTGCGATGCGGGTGGCGCCGGCCCGTTTTCTCTCGGATAATAGGAAGCGACCCCGGCGCGGTCGCGAGCATCGCGACCGAACCTGAGTGCAGCAGCGCGAAACACCCGCACGATCATTGAACTGGAACGGCCGACCCGAATCCCGTCTTCTCGCGGAGGATCTCGACGGCTTTGTCGAACGTCGGATCGCCCTCGCCCGTGTGTTCAACCGTCACATCGGGTTGAATTCCCCGGCCTTCGATGGACGTGCCGTCGGGCTCCATCGATACCCAACGAGAGAACCAGACTTTCACGCCATTGGGCAGCGTCACGGGGTGCGGATTGCCGCTGGCGCCGCGAGTGGGTTGTCCGACCATCGTCACGTGATCCATGGCCTTCATCATCAGCGCGAAACCTTCGCCGCTGCTGACGCAACCCGGGCCGATCAGGCAGACCACGGGACGCGTGAACGGCTTGGAAGTCGCCGGCTCGATATGGCGGGCGCGCGATTCGCGGAAGTCGTCGGCGTTCGGACCGGAGCGGATTTTGGACCGTGCGTAGAGATATCGTTTGTCGGCGAAGAGCCCGGCTATCTGCCGGGCACGAGGTTCCGCACCGCCGCTGTTGGATCGGAGATCGACAATGAAACCCGGCGCATCGCTCATCGCCGTCATCGCGTCGATTAACTGGGAGTAGAGATTGTCGTCCCCAGGCGGCAGCCCGAGGATGGCCGCCACACCAAAGCCTTCCTTTGTGCGGCCGGTGACCCCGACCCGGCCAAATCGTTGGCACGCATCGAGTTGCCGCTCGACGGCCTGCCGATTGAAATTCCCGCGATACCTGGACGAGTAGGAAGACACCCTTCGCCCATCCGGCAGTTCGATCCAGACGTGAAGATCCTCCAATTCGGCGAGCATTCCACGTATCGCGTCAGCAAAGCCGTCAATTGTATCGGCCGATTCGGCTTTGTCGCGGTAGCGGGCGGCCAGGTCGTCCCAATCGATCCCCTTGAGCGCCGTGAAACTGTAATCGTCCTTCAGACTATCGACCAGAACCTCGAAGGGGCGACCAGGAGTCGCCTCCAGGATCCTGAGGCCCTTGACGCTGAGGGTACCCGTCTTGGAGAGGAAGATGAGTACCTTCGTTTTTGCGGCGTTGTCAGGCACTCGGAAGTCGAGCCTCTGCTTCGTCCATCGAGAAATACGCGAGAGATCCTTAAGGGTCATATCGATCTTCTTGCCGGCGGCGTCGAAGCACATCACGCCCACATAGCAGTTGTCGAACTGGTGGCCTTGTCTTTGAACGCCTTTCGACAGCGCCTGGAACTCAAGCGTGTACGTGCCGCCTGCACGCACCGGCACCTCCTGCCCGAGGATGTGCCATGCCGTTGTCGACGCATCGCCGACGAGCGACAAACCGGGATCGTTCAGTCTCACAAGTTGGGAGGTCGGCTCGTCGGCACCGTTCTTCGCACCGATGTCGACGTTCCAGTCGTCCGGGGTTCCGCCGGTCCATTTCTGAAAGTCGCCATTAGTGACAATCGATTTTGTCGATTCCGCTGCAATCGCGATTGAGCCAGATATGCACGCAACATAGCATACTACCGCAAGCATGGCGCCCGGTACGGGAGTCCTCAGTCCACGTTTCATGATCGCTCTTCTCTTCTTTCTTCCTTCGAGGCTGACTTGCCGCCAGGAGCGGCCGACAGACGCCTTGCCGCTCTGAACAGAAATACCGCAATGCCGAGAATGGAACCGTGGGGTAGCGTCAACGAGACCATCCCCACCACCTGTTCGCTTGTGACGCTCCAATATTGCAGCAACCCTAGAGCAAATCGTTCCACGGCAGCCGATGCTGGCCGGAGAGCGGCAGTCCGGCCTTGGGTACCCCCTCAGTGAGCCCGTCACGGGATCGGCCCTCGGGGCCCATCTTTCCCCACCGGTCCATAACGTACCTCTCGGCGACATGAACTGGTTCGTAATGCGTCGGACAAGAATTCGCCCGCCTGCCCAATCACCGGCCCCTTCCCTGGCTTGAGCGAAACCTCTTGATCCTCCATAATCGCATGTCTCATTTTTCCACGACACAAGATCGCCACGGGCCCTTGCCATGATTCAAGACATCACGCACCTCGAAGACCTCCTCAGCCAACCCACCCCTGGAGTCGTCGACACCATGCGCCGGCTCGAAGGCGACCTGCTCGTGCTCGGCGTGGGCGGCAAGATCGGGCCCTCCCTGGCACGCATGGCACGCCGGGCCGACGAAGAGGCCGGCCGCCGGCGGCGGATCATCGGCGTGGCCCGGTTCAGTTCGCCGGGGCTGCGGGAACAGCTCGAAGGCTGGGGCCTCGAAACGATCGCCTGCGATCTGTTGGATCGCAGCGCCCTGGCAGCACTCCCCGACGTCCCCAATATCCTCTACCTGCCCGCCCAGAAGTTCGGCACCACAGGCCAGGAAGGCCGCACCTGGGCCATGAATACCTACCTGGCCGGCATGGTCTGCGAACGATACCCCCAGAGCCGCATCGTGGCCTACTCGACCGGCAACGTCTATCCGCTCACGCCGGTCGATTCGGGCGGTCCCGACGAAGACACCCCGCTGGCGCCGGTCGGCGAATACGGCATGTCGGCCATGGGCCGCGAACGCATGTTCCAGTATTTCAGCGAGAAGTCCGGCATTCCGGTGGCGATTGTGCGGCTCAACTATGCCGTCGAGATGCGTTACGGCGTGCTCGTCGATATCGGCCAGAAGGTGCTGGCGGGCCAACCGGTCGACGTGACCATGGGCCACTTCAACGTGATCTGGCAGGGCGATTCCAGCGCCATGACGTTGCGCTGCTTCGACCACGTCGCCTCGCCCCCCTTCGTCGTCAACGTGACCGGGCTGGAGACCCTCAGCATCCGCTATTGTGCCGAGGAGTTTGCCGAACAGATGGGCAGAGACGTCTCCTTCGTCGGCGAGGAGGCGGAAACCGCTCTGCTCAGCGACGCCGACCGGGCTCACGACCTCTTCGGCCCCGCCACCGTCAGCGTCGAGCAGATGATCGAGTGGATCTCCGACTGGCTCCTCCGCGGCGGCGACACCCACAACAAGCCCACCCACTTCCAGGCCCGCGACGGGAAGTTCTGAACGCCGTTGCGTGATTGCCGACAGACGAGCGCAAAAAAAATGCCCCCGGAAAGGTCGCGTCCCAGGGGGGCGAAGGACACGAGGACTTTTCCGGGAGCGATTGGATGGCTCGCAATGGAACCACCGTCGGCACGAGGCCTCGGGCGCTTGCCCTGACCGGCCCGTCTCAACTCGAAGCGCGTCCGCTTCAGCATCCGTGCCTGCGGCAGTGCACTTCGCGGTCCGCAGAAGCATGCACGCTACCACATGCTCCCCATGCAGGACCTTGATGCGCGGGAAACCTGGCGGCTTCCCTTCGCCGTTCATCCATGAACGGCCTCATGAATCACTCATGAGGCGGGCAGGATAAGAATATTCCCGAAACGCGTCAAGGCCGACTTCTGCGAGATTCTCCAGAAAAATCCCGGTCGACGCGTCCAAGCCGAACTGGAGTTCGCCAAACGAGTTGCGATCAAGCGGCCGCTTCTCTACTCGCGTTCGCCGGGGTCCTGGCGGTCTTCCACAAACAACCGTGAGACGCGGGGCGAGACAAACACCTCGTCGCCCACCGCGCGCGGCTCCTGCCGAAAGCGGTCGTGAGCCATCTCCACGTAGATCGGCTGGTCGTTGCCCCCGACAAGCTCGATCTTGACCACCGGCCCCGCCGACTGGATCCGGGTGATCCGGGCGGGCAGACCGGCCTGACCCCGGTTGTCCTTGTGGATCTCCAGGTCGTAGGGGCGGATCAGCAGCCGCGCCGATTCGCCGTCGACCTGCAACCCGCCGGGCGGATCGATCACCAGCGATCCGAATACCGCCCGCCCCGCCTCCACTCGTCCGTGGAACAGATTGACGTTCCCCAGAAAGTCCATCACGAACGCATTGGCTGGTTGATGAAAGACCTCGTCGGGCGTCCCCACTTGCTCGATCCGTCCCTGGTTCATGACCACGATCCGATCGGCCACCTCGAGCGCCTCTTCCTGGTCGTGGGTGACGAACACGCTGGTCACGTGGATTTCGTCGTGCAGCCGGCGGAGCCAGCGCCGCAAGCCTTGACGCACCTTGGCGTCGAGGGCGCCGAACGGCTCGTCCAGAAGCAGCACCTTCGGCTCGATCGCCAGGGCGCGAGCCAGCGCCACCCGTTGACGTTGCCCGCCCGAGAGCTGCGAAGGATATCGATTGGCCAACGTATCGAGTTGGATCAATTGAAGCAACTCGCGAACCCGCCGGTCGATTTCATCCTTTGTGGGACGAGTCTGTTTTGTACGCACTCGCAGGCCGAACGCGATATTCTGGTAGACCGTCATGTGCCGGAACAGGGCGTAGTGCTGAAACACGAACCCCACCCGCCGGCGGCCTACCGCCTCCCTCGCCACGTCCCGGCCGTCGAACAGAATCGCACTCTCGTCGGTCAGGTCGAACGCCTCGAGCCCCGCGATGATTCTCAGCAGGGTCGTCTTTCCCGATCCCGAGGGCCCCAACAAAGCCACCAGTTCTCCGTCGGGCACTTGCAGCGACACGTTGTCGAGCGCCAGAAAGCTGCCGAAGCTCTTGCTGATATTGCGGACTTCAATACTCACAATGCGGCCTCCTGATCGAAAAAGGGGACAGGTACCTTTTGTGCGAAGCACCCGGAGGGCCGTTCCGGCAAAAGGTACCTGTCCCCTTTTTCTCACTCACTATGTGACCTCCTGGAGGCTTGTCGGCGTCGAAGCCGGAAGCTCCGTCGATTCCCGCTGCGTACGCCACTCGACGATCGCCTTGAGGACCAACGTCACCAGCGCCAGCAGGGCTAGCAGCGATGCAACCGCGAAGGCGGCCACGAAGTTGTATTCGTTGTAGAGGATCTCCACGTGCAGCGGCATGGTGTTCGTCTGGCCGCGCAGGTGTCCCGATACGACCGATACGGCGCCGAATTCGCCCATCGCCCGGGCGTTGCACAGGATCACTCCGTAGAGCAGGCCCCACTTCACGTTGGGCAGCGTGACCCGCCAGAACGTCTGCCAACCGCTGGCCCCGAGCACCAACGCAGCCTCTTCCTCCTCGGTTCCCTGTTCCTGCATCAGCGGAATCAATTCGCGGGCCACAAAGGGGAAGGTCACGAAGATCGTCGCCAGCACGATCCCCGGCACGGCAAAGATGATCTGGATATGGTGTGCCGCCAGCCACGGTCCCAGCCAGCCCTGCAAGCCGAACAGCAGGACGTAGATCAGCCCGGAGATCACCGGCGAGACGGCGAAGGGCAGATCGATCAGCGTGATCAGCACGCTCTTGCCGCGAAACTCGAATTTTGCGATCGCCCACGAAGCCGCCAGGCCGAACACGATGTTCAGCGGCACGGCAATCCCGGCAACCAGCAACGTCAGCCTGATGGCCGCCAGGGCGTCGCGGTTCTGAAAGCTCTCCAGGTACGCGCCGACGCCCTTTCGCAATGCCTCGGTGAAGACGGCCGCCAGCGGCACCGCCAGAAACAACCCCAGGAACGCCAGCGAAACAAGGCAAATCGACCACCTGACCCAGGCCGGATCGCCCGTACCGGCAATCGTGGCCGCCGTGCGGCGGCGGGTCAGACGTGATTTCGCGGTTCCTGCCATGGCTCAGCTCTCTATCCGGCGGCCTGGCGCCGCGTGCTCCACCACTGAAGCAGGTTGATCGACAAGAGCAGCAGAAACGAGAGGGCGAGCATCACCGACGCGATCGCCGTCGCGCCCGTGTAGTCGTACTGCTCCAACTTCACGAGAATCAGCAGCGGCACGATCTCCGTCTTCATCGGCATGTTGCCGGCGATGAAGACCACCGAACCGTACTCGCCCAACGCCCGGGCAAAGGCCAAGGCGAAACCGGTGAGCAGGGCCGGCAGGATGGCGGGCACGATCACGTAGCGAAACACCTGCCAGCGGCCGGCGCCGAGACTGGCCGCCGCTTCTTCCACTTCCGGGTCGAGGTCCTCCAAGGCCGGCTGCAGCGTGCGGACCACGAACGGCAGCCCGATGAACGTCAAGGCGATGGTCACTCCCAGCGGCGAGAAGGCCGCCTTGATTCCCCACGACTCCAACCAGCGACCGATCCAACCCGTGGGGGCATACACGGTCGTTAGGGCGATTCCCGAAACGGCCGTCGGCAAGGCAAACGGCAGGTCGACGACGGCGTCGACGATCCGCCTGCCGGGAAACGTGTACCGCACCAGCATCCAGGCAACGCCCAGGCCGAACACGGCGTTGATCAGGGCGGCCACGAATGAAGCTCCCAACGTGAGACGAAAGGAGGCCAGCACTCTCGCGCTGCTCACCGTTTCCCAAATGTGTTCCCAGGGCGCGGTGGCGGTCTTGAAGAACAGGGCCGAGAGCGGGATCAGCACGACCAGGCTCAGATAGAGCATCGTGTAACCCAGCGTTAACCCGAAACCGGGCAGCACGCTGCGCCGCCGGCGCCCCACACCAACTCGAAACGCAGGCGAGGACGGCGGACTCTCCATTCCTACTCCTCGTTCAGACGCGCTGGAGTTCTTCACTTCCCCGCCGTATAGATCTGGTCGAAGATGCCACCGTCGTCGAAATGGGTCTTCTGCGCCTTCTGCCAGCCGCCGAACAGGTCGTCGATACGCACCAGTTCCAGTTCCGGAAACCGCTTCATGTCTTCCGGATCGGCGCCTTCGGGCTTCACCGGCCGGTAGTAATGCTTGGCCGCCAGGCGCTGGCCGACCGGCGAGTAGAGATATTCCAGGTAAGCCTCGGCCACCTCGCGTGTTCCGTGCTCATCGGCCCATTTGTCCACCACCGTGACCGGTGGTTCCGCCAGGATGCTCAGCGAGGGAACGATGATATCGAACTTGTCGGGACCGAGTTCCGTCACCGCCAGAAACGCCTCGTTCTCCCAGGCCAGCAAGACGTCGCCGATTCCTCGTTGCACGAACGTATTCGTCGAGCCTCGGGCGCCGGAGTCGAGCACCGGCACGCGTTGGAACAACTCGGTGACGAATTGGCGTGCCTTCTTCTCGGCAGCCGCCACTTGCGACGCCTGTGCAGGATCGTTCAGCTTGCTCAGGTCGCCCAATTCCTTCTTGAGTGCGTAGGCCCAGCCGGCCAGATAATTCCAGCGAGCGCCGCCCGAAGTCTTCGGGTTGGGCGTAATCACCTCCACGCCGGGTTTGACCAGGTCGCTCCAATCCTTGATCCCCTTGGGGTTCCCTTTGCGGACGAGGAACACGATCGTCGACGTGTAGGGACAGCTATTCTCCGGAAGCCGTTTCTGCCAATCGGCCGGCAGCAGGCCGGCTTTCTGGGAGATCGCGTCGATGTCGTAGGCCAGGGCCAAGGTGACCACGTCGGCCTGCAGTCCGTCGATCACGGCTCTCGCCTGCTTGCCCGCACCTCCGTGCGACTGGGTGATCGTCACCGCCTGACCGGTCTTCTCCTTCCAGTACTCGGCAAAGGCCGCGTTGTAGTCCTGGTAGAGTTCCCGTGTCGGGTCGTAGGAAACGTTCAGAATTTCGATGGAACTACCGGCCGATGAGCCGCCATCGGAAGAAGAACCTGTGCAGCCGGCCAGCGACAGCACGATCCCGGCGAAAAACAGACAGAAAACCGCATAATGACCACGCCACACAAGACGATCCATCATCCGCAACTCCTCTCGTGCCCGTTTGTTCGTCAAGCCACCGCAGCCACTCGGGCACCGGCAAGTCCAAGTCTTCCCCTGCAGGGCGACGGAGAGACGGCCCGCGAGATCGTGATCAAAGACAGCCCGAGCCTGTGAGACAGGGCGCCCAGTTCCGAGAACGTGCCCAGCAGCAAGGGTTCTCCACGGTCCAGCAGAGAGGCGGCTGTCTGATCGGAAACCTCGGCAGCCACCAGGCTGTGCGACTCAATCCGCAAGGCGAAATAGCAGAGAGGCATCGTGACCAACCCTTCCCGGCAAAACAGTCGCGCCACCAGGCGTCGACTTGGAGATCGTACATCTTCCCCAGGGAGCAACAGCCATGCCAATCCCGCACGACTGAGCCGGATTCAAGGACGCCACTCCCGAACCGGGCCAGAAGAACCTCCAGTGAGGACGAAGACGCCGGGCGACTTCCATGTCCGCAACTTGTGTTTTTGTATGGTTTTGTGTCAAATGACCAGCGGTCTGCAGGAGTTGAGGTGTGCCTCGCCTTCCTCCCAGGAAGCTCGCCGAACGCATGTCGCGGAAGAACGCCGATTGGTTCCGGATAGACTCTTCGTTCTATTAAATATCACAGTATCTGGTGAAATATAAAGGTTGTCGCCGTTATATTTCCTAGGCAGAAGAGGGGGCTCAATTCATGAACTAGACGTGCAGCCCGTCCGTCATTCCCACGCAGGCGGAAATCCAGAAGCACCGTCACATGGAATCGACGATCTGGATTCCCGCCTGCGCGGGAATGACGCGGTGATTTGTGTAAGATGTCTGCAACACCTTGATACGAACATGTTTGTGATGCAGCGAGTCGCGAGAAAGGAGAAACTCATGTTCCGCACGACTGGAATCAGTCTCGCATGCTGGATGGTCGCGGCAGTAACTCTTCATGCCGAAACACCTTTCTCGCTGAAACGTTGCGAAATCCTGCCGTTGCCCGATCATCAGGTCTCGTTCCAGATCGATGGCATTGAGAAGACACGCTGGCATTTCGGCGGCCAGTATCCCCGGCCGTTCTTCTATCCGCTCAGCGGCCCGTCCGGCACGTCTCTGAGCCGCATGGGGCACCCGGGTGCGGAGAATCACGATCACCACCGTTCCGTATGGTTTGCCCACAACGCCGTGGCCGGTGTGGACTTCTGGAGCGACAACACGGACGCCAGGGTGCGGCAGAAACACTGGTACGCCTACCGCGACGGCGACGACGAGGCCGTAATGGCTTCCGTCTGTGGCTGGTATGACGGCACCGGCAAGGAACTCATGGAGCAGGACCTTGTGGCTGCGTTGATTCCGTTGGCCGATGGCGAGCACTCGGTGGAATTCCAGATCACGATGCGTCCGCCCGGCGGCGTGGAATCGGTCGAACTGGGGAAGACCAATTTCGGTTTCCTGGCGGTCCGCGTGGCAAAAACGCTCTCGGTGCATTTCGGGGGCGGCCGCCTGACGGACAGCGAAGGCCGGCAGGGCGAACCGGAGATCTTCGGCAAGTCGGCCCGGTGGATGGACTACAGCGGTCCGATCGCGGTCGGCGCGGGACCGGAACGCCGTGCCGTCGTCGAAGGGATCACCTACTTCGATCATCCCGCCAACCCGCGGTATCCCACCTGCTGGCACGTGCGAGCCGACGGGTGGATGGGCGCCGCTTTCTGCCTCGAGGAGGGCTATTCGATTCCGTCCCAGACGCCGTTGACCTTGCGCTATCTGCTGCAGGCCCACCGGGGGCCGTACGATCGGGCCAAGGCCGAGGCCGTGCATGCCGCGTTCGCCGGCCGCCCCGGATTCGAGATTGCCAAGTCGCAGCAGCCGCACTTTCAGTACGAGGTGCGGCGGGCAGACTGATCGCCCGGATTCTTCAAGGGCGGCACGCTCAGAGCGCAGCGATGGGCGTGGATGGCCAGGTCACCGCGCCCAGCGCTACTGCTTAGGTTGCGCCGGCTTGACCTGCACCAGCAGGTCGAGACTTGCCTTCTCATGGATTTGCCTCGCGAGCAACGAGAACTTCTGCAGGACGTCCATGCGAGACTGATGGTTCGCTATCTGCTTTTGCAGAGCGGGGATTGCCTGCGACGTCAAGTCGTTGAGCCGCTTCATTCTGGCCCCTCGCACCGGGATTGGCTTCGGTCCCGGTGAGGCCAGCCAATTCTGTATCGCCGTGGCCTCGGCCTGGAACGCTGTAAGTTGCTGATTCAAGTCAGTGGCATGATTTCTCATCGAACCGCTCGCTCGATCGAGAGTCTTCTTGGAGAAGTCGATCGTCTTACCCGAGCCGATATCGATCTCGGGAGCCACCTCCAACTCCGCGATCGTTCCTCGCCTGCGAAGGGAGAGCCGAATCTTCACTCCCGGATACTCGGACAGCTCGACTTCAACCGGCTGTCCGAAGGCGACGATGCCGTCGTCCGGTTGCAGCGTATACGAGGTCGAGAGCTGGCTGATACTCTGGATCTGAGCCTCAACGTCCTTCCCTTCCACCTCCTCTGCAACCGAAACTCGCATCGTCGAACGTTCGAGGTCCAGCACAATCGACTTTCGTTCGCCGGGAGGCCCCGTTACGGTAGCGACGGGCACTCCGAAAGGCGAGGCCGTGTTCTGCGGCGGCGTAACTCCGGAAGGCGCGGGCTGCGAGGGCGGAATTGCCGGCGTCGGCGCAGGGCTCCCCGGCACAGGCGTCGGCCAATTGGGCGGGGGTGAATTTGACGCCCGGAAAGGAGACTCCACCGGCTGGGGTTCGGGCTGAACCGGCGACGGCTCGATCCCCGCGGGTTGAGGCTGCAACTCCGAGGTCGATTCGGGCGGGGCCGGCTCAGGTTGGGGAGGGGGAATCGTTCCGCCCTTGGCGGTACCGGACGGTTCGGGAACGGCCGGCGCCGTGTCCGGAGGATCGTGCCGTGCGACCGTCGCATTGCCACCTCCCCCCGGAGACAACAGGAACAGCACGAGACACGCAACAGCCAGGCCGATCGCACTGCCCACGATCGTGGGAACGATTGGAAATCGCGCCGTCGGACCTGTCTCTGCGGGAATCTCGTCAGTCGGAGCCGGCCCGGCGGCCCTTTGAAGCGGCAGGCCGGCTGCGGCCGGCGGAGCGACAACCGGTTCGGGGTCGGGCGGAGCGACCGGGGGGGCCGCCGGCAGAACCACCGTTTCGGCATTAGCCTTCAATCTCGACCTGAGTTGGCTGTCATAGGCCTGCTTCTTCTCCGGACGCAGCAGGCTCACGCCGGCCTGGGACAACTCCGTCAGCAGACGTTGAGAATCGGCCGAATGGGGGCCGGCCGCGAACGACTTGACGTAAGCCATTCGCTGATCGAGCCCGTTCTGGATCACGTCCTCATTGGTTTCAAACAGCGGGATCCCCAACAGCCGGTAATGATTGGCAGGCTGCTCCGCCACCGGGATTCCCAACCAGGAGTGATATGGATTGAACCGTTTCGACATATCACTCTCCTGCACGCAACGCATCCACGTGCGTCTGCAACTCGGCTGCCCCGAGCACGGCGTCGTAAACGGCCACCTCGTCCAACTCTCCCGACCAAGGATAGGCGTGTGCGCCGGCGTAGTCAAATCCTTTGCCGATCCCCAAGCGACTGGTCGCCGGAACGCCCGGAACTTCTCTGTTATCAAGAACTTGCTGCAATTCCCGGTTTCCCCCGGCCAGATCCACAAGGTAAGCGTTGACGGTCGTCTTTTCCTCACCCGCCTTCAAGGTAACGGCCAAGTAGTACCAATGTTGCGCCGCAAGAGTCGTGTTCGTTTCGACCCAGTCGGCCTGACCGTCCAGCAAGAGACTCAAGTGGTTCTCTCCCACGGCCGCCACAAAGAACCCGCAGGCCCTCTCCCCATCGCGAGTGGCAACAGCCAAGGCCACGGTTTCATCGTTGGCATCCTCCGGAGTCTCATACCGCAGCAGCAGCTCGATCGTCATGGCTTCAAGGGGCCGGAAGACAACCTCGGACTGCAACGCCGTGCCGTTCTCGTTCCCATCGACCGGCTCCCGATGGGGACGGATCGCTTCGGTGGTCAGGTCGAATCCCCTGGCCGTGTAATCCAGCGAGCCCCGGCCGCGTCCGCCGACCATCACCGCCTCGGTCAAATGGAGCGATCCCCGCTTGTCCTGGCATTTCTCCAGGCGACTCGTTCCTTCGAACGTGTACTGGTGAATCAACCGCGGATGGTTGGCCACGATCTCTCGCATCATGGCGACAGAATGGCTTGGGAGGCGATCCGGCAACGCCGTGGCGAATCCCGCCGGATCGGCGGGCATGGTCTGGGGCGGATCTGCCGAACCGGTTGCCCATGCGATCGCAGTCCGACCGGTGAGCTTCATTTCCGTTTCCTGGAACCTGTCGGACTCGGAACGGACTCGGCGGATGACCGCCTCTCCTTCGAGAGCATGGACTTCGACGCGCCCGCCGTTTGCCGACACCCCAACCTTTCCCCGCGTGAGCTCGATCGTCGCACCACCGACCTCAATCAGAGAATCCGGCGGTTCGTCCGCGATGAATGTTGCCCGGCCGGACTCGAAGTCGATTCGGCCTCCCGGCAGATAACGAAATGTCGAGGGGCCTTCGACGAGAAGGCGGGCGTTCCTGCCGTGCGCGATCTCAACGGCGCCACGTTCCAGAACAAGCGGCCGGTCCAACGGAATCGGCTGGCCGATGGCGGGGGCCGCGGACCCCGCTGCCCAACGCGGCTGGACCGCATCGGCAAGGGTTGCAGATGCCAGAAGCTCAGGCGGGGCAGGGGAGGGGGGACGTTGGCGTTCGGGGATGGCACGATAGGCCAGAACCAGCAAAATGACGGCCACAAGAGCGCTCGCGCAGAAGCCGATCAGGCGGAGACGCGAGATCCGGTCCGGCTTCGGGCGTGCGAACGTCGGAGTCGGAATCCGCAGCCCATGGCCTTCGGCCGACGGCGCCGCCAGATCCGGCGTCTCGTCGGCCATGGCCTGGTGCCAATGCAGCTCGCCATGCAGGTGGAGGTAAAGCAGGTAGAATCGCCGGGCTTCCGCGGAGTCTGCCAGCAGCTCCTCCAATCGCTCCGTCTCCCGATCGGAGAGGGGGCCGTCGCAGGCCGCGGCAACCAGGTCCTGGAGTTCCCGGGGGATGATATCGTCCGGTCGGCTCATCGGCGAGCCTCCGCCGTGAGGGTTCGCTGGATGCATTCGAGCAGCGTCATGCGGACTCGATGAAGGCTTTTCCGCGTTCCCTGGACGCTCCGCCCGGCGGCTTCGGCCAATCCGCGTGTTGTTGCACCCGGTCTGTAACGGTTGAGTACCAGCTTTCGGTCGACATCGCGAAGCTTCGTCAGGCAACCCTGCAAGGCGTCGCGACGATCGTCGAACTCATCCGCCACCTTCTCCGCTTCCGCCGCCAACGTCTCCACCAGCTCCAGACTGAACACGCGTCGTTCTCGAGCGGTCTTTTCCCGGTACTTGAGCACCTCGAAGTAGGCCACGCGGCAGGCCCAACTCTCGAACGAGGTCCCCGGTTCATATTCGTCGAACTTGCGCCAGAGGACGATGTTGGTCTCCTGCAACACTTCCTCGGCGTCGGCCGCATTGTGGATCAGCCCCAAGGCATAGAGAAACACCTTACGCTGACACCGGCCCAGCAGCCGGGCAAAGAGTTCGCCCTTCTGATCGGAATCTCGCTCCGAACCGCTCACTTATCCCCTCCTCCCGCCTGGGAACACCCACCGTCGAACCAAGCAGGCTGCACAAGAAGCATCAGCCATTCTAGCGTCCGACGTCACTTTTCGCGATGTTCACTTCCGCACACTCGGCTCATCCGGCCCGGGAAAATCGTCCGGAACGGCCTGCGTGACCTTGCCGGTGGCGGCCCACTCAGTACCTCGCTGGTAGGTGACGATGAAGGCGACGCTCTGCAGTTGCTCGCCGGCGTGGCCCAGAGTGGTGTGGAACACGCGGCCTTTGCCGAAGTCGATGGCCATCAACATCGGTTCATTCTCGCCCGTGCCGCGCTGGTCGGGGGATGAGAATGCGGTTGCCAGGACGGTCACGTTCTTGGCCGGGCCTCGCAGGCTGTCGTAAAGCTCGTCGGCCGAATGCATGAACTTCTCCGGCAGACCCTTGGTGACCGGATGCTCGGGAGCCAGCACCACGAGCTGATAGGCATGCTGCGGACCGTGGGAACCGGCCTTGCCGGGCTTGGCGTCGGTGACCATCTTGCCGTCGCGCCAGCGGATGTAGACGCCTTCGGTTTCACTACGGTTTCCCCAGCCGCCCACGGCGATCATCTCGTTGAACTCGGGCCACTTGGGAAAGGCGTTGTCGGCCGAATGGTAGATCACCACCCCCCCGCCGCCGCGAACGTAGTCGACAAAGGCCTTCTTCGTTGCGGCCGACCATTCGTCGCCGTCATAGTTCAACACCACCACGTCGTAGGCCTTGAAGTCGGGAGCAAACCCGCTCATGTCCTCGCCGGCGGCGGGAGACGTGGCCACGTCGACCTCGAACAACTTGGTCTGTTCCAGACAGCTCTTCAAGACCGGCGTGACGGCCGTTCCCGGGTGCCACTTGTTCATCTGCCCGTCGACGATCAGGGCCTTCAGCGGCGGGGCGGCCGTGACGATGGGAGCGGCAAACAGCAAGAGGGCAAGGGCCGGCAGAAATCGACGGAGTGACATGGGGCTGCTCCTCGCACAGGGTGTCAATATGTGAAATGCAGATGCCATCCTACACCGCAGAAAGTCGTAGTTCCAGCGCCCTGACAGGCGACGTCAGACGTGTGATCTGGCGCCCTCGGGATGCTTGCCCCTGTTGGCGATGCTCTCGTCCCAGACGATCCAGAGCCGGCTGGCGTTGGCCCTGGCCAGTCGCGGCCAGAAATCGTTCATCGGATGATCGGTGATCTGCCGGGCCTGGTTGCCGTCGTGCCTCCAGAGGTGGTTACGGCAAAGTAGCAGGCACGCTCCGCCGTGCCGTCCGCCAAAGGTAGCAGGCACGCTCCGTCGTGCCGTCCGCCAAAGGTAGCAGGCACGCTCCGTCGTGCCGTCCGCCAAGCATCCGGAAAGCCCTATTGAATCTCTTGTACTGATAGTTCGAGCAGGCTGCGGCACAGCGATCTGGCCGAGGACGCATACTGCCGGTTCTGCGGACGGCACGACGGAGCGTGCCTGCGACCTTTCTTGACTCGTTTCCCAACGGTGGGGCAGGCTGGTGAGCACCTTGCAGGCATTGTTGCAGGTCAGCGTGCGGGTGTGGAGAGTCTGGTCTTGGCTCTGATCTCACATCGCCACACACTCCGCCCGGAACCCCCTCAACTGCGGGGTGCCAAGACCTCGCGGAATTTTGTAACAGGGCGTAGGTTGGTACGTAGTATTGGTGAACCCCGGCAATGACCAGTCAGGACAAGTGCGGATGAACGAGCCTGGGCAGAGCGATCAGCGACACTGGGTGCTCTCGCTGCTGGAGCAGTACGAGACACGTTTGGTGCGGTATGCTGCGCGGATAATGGGCGATGAGGATTCTGCGCGCGATGTGGTTCAACACGTGTTCTTGCGGCTATGCGAGCGGGGGCCGGAAGAGACGGAGGGCCGAGTGGCGCAGTGGTTGTTTACGGTATGTCGTAACAGGGCGATTGACGTGTTGCGGAAACGTAAACGAACGACGCAGTTTGAGGAAGGCGCAGTCGAGTGCCAGGCCGGCCGCGAGGCCGGGCCCGCCCATGTGGCCGAGCGCCACGACCTTTACCTTCAACTCAATCGGCTTGTGGCCGCCTTGCCGACAGCCCAGCGGGAGGCGGTCGACCTGTGGGCCGAGGGATTCAGTTACCGCGAGATATCCGACATCACGGGGGAAGGAGAAGGGAAACTGCGAGTTCTGGTTCACCGGGCGCTGAAGCGGTTGCGGAACGATCCCGTGACGCAACGGATGCTCGGTGGCGTGGGGGGGAGTGACATGGGGCGAGCGGCATCGCTCGAGGGTAGGGTGCGATCATGAACGAGAACCAACAGCCTTACAACGGCCAGATCGATGAAGCTCTGCTGACGGCCTACGCGCTGAACGAGTTGGAGGGCCCCGAGCGAGCCTTGGTTGAGGCTGCCTTGAAGACCGACCATAAGGCCCAGGTCGCGGTCGACGAAATCCGCACCGTGGCGGGCCATCTGCGCGATGCCGCGGCTCACGAGGAGGAATACGCACCGTCGGCGAGTCTGCGGGAGTTGATTGAGGAACGGCTGGAGGGGATGAAGCCCGCGGTGGTGCGGGAAGGGGATCGTCCGGTCGGTGAGGTGGAAGGGGAGGGGGACAGTCCCATTTTCGCCCAGGCGAGAATTAAGACAGTCCCCAGACGTCGGCGCTGGGTGGTTTTGGCTTGGACGTCCGCGGCGGTGCTGTTGGTGGCGGTGACGATCCCGTCGCTGCCGAGGTTTCAGCAGGGCACGCGGTCTGATTTGGCCATGGATATGGAGGCTATGAAGAGTGCGGCGCCCGCGGCAGAGCCTGTGACGGCGGCCGACTCGGCTGGGGCAGTCCCGGCCTTGGGCGAACGCGGTGAGGCGGCGGAATCGGAAGAAGCCTCGGAAAAGCCCCTGGTGCGAGAGACCATGGCGGGCGAGTTTGCCGGCAAGGCGGCCGACAAGCCGGCGAGAGAGGCGCGTTATTTTGCGAGGGAGAATGGGGATGCGTCCAAGTCTGGCTCGGCGTTGGTGGAGGCTGAGTCCGAGGCTCTCCGCCGGGGAGCCTCGACTCCTGCAGAAGCCAGTCTGCCCCCGGCGATGAAGGGTGGCGCGGGCTATGCGTACGATCCCTTCTCAGCCGGTCGTGCGCTGTCACCCCCCGCGTCACCAGGCCGTTCCGGCGAGAAATCCCAACCGAACGAGGACCGCAAGGCAGGGCTTTCTGATGGAGCCCCGGTGGCCAAGAAAGGCGAACGCGGAATGGCGGAACGCGTGCTGCCGAAGCCGGCCGCCCCAACTGCGCCCTGGTCGCCTACTCAGGCGGCCGGCCCGGGGGCGATCCCGGTTCCCTATCCGACGTCAGAACCGTCAGCCAACGGGCAGTTCCCTCTGGCACAGAGCGCCGTCATGCCGCGGGCCAAGGCGGCAGCGCCGATTGAGCCCGTTCCGGGTCCTTCTGCCGAAATGCCAGGGCAGCCTCGCTACTACCCGGTACCCGGCACGCAGGCAAGAACGCCGCTCGCGACCCAAACCGCACCGCAACCGCAGGTGGAAATGCCGACGCTGACCGAAGAAGTTACCCTCGAACAAATGGAGAATTTGGATGTTCAGGTCCTGCGCGGACGCGAAGCGGACGCGGGTCAGGTTCGGCGGCGACTCGAAGTTCTGGAGATGAAGAAGCAGGAAGCGGCCCAGCCGGCGTACGCTGGTGGCGGCATGGGAGGTATGGGCGGCATGGGCATGGGCGGATACGGTGCTGCGGCCAACGAGCCGACGGCCGGCCAACCGATGATCCATGGCTATGCTCTCGGTAACCAGTTGAACTACGGAGGGGTACCTGGCCCGGAAACCCTTGGCGAAGATGGTGTGATGGGGCGCAGAGACCGATACGTTCCGTTCGAAGGACGTCAGCAACTCGACCTAGGCACTGAACAGTACGCCCCCGTCATCGAGAATTCCTTCCAGTCGCCCGTCACCGAGCCGGAAAGTACCGTTTCGGCCGACGTCGACACGGCCTCCTACCCCAACGTCCGCCGCTTCCTCGAAAACAACCAGGCGCCGCCGCCGGGGGCTGTTCGGGTCGAGGAGATGGTCAACTACTTCGACTACGACTACCCACAACCGAAAGACGATACGCCCTTCTCGGTCAACATGGAGACGGCCTCCTGCCCGTGGAACGAGGCCAATCGCCTGGTGCGGATCGCTTTGAAGGCCAAGGAAATCGATCCGGCCGAACGCGGGCCGAGCAACCTGGTGTTCCTACTCGATGTCTCCGGCTCGATGCGCGACCCCAACAAGCTGCCGCTCGTCAAAGACGGCATGGCCATGCTGGTCGATCAATTGACGGAAGACGATCGGGTATCGATCGTGACCTATGCGGGTGAGGCCGGACTGGCCCTCGAACCGACCCTGGGAACCGGGCGCAAGAAAATCCTCGACCGGATCGAGGCCCTCAGCGCCGGCGGATCGACCCACGGATCGGCCGGCATCCAGATGGCCTACGACCAGGCCATGGCCAACTTCGTTTCCGGCGGCAACAATCGCGTCGTCCTCTGCACCGACGGCGACCTGAACGTAGGCGTCACCGACGACAACGAACTGGTCAGGTTGATTCAGGAAAAGGCCTCCAGCGGCGTGTTCCTCACCGTGATCGGGTTCGGCACGGGCAACCTGAAGGACGCCAAGCTCGAACAACTTGCCGACAAGGGCAACGGCACGTATGCCTATGTGGACGGCCTGCAGGAGGCGAAGAAGGTATTCGTCGAACAAGTTTCCGGCAGCCTGGTGACCGTGGCCAAGGACGTCAAGATCCAGATCGAGTTCAACCCGGCCAAGGTGCAGAGTTACCGCTTGATCGGCTACGAGAACCGTTTGCTGGCCCCGCAGGACTTCAACGACGACATGAAAGACGCCGGCGAGATCGGGGCGGGCCATTCGGTCACCTTCTTCTACGAGGTCGTGCCGACGAACCTGCCCGTCGGCCAGATCGCGGCCTTGAACCGGGCCCAGGAGAACCTCCGCTACCAGCGGATCATGTCGAACGCGCTGACCGAAGTGGCCGAAAGCGGCGAGCTGTTGGCCCTGAAACTGCGGTACAAACTGTCCGACGAACAGGAAAGCCGATTGCTGGAAGTGCCCGTGATGGACTCGGGCAAGCGCTTCGGCGAAGCCTCCAGCGACTTCCGCTTCGCCGCGGCCGTGGCGGCTTTCGGCATGCTGCTGCGCGGGTCCCAGTACAACCAGGGTCTCACCTTCTCGGCCGTCGAGGAGTTCGCTGCCGGCGCCGCCGACCACGACCCGGCCGGCCGCCGCGGTGAGTTCGTCGACCTCGTTCGCCGGGCGCGAACGCTCTACGGCGACACAACCCAGGTGGGAGCCGATGCGATGATGGTGCCCCGTGCCGCGGCCGAGGCCGCGCCCGCTGAGGTCGCACCGGCGGCAGAACCATCGGTGCCGCGGGAATGAGAACCTTTGAGGTGATGAGTGTCGTTGTTCGCTCCGCGAACAAGCGTCTTCTCGCGGAGCTGAACGCGACTCTGTGCTACCACCCCCTATAAAACCCAATCGCTCCCCCAAACCCGCCGCGCAAGCCGGCCGCCTCAAGCTGCAGATTCCAGCCGTTCTCGCCCAACGGCGTGCGCCATCCGAGGAACCCGCCGCAACCCCCCTTGTCGCGGATCGTCAAGGCGTGAATGTCCTCTTCGATATCCCAGTCGGGCCCGAATTCATGAGTGCGCACATTCAGACGATTGTACCCGAAATGCAGCAGCGGGCCGCCGTACACGACACCTCTTCCCACGTCGCGGCCGACCGGCAGGGCGGCCGTCATTTCAAACGTCGGATCGAACAACAGCTCCTGATAGGCGTCGTAGTTCCAGCGGATGTACCTCCTCATGCCCGAATACCACCCGCCCTCGAAGGAACCGCCGACCGTCCAATTGCCGAATCGCCACAGCTCTCCGCGGATGCCGCACGACAGGAAACCAGGCGGGGAACCGTCGGTCGAAACGTCGCGAATCATGCCCGGCTCGTACGTCTCGATGTCGTTAATGACCCAATCCGAGATCCCGGCACGGCCGAAGGCTTCCACCCGATCGGTGAATCCGTAGGAGCCCTCGAAGTAGATGCGGTTGCGATTCACGTTGTAGTCGTTGGGCGTCCAATCGCTACTGGCATTGTGCAGCCCGAGGCCCAGCGACCAGCCGTGCTGCTCCGCCCGAGGCTCGGGGGGGCCGATCTGAGCCCACGCCGGGGTGCCAAGTAGCAGCAACAGAAGCGCAATGGAGGAAGCCTTGTGTGTTGCCAATCCAGAACCGGGGAACCCGCCTCCCTGTCGCCCAACCTGGTGGACCATCGACCGACCTTTCTGGTTTTATCGAATCCTCCGGTTCCACGGATTAGGAGGCCGATCGCGGTCGCGCCGACTTTCCGGGCCACATTTCTGGAGAAAGCGGCACAACCGGCATAATCGTTACAGATTAACGGGGGCCGGATTCACCAGGGCGGATCAGGACCTCGGACCACGATCTACCATGTTGAGGGGGGCAGGTGAAACGAGTTGAACCAACTTCCGGGCAGGCAACGAATCGTCAAGGTGACAGGCGTGCGATTATCTCGTCCCTGTGGATTCTCCGCTGAACCGGGCGTTACAGAAACGGCCAGAATGGTCAACTACCATGGACTCACCGCAGAGAGGGTGACGGATATTCCAGGGCGCGACAACCACCCGCCCACTATCCCCCGGCGTCATCCACTTCATGTCCATCGCTACGCAGCATGCGAACGATGTGACGCGCCAGATGCTCTTTGATTTCGCGGTGACGCGGAATCGGCTGAGAAACGCCCGTGTCCGGATTTCGATACCAGTCGTGCCTTGCCCCGTGTCGAATCAGTACGCACCCGAACCCTTCGATAATTGCGACCAATTCGACACGCTTCATGACACAACCAGGTCTTCCACTCGACGAACTCCAGGAATGACGCCGGACGAAAGATCCGCGTGGAGATCCTTGAGGTGTTCCTTCAAGTCCTCGATACTCTCGCCCTGCGTCCAGTAGTCAGGATATTCCTGCAAGTAGCCAATCCACGTTTCCTCTTCCTGCCACACGACGATCTTAACGACTTGCATGCTTAACCTCATGCCCGAAGTGCCATGCTGCCTCACTCCCCGCATTGTAGTTCGCGGTCTTACCTGTTGACAACTACGTTGCCGATGATTCCCCCTTTCGATCGGACGCGAGTCTCCACTCGTTCTTGCTACCCAGACTACGGTGCTACGATCCGTAGCAAACCACTCTCCCATCCACCAGCGTCACAAACACCCGCCCCGCCGAGTCCAACGCCAAACCGTTCTTCACCACCGCGGCCGGAAGCTGCTGCATCCACACGATCTTGCCGGTTTCCACGCTGACGGCGGCCAGGGCCGAAGTCGTCTGGTCGTCGTCACCCGTGTGGCCTGCGGCGAGGAGTTTGTCGGGGCCCACGATGAATGCGTTGTAGCGAGGCCCCGCGGGGATGACCCAGGCTCGCTTGCGCTCAGGGGCACCGCGGCGCTGACGCTGGAATCCCCACCGCGAAGCGACGATGTAGGGCTTCGGGGTACCCTCCGGCAACGGCTCCATCAGCGAGAGCTCGCTGTGCTGGCTCCCTTCGTAGCTGGCATCATAGACGAGGTCCCGGCCGCCGGGCAGGGCGTAATCGAGACTCACGTACTTGCCGTACTCCGGATAGTAGGCGTAGAAGGCCGTGTGAAAACTCGAGTTGGGCTCGTCGCGAGGTTCGTTGAGGCACTTGCCGGTCTTCATGTCATAGCGGGCAAACTCGTAAGCTCCGCCGCCCAGAAACCGGAGTTCGCCGTCCTTGAGGAACAGTTCCCCTTGCAGGCTCACGCCGCTGTCGGTCACCTCGGAGATCGTGCCCGAGGTGTCGTTGTACCACTTCACCTCGCCCGTGATCCCGTCCATCGCGTAGACGTGGATGCCGTCGTAGTGGGCCATGCCCGCCGCGGCGTAGACCGTGCCGTCCTCGACCACCACGCCGCCGGCAACGGGCCAGCGGGAGATGAGCTTGCCGTAGACCGGGATTCGCTGGTTCGCCGGGGCCGCCTGGAAGGTCCACAGCGTCTTGCCCGTGGCAGCCTCCAAGGCATACACGCGGCCGTCTGCCGAGCCGACATACAGGCGGTTATTCCAATAGGCCGGCGGGAAGTAGACCGGACCGGCTGTAAAGCTCTTCCATACTGGTTCCCCCGACTCGGATTTGACTGCGTGAACAACGCCGTTGCGATCGGCGAAGAACACAAGTCCCCCGGCGGTGATCGGGGCGGTGGGAAAAGCGGAGTCCGGCAGTTGGAACATCCACTTCTGCTCCACGGCGTCCGCAATCTCCGTCTTCGTCGACATGGATCGACTGCTGTCGCCCTGGTAGGCCGGCCAATCGGCGGCGCCGGGGAGCGGTTCGACTTTTGTCAAATCGCTCGCTTCCGCCGCAAGCCGGGCCGGGGTCAATCCCGGATGGAAGTCAAAATCGCCGGCGGGGCCCAGGCCGACATGGCCGTAGGCCGAGAGTTGGCAGCCGCACATCCAGGGGCCCCAGAACAGATGGCCGTCGGAGATGATCACGCCGTCCTGGCATGGCGGCCGCATCGGGGCAATGTGCTTGGCCGAATTGGACGCTGTCTCCACTCGCACCGTGCCGCCGTTGGCCCGAAAGAAGATGCTGTCGAGCGCGCCCGTGGCTCGCGTGCAGGCGCGGCGCTGGGTGAACTTGGCGAGGATCTCTCCATCGTAGGAGAACTTGAAACCCGAGTCGGTATCCTGGGCACCGGCCGCGTAGAAGCCGTCGTCGCGGAGGACAATTTGCAGGTTCCCTCGGTCCTTTGTCCACAACAACCGGCCGTCTTCCGTGCTGGCCACCACCAGTCTTGCCCGCTGGGGACCGGCGAAGACCAGGTGTTTCGGGCCGGCCTTCATGTAGGTCTGCGTGGCGTAGCCCGTGATGTAGTGCTGGGCCTTGCCGTTGGGGCCGATCGCTTCCAGCAGATCGGCGTCGGAATTTCTCCAAACGGGCTTGCCGTCCCAGGCCGAGACGCAGACCAGGGACTTCTCCGGGCAATAGGCGTAGATCCGCCCGTCGATCATGCACACGGCCCGGCTGTCCAGCGGCTGCTCCTCGCGGTGCGTCCACAGCACTTCCTTGCTCTTCGGATTGACGGCGAGCAGCGTGCGTCCGAAGCCAAAACTCGTCTCGGGATCGGCATAATCGTGACCTTCCCACATGCCCCAGGGCCAGTGACCCATGCCCGGAGTTTCAGAACGCTGGGTGTGGATCGGAGCTTCCTTGCCGCCCGCCAGCACGTAGAGCGTGCCGTCGACCAGGGCCATCCATTTCCAGACCGGCCCGTCCGCGTCCGGATGATTGATGACGATTTCATCCAGCGTCTCGCCGGTCTTCGTGTCGATCAGCTTGCACGACTGGTTGTCGGCCAGGTAGAGCACCTCGGGCGTGGCGATCATCGTGTTGCGGTGGATCATGAAGCCTTCCGCCAGCGGGCGCGTCCACAGAATCGAGCCGTTGTAGGCGTTGATGCCGAACAGCGTGTTGAGCTGCTCGTTCTGGTTTTTCTTGTGGGCAATGTGCCCGCAGGCACGGAAGATCCGCCCCCCCGCGGCCACGGTGACCTCGGGCATGGGCGAAAACATGGGGCAGCCCAGGAACTGCGTCAAATAGGGCGCACGGGCCAGCCGGTCGGCCGATTGCGGGTTGTTGTCGGGCGAGTGATAGGGATGGCTCCAGGAGTCGACGCCCTCAGGAATCGGCTTGGTGACGGCACGTTGGTCGAGGTGGGCCACCCCGCCGGGCCGGAGCACGCGGAGAATCTCCTCGGTCGGCGTCTCCGGCGCGTCGGCCGGTACAAACACCAGATCGGCCAGATTACTGCCCAGATGGATCGAATCGGCCGATCCGGGCTCGATGAAGACGCGGCTTCCGAGGAGCTTTCGTTCGTAGGCGAACTGGTACGCGTCTTCAATCGCCTCTTTGGACGAAGCCTGGAACAGGAAGACCCACTCCGTGTCCCGGGCAAGCTGGCCCACCAGGTCGCCTTGCGAATCGGCCACCTTCTCGAGGACCACACAGATTCCCCGCCTCGCGCTAATCACGGCAGCATCGTCAATCGACTCCGCTGCCTGGATGTTTGACCGGAAAAATGCCGCTGCCGCTAGAGCGGCGACAACGAGCCCCGTACCAGTCGCGAGCCGAGCCATGGGATTCACCTCCGAAAGGGATCGGGCCGGCGGACGACACGGGCACTCCCGATTCGTCCGCTTGCCGTGGACGACGCAGCCGATTCTGTCGCATCTCCTCCTCCGGGTGTGCATTATCGCATCTCCGGTGGGGGAATCAACGCCCGTGGTGTTATCGTTCTTTGTCGTCCGGAGAGGAGATTGTCGGCATACTCAGCCGCCGCAATGCGGATTCGGCGTATCCCTAGCGCACCACCCGGCTTGCCGTACGAAGGCGTTCAGGAACACGCCAAAGCCGAAGCACAATAGAAGAAGGCCTCAGAAGCTCGCATCGAGCGAACCGTCTGAGGCCTTCATGGATTCGAGTCGTCCGGCTTCACGCAGCCTGCGGAAGTCACTCTTCGAGATCGAATTTGAACTGATTCTGGGACGGATCTTCCGTAACCGTGCAGGTCAGCCCGGAAGTCGCTGCCGAGATGTATTTGGCAGGCAGCAGGTCCGCTCGTTTCGTTTGCTTTGCTGCGTCGTCGACGGGCTTTCCATAATTCGGATCATCGGTATCGAGCGCTTCGGGCTGTTTCTCGACATTCTGCTTCTCGATGCCTACCAGGTATTTCCCCGGCATGACGCCGCTCCCCTTGCCCTTATAGGAGAACAAGTCGACCTTGCCGCCCGCGCCCGTGATGCCTGTCGCGGTTGGGGCTTCGTGTCCGTCGGGACGCAGGGTCACCATGGCGCCCTCGACCGGCTGGCCCTTGTAGCTGACCTCGGCGGTCGTCTTGAAATTCGGCGGAAGCTTCTCGCCGCCTCCGCAACCGGCCAGCAGCAGCAAACCCACAGCGACCAACGAGAGTGTCACGACCACAGAACGTTGCATGAGCAGAACCTTTCCCTAAAACACGCTGTCTCAGAAGGTATAGAATGTCATTGTCTATTCGATCAATTCACGCGGCGAAGGGCTCGCCTGAAGACCGACGGATCCCGCCGTCCGACGGGATCCGTCGCTATCCCACGAAGCACGCGACTTGGCGGCTAGAATTCACCCAACGGTTCGCCGCCCATGATGGAGCCGAGGGCGCCCCAGACACCGTACGGGCTGGGGCCTTCCTCCACTTCGAGTTGATCGCTGAATCCGGAGTTGATCGTCTCCGAGATGAAGCGAACGGAGCCGTCAGCCAAACCCACGTTGGCGCCGCCCGGATGTTCGCTCGACGCGGAGTAACAGCCGCCGCTGCCGTCGGCGTTGGCGTAGGTGCAACTGGCGCTGTTGGGAGGCAGCACGGTCGTAACCGCGTTGAAGTAAGGACGCCCGTCGCTCCACCGCCATCCTCTTTGCTGCGTGCCGGTGGTGACAGTATAGGTAGTCGTGTCATACCTGCCGTTGGCGCCGATCTGGGCGGCGCAGATATTCGCGCGGCGCCGGTGGAAGCTGCCGTTGCTGGTGTCCTTCGGAAGAATGTCGTTGTCGCCGCCCCGCAGTATGTTGCCCTTGACCCGAGGCGTTTGATCTCCGGAAACAGACTCGGCAATGGCGACGGTGTTGCTGGAACCGTCCTTCATTCTCGCGAAGTCGTTGGCCGCGGGATACTGGCCGGACCACTCAGTACCGTGAAAGAGTCCGCGTAGGCCGCCGTTTGGGTGGCCCGAGTGATTGTCGTGCATCGAATCGCCGTAGCTGAAATGGTAGGAACGGCCGCCCAGGGGAGCATTCTTAAGGTTTGAGTCCGAAGGGCAATGGTACGCAGAAATCCTCGCCGTTGTGAACTCGTTTGCGGTCCAGGGGTTGGTCCTGTCGGTGCCCTGTGCCAAGTCCCAGAGCGGCGCCTGTTCGATGAATGGCAACAACACGCAAAAACCCGACCAGGCGTTGCTGGTGCTCGGGCCGAGCCTCGCAATCCGCCCCTGCGGAAACGATTTGTAGGTGTCGTGATAATTGTGTAGCGCCAACACAATCTGCTTGATGTTATTCGTGCACTGAGACCGCCGCGCAGCCTCGCGTGCGGCCTGAACGGCCGGCAACAACAACGCGATCAAGATTCCTGACCGTCACGGATTTTGGGGAGGGTAAGTGCTCGTGACATAGTTTACGAAAAAGGCCATGATCCACCAAAGGCATTTTGTTCACAAGGAGGTGGATCATGGCCGAAGGATCGGCTTCTGGATTGT